>ENA-OSET01000247-OSET01000247.1-sediment-metagenome-genome-assembly--contig:-NODE-247-length-62056-cov-5.375611_pt1 | contig 62056 bp, 49 predicted proteins | sample MGYA00237882_ERZ534229 | MGnify/ENA primary metagenome ERZ534229 (study PRJEB26408, sample SAMN06266212) | sediment metagenome | isolation source: Hudson Canyon methane seep mesocosm | place: USA:Hudson... | reverse complement strand
GTTAATAACAGAAGATCACCGCCGAAATAACTCACGCCGAGACAAATTATGCTAAAAAAGACCCCGTGACGCATAGCAGATAGCCAAATAACGCCGACGTCCTTTTGGCGCCCAGCGCCGTTAGCCTGAGCGGTCAGAATACCGGCTCCCATCAAAAGCCCCATTCCCAACATGAGCAACCAATAGCTGGGGGGTAAGCCAATGCCTAAATAGGCCAACTCCAACGCCGCGACCTTTCCCACCATTGCTGTATCGACCACTTGCAACATCATGATGCCCAGGCGAGACAAAATAACGGGAATAGCTAAGCGCAATGTCTCCGCGAGTTGCGCGCCCAGACTCTCCTGAGCGACCTGTGTTGATTTGAGCATATTCATGAGGGAAGGCTAAACCGATGCATAAATTGACACTCAAAATAACAGCTTATGCGTGATAATAAAATGAACATATCGTTAGGAGAGGCGGTCGATCATAGGCTGGTGATTAAATCTGCAATAGTGTTTTGCAGTCTCGCAATGACAAAGCCTCCGAAAAAAGAGTAATATTCATCCCCCTTAATCACGATAAATATTGTCTGAGGTGGATCGATCCAATGAAACTCGATGCGCGTCGGTAAATGCTAAACACTCACAATCTAATCAAAGGAGATATTATGACCACTACATTATTCGATTTAACCGGGAAGGTTGCCCTGATAACGGGCGCGTCAAAGGGCATGGGTAAAGCAATGGCAGAAGGCTTGGCAGAACACGGAGCTAAGGTCGTAATATCGAGCCGCAAACTGGACCAATGTGAAGCAGTTGCCACTGAAATAAACGAAAAATACGGAGACGGATCTGCGGTTGCGATTGCCTGTAACATCGGCTACAAGGAACAGCTTCAACAATTGGTTGATACCACCCATGAGAAATTAGGACCTATCGATATTCTGGTCGCCAACGCGGGTGTGAACCCCTTCTATGGCCCAATGTCAGAAATCCCCGACAGCGCATTCGATAAAATATTGAGCAGTAACATTAAGGCGAACCACTGGCTTTGCCAAATGGTTGCACCTGACATGATCGCAAAAGGCTCTGGATCTATCATGATTACATCCAGCGTCGGCGCGTTTTCAGCGTCGGACACGTTGGGAACCTATAATATCTCCAAACTTGCTGATATTGCTTTGGTAAGAAACCTTGCACTGGAAATGGGGCCTCAAGGTGTAAGGGTTAACGCTATTTGCCCGGGTCTCATCAAAACCGATTTTGCAAAAGCGCTATGGGATAATCCTGAGGCCGCGAAACGTGCCAACGAATCTATTCCTCTGCGACGTCTCGGTGAAGCAGAAGATTTTAAAGGTATCGCAGTATTTCTCGCATCAAAAGCCAGCGCTTATGTCACCGGACAAGCGATGACTGTCTGTGGTGGCTCAAACATGTGGGCCTAACAGCTACATGACGATGCAGTTGCCCCAAGACTTATTTTTGGGTCAACTGCTTCATGACCCAAATTAAGGGTGACACGATCGATACTAAAACCACCCTTACCGAAAGCAAACTTTTCCATCTCGCTTACACATCAAATGTTTGGGAGCAGTGTCTAGTACCCGCCACCATAAAAGAATAACTATCGTGCAGGACACTAAATAAGAGGATAAAAAGATGACCGAATATTGTCTAGTCGAAAAAAACAATCACATAATGACCGTTACCATTAACCGCCCCGATAAGCTGAATGCGTTGCACCCACCCGCGAACGCAGAACTCGGTGAGGTCTTTGATGACTTCGCTACTGATGACGATATGTGGGTAGCAATCATTACTGGAGCCGGCAGAGGTTTTAGCGCGGGTAATGATTTGCGTTACCAGGCGGAAGGTGGAGAACGAATGGCAACACCGAAAGGCTTTGGCGGTCTTACTTCACGGTTTGATTTACAAAAGCCTGTTATTGCTGCGGTAAACGGTGTTTCGATGGGGGGCGGCTTTGAAATCGCCTTAGCCTGTGACCTTATCATTGCGTCCGATAAAGCAAAATTTGCCTTACCGGAGCCAAAAGTTGGGCTGGCCGCGCTCGCCGGTGGATTGAACAGACTGCCCCGCCAAATCGGCGTAAAAAGAGCACTCGGCATGATATTGACCGGGCGGCATGTTTCCCCTGAAGAAGGAAAGGAATTGGGATTCGTCAATGAGGTTGTTCCACACGACGAGTTGATGGAACGAACGATGGATTGGGCCAATCAAATTATTCAATGTTCGCCTCTATCTATAAGGGCCAGTAAAGATGTCGTGTACAGAAGTTTAGACGCGCCTTCTTTGCAGGCATCGATGGAAGAAAAATACGATTCAGTTTTGAATCTTGTGAAGAGTGAGGACTTTGTGGAAGGTCCGAAAGCCTTTTCCGAAAAAAGAGCACCCAATTGGAAAGGTCGCTAAATGACGTAAATATTCAGCAACTGTGTTAACTAGTTAGTGCCCATCCAGAAATAGCTGTTTTTCACCGATGTCTTTGCGAGCGGTACGGTTCGACGCGGCAAACCGGTTTTTCTAACGGTTTGATGGTTACGTATTAATTCTAACACCCACGATTGCCGCGTCGCTACGCTTCTCGCAATGGCACAATTTCAATAATGCCGTTGCGAGCGCTCCTCGAACACACGCGAAACAATTAAATCTATTCCTGATCCATACGATATACCGTTTTACCTTCTTTAATTGTTTCCTCTATTTGAATATCTTTAATGACCATCGCATCTACCTTTAAGGGATTGGCAGAGAGAACGACTAAATCGGCAAGCTTGCCAACTTCTATAGAGCCTTTTCTATCCTCTTCGAAAAACTGGTAGGCAGCATTGATAGTCATTGACTTAAGCGCCTCTAATGGAGAGACACGCTGCGTCTCACCTAGTACTTTTCCTTCGCGAGTAACTCTATTTACCCCGGCCCACAGTAGACGCATCATATCGGGAGGTACTATAGGCGTATCGTTGTGCGTGGTATAGGGCATGCCACGACGGACGCTCGATTGTAGCGGACTAATGCGTGACGCACGCTCTTCACCAAACACGGAATCGCGATGCCAGTCGCCCCAGTAAAAAGTGTGCGCGACAAAATAAGACGGCACGATACTCTGTTTTTGCATGCGGTCTATCTGATCCTCTCGAACCGTTTGTGCGTGTATCATAACGGTGCGTCGATCAGAATTCCCAAGTTCTTTATTAGCCCTGCTGACGGCAGTGATCAATTGGTCAGCGGCCGCATCTCCATTGGCGTGGGCTAGCACAGGAACTTCTCGAGTAAAGGCGGTTTTTACAAAACCATTAACCTCGCTGTCGTCTAATATAGGATAGCCCCTATAGTCCTTTTCTTGGCCCTTGGGTGCACGAAAATAGGGTTCAGTGAGCCATGCAGTTTTACCCTGCGGAGAACCATCTAACACTAGCTTTATGCCACCCACTCGAAAGTGGTTTTGATAGGTTTTTGATACCGCCAAATTCTCTTCAAGCGACTGTCCCTTTAACAACAACCGGAAAGCGACGACATCCAAATAAAGTTTTTTTGTGGCTGCCACTTTTTCTAAATCTAGTATATCGCGGTCATTCGCAGCACCATCTTGCACAGTCGTAATACCATAACTGGCATAGTATTGCTGAACATTTTCTAGCATGGCTAGGCGGGTTAGTTCTGGTGCCGCTGGTAACATACCGTAAACCTTATAAATCGCACTTTCTTCCAAAACGCCGTTCGGGGTTTTCCCGTCTTCCAACCGTTGAATAACACCACCGGGGGGATTTTCAGTTTCTGCTGAAATCCCGACCACCTCCAGACATTTGGAATTGCATGCCATTAAATGCCCCGAAACATGAGTGAGCATTATGGGTTTTTCCGTTGAAACCTTATCTAGATCTTCACGAGTTGGGTGTCGTCCCTCTTGTAGTAATGAATCATCATACCCCCAGCCCATCAACCAGGGCATATCGGGATTGGCCTGATCCCACCGTTTCATAATGGCCTGTAATTGCACAATGCTCTTTACCGGTCCCGCCGGCGGTGGCTGCAAATTAGCAAAGCCCTTACTCAATGCGGTTAGACTGATATGTCCGTGTGCATCGATCAATCCCGGTACGACCGTTTTTCCCATTAAGTCTCGACTGGTAAACGTTTCGCCTGCAGCTGCCTCTACTTCCTTCCGAGATCCAACCGCCAGAATTAGACCGTTGCGAACGGCAAGAGCGCTTGCTGTAGGGTTATTCTCGGCGACTGTAACGATATCTCCATTAACATAAACGACTGTTTCCTTATCTATAATTTGCTCAGTATTTTTCGTTGCCGTTATTTTCGTTTCAGTCGCTGCCTGCTCAACCGGAGGCTTACTACAAGCAGTTAAAAAACTTATTGTGGCGATCAATATGCCGATTTTTTTCCGATATCCCATCTGTGTTTATCTCCGCGAAACTTCATTTTTGACATTGTTATTGATTTAGTTTTCTTGTGCAAACTAGCCATTTCTTTGATTACCCGGAAAATCCCAAGCAGAGGACGATCTCCAGCCAATGAGCAGCTAATGGATTTTTAGGTAGTTATTTTCAAAAGTCACCTTCGACATTCCTACGAACTTGGCGTGTCTATTCAATTCTGCTAGAAGCCGTTTTTGCCTTGTTTTCGAATACTTGACGCCCTGCTCCAACCAAAGTCCTTTAATGTGCAGCGCGTTATTAGTACGCTCCGATTTCATATCTATTCGCCCAATCAACCGGTCTTTTTCTATTAATGGAAATACGTAATATCCGTATTGCCGTTTCGCTTCCGGGAAAAATATTTCGATACGGTAATCGAAATCGAACAACTTCAATAGCCGTTTCCTGTCGCGAATTACAGGATCAAACGGGCTAAGCACCCGAATCCTGTCCGGCGCTTCGGGGAGCTCAGCAATCTGATCCAACAGCTCCGGTTTGACAAAAGTTGGATTTACAGAACCGTCGGCATTTTCTATCAGGACTTCCACCAATCGTTTTCCTTTCCTTGTCTCGCACCAGCTTTTTGCCTCTGCGGACTTTATCGACCCCCAGAAGGCTGCCAGTTCCGTAGGAGTCGCAAACCCAAGCCGATCTAAAGCGTTGGAACACGACCAGTCGACAAAGGAATCCATCGACTGAATTTTCCTGCGTCTAACATCCGTTGGAATCACTCGAGCTGAAAGATCATAAACTTTCTGAAAACCGTCTCGACGCGTGACGGACAGATCTCCAGTTCGCCACAGAAACTCGAGTGCGGTTTTGGAAGGATGCCACTCCCACCAGCCAGTTTTCCCTGTTTTCTTCCCGCTTGATTTTTTCTTCAGATCTCGAGACAAAGTTGGGCCGGTCTTTTTAACATGGCTCAGAACTTTTCCCATCATTTCTTCGAAACCAACCTCCGAGCCTTCTTCGGTGACAGTGGGACGATTTTTCTTCCATCGTTCCCGCAAGCGTTGTTCTGCAAAATCAAAACGTCGTCGCCAGTGCGGATAGAATTCAGTGGGAATAATCGCCGCGTCATGAGTCCAATGTTCAAAAACATGACGATCATCTTCGTGCAATTGGCGCAGATGTTCAGGTTTGTAATTATGGTTACGCGCAAACAAAATCATATGGTGTGCTCGTTCCACCGTACGAATACTATCGAGTTGTACGAAACCGAGTTGGTGGATCAACTCCCTCAATTCCTCCTTTGTTTGTGGCAACGTCGGAACGGAGCACAAACCCTGACGCCCCATAAAAATTCGACGGGCCAGTTCATTATTTATGACAGGTTTTGCAGCGGTCATAAGGAAATTTGAATAGACACTGACATAGAATATCCGGAATAAATTAGGGCTATGGGTCTGGAAATACTAGTTAGTACCCATCCAGAAACTAATAAACACCGTCATTGCGAGCGTCAGCGCGGCAATCTCATCCAGCATTGACGCGGCCTGTAAGAGATTGCCGCGCTTCGCTCGCAATGACAGCTTGGGGAAACACCTATTTCTAGATGGGCACTAACTAGAAACCAGCTTCAAAAACAGCGAATTGTACGGAAATCAATAAACAATAGCGAGAAGCCATGCCTATTGTTTCAGCGAACCCAATCAATATAGCTGGCCAAATTATGAACCGCAGCAGCGGGAACCATGGAATCGTGGCGGCGATACCTGATCGACGACAAATACGAACCTAGATTACCTGAAATCAGAATGCCCGCGCCTGCGAAAGCGGGATATCGATCAATGCAATAGTTATTCGCTGTCCGGCAAATGATACTTTAGCTCTGTGACGATTGAAAAATCAGATGCAGGCGCCAACAGACCGGCCACGGATATCCCAATTATCATGAAAATAACAAATGGAATTCCCGAAGCTTTCTTATGCACCCGGATCGACAGACCAGCTATCAATCACCCGGTCAATGTCATCATTATATAGTTTGGCGGCAGAATAAAACTGGCTGCGATATATTTTGCCAAGATTTATAGCTTCTATCGTTAAATTCCGTAACTTCCACAAACCTTCCTTATTTTGCTTCATTTTATACCTAACTACATACGGCTTTTCGGCCTCTCCATAGATATGCTGAACAACCGTAACACTCGACGCCGCAGCCTTCTTAATTTCTGAAGCGCTACTTGCTGACGAGACACTTTCCGCTGGAGGCAGAACGTCGATTCGATTGCCGTTAAACGCCAACAAGCCCTTTGCGTAGGTTTTCACCAATTCGTCACGAAAGATGTCGCTAAATCGCGTTATTCTACCCTTAAATGCCTGTTTTTCTTCCTGATTAGGCAGTTTCATATAGACCTTCTTGCTAGCATATTTACCCATGACACCGCGGGCAAAACTATCAAAATCAACAACTTCATCCAATATTAGTTCGATCTCACCATAAAAACGGTCTGGGTCTTTAACAAAATATTGTTGCGCTTCGGTAATAACCTTCATCAACCTCTTGGTTGTCACCTCCAGCACTTGATGGGCACTTTCGCCTCCCGGATTTTCAGCAGACGGTCCCGCAGTCATCGGCGTCTGGGGAGGCGCTGTTTTTTCAATTTCCTCCGCGGAATAGACGTCTCCGGAAAAAAGCGGAGCCCCAAAAGATAGAGCGGCGGTGAGTAAGACGGACGACATAATTTTCATAATTTCTGACCTTGGGAATTCTATAGAACCGAGTCTGGCAAAAAAAAGAGGACTTTGTCAGCATTATAGCGAAAACTACCTCCAAACGAAATTGATAATACGACCATCGCCGTTTATCCATTACTTTAGTGAAACTATCGTACGAAATAGGCAATTTTTAAAAACCTCTATATAATGCCTCGGCCCCATGTTGCATGGCATGCAAAAAAGATAAGGACCACAGAAAAAATAACAGGGATTTGTTGTTACGTTGGTCCGTAATTGCTTATGATCGGTTCCCAATAATCAGGAATATTATGCAATTACTGAAGTAAGACAGGACACTCCAGAGCGGGCTCGGCGCTGCATGGCAAATTAGTTGATAGCTCCCAAATGACTTAGGCGTTCTGAAACTCCCGGGTTTTAGAATTTCACATACATAAGATGTAGGCAATTTATGACAATAGCTATAATCGCTACCATTGTTGGACTAGTCGGGCTTATCTGGAGCGCTGACCGTTTCGTCACTGGGGCTGCAGGCATCGCACGCAACATGGGTATGGCGCCAATGATGATAGGTCTTACCGTCGTAGCATTAGGCACGTCGGCGCCAGAAATTGTCGTAGCCATCAGTGCAGCGATTGAAAATGCGAGTAGCCTTGCGGTCGGAAATGCGATCGGCTCAAACCTAGCAAACATAGGCCTCGTACTGGGAGTTACTGCGCTTGTTTGCCCAATCCCCATTGCATACGCATTACTCAAACGAGAAATCCCGATTTTACTGGCGGCAACCATCGGCGCAGGGTTCCTGATTCACGACGGTGAACTCAGTTTTTTAGACGGAGTGATGTTGTTAAGTGGACTTATTGCGATTTTTTATTTCCTGGTTAACAGCAAGTCACACGAAACGGACGCGGAACTTGAAGCAGAAATAGAAGATATCCCGGATATTCCATCAGACAAGGCATGGCGACTATTTATCATGGGCTTGGTGCTTTTAATTATTAGCTCACACATACTCGTCATGGGCGCTAAAGATATTGCCCTGGCACTAGGAATCAGTGAACTGGTGGTCGGACTGACCGTGGTCGCTATCGGAACAAGTTTACCCGAGCTCGCTGCAACGGTTGCCAGTGCCCTAAAGGGACATCACGATATAGCCCTTGGCAATATTGTAGGCTCCAATCTTTTTAACTTGCTGGCCGTTATGGCAATGCCTGCACTGCTTAACCCCCCGAAACTGGACGCAGCAGTTTTTAGTAGAGATTATGTGTCGATGGCGGCGATTACTTTTATGCTGGTAGGCATGGTATTCGCGCACAAATTGTGGACCCGCTACAGCGCAAAACATAATCTTCCCGGTATGGCGAAGAAAATCAATAGCACCATCGGTCGTGTAGAAGGCACCATTCTTTTGGCCGCATACGTCGCCTATTTTTCAATTCTATTTTGACCAACAACGATTCAAAATCGTAAAAAATCTACCATTGCTGCACAGGTAAATATACTTTTATGCCTACGCCTACATTTAAAGACTCAGCGTTTCGCACCATCACAATGGAACGTGATGCCGTATCCCTGTTATTGGAGCGGATAGACGAAAACTTTGAAAAAGCCTGCGCTTTGATGCTCGCATGCAAAGGCCGAGTCGTAGTAACAGGTATGGGTAAATCAGGCCATATAGCGACCAAGATCGCGGCGACGCTGGCTAGCACTGGAACGCCGGCAATGTTTGTACATCCGGCCGAAGCGAGCCACGGCGACCTTGGAATGATTACGAGTAATGACGTGGTACTCGCTCTTTCCAACTCGGGAAACGTTGCAGAAATAGTCACCCTTATCCCTCTATTCAAGCGAATGAGAGCACCGCTGATCAGCATGTCCGGAAATCCAGAATCCCTGTTATCTAAAGCGGCCGATGTGCATCTGGATGCGAGTGTTGTCGAAGAAGCTTGCCCTCTAGACCTCGCGCCAACATCCAGCACGACGGTATCTCTTGTTATGGGAGATGCATTAGCGATGGCCTTGTTAGAAGCCCGCGGCTTTACTGCCGAAGACTTTGCTTTTTCACACCCTGGCGGATCTCTCGGGAAAAAGTTACTTCTCAAAATAAGCGATGTTATGCACACTGGCCCACAGGTACCAAAGGTAACTGCCGACACCAAGCTTAGTGACGCCCTATTGGAAATCACCAGCAAAAAGCTAGGCATGACAACCGTTGTTGATGCAGAGAACAAACTCATTGGTATCTTTACCGATGGCGACCTACGCCGAACGCTCGACCAAAACATAGATATCCACGTAGCACGAATCGATGAAGTTATGACAATTAACTGCAAAACCGTTCCAGCCGGCATGTTGGCTGCTGAGGCTTTGGCAATAATGGACGAAGTGAAAATCAATGTGCTCGCGGTTGTTGACGCGAGCAACCGACCTATTGGAGCGGTACATATTCACGATTTACTAGCAGCGGGGATTGCTTGACAATCTAGTAGATTCATTACGAACCCTATAAGGCCCTTAACCTTAATTGACAACCACTTGGAACTTTTGAAATGATGCGCGACCTGCTGGAGAAATCTAAATCAATAAGGTTGCTGGTTCTCGATGTCGATGGTGTCCTCACTGACGGTAAACTGTACTTTTCTAATAGTGGCGACGAGTTAAAAGCTTTCAGCACCCTCGACGGGCAGGGAATTAAAATGCTACAAAATAGCGGTGTTGATGTTGCTATAATCACAGGACGCCAATCCGCCATTGTCGCTAATCGCGCTAACAATTTGGGCATTAAACACTTAATCCAGGGAAGAGAAGACAAATTAGTAGCGCTTGATGAATTACGATCGAAACTAAAAATTGATTATCGACAGATCGCTTACGTGGGCGACGACCTTCCAGATCTTGCCGCAATGCGAAAAGTACAACTCGGTATAACCGTTGCCAACGGTCATACCTATGTAGCGGAACATGCAGATTGGAAAACCCCATCCAAAGGTGGAGAGGGAGCGGTTCGAGAAGTCTGTGAGTTAATAATGCGAGCACAGGGCAACCTAAATGCAGCATGGGAGAAATACCTATAAGCGCCGTTTTTACAATATGACGGACCGATATGAATGCTGTGGCTAGGATTGCGTTTCTACTGGTGGTTGAAAAAAACCACCGACTGCGACAAAGGGACGTCAAATTAGGCCAAATAGGAACACCGGTAAATATTAACATGGCCGCTTTCACCGCAACCATTAGACTACGGCTTTGCGGAACAAGCTCAAGGGCTCACTAGCAACGAAATGAATGCACTTTGAAATGAAAGCACTTTTTAGCACTCGAACCATCAATACTATAATTGCAATCGGCTCCGCCGCAATTTTGTTATATTTTTTGCTGTTTTACTCTGAAACAGGGAACATCAGACCGGCGAATAACGACGCTCCTGCGAACGCGAAGCCTGACTTTTATCTCACCAACGTGAAGAGCCAACATTTCGATGAATCTGGTGCGCAAGAATTCGTAGTGACAGGACAATCAATTACCCACAATCCCGCTAACAATACGTCGACGGTTGCCATGCCCGTCGTGGAAGTTTTTAACCAAGGCGTCAAAACGTGGATAGCGAAATCGCAAAGCGGAATACTCCATGATAAAAACAAAGAAATTGAGTTACATAAAAAGGTCAGCATCACTAACAACGAGCAAGGCGCAATGATGAAAACCAATCATCTATCAATTGTCCCCGCGGAGAAAATTGCTCAAACGAGCGAGCGCGTAACACTATCTGTCCCCAATGGCTTTACCCGCTCAGACGGTATGCATGTTAATCTAGAGTCACAAGAGATCGTTCTACTCCAAAATGTTAAAGGCCAATACAATGTTTCTCCCTAATCAGAAGCTGTATAAGCTCCTCTTACTGCTAATGATGCCAGGTATGTCGTTATCATTACCCGACGATAGACAACAGCCCATAAAAATTGATTCCGATAAATTCGTCCAAAATACGCTTGCGTCGGGCGGGGAAAAAATAGAATACATTGGAAATGTTTTGGTTGTTCAGGGGTCCTTACGAATAACCGGTGAAAGAGTTACCGTCTATCGAAAAGATCACAACATCACTAAAATAGTAGCGGCAGGAAAACCGGCCCAATTTCAACAACAACCCGCACTAGAGAAAAATTTGATAAAGGCTGAGGCTAATAATATTGAATATATTCTAAAAAGTGATGCCTTACTATTGGCGGGAAATTCCACCATATATCAACAAGGCTCCGTTATCAGCAGTGATACCATCAATTACAATATCGCGGCGGAAAGCGTTGCAGCTTCCAGTAGCAACGAAGAATCATCGAGAGTGAAGATGGTCCTGGAACCGGGCGACACAGACAGATCCCCGAACACCGAAGAGAATCAAACGACTAGTGAAACTCCCAGTGAAACTCCTTTAGAAACTCCTTTAGAAACGCCTAGTGAAACTGCTATAGCAACTCCGGCAGGAAAGGCTCTCCCAGCCGCGAAGGGTCAATAATGGCCACACTCACTGCAACGAACCTTGCTAAATCGTATAAAGGACGGGCTGTGGTTCAAGATGTCTCTCTAACAGTTAGTAGCGGCCAGGTTATCGGTTTATTGGGCCCCAACGGTGCAGGTAAAACAACGTGTTTTTATATGATCGTAGGAATAATTACGGCGGACCGCGGTCAAGTTAAACTCGACGAAGCTGACCTGACAAAATTACCCATGCACGGGCGTGCTCGACAAGGTCTCGGCTATCTACCGCAAGAAGCCTCAATATTTCGTAAGCTCTCAGTTTCCGACAATATTTGCTCTATTTTAGAAACTCGTCCGGATCTGAATAAATCGCAACGTAAAGAGAAGCTGGAGCAGCTGTTACATGAGTTCCACATCACCCATATTCGCGACAGTTTGGGCATGTCGTTATCAGGTGGCGAACGACGCCGAGTTGAAATTGCCAGAGCTTTAGCCACTGAACCTTCATTTATATTGCTCGATGAACCATTTGCCGGCGTCGATCCGATATCGGTCGGAGATATCAAAAACATCATCAAACACCTGAAAAGTCTTGGTATCGGCATATTGATTACTGACCACAATGTGCGCGACACACTGGATATTTGTGAAAAAGCCTATATCGTCGGCGAAGGCCACATTATTGCGGAAGGCGATGCAAAAGCGGTTCTTAACAATAGGAAAGTACGAGAGATCTACCTCGGAGATCAATTTGTGCTCTAAATTTGAGAGATTTTCTACAAAGCCGGTATATTCATTGCAAGGGTCTTTTTCCATAGCTACACTTAAGCTATTAGACTGGACCTAATAATTTAATTGATATTCCGGAAACTATATTCAAATCATTCTATTTCAATGCTTCAATTTGTGTGACCTGCATTTATTGAAACACTTAAGATATGACTTATAAATAATACTGTGTAGTTTATGAAGCAAACGTTACAACTCAAAATCGGCCAGCAGCTAACGATGACGCCTCAGCTGCAGCAGGCAATAAAGCTACTACAACTTTCAACGCTGGATCTACAACAAGAAATTCAACAAGCGCTCGACAGTAACCCGATGCTGGACGCCGGTGAAGACAACGAAGCCGAATCAAACACAGAAGTAGTGGATGCCAGCAAGGAACAACTTGTTGACCTCAGCCAAAACACGGAGCCGCAAAAACCCACAACTGAAAGTGAAGGCCCTACGTCTGACAGCGAGTGGCAAGATAATATTCCCGAAGACTTGCCCGTCGACACTCAATGGGACGATGTCTATCAATCCAGCGGAAGTGCAACACCCAGTAGTTCCAGCTCATCGGACGATAGTGATTATGATATTGACGCGCGCAATAGTGCTATCGACTCACTGCAAGACCATTTAGTCTGGCAACTCAATCTAACGCGCTTATCCGATACCGATCGACTCATAGGAATTACCTTGATCGATACCATTGATACCAATGGTCGCCTAACTCAAACCCCTGAACAATTACTGACTGGTCTCAACAATGACAATCCAGACATTGAGTTAGATGAAATCGTCGCCGTATTACACAGAATTCAGCAATTCGATCCACCCGGTGTTGCGGCGCTGGACTTACAAGACTGCCTAGCAATACAACTTAAACAATTCAGCCACGATACTCCCTGGTTGGCGGAAGCCAAATTTGTGGTAGAACATCACATAAATTTACTAGGCTCTCGGGACTATGCTCAGTTAATGCGCCGCTGCAAGCTAAAGGAGCCCGAACTAAAGGAAGTTCTCGAGCTAATTCAAACCCTTAACCCAAATCCTGGTGAAGACATATCCGCCGATACTACCGAATATATCGTCCCTGACGTTTTCGTAAAGAAAGTTAACGGCCGTTGGATAGTTGAACTTAATCCGGATATATCACCAAAACTGCGCATCAATTCCGATTATGCGTCACTCGTAAAACGTGCAGATAACAGCGACGACAACAATTATTTGAGAGACAATTTGCAGGAAGCACGGTGGTTTTTAAAGAGCTTGCAAAGTAGAAACGAGACGCTGATGAAAGTAGCGACTAAAATCGTCATTCATCAACGGGGATTTCTGGACTACGGCGAAGAAGCAATGAAACCGCTAGTCTTACACGATATCGCCGAAGCAGTAGAGATGCATGAGTCAACGATTTCACGCGTCACAACAAAAAAGTACATGCATACTCCTAGGGGTATTTTTGAACTCAAGTATTTCTTTTCTAGCCATGTTAGTACCGATACCGGCGGTGAATGCTCCTCGACAGCAATACGAGCTCTTATCAAAAAATTTGTATCGACCGAAAATCCCAAGAAACCTTTAAGCGATAGCAAGATCACAGTATTACTCGGGGACCAGGGAATAAAAGTGGCACGGAGAACAATCGCAAAATACCGTGAATCATTAATGATACCCCCGTCAAATGAACGAAAGAGACTGATTTAGCCGGCTAGAATCTAACATAACAAGGCAATGAGATAGGGCTTTAGCAAGCGTTTAACAATTTACTGAAATTGATTTGATTGAATACCAGGTCAGTTTCAAAAACCCGTAAGGTGAACATATTTTCCACCTTACCCATTACCACGGCAAAAGGAGCATCAGATGCAAATTAATGTTAGTGGACATCACGTCGACGTTACCCCAGCACTAAGGGACTATACAACTACCAAACTGACAAAATTACAGCGACATTTCGACCATATAACGAATACCAGTGTCACTTTGTCGGTGGAAAAACTCATTCAAAAAGCAGAGGCGTCTATACATGTCGCAGGGGCAGATTTATTTGCAACCTGCGAATCAGAAGATATGTATACTGCGATAGACTTGTTGATTGACAAACTAGACCGGCAACTGATCAAACACAAAGAAAAAACCCAAGGACGTAAACAAGGCGCGGGTGCCCGCTAACCATTAACCACTAACCATCAGTACTCACATGTCAACAATCCAGTTAAGCTCCATATTAACTCCCGGGCGAACGCTATGCGGCGCTCCGGGACACAGCAAAAAACGTGTTATCGAAAACATCGCAAGTTTCATTTGTGACGATATCCCATTTATCAATAGCATTGAACTATTCGATAAATTGATTACTCGCGAGCGTCTGGGCAGCACCGGCCTCGGGCACGGAATCGCGATACCGCATTGTAGGGTTCAAAACTGCACGTCAATAATTGGCACTTTGGTCAAACTGGAACACGCCATAGACTTCGAAGCTATTGATGACGAAAAAGTAGATCTTTTGTTCGTCTTACTAGTTCCAGAAGAAGCTCAAGACGAACACCTACAAGTTTTAGCAACACTCGCGACGAAATTTAATGACAGCGCGTTTTGCGACCAATTGAGAAACACCGAAGATAGTGAAAGTTTATTTGTGGCTGCCACCGAGACAACCTAAAATCGTTAAAAGAACTCATTCTTTCTTAAATTTTTAACGTTAACCCTTTAAGCAGACAAATGCTGCTTGGATTACAATCGCAGGCACACTGCATGAAGTTAGTCATCATTAGCGGACGTTCTGGCTCAGGAAAGAGCACAGCCCTCAACTTGTTAGAGGACGAGGCCTATTACTGCATAGACAATCTTCCTGTCGCGCTCATTCCAGATCTTGTTAGTCACTTAAAAAACAGTAAAGTAAGGGACCACAGCAAAGTTGCGATCTGCGTAGATGCCCGCAACGCCAGCAACGACTTATCGAATTTCGTGGGATTAATAGAAAACTGGCCGGAAGGTGACACGCTCGATATCGTGTTTCTTGACGCGGACAATGAGAAACTAATAAAAAGGTTTAGCGAAACAAGAAGAAGACATCCTCTAAGCAACAAATATACCGCTCTCAGCGAAGCCATTCGAAGCGAGCAAAGTATCCTTGAGCCAATCGCCAAAATAGCTAACCTGACGATTGATACCACTTCAATGAGCTTACATGAACTCCGAACAACGATTAAAGCACGCTTGGTCGATCAACAGGGTGCCGGTATATCCATCCTCTTTCAATCCTTTGGCTTTAAGCAGGGAATTCCCGTTGACGCAGACATAGTCTACGACATTCGTATACTTCCAAACCCTCACTGGGACCCAAAGCTAAGATCGCAAACCGGACAAAACCAAGATGTGATTACTTTCCTCGACCAGCAAGATGAAGTCAACGAGATGTACAGCGACATCAGCGCGTATCTGGAAAAGTGGCTGCCGCTTTTTGAACACAATAATCGAAGCTACCTCACCGTTGCTATTGGTTGCACTGGCGGTCAACATCGCTCAGTATACATGGCTGAACGCTTGGCGAAGTATTTCACTGGAATCTATCAAAATATTCAAGTCCGACACCGTGAAATGCACCAACTTGAACGCCTATAAATAACTGTAGCTATAAGAGTTATGTAATGATCGAAAGCAAAATAACAATAATTAATAAACTGGGGTTACATGCGCGAGCGGCCTCGAAATTTGTTACTACAGCTTCCGCCTTTGGCTGTAAAATTGAAGTGGGTAAAGACGACCACTTCGTCGACGGCAAAAGCATTATGTCAATTATGATGTTGGCAGCCTGCAAAGGTACAGAGCTGACGCTAAAACTCGACGGCAACGACGAACAAAAAGCAATGAAAGCGATAGCATTGCTCATCAACAATTATTTCGATGAAGGAGAATAGATAAACTTCACCCGATAGACCACTTAGTCGCCACTAAATTTATTTACAAGCCAACTGCTAGAACGAAGAAATGCACTCACTCTTGGAGTCTTGTCAACAGTCACAAGAGAACAATCGATCACCCATGTCCGTCAAATTACATTTTCCAAGCATAGCTGTAACTGATCGGAGAAAAGATGCCAAATAACGCTAACACCAAACGATCCCATGTACATGTTGACGAGTTAAATAAAGCGTTAAGCAGCGGCACATTTATCCAGTTACGTAGATTGTTAAACAACCTTCCAGCTTCTGAAGTTGCTCACCTTTTTGAATCTTCACCCCCAAAAACTCGCATGGTAATGTGGCGACTTGTGGACTTGGATAATGAAGGAGAAATTCTTCATTATTTGAGCGACGAAATCCAGAGCCAATTCCTGCGGCAAATGGACACTGAAGAAGTCGTGACCATTACAGAAGGGCTCGAAGCTGATGACATCGCCGACATTCTTCAACAGCTTCCTGATCGAGTTATTCAGGAAGTACTTCAATCAATGGATCATCAGGATAGGCAGAGAGTAGAACAGGTATTATCTTACCCGGAAGATACCGCCGGCGGGCTAATGAACACTGACAGTATCACTGTTCGCCCAAAAATAACGCTGGATGTTGTTTTACGCTATCTTCGTCGACACGATGAACTTCCCGAAATGATTGAAAATATCTTTGTTGTCAACCGGCGAGACGAATTTCTTGGCGTACTACCCCTACGAAAAGTACTGGTTTCCGACCCGAGTATAACCGTTCGTGAGATAATGAATACCGACGTTGAAGCCATTCCTGCCCATATGCACGATAGCAACGTGGCCAACTTATTCGAAAGATACGACTGGGTTTCAGCACCGGTGATTGACGACAATGGAAAGCTATTAGGACGAATAACCATTGATGATGTAGTCGATGTTATTCGGGAAGATGCTGACCACTCGTTACTGAGTATGGCCGGCCTCGATGAGGACGAAGACACATTTGGCCCTGTTTTAAAAACCGCCACACGAAGAACATTATGGCTTGGAATCAATCTGATCACTGCCTTTATAGCTTCCGCAGTTATCAATTTGTTCGAAGATGCACTTGATAAAGTCGTGGCTTTGGCAATACTAATGCCTATCGTCGCCAGTATGGGAGGCGTCGCTGGCACACAAACTCTAACCGTTGTCATTCGCGGTATGGCGCTTGGGCACGTTGGACGACACAATAGCCGCTGGCTTGTTGCCAAAGAGCTTTCAGTAGGTATATTTAACGGCTTATGCTGGTCGATAGTCGTCGCTCTGGCAGCTGCCTATTGGTTCGATGATTTACTCATTGGCTACATTATTGCCGGAGCAATGGCTATCAATCTTATTACGGCCTCTTTTGCAGGCGCCATCATACCTATCGGTTTACGCTCAATGCGAGTTGATCCCGCGTTAGCAGGCAGTGTTGTATTAACTACCGTTACTGACGTTATTGGCTTCACATCATTTCTGGGTTTGGCTACCTGGTTTTACATCTGAATTTATACTGAGAAATTTTCATGGCAAAAAATGACCGTCACCCCTCAAAAGAATCCACCAATGAATCTCAGGAAGAAATTCCACCGATCAGTAAAACTGCATTAAAAAAAGAAATGCTGGAACTGCAAAATCTGGGAGAAGCATTAGTAAAGCTAAGCAATGGCGAACTCCAAACCATTCCTATCTCCGACGACGCCCTAGCTGAAGCGATAGATATAGCACGAAAGATAAAACATCGAGAAGGTCTCCGGCGCCAGATGCAATATATTGGTAAACTAATGCGAAAGACCGACCTCAGCAGCATAACGACTGCGTACCAACAATTGCTGGATGGGAGAAAGAAAGAAACCAGGGAATTTCACCAATTGGAAGAATGGCGTGATCAACTCTTAGAAAAAGGTCCTTCCGCAGTTGAAGATGTAATGTCCAAATTCCCCACCGCTGATCGACAACATCTTCGACAACTGATCAGCCGTGCAATCAAAGAACGAGCATTAAAAAAACCACCGACTTGCTCACGCAAGCTGTTTCGTTATATGCGAGAGCTTTCCGAAGAACAAAATAACAGCTAGCATGCATGGTTATCAAGTGTCCGTCAGACTTGTTCTGAAACATTACTGCTAGCTGTTAATAGCTATTACAAAGCGCCTATCCAAAAAAGCACAATGAAGGATTGTATATTCACCATTTCAATTCAATTCTTATTGATGCATTGCCGCTTTTCAATCTATTGGTTGATCGCCACCCAACTGTTCGTCCGTAGAATTAGCGGCAGGATCAGCCATTCCACTCTCGGCTTTCTCATCTAGGAATTTTTCGATTCTGTCCTTTGATTCCTCTTTATCAACAACGCTGTCGCCTAGCCCGTTTCGGACTTCCATCTCAGTCGCATTTTCTTCGAAAACCGAATCATCGTTACCGTCAGCCGGCTCTTTTCCAGCCTTGCTATTCTTTTCCTCTCCGTCGATTTCCTTTTCCGCCGGTTCGGTTAACTCCATTGAATCACCACTCGCAGACTCAATAATCTTTTCAGAATCCCCAGAGGCGATTGCCTTTTCTGCCTTATTTTTCTTAAGTAATTCTTGCGTCGGCTTAAGTGGCGGGTTTTCTTCTTCCGATTTCTTTTTGGTTTGTTTTGCGTCGGCAAACACACGCTTGAACTTCAGTTGAGGAGCGTCCCAATCCCCGCTTATGTCGTAGATACCGCTTGAAAATCGGTCGACTTGCTTTTCGAAAATTTTCCCAACAACGTAGACCCCAGCGGCCACTGGCAGTCCCACGCCTGCTAAAGCAGCTATCCACGGTAGATTATTTGCGACAGGTAAGGTGACTATCAGTTCCATGTCGAGTAATCGCTTGCCCATATCAGCATCACCTCGAAATTGAAACCCGCTTGAAGGACTTTCAACTATCAAATTGTCAATGATAGACAAGCGCTCTTGCTCAAGATTGACACTGCCTTTGATTTTGTCAAAACTAATACCGCTATCAAACAAATTGGAAAAAGAAGACTGCAAACTCAATACATTGGCAAGATTAATCAGACCGACAACTCTCAACGTACCTTCGGCCGCATCTGAGGTATTCAAAAATCGTCCATTACTCACATTTAGATCTATCGTTCCGGCTGATGACTTCAACTCCCATTTTTCCGGGCTACCCAACCAGCTTAAATCGGCACCAAAACTTCCCGACTCACTCTCGATAATTCTTTCATAATTCCAGTTTTCTAAAACATCACCAATATTTTCAATATGGAAACTACTAACGAGGTGACTATGCTCGCCACCCTCATCTTTCCACCACGTTAAATTATTCCCGTCTCCCCGTCTAATTTTAACTCCATGATAACTTCCTCGAATACTATCAAACCGAATTCCGTTCGACATAGGGCTAATACTGAAGGCTAAATCTCCAATAGACTCGCCATCAGATAAAATGTCATCTACAACCACATCTGCTAACAAGTAATTTAAAGAAGAAGGATCAATAGACGAAGTGGCTTCGTTACCGCTGCCAGATTCCGTCGAGAGGTCTATTTCTTTTATATGTATCGCTAAAGGGTCTCCCGCGGCGCTTGACGCACCACTCGTATAAAAGGGATTATCATCCGGAATAAATAGACTGGCATCAAAACTGCGATTTTGCGCCGAGAAAAACCAGCCGTCATTGTTTCCCGCCAAATTGGATTCGATGTCATCAGAAAGTGCCCGTTTGCGCTCACCATTAACGACCAAATTGTCGAACAGCCGAGCATAGCCATCAATTTTTCCAACTCGCAAGTTTCGAAAACGAACAGCGAGCCCAGCTGCCGGGTACTCTATGGCCAGTTCATTCTCAGCGAGAACTTTGTTTGCCGGTTTTTCCTCACTACCATTTTCAAGCTGAGTCCTTTCCGCCTTATCCAGACCTCCTTCTTTTAAATCCTGACTCGGTAAACCCTTAGTAACCACGGTTTTACCGTTCGAAGTCTTACTGAGCACGTTTGCAGCATCTAATTCAAGTGTCACACCGTTCATATGCCCTTCCACATGGACATTCTCGCGCCCTTTCTTGACGCCGCTATTAAGTCCTTTCTTGAACGCTTTCCTGATCCCCTTGTCGGCCTCCAAATATCGTTCTAATACCTCTTGCCACTCTTCAAAAACGATGGTGTCTATTTCACCGTTGAACACAAAAAAATCTTTGTCGTGCCGGCTTTCTGAAAATTCGCCCTCTTTCTTTTTCCCAAAAGTGAGTAATCCACTCTGCACCTGTCCCTGTAGAAAACCTATTTGAAGTTCAGCTTGATCGTCAAGCGTCATCGACAAGTTAGTTTTCGAATCGGCAAACGGCAATTCGAGGTTAAAGGGTATGGCGACCATTTCCGACTTGGCGTATGGTTCCGGCAATTCGATTTTGACGCCTCGCAAGTCCGAATTCACTGTAAGTTTACTGGTACTTTGAGGCTTTACACTCACCTGTGCTTGAAATTCCGTCTCCCCGGGAAAGAACGTAAGAGCAGCTTGTTTACTCCAATCAGTCACATCGGCCATATCTACTGTCCCCGTTAGGTCGACAGTAACTTCTTTTTGTTGGCCCTGCTTCACTGTGACTAACAATGGTTTTTCGTATAGCTCTCCTGTGATACCCAACGAAGACACACCGTCATCCGAGCTGTAATTAAGCGGCCCATTCATGGAAGAGACTTTGAAATTATAGTCAGGAATAAACAATTCCGTTTCTGAGAACTGAACGTTAATGTTTATCTCTGGCAATAACTCACTTGCAGTTAACGGAATTCCTAAGCTGACGTCGATAGCGGTATTTCCGATTAACTTCCAATCCTCAAATACATCACCCACCGAAGTACGTATTGCGCTCTGATTAACCAATCGCAACGCATCTTGAGCTTGCCCAGAAGCTACTGCATCAACCTTGAGCCACAAGGTACCATCGACAGTACTCGCTGCAATCTTCGAGGACAGAATATTTAGACCTTCCACTGTAGCACGGGTACTTGTTACTGCAGTGTCCGTATCGTCAACCATCACCAACCCTGAAAAATCTTCCACTGCCGGCCACTGCGGATGGTAATCCACATGAGCTTCGTCGATATCAAAAAACAACTGTACCGTTCTATCTTCAACATCACCCTTTCTCAAAGATCCTCGATACACAATTCCACCGTTAACAATATGACCCGACGAAACACTAACCTTCATCCAATCCAGAAAGTTACGAGGCAAGGTGTCGGGAATAAATTTATCTCGATAGCTGGCATCTGTGTCCTGCAGGCCAACAACCAAAGACATTAAGGGATCGACATCTAAACTTTTCTTTAAGGGTATATCGAGGCTTAAAATTCCTGCGGCCGGACCGTGCTCCGCCGAAAATAACAATCGACCACTCCTAACACTGAACGCCTTATCTCCGATAATCCAACGCAACCTGCCCGCAACTGTAGAAAAGTCTAAGGGCTTTCCAAACAATCCCGGAAAACTCATGGCAAACGGTCCGGTATCAAGCTCGATATAACCATTCTTTGGCTTAACGTCAAGATACCCATCAAGCCCTACAACGCCCGGCGCGCCTTTCCATGGAGAAAGTTCAACTTGTTCCAAATTCGCTTTAAAGTGAAACAAACGCTTACCCGACAGCTTGGGCGACGCTCCATTATTCCGTAAAACTGAACGAGCAACTCTAATATGAACGTTTTTTAACGAACCCCGCGGATTAAGGGTATCGAGTATCTCGGCAATTGATGTGGGCAATATATTTTGGTTGCCAAGAACACCCAAGTTTTTCTGCAACTCTAGCTCAGACACAGAGATATCTATCTGCTCTTCCTTAACAGCGACAAAGAGCTTCTCCAAATTAATGTTTTTCTCGTTCCACTCGGCTTGAATTTGCGGCAACCAGATTTCCCATTCATCAGCACTATTTTTTTCTGCCCGGAAACCCAGTTGGAAATCATTGATCGACTGAAGAGATTCACCACTGATCGCAGCCAAATCAATGTGCGGCGTTTGAATTTTCCCCTGGATTGAAATTTCCCTCGAGGGTTTCCAGTCAAGCCATATTTCGCTGTTAATTTGAGCATCTTGCAAATCGAATCCCAACGACTTTATAGCAGGGAGTTGAGACTTGAAGTCTATATTGTCTAGTTTCAGATAGGCGCTCGCTTGAAAATTTTCATCGCGCGGATCGCCTAACGATTCTATAATTCCCAGCAGTGGTTTATCGGTATTTTCAAAAGTCGCTTTAAGACGAGCGCGACGAAAACCTTGCCCATGCAAAAGAGAAATTTCATCTAAACTCAACATTGAAACACGATCGTCTTGATAAGAATGGAGCGCTATCTGGGCAGCTGTCAATTCAATACCGTCTACGGAAAGCAGAAGGTTAATGATTTTATCCAAGTCCTGGCTAACACCTTGTTCGGTACTGTTCGCAAAACCTTGCAATTGCCATTTACCAGGCTTTATTTCTTCGAGAGAACATTCAACGCCGTTGATCTGCAAACGCTTCACTTGGGGACTTCGGGTAACCAGACTATTAAAGAGATCTATTTGAAAGCTAATATTGGCGATGTTCAGTACCGCAATTTTTTCATCCGGACTGTATAAAGTTAAATTTTCAAGCGTTAAGACTGGCGAGAGTCTTGACCATCTGCCCGTGATGTTCTTCGCATTAAGTGATAGCTCTGTAAACTCGGTGACATAATCAAGTAATTCGTTTTGATATTTTTCGACATATCCTATGTAATAACGGCCTACGCTGACATAGGCGGCGACCGCAATCAGCGTAGCCACTAAAAACGTCCACAACAACCGGTTCAACCATACCGCGCTTTTCTTAAACACTAGAGAATCGTTGTCCGCAATTCATGGAGTCAAATATACTGTACCGTAAATTCACAATAACATTTATTCCTTAGAGTAAAATTACATCGAACTGTTCCTGGTGATACATAATCTCCACCTTGAATTGAATGCTCTTACCGATAAACTCTTCCAAATCGGCAACGCTTGATGACTCTTCATCCAACAGACGATCAATAACAGACTGCGAAGCAAGAACCAGTAATTTGTCATTATCATATGCCCTCGCCTCTCTCGATATTTCTCGAAAAATCTCATAACAAACGGTTTCAGCCGTTTTAATCGATCCCCTTGCTTTGCAAACGGGACAGTCTTCGCAAAGAATATGCTCGAGACTTTCCCGAGTACGTTTTCTCGTCATCTCAACCAGCCCGAGTTCCGAAACACCAGTAATCGCGGTTTTTGCGAAATCATTAAGCATCGCTTTTTCCAGCGTTCGGTGCAGCTGTCGACGGTGCTCTACATCCTTCATATCAATAAAATCAATAATAATTATGCCGCCAAGATTTCGAACTTTTAACTGCCGCGCTAATGCCGTTGCCGCTTCAAGATTGGTTTTAAATATCGTTTCTTCAAGATTCCGGTGACCGACAAAAGCGCCCGTATTCACATCGATGGTAATCATCGCTTCTGTTTGATCAATAATTAAGTAGCCGCCTGACTTCAATGCAACTTTTCGACCTAAGGCTTTGTGAATTTCGTCCTCGACTCCGTATAAGTCAAATATGGGTCTCTCGCCTGAGTAATATTCGATAAGACTGCTCACTTCAGGAATAAAATCGTCGGCAAACTGCTTAACATTTTCAAAGTTTTCGCGAGAATCGATCCGAATTTTCTCTAGTCCAGGACGAACAAAATCACGCATCGTACGCATGTAGAGAGGCAAGTCTTCGTAAATAATCGACGGTGCAGCTCGGTCAGCCATTTTCTTTTTTAATGCTTCCCACAAACGCTTAAAATATCGAATGTCGGCTATTAATTCTTCTTCGCCGGCACCCTCGGCGGCGGTTCGAATAATAAATCCTCCCAAATCCTCCATTTTTTCGTTAGCAATACATTGCGCTACAAGGGTCTTTAAACGCCCTCTTTCCGACTCGTCCTCAATTCGTTGTGAAATCCCCAAATGTTGAGTGTTGGGCATATACACTAAATAGCGGGAAGGAACAGATAAATGGGTCGTTAACCGCGCCCCTTTCGTTCCCATTGGGTCTTTTACGACCTGCATAACGAGTGTTTTCCCATCATGCAATTGACTGTTTATATCGGGAACCTCCTTATTACGCCGCTCCATACCATCACCGTCGAGCGAAATAATATCGGACGCGTGAATAAAGCCAGTTCTCTCTGTACCAATATCGACAAAGGCCGACTGAATTCCCGGTAATACCCTCGCTACTTTTCCTTTATAGATATTACCGACAATGCCTTTAGACGCCGCACGCTCTATATAAACTTCCTGCAATACACCGTTTTGAACCAAAGCAACTCGCGATTCCATCGGTGTCACGTTTACCAATATTTCTTCACTCATACTTCCAGCTCATAAATCATAAACGACTTTCTCTTATTATATTCTCGATTTTTTCAAGCATTTGATAGGTATCAGACAACGGTAACCCTACCACTGAAGAATAACTACCTTCTATGCGGTCAATATAGATGGCAGCCCGTCCCTGTATACCATAGGCACCAGCCTTACCACGCGGTTCTCCACTATCCCAATACGATTCTATTTCAAGGGGCGTCATTTTTCGAAAAGTTACGCCTGTAATATTCACCGCCGATAGCTCAATCTCATCACGAGGTTGTCCGCCTCCATTATTCACAGCGGTTTTGTCCGAACCATAATACAAACAAACACCGGTCATGACCTTATGAGTCACACCCGATAGCGATCTCAAGAGTGACAAGCCGTGCTCACGATTAACAGGCTTGCCAATAATTTGTTCCCCAAGGACGACACTCGTGTCCGCTCCGAGAACTGGAAGTGGCGACAATGCGTCCTGTTGCATTTGCAACCAGCCAGCCCTGGCTTTCGCTATAGCTAACCGACAAACATATTCCTCAGGTGCCTCACCGATCAACGGCGTCTCATCGACTGATGTCGTTAGCGATTTGAAATCAACGGAGATTTGTTGCAGTAATTCAGAACGCCGCGGAGATTGCGAAGCAAGATACAGTCGATTATTTCGTAGAGAGATTGCCATGAAGACTCGATGATACTTCCCTGATCAATTAAAAGATTGTTTTATGTGGTTTGGCCTATGTAATAAAATAACTGCGGCGTAACATTCGCAGAAAAACCGACACCAGAGGCCACAACAAAGCGCTAAATACTGCAGGTAACATAAACAGTATATTAAACGATACAATACCTACCAACGTCTGCACCCAATGACACAACAATTGATTCAGGGCGGTAAACACAAATATCACCCAAGCTTGTTGTACCGGGGTAAACATACGTAATCGCTGGTACAAAATCAGAGCCAGATAGGCCAGTATCGCCAGAGCAAAAGCGTGTTGACCCAATACGCTTCCCTCAATAATATCCTGCACCAATCCTACCGACCACGCAAAGCCTATACCCACACGCTCCGGCAGAGCCATAATCCAGTAAAGAACAACAATAGCAACCAAGTCTGGACGCCCCCACTGAGCCCACAGGGGCAACGGAACAATACTAATCCACAGAGCGGCAATCAGCGTTAATGCGATCACTAAGCGTCCATTCATCGACAGCATTATTTTCGTTGCTCACTATTTGTAAATACCAATAATACGTAACGACTTCGATTCAGGGCAGCCTTCGGCGATGCTTTGACCGTCGCAAAAGAAAGGCCTGGATTTATCGACACTTCTGTAACGACAGCTACCGGGTACCCGACCGGGAACCGCTGACCTAATCCCGAGCTAACCAATAGATCCCCGACCTGAATATCGGTAGTTGCAGCCACATGGCGGAGCTGCATTTCATGAAATCGGCCGACACCCTCGGCAATACTGCGAACACCGTTTCGGTTAATTTGCACCGGCAGAGCGTGGCTGGCGTCGGTAATCAGTAGGGCACGACTCGACAAAGGCCCGACTTCTATAATTTGCCCCATTAACCCCAGCGAATCAATCAGTGGTTGACCCACATAAAGTCCATCGGACTTACCCTTATTAACGACAATTTGATGGTGTAGAGGATTAGGCGATACACTGATCAACTCCGCAACTAACACGCTATCGTCGACTAGGGCTGAAGAGTTTAATAATTCACGAAGGCGTACATTTTCAGCTTCCAGTGACGCAAGCTTCTGGACCTTACCCTCTAGAAGCAGAGTTTTGGCCTGTAACTGCTCGTTTTCACCTAACAGAGATTTGCGAGACCGCATTGATTCCAATCCCCAGTCGAAGACTCGAACGGGAATGTCGGCAGCCCAATAAAATGGCGTTGCAATGACCGAAAGTTTGGACTCGATATTGCCCAACCATTGATAGCGTTGCCCGGCAAAAATAAGTACAAGAGTTAGTATACTCAACACTAATAGCCGAGCACCAATAGAAGGCCCCTTTACAAAAAGGGGCTTAATGGGAACACCTTATCTTTGTAGGGAGAATAAAAAATCGACCAACGAAAAAAGGCCTAAACGAAGAATCTAATTCTATAGATTGAATAGTATAACAAGCCAATGTATAGATTCCGCTAGCGGCAATGTTCATGAGATGCACGTCTTTGTAGTCAACCAGAGCCCATTTCGACAGTTACGTATTTATTCTATTCTGCAGATAATAAATCTAGATTTCGACGATCCATAATTTCTAATGCCTTACCACCGCCGCGGGCAACACAGGTCAATGGTTCCTCGGCGACAAGTACGGGCAGGCCAGTCTCATCGGATATCAGTCTGTCTATGTCTCGTAACATGGCACCGCCGCCAGTCAACACGATCCCGGTCTCGGCGATATCCGCCGCGAGCTCAGGGGGAGCTTGCTCCAATGCTCTTTTTACCGCTTGCACGATGCCCATTAATGGCTCGTGCAAAGCTTCGAGAATCTCATCGCTATCTAAGGTAAAGCTACGGGGCACGCCTTCAGCAAGATTTCGACCTCGCACGTCAATCTCGCAGGTTTCGCTGTCTAAGTGCGCACAACCTATTTCTTGCTTGATACGTTCAGCCGTCGCATCGCCAATCAAACTGCCATACTTACGGCGAACATGCGAGACGATCGCTTCATCAAACCTGTCACCACCTAAGCGCACAGAGTCAGAATAAACCACGCCGTTGAGCGAAATTATCGCAATCTCGGTAGTCCCCCCACCAATATCGACGACCATGGAGCCAGTTGCCTCTTCAACTGATAAGCCAGCACCGATGGCTGCAGCCATGGGCTCTTCAATTAGTCGAACATCGCGAGCGCCTGCACTTAATGCGGACTCTCTAATCGCTCGCCGCTCAACCTGAGTCGATTTACAGGGAACGCATATCAAAACTCTGGGACTGGGCCGAATAAAACTGTTTTGATGGACCTTCGATATAAAGTGTTGCAGCATTTTTTCAGTGACTTGAAAATCGGCTATAACGCCATCTTTCATAGGCCTGATTGCCGTTATATTACCGGGCGTGCGCCCTAGCATTCGTTTCGCATCCTTGCCTACAGCTTCTATGGTTTTTTGTCCGTTGTGGACACGAATGGCTACAACCGACGGCTCATCTAAAACAATTCCCTCCCCGCGAACATAAATTAAAGTGTTTGCTGTACCAAGATCGATAGACAAATCATTGGAAAAAATACCTCTTATTCTCTTAAACATTAAACTGTTTCACCTTACATACTCGGCCACGAAGGACTCGACTGTGGCCACATTTAGCCAAAAATTGTTTCGAAATGTTAATCTTTCACCAAATTTTCCCACTCTATCAACCAGAGGGATTCAGGGCAAGGCGGAAATGTGTTAAGTTTAATGTTTATAATAACTTATTGGCGATTTCGAAAAAAATTCAAGCTTCGATTCAGCACCTTTTGGGATATAAAAACGCTCGAAAAAGGTGACGAAAGTTAATACGTAGGGACGAGCCAGTAAAAACAAACACGCCAATAAGAAACCTAGCGCAAAAAAATATTGTTTTCTACTCGTAGAGCTGGCGGACGATAGAGCGTATTATTACGCCGCCACACAATCTAACTTTTTTATTGAAATTCGCACGCAACGGAGTATTTGATGTCAGTAGAACGATCCGATATTGAGAAAATTGCCACCCTGGCAAGAATTCGTATCGACGAAAAAGAAGTCCCCGAGGTGGTCAACCGCCTCAATGACATCCTCGGAATGGTTGATAAAATGCAATCGATTGATACATCAGGCGTTGAACCCATGGCCAACCCTCTCGATGCCAGCCAACGACTACGTGCCGATACGGTAAGCGAAAATAACCAGCGAGACCGATTTCAGGACATTGCCCCCAACGCTGAAAACGGCCTATACCTGGTTCCAAAAGTAATCGAATAATCACGAGACCGATGAGCTACCTTTCCACTTGCTGTAGCCATCATATACCGCTAGTTACACCCAGTAATTAAATCAACAGGAATACCATTCCATGCATAACAAATCCCTGACCGAACTGAGTAATGGTCTGGCTACCAATGAATTCTCAAGCGTTGAACTCACACAACATTATTTAGACAGAATCCACAGACTGGACAAGGTTTATAATAGCTTCATCACGGTCACAGCTGAATTGGCGATAACCCAGGCAAAAGCAGCAGACAAGCGAATAAGCGATGGACAGCAAAGCCCACTGTGCGGCATACCTCTTGCGCACAAAGATATTTTTTGCACGGAAGGCGTGAAAACAAGCTGTGGCTCGAAAATGCTAGACAACTTCGTTCCGCCCTACAACGCAACCGTGATTGAGAATTTCAACGCGGCTGGCGCGGTTACCCTTGGCAAAACTAATATGGACGAATTCGCCATGGGATCCTCAAACGAAAGCAGCTTTTATGGTGCTGTTAAAAACCCCTGGGATATCAACTGTGTACCTGGCGGATCATCGGGAGGAAGCGCAGCCGCCGTCGCCGCTCAGCTGACTCCGGCAGCAACCGGTACCGATACCGGGGGATCTATACGACAACCGGCAGCACTATGCGGTATCACTGGATTAAAACCTACCTACGGCCGCGTTTCACGTTACGGCATGATTGCGTTTGCCTCTAGCCTCGACCAGGGGGGACCGATGACCCGCTCGGCGGAAGACGCGGCCTTGCTGCTCGATGTAATGGCCGGGTTTGATGAGAAAGATTCTACCAGCATGGTCAAAGATGTTCCCGACTATAAAAGCACACTCAACGATAAGCTCGATGGGTTAACCATTGGCCTCCCAAAAGAATTCTTGGGTGACGGCCTTGCTCCCGAAATTGAAAAAGCTGTCGAAATCGCCATAAAGGAATATGAGGCACTAGGTGCGACGCTAAAAGAGATTTCCCTGCCGAATACAGAATTAGCGATTCCCTGCTACTACATCATCGCCCCTTCTGAAGCATCGGCTAACCTCTCGCGCTTTGACGGTGTTCGTTACGGCCATCGATGTGAAAATCCAAAAGATCTATTTGATCTTTACACGCGGACTCGCGAAGAGGGTTTTGGAGACGAAGTAAAAAGACGTATTTTGGTGGGAAGTTATGCTTTATCCGCTGGCTTCTATGATGCCTATTACAAAAAAGCCCAGCAGATCCGTCGCCTGATAAAAAATGATTTTGTTGAAGCATTTAAAAACGTCGACGTAATTATGGGTCCGACCGTACCCAACCCTGCTTTTAAACTCGGAGAAAAATCCAACGACCCTGTCTCCATGTATCTCGAAGACATATATACCATATCAACAAACCTTGCGGGATTACCGGGCATGTCGATTCCCGCTGGTTTTACCGCTCAAAAACCCGCCGGTTTACAGCTTATCGGCGATTATTTTTCCGAGGGGAAACTCCTCAACATTGCTCATCGTTTTCAACAAGCTACTGACTGGCACAAGCAATGCCCCCCGGAACCATCTATGCAAAAGCCGTCAACCGGCCAGGAGGGCTAAATAATGGAATGGGAAACAGTCATAGGTCTTGAAATCCACGTCCAACTGGCGACAAAAAGTAAAATTTTTTCGACGAGTAAGACAACGTTTGGCGCCGAAGCCAATACACAGGCTAATGCGGTCGACCTGGCAATGCCTGGCACCTTACCCGTGCTTAATGAACAGGCATTACGTTACGCAATTATGTTTGGATTGGCGATCAACTCCCCCATCAATAAACGCTCAATTTTCGACCGTAAAAACTACTTCTATCCCGACCTTCCTAAGGGTTATCAAACAACGCAAATGGACGAGCCAATCGTCGGAGCTGGGGTCGTTGAAATCCAATTAAAAAATGGCGAATATAAGGACATTCGCATTCACCATGCACATCTCGAAGAAGATGCAGGAAAATCTTTGCACGAAGGGCTGGGAGTCATGAATCATGGATTTTCAGGTATTGACTTAAATCGCGCCGGCACTCCGTTAATCGAAATAGTCTCGGAACCTGACATGAGAAACTCGGAGGAGGCGGTCGCTTTCGCGAGGAAAATTCACGCCATCGTAACCTCTCTGGGAATTTCTGATGGCGAAATGTCACAGGGATCAATGCGTTTTGACGTAAACGTTTCTGTTCGATTAAAAGGTCAAAAAGAATACGGAACGCGTACAGAAACAAAAAACCTGAATTCCTTTAAATTCATGGAGGAAGCCATTGCTCTGGAAGTAGAGCGCCAAATCGACATATTGGAAGATGGCGGGAATATAGCTCAGGAAACCCGCCTCTACAATGCGGACAATAAGACTGCACGATCAATGCGTAGTAAGGAAGAAGCGAACGATTATCGCTATTTTCCTTGCCCCGACCTATTGCCCGTAGAAATAGATGAGAGTTACCTCAAAGCGATTGCAGCTGAGCTGCCTGAACTGCCCGATGCTCGGCAAGCCAGATTTATAGCTACCTACGGCCTATCAGATTACGACGCCAGCAGCCTTAGCGGTGACAGGCATGTAGCCGCCTTCTTTGAGTCAGCAACCAATACCTGCGACGATGCAAAGCTCGTCGCAAATTGGATAAATGGCGACATTTCGGCCAAAATTAACGCCGCCGATAGCAAGATAAGCAACATTACTCAAAGCCCTGTTAGCGCAGAAGATTTAGCTGGATTGATCAATAGAATTAAAGACAACACCATATCGGGAAAAATCGCCAAACAGGTTTTTGACTGTATGTGGAACGAGGAAGGCGACGCAGATAAGGTTATAGCGGCAAAAGGCTTGAAACAGGTCTCCGATAGCGGAGCCCTCGATGTCCTAGTCGCCGATGTTGTTGCAAGCAACCCCGAACAAGTCGATAATTATCGTAAATCAGAACCTGACAAACGTAAAAAAATGATAGGCTTTTTTGTTGGTCAAATTATGAAAGCGTCAAAGGGGCAAGCAAATCCGGGCTTGGTTAACAGCTTATTACTTAAGAAATTAGATGAGTAATTCGTTCCTTTTCGTTTTTTAAAACGAAACATACAGCAATATTATCGATTAAAATATACAGCGTAAAAGGTAGACTCATGGCACTTAAGAAAGATAAAGAAAAAGTACTAGACGAGGTTTGGACCACCGACCGAGTTAAAGACTTTCTGGAAATAAAAACGGTAGAAAACGTCGAAAAGGATTTTCACGTGTTGATGAAAGCTTATCAGTCGATGCGCTTGGAGAATTTCGAAGAGTTTGTCGGATTTTTCTGCGTAGAAAAACGCGATATAAATTCAACGAACCCGGATGGTGAGACAGTTCTAGCGATAATAAAACAACACCGCAATTCAACGGATTATCGCACTATATTGGAAGCTAACGGCGCCAAATGAGCTGACTGAACTTAAGTGTGCTAAACATAAAGCTTGAGTGACTAAAACCCTCTCAAGCTTTACCAACGACCCTCAAATAAACGGCTCGACCCGACCTCGATTGATTTTCTCTCTGTTTTCCTGTTTTTTCTTTTCACTCTTCTTCAAAAGCACGTAAACAGCACCAATACCTCCGTGGTGTTGTTGCGCACTACAGTATGCCTGAACCTCTTCCATATCCGGCAACCACCTATGGACGTAACTCTTTAAAATAACGGCTTCAGAAAGACCATGACTACCCTTTCCGTGAATAATAATCAGCGACCGCACGTCGTAAGCCATCGCTGTTTTTATGAATCCATAAACTTCTTGGCGCGCATTTTCGACACTCATCCGATGTAAATCGAGCCTTGCATCTTGAGGATATTTACCTTGCTTAAGCTTTCGAAATACACCGTTTTGAACACCGGGGCGCTTAAACTCTAAGGTATAATAGGGATCCAATAGATCGACATGATCGCTATCCAAGTGGTTTTTGTCTTTTTCGATTTCCAGAGTTGCATTTTTGCGCCGTGCCTGTGAGATTAAATCACTTGGATTATCCCGCTTTTTACTAATCCGCTTTTCCACCTGGATAGGCTCAATATCGCCCATTTCCTGTAAAAAAAGATCATTTTCGTCTGTGCTTGCTGTCATGGGTTAACACTATCCGGGTAACCGAAATTAAGGACTTACAATACTTATCGCTATAAATACAGTCAATGCGTACACTGAAAATCCTTCTCTTAAATTCGACGAATTGCCATTAATATCGCTTTCTAACAGTAAGAGCGCGACCTTACTGCCGAACGGTCAGGACCTCAAGAATCAAAATCCAGTCTGTAGTGAGATTAAAAGCATTGATTATCAGGCCCGTAAATGGTGCTAATGAGTATTCCGCGCATCGGTATATTTCGAACTCGTTCTTTGAAATAAAACGACTCTAGCTTCTTAATCGTGCCCCACGGCGTTAGTCAGTTCACAACATACTCTAGCGACGTTAATGTTTGCAGGTCTATTAAGTCTACTAAAAGCTACCATTATCAATACTTTACACTCTAAATCCATCATAATGGTCTACAGTTGTATTAGTGCATATACACCACAAAAACCTCATACTATGAAATGGCGCCCAGACGTCAAATAGAGAACGTCTTTAATGGAATTACTGAACACCTGTCGTGATAATGCTCATAAATACTATATTGATTTATTGGTATCCAATGAAGAAACGTTATCGCAGGCACTTTTCGATTATGCAGAAAGATGTACCAACAGTGAAGATCAGGGACGATATTTCGATGCAGTAAAGCTCTTAAAGAAAAATAGTAAGAACATGCACTCTGCTTTCCAAAAACGACTAACCGCTGATTTCCAAGCTTTCGCTGACAACAAACTCGTGGGTCGCAGCGTCAATGAGAGGATTGACCCGAGTAATTTATCCCTTGTAAACAGGGATGAGCTCGAAGACGAACTCGCTATTTCAGTCATTATTTCCAAGTCAAACAGTTTAAATTCCGAACATTTATGGAAATTAAATCGTCGCCTGGCAGTTCTTAGGGGAGGCAAACAAATCACCGATGAAACAAATCCATTTGGACCCGCGTTGATCTGCGAAGCTATTCAGATCGCCATCACGCAGCTGTCATTGGAAAGCAAACCGAAGATTTTTGTTTACAAACAATTGGGACAAGCTCTTATCCCCTGCTTTGAGAAAATACTGACCAGGTTAAATGAAGACCTAAAAGACAATGCCATATTACCCAATTTAAGATTTACTGTTTCCCGAGCAGCGCTAAAAGAGAAACAACATCCAACAAATGATTCGCATATTGATCAGGAGCCCAATGATTCAATCACTGAAACTTCAGTCAGTATCGCCCACCAACACGAATTATATAACTCAATCCGACAGCTTCAGCTGCAACAGACAGGGACGAGAACTCAAACGGCTGGAGGCATCGATTTCGCAAATGTTACTGCCGATGGTAGTGGTGGCGCCGACAGTTTTTCTGCTTTAGATTACGCCTTAGCGCTCAGCGTCATTCAACAGTCAAAGGCGTTTACCTCCGCGGCAGCTCTGAACAGGCCATTGCAGGCCGATTCAGTTGAAGACAAACTCTTTACGCAATTAGGCCAGCAGGCCAATAAAAACGCACGACATAAAATCACCAACGACGATGCCAACACCGTAGACTTCGTCGGCATGATTTTCCGGTTTATGCTCGATGATGAAAAATTGAATGATGCAGTGAAGTCCATGCTCAGCCATCTACACACGCCGTACTTAAAGCTAGCACTCATGGACAAGAATTTTCTGGACAATAACGATCACCCAGCTCGTCAATTATTAAACTCTATGACCGCCGTCAGTATTCGCTGGGTCAAAGACGATAAAGATCGTAAAGTGTTGCCAAAAATAAAGTCTACCATTAAGGCCATTTTGGAGGACTTTGTCGACGATCAAAGTATTTTTGGCATACTTTTAGAAGACTTCCTCGTTTTCAATGAAAATCTTGAAAAACGCGCGAAAATGGTTGAAAAACGCAATACCGAATCGCAACAAGGTTTGGAGCGCCTCGAAATATCGAAACAGCGCGCAGCGAGTGAAATGACCAATAGACTCGAACAATCTAACATTCCCACCAATATAGGCAATCTATTAGAAAAAACGTGGGCAGACTTTTTGTCCTTTAATTTGCTGCGCCACGGAGACAACAGTCAAGCGTGGGAGTCAGCACTCAAAGTGGTCGACGGGGTCGTGTGGAGCGTGCGCCCTAGCAAAGCCGCTGGCAGTAAAATCGATTTTCAACGGCGCCAATTCGCACTGGAAAAAACTGTTTCGGAAGGACTAAAAACCATCGGTTATGACAAAGATGCTTCTGCAACCCTGTTAAACTCTCTTAGAGAAGCTCATGAACTGGCATACCACGAAGCAGAAAAAAATAAACTGGAAGGCGCCCGTCACACGATCAAAAATGTTCCAGATGAACACATTGAAGACAGCAAAAAATCTGTCAGTAGCAAGGAAGCCATTTCGCCAAAAGAACCAGCTACAATGGATATCCTGTTGACCGAAGACCAACGAGCGATGATAAACAAATTACAAGAAATTGCCTTCGGTACATGGTTCGAATTTCAAAATGGAGAAAATCCATATCACTTAAAACTTGCCTGGTATAGCCGCGTTACCTCTCATTACATGTTCGTCGATAGAGACGGCATTAAACAAGCTGTCAAAACGCAAATTGATTTGGCAAAAAAATTGGCAGCAGGGGAAGCACAAATAGTGATCCCAAATAATAAATCATTTATGGAACGAGCCTTCGAAGCGGTTTTCGAAAAACTAAATCTAGGTGTAAAAAACTAGTTTTTCGACGATTAGACTATATGATTTTTGAGAACAGACAAACTTGCGAATCGGTTTCGGCCATGGAGCCACTAGCTTTCCAACCGCGACAGCAAGTGATTTTTCGATGAAAAAGTACGCCACGAGACAACCGCTTTATAAAAAACCAGACAAAGCTCTACACCAAAATGGAAAAACTATAAAAGAGGCTTGTTGCGAATACTTGTGATTGTTTGCTCTAGAATTTTGTAGACTTCAGCCACTTTAACTTTACTACCCACCTCAACTTTACGAGATATCTGCGTTGTCGGAAAGATAAAGTCTTTCTTGAAATCCGGTAATTGTAAAGCTCTCGACCGACCCAATGCGTCCACATAAACTACCCAATTTAGGCCCCGTTCCGATTTAAGTAACGACCCCAGAATGATACCCATAGCCTGCAAATACTTGACATCGGAACTTCGAACAATGTCATCATCAAGCAGTCGTTGCATCACGGCTATATCATTTTCTTTTTGACCGTTTATATAACGTCCGAAATTTCTTCGCGCCAAATCATCTATGCTCGCTATCTGGTCCGCCATATATTGCTTGTCAATCGAAGACAAAGGCCTCGATTTCCATTTGTCTGCCGCGGATGAAAGAGGCGACCCAAGAATAATTGCTAGAACCCATAGAAAACCAATTTTTCGCATTTGACACTACCCTTTAATCCAAATAGACAAACATCAACCACTTTCCGTAAAAACTAGGACAAGTGTAATTCAACATTGTTCTTTGACAAATAGATAATACCCATCGATATCCATAATTTCTTGTAATGTCGCTTGAGCTTATGCGCAGTGGTCAGTACCATTGCGCATTCCATCCTATATGCCAATATCGCGGAGAATTTAATGATTACGGGCAGTATGGTTGCGCTAGTAACCCCAATGACAGATAAAAACGAGATTGATTGGCCAGCATTAAAAAAATTGGTTGATTTTCATCTGCAGGAAGGAACGCACGCAATTGTGGCAGTAGGTACGACGGGAGAATCAGCCACGCTTTCCGTCAGCGAGCATTGTATGGTGATCAAACACGTCGTCGACCAGGTCAATGGCCGAATACAGGTCATTGCGGGCACGGGTGCAAACAGCCCGCATGAGGCGATCGAACTCACTGAGGCCGCACGAATTGCCGGTGTAGACGCCTGTTTATTGGTGACTCCTTACTACAATAAACCAACGCAGGAAGGCCTGTTTCTGTTTCACAAACTCATCGCAAGTTCCGTATCAATCCCTCAAATATTGTATAACGTACCAGGCAGAACAGCCTGTGATATGAGCAATCAAACCGTAGATCGACTCGCCAGTATTGATGGCATTATCGGCATTAAGGACGCGACTGGCGATATTCAACGCGGCAGGGAACTTATTGCCCTCTGCGAGGATCGAATCGCTATCTATTCGGGAGACGACCCGACAGCAGCGGAGCTGATTTTAGCAGGCGCTAAAGGCGATATTTCTGTGACCGCTAATATTGCTCCTCACTTAATGTCATCGATGTGCGAGGCTGCTCTCGCGGGTGATGTAAGTAAAACCAAGCAACTGAACGAACAACTAATGCCATTACATGACAATCTATTTTTAGAATCGAATCCAATTCCCGTTAAATGGGCATTACACAAAATGGGATACATCGCCGAAGGCATCCGCTTACCGCTTACTACATTAAGCGACACCTATAAACCAACTCTTATGCAAGCAATGCAACGCAGCGGTATTATTTAGTTTACAATACCCGCCGCTCAAACAAATGACTAAGATACTATTCCTTGTGGAATCATAAATGAAAATACAATCTTTATTTCCGGCACTCAAACTAGCCTCTATCCTTATCGTGATTCAGGGTGTCGCTGCCTGCAGCTGGCTTTTCGGTGACGACGGTACGTTCCGAGACCGCGGCAACGACTATCGCCAAGCATCGCTGGAAAAAAAGCTATCTTTACCCACTGGCATAGATAGCGACGCTATTTATGACAGCTATGCTATTCCTCCCATCAATGATAACACCTCATTGGACAAAGAATTTGAAGTTCCCCGTCCAGAACCGCTGTCGGAAGACGTCGGCCGCGAAACGGTCAGGATCAGCAAATTAGCAAACGACCGCTGGATATTGGTAAACGGATCACCCGGTCACGTTTGGCCGCGCCTGAGAGGATTCTTAAGCCTCAATCAGCTCTCCGTACAACGTGTCGACGCAGCCAACGGCATTCTCGAAACCGAGTGGATTCAACCAGCTATCGAAGGTGTTCCGAAAGAACGCTACCAATTGCGCATCGAACAGGGCGTGCAACGCGACACAAGTGAAGTCTATGTATTACAAGCTGACATAGGTTCAGGCGCCGACAACTGGCCAAAGAACTCTTCGAACGACGAACGAGAAGAGCTTATTACCACTGAACTGGCGCAGTACCTTGCCAATAGCACCAACGCGGCCGCTGTATCCATGCTGGCCCAGCAGACTATTAACTCCTCCGGAAGAGTGAACATTACGGAGAATGCCAACAAGGAACCGTCAATAAACCTGCAGCTGCCATTTCCGCGAGCCTGGGCATCTTTAAGAAGCGCTTTAGATAAAGCAGGGTATGTCATCGATGATCTCGACCGCAGTAAGCACTACTATTTCGTCAGCTATTCAGAACAACAGGCGAATGACGAAGAACCCGGGTTTTTTGCGTCGCTTTTCTCCAGTGATGAAAAAGGCAGTAATGATAAAGCCAGCGATGCCATCGATTATTTGATCAGCGTAAAAGAACTAACCGACAAAAGTGTCGAAGTCACCATCAAAAGACAAGATGATTACCAGATGGAGAAACCGGAAACCGAGCATTTATTAAAACTGATTAAACGCCATATTTCCTGATTCATCATGACATTGCACTTTTCATCTCTCGGAAGCGGCAGCAAAGGTAACGCGACGCTGGTAAAATCAGCGAATAGCCTACTGATGATTGATTGCGGATTTACCATCAAGGAGACTATTCGCAGGCTAGCCGTTTTAGGACATCAACCCGACGATATCACCGCAATACTGGTAACCCATGAGCACAGCGACCACATAAAAGGCGTCGGCCCTTTTGCCCGTAAATTTAATTTACCGGTCTACCTGACACACGGTAGCAAGCAATACGATGGCGTAAGCAAATTGTCTTCAGCTAATATCATCAATTGTCATAAAGCGTTTGAAATCGATGATATAGAAATAATGCCGGTTGCAGTACCGCACGATGCCAGGGAGCCTTGCCAATTTGTCTTCAAATCTGCGAATAAAACCCTGGGGATTCTGACCGATGTGGGAAATATCACCCCCTTCGTTATCGATCGCTACAAACAATGCGATGCACTCATGCTGGAGTGTAATCACGACCCAAAAATGCTATCCATGGGTCCTTATCCTCCGTCCTTGAAGTTAAGAGTCGGAGGGCAGTGGGGACACTTAAGCAATCATCAAGCAGCTAATCTATTGCGAAATATTGAGCATCAGCGCATTCAACACTTAGTTATTTCACATATCAGCGAAAAGAATAACACTGAAAAATTAGCCAAAGAAGCTATATGCGAGGTCTACGGTAATAACCGTTCGATCATTCTTGCGGACCAGGAAGAGGGGGTTAACTGGCTCGAGGTCTGTTGATTCCGCCATTAACGATCACTTAAAACTAGCTCCGGCAACGGAAATCTAATCTATCAAGCCGTAACTATCACGCAAAATTCCAACTATTTCTTTTCTGGGATTATCGCTAAGCTCCAGCTTTTCTCCGGTTATCTTTTCAGCGATGTTTATATAGGTTTCAGAAACATTCATCATCACTGAATCTGGCAGCGCATTGTCTCGAGCCAAAGCATTACGTTCTTCCATGCGGTTTTTGTTCAGCAGAATATCGGGATCGGGAAAAAAGTTGAGTAATAACTGACGAAAACCTTCTTTAGAGTTCTCAATAATATTCCCCTCTTTATACGCTGATGCATCCCATATCCGTGACGAATCGGGCGTACCAACCTCATCCATATAAATCAATTTTTCATTTCCGTTTTTGTCACGAACATAGCCAAACTCAAATTTTGTATCGACAAATATTTGGTCTAGTTTTTCAAGCTCGCTGCTAATGACATTAAAACCATCAGAAAGTAATCGCTCGTACTCAAAAATATCGGCTTCGTTCCGAAACTTAAAGGCGTCAATATTATTCACCAAATTTTCGCGGGTAACATTAACGTCATCCACTTCAGGTACGCCGGGAATACCGGTTAAGATACCTTTCGTCGAGGGCGTGATTAATAAGTTCGGAAGGCGTTGGTCTTTTTCCAAATGATCCTCAATTTCAATACCACAAAATTCCCGTTCTCCTTTTTCATAGGATCGCCACATCGAACCCGTTATATACTGGCGGGCGATGGCTTCGATCATTACCGGCCTGGCTTTTTGCACTATCCATACAAAAGGATGCGGAATGTCTAGAATATGGCTATCAGCCAGCTTGTGTTCGCGAAATAATTTAAACCAATGGCTGGAAATAGCATTTAGTGCCGCCCCTTTACCGGGCACACCATCCATTCCACCTTCGCTATGCCAAATACACTCAAAGGCAGATATTCGATCACTGATAATCATAATCGCCAGAGGCGAATCTATCGCCACATCGTAACCTTTTTCTTCAATCAGGCGGCGACTGTCAGCTTCCGTCAGCCAATAGACAGAGCGTACTTTACCGCTATGCACTGGGCTTTCAGTACGAATCGGAAAATCGTTGTTTACAGCCAGTACTTTTTCAGCAAGACTCATTATCAAATACCTAGGTTGAAATTACTTTGCCAATCGAAAAACCATTTAGTCATAATGGAGACCGCAAATCAAAGCGGGATTCTACCAGATCTATTTTTGCGTGCCACCCGATATAATGATCAAATGGCCTCCTTATTGTGAAATTGCTTGTTACAAAGGCAAAAATACACAATCGTCAGTACACTCACCAATACTTGTTGGCAACTTTACGATTGCTACGCAGTGAAGCCTTGTCGTGCGGCTAGCCTATCATCGCTCATCGAACCGTCGAGCAAATGGAATTAAACCGCTATCAACGCCCGTTTTTGAACACGACAATTATGTCGAAATGGCCGTTGAACCCGGTTTTTAAATCCATCCACTAATCTCCAGATATTAGTTTTCAGGCAATGGTTTTCGAACGGGTGTTTTCGGACAATATTTTCCGGGCAATGCGTACCAGTGCGAGCTACTAAGAGCTGGACGGGCCTAAAACAAATGCTGCGGAGCGATAGCTCTTTGGCGCGAGTAACGATCAAAAAAATAGAGCTGCGTGGCGCATTGAAAAGACTACACAACCCATCAAGAAAAATATGTTCTTTTCCCTAATTAGTGCGTATCCAGAAATGGGGCTTTGCGAGCGAAGCACGGCAATCTCATGGTGGAGAGTGTACATAATTACCAGCATTGGTGCGGCCTGCAGGAGATTGCCGCGTCGCTACGCTTCTCGCAATGACACTATTTCTGGATGGGCACTAATTAATAACGAATGCGTTTGTTACGAAGATCCGGATCTCTTGAAAAAAACAATTCCAACTCAAGATTAACCTGAAAAGATGCGCTAAAACTCTCTTCGCGAGGAAAGGTCACCTCTGGAGTTACATTGAAATACAACCAGTCTTTATAAAGACGATGTTGCCACTTGGACCGAATCCAATAGTTACTGACACGAAGCGTGGGATTACTGTTGGCACTCACACCCACTTGATATTCTAAAGCATTATTACGATTAATCCGCTGATTCACCGATACTCCCTGAACCCACTCCCAGTTATTTTCGCTATCCAAATACTGCCCGGCCAGACTAAGGTGAAGTAGTCGGTCGTTATCGAGTGGTCGATATAAGTCAATTTCGCTATCTGCCCCCCAACTTTTAGAATCGTAATAAAAAAATGTTTCTCGAAAACGCGAACTCCAGTTTTCGTTGAATTTATAGTAACGCGAGAATCGAGCTCTTCCATACGGATCTAGGGCAGATCTCAATCTGACTCCAGCCCCCAGATTCATTTTCCAATTATTTAACAACAGCTCTTCTAAAGCCAATCCAACGGCTGCATTCTCACTCTTCTTGTCGGAAATGTCGGTTCCTATACCAATATCGCGCTGCTTATCCTCGAGAGAATCAAAATCATCAGGATCCGTATCAAAAACCAACTTCAGTTTTCTTTTACTACTTGGCAAGTCTATTTTCGCACTTACTCGGGCTTCGGAATCATGTCTTCCTGATTCACCCAGCCGCTCAACTATCCGTAAACGGACATAACTGTCATTACGTTCCAGCTCATCAAAGCTGTCTCGGGCAATATATCGGTCAATACTCACGGCTGTATTCTGCACCGCCTGCGACACAATGTCCTGCGTGTTTAACAGCCACCCGCCTCCTATCTCTAACCAGCCCTTTTCATTTTCATTCAGCTCTATCGCAACGTCATCATTTTTATTGAGATCAGAAGGTTTATTGAGATCAGCAGGCGAACTTTCTGAGCTTTGCGAAAACACATCATCTGATTCCTGTTTCGACTCATTTGCACTCGCGGGAAAAGTGAAGAAAATAATCATGGGAAGTATCAACGATGGCGTAAACTTCCAGAAAGGCCGAAAAAGAACGGCAGACAGCCTCTCGAACTCATTTCCACAAACACGCGGCCACCTTATCCTTTTAGCTAATAGCTCAAAAATATAAAGCCTAGAACGCTTAATCATAAGAAGTTAAAGCCCTATCCATAAAAACTTACACCCTGGAAATTCGACATTCTGTTTGCTGTTAAATTCGATCAGAAGACTTTAGAAAGTAACTTAAGCCAATCACGACTTCAATAGCCCACCTACTAAAAACTGGCATACAGTGGCTATTTTTGCAAGCTCAATACAAAGAAAGCCCTTCCTTTGCTGCTTACTCAAAACGTCTCCTTAGCACATGTCATAGACCGCCCAATGGTTCGCATCAAGACAGATGGTTGACGTATCGAAACTCCGTCAATACAAAGGGCTCTAATCAGCATCTAAAAACGCGCCTTTTTTGTTATTGCATCACTACAACGAAAGAAAATACGACCAACCACGATCCCCATTAAAACCTATTGATAACTGTGATTTCAGACCTATCGCATTCGAATGCTATTCGCTCAATTCAAAAAAGAACACGCTCGCGAGCGCGTATCCAGAAACAGACATTTTTCAAGGATGCCTTGGGATAGACACTATTTGGAAGTGGCTGTAAGAGGAAGGAATCTAACTAAACTACTGTTGACGAATCACAATTATGCTGGTGATCGAAATTTTTTAAATCATGACTCATGCTGACATAACGTACACTGTTGCGCCCTTCCGCCTTCGAACGGTAAACGCCTCTGTCTGAACATTCCACTAAAATTTTTGCCATCTCCTGTTCAGTACAATCAGCAACAACATTCGCAGGATCCCAACAACTGACGCCGATTGACAATGTAATACTGACCTGTAAACCCAACTCGTCAACATCTGAATCATTATCAATCATCAACTCACTAACCTGCAGACGAATTCGCTCGGAAATTTCCAAGGCTAACGGTTTATCACAATTTGGCAATACCAACGCAAACTCCTCGCCTCCATACCGACAAACATGATCGGTTTTTCTCAACAATTCGTTCATAAATTGGGCGACTACATTGAGGACCTTATCTCCCATTGGATGGCCGTAAGTATCATTTATTTGTTTGAAGTGATCCAAATCAACAAATAATAAACTTAGCGGATCTTTACTTCTTGCAGCACGGGATATCTCTTCATCAAGCGCTTGATGAAAAGCCCGCCTGTTTTTCACTTGCGTGAGTACATCATATAAACTCAAGCGGTGAAGCCGCTCATGGTTAACAACATTCTCTAAACACGCGGCCACAATTGACGCTAAATGCGCAATAAAATCTGTTGACTTATCCGCGGTAAATCGTTTTTCCCCACCCGAACCAAAATGCAGACTACCGACTAAAATTCCGTGTCTTACGAGCGGTAACATTGCGGCAGAATGGATTTTTGAGCCGTTAAATATTGAGAGTTTCCCGATATCAGGTTTCGAGATTAATTTGACTTTCTTTTCATCCAAATACAAGTCATCAATATCATTCGATCGATTTAACAGACGAAGTATGCCGGGATAAGAAAGATCTTCAGGTAACAGTTCAGTTAAAGTATTTTGAGGGTCAAAAAGCCAGAGTTCAACACAGTCAAGCTGAAAATAATTGAGACTGTCGACGAGAAGCGCCTCGAGTAGGGATTCAAACTCTACCAAGTCTAACAGTTTCAGTTCGAATTGCTGGTATCGTCTTAGAATATGCTCATTTTGAAGTGCTTTTTCGTACAGACCATTGATCGTATCGGCTTGGTTCACTAAACGCTGAAGCTCTTTAACTTCTCGTTTTTCTTCCTGTCTTACGATACGGCGCACAAACTATCTCCAATGTGGGCTTCAATGCCGCGATGAAATGAACTTCCGCAATCATAAAGACTAACGTCTTACAGCACCAGCCTCATATGTAACGTAGAAGATAACTGCGTCTAATATTTCAATAAAAGATCGACTTACTCTCTTAGTGTCGCGAGTATTTCACCCAGAGTTTTTCCCTTGCCACGATGACGTCGCAACACTTCTAACAACTGTTCTTGCGAACCGAAATTATTGACATTAAATTCGTGCGCACGATAGACGCTAGGCGCCGAGACCGATACGGGTGTGGGTACGGATAATTCGGTTTCTTCATGATGATTTTTTATTGAGTCTTTGTGTGGGGGCACGATTGCCTGCGTTTCGAACAGTTCTTCTACTAGCGGGATTTCCGCCATCGATATTTTTGCGGTCGATGCCGATTTATTCGAAAGCCCTGCACTATACGTATTATCGATGGCGAGTTTTGGCACCCTGCCAAATATTCTTCCTTTGTCCGAGCCAATGCAGTCAGTGCTATGCGACCTAGCATTTTCTTCAGTTTGTTTTTCGTTAATATTTCCAACTACGGGAAGATTGTGCTCATCACTAGTAAAGGTATCGAGCTCGACCCACGGTTTTACTTGCGCGGCGATTTTGCGTAATAAAGAATGATCTCTCGTCGACGATGCCACCAAAGCCTCTATAAGCTCCAATAGATCCACGGGCTCCTGATCGTAACGCCGAACATAACTCGTCAACGCATCCTGGATAGTCGATTTCACACGTAAAGGGTCAGATTGTCCTTGCTCAATCAATAAAAGTAGTCGCGACCGTAACTCCGAAAGATAATCCCCACTTACTTCTTCTGACAACTTACTGCCGGCTTCTATCTTTACCGGCTCTTCTTCCAGACGCTTTCGTTTGAATCGACGATTCCAGTAGGCACTGAACGATGAAGGAACAGTTGTAACAGTTGCCGGGTTTTGTAATTTTTGAGCTAGTTGTAAGAAACTCCGGCTGGAGGGGCTATTTTCTTTATACAGTACCACGGGGTTTTGTGCGAGAACCGCGGCCTGCATCGTTTCATCTCTAGGAATAAACCCCACCGATTCAACCTCGACGCCTATATATTTTTTGACTGCAGAGTAAAAGCGCCGAAACACTTCTTTGTGTTCATTTTCATCCCTGCACATGTTGACGAGCACTTGAAAAGAAACCTTTCCTCGCCGACGTTTCAATAACTTAACCATTGAAAAAGCGTCTGTTAAAGACGTCGGTTCGGGAGTAATCACAATTAACGCACACTGCGAAGCACAGACAAAATCTAGCGTGCTACTTGCTATCCCTGCCGCGGTATCGATCAGCAGAAAGTCAAACTCACCTTCAATTCTTGTGAGTTCCTGGGTCAGCCGCAACTGCTGGCGTGGATGGAGCGTGACACATTCACTAATACCGTTGGCCCCAGGTATGATTTTCACACCGTGAGGCCCCTCCAACATTATGTCTTCTATCTTCTTGGCACTAAATAACACATGTTCAAGCCCATATTTTGGAACCAGACCCAGTAAGATATTAGCGTTTGCGAGTCCGGTATCTGCGTCGAGCACGCAGACACGAGCCCCTCCCTTTGCGAGAGAAATAGCCAAGTTAACAGTAACACTCGATTTACCCACACCGCCTTTACCACTACTAATGGCAATCACTCGCGGCAAGCGTTTCTTAGCAGCCTTTTTTATCTGGGCATTTCTTAACAGCGCCAATCTCCCGAAAATGACGTGCAAACCAAATCGCATCGCCGTAAATTTTTTACCTCATTATTCTAGTAACTGCCTTCATTTTAAGCAATTAGTAGTCTTATTCACAGCCCTTAGCTATACTCCTACCCATTGAAAAGTAAACGACTCAGGCTTACAGCGCCACTGCGCGAGAAGTAAACTGACATCATTCATCATGTTGTCTTAACTAACGGGTTGACACGATAACAAGAAAGGCTCCAGCGTGGTAACAAAAGTTGCAGTAGATCGAATGCCTAGTTTACCTCAGGTATTGATTGAAATTCTCGATGCAATAGGCAGCGATCAAGCCGATTTTCAAAGTATCGCAAAAACCATACGCCACGAAACCGCCGTGACGGCCAAGCTGATTTCCGCCGCAAACTCGAGCTATTTCGGTAGTACCAAGCAGTGTGACAGCATCGAGCGTGCTCTGTTATTCCTGGGCACTGATGCAGTTAAGACTATCGTCATAACGACATCAATCAAACAGTTCTTTAGCAATTTCAATCAAGACCATGCCCAGTTTTTAAAGTCTTTTTGGCGCAGATCGTTAATCAGCGCAAACGTCGCCAAAGTCCTCGCAACATTGACCAGTTATACATCGCCGGACGAAGCTTACCTCTGTGGTTTATTGATGGATGTCGGACAACTGATATTACTCACCGATAACGAAGAACAATACCTGTCTATTGTCGGAAATTCGAAAACAGACGATCAATTATTAGATGAAGAAGACGCATTCTTTTCAACGACACACTGTGAACTCGCTGGAGACTTAATCGAAAGCTGGAATATTGCCGGTTTTATGAGTGATGCCTGCAGATATCATCATGAAACCGCCGATTCTATACTCGACGCTCACCATCTGGTAAAAATCATCAATTTGACCAGCCTTTTAAGCGCTAAACCCGACATTGATGACCACACACTGGAAGCTGCTAATACACTTTTTGGGCTTAACGAAGCACTGACACGCGAATTGCTGACCCGCATCGGCAATGATGCTGATAATATGGCAAATGCTCTCGGCATAAACATTAGCAATGATAGTGATTACGGTGAAGCAAACTCGCAATTAGGCGAGAAAATTGGAGCAATCGCCGAACTCGCTCAAGTTAGCTCAGACCTATGGCGAGCTAACAGCCAAGAAGCCTTACAAAACGCCATAGACCGAGCACTTTTTCTGACTTTTGGTGTTACCGACAATATGTTGTTTGTCTACGACCCTGAGCTTAATATCCTGACCGGCCAGGCTAACGCGGAACAGGATGAACAAAAACCTATTTTCACAGTTCCTGCCGAACCCGGCCGCAGTATGATCAGCGATACTCTTTTGTCGAGAAAGTCCTTGAGTAGCGAGAAGGTCGATGGCACTCTCAAAATAATTGACAAGCAATTGCTGCGCTATCTTAATGGCAGCACTCTTGCCTGTTGGCCACTGGTATCCAAACACGACCCTAACGCCATTTTGGGCGTTCTTGTACTAGGGGCGAATCCTGAAAACGGAAAATTACTCCATAACAAAGCCAATTTGCTCACAGCGTTATGCAGTGAGATAGCAGAAGCTATTCGTAAAAACTTCCAGCGAATTGAACGCGCCGAGCTGGAAAATAATGATAATGTAGACTATCAATTGCATATCAGTGAGGCAGTACACGAAGCCAGTAATCCACTGAGTATTATCCGTAACTATTTGGAACTTCTTAGTATTAAGCTGGGTGATGAGAATGAAGCTTCTGCGGAACTAAATATAATTAAGGAAGAGATTGATCGTGTCGGTAATATTCTCTTAAGGTTAAAGGAACCGGAACCAACCGAAGTTGCGGATGGTCCGGTGAATATCAACGATGTAATCCTATCCATCACGCGAATTTTCAAAGCCTCTATTTGCGCGACAAAAGAAATTGATCTTGAGTTAAAACTTGATGAAACAATGACAGATACACAAGCCAACCCCGAACACCTAAAGCAAATATTAACCAACTTGCTCAAAAATGCGGTCGAAGCACTGCCAATTAAGGGCAAAATCATCGTGAGCAGCGAAGCATCAGTTAGCTTCAGTGGCCGTCACTTTGTTGGCATCTATATCGAAGATAACGGACCGGGTATCAGCGAGAATATCAAAAAACATTTATTCTCTCCTGTAACCTCAACTAAAGGTGAAGGTCATTCAGGATTGGGGCTAAGTATCATAAAAAAATTAATTGATGAAATGGACGGATCCATTGTGTGCCGAAGTAATCCAAAAAGCGGCACGCAATTTCAGATATTACTCCCCAAACTGAATTAGTTGCCGTCTGCTTATGAATCCGGGAATAAAAACAAAGAATAAAAAATTATCCTCAAATGCTCATATATTACTGACTGATGATGATCCCCGCATGCTTGATAGCTTGCGTTTGCTATTAGAATTATCAAATTACAAGATTGACACGGCTTCTGGCGGGCAATCTGCAATCGATAAACTGTCCAATAATCAATATGACCTGATCTTACTCGACTTAAAAATGCCCGAAGTGACCGGGCATGATGTAATGCAATTCATGTCAGACAACCATATTAAAACAATGACTATCGTCGTCTCCGGCGAAACCTCTATTAACGATGTGGGCAATGCCTTAAGACATGGCGCCTATGACTACATCAAGAAGCCCTATATTCCAGAGGAATTAACGGCGACAGTTAATAATGCAGTTAGGAAAAAAATTCTAGAGGACTCCCATCATATAATGCAGGAGAGATTAAATCGATCGGAACGATTACATCGGTTTATAGTCAATAATTCTCCCGATATTATTTTTATGCTCGATAATAACGGAAATTTTAGCTTTCTAAACTCCAAAATTGAATCTCGGCTAAACTATCCAAAAAACCACCTCATTGGTCGTCACATTTCTACTATTGTTGACTCCGAGGACGTGACAAAAGCTAACTACTATTTTGATCACATTAGTAACTCGCATACTGGCTTCCAGCCGATTGAGTTGCTTTTAAAACCTTACGCGACCGACCAACGAAAACACCATTTCGAAGTCTCGCTTTGGCCTATCGACGAAGCGGATGGGACGGACAATGTTAATGCCAACAATCGCTATAAGGTTTATGGTACTGCGCGGGATATATCTGACCGCTTGGAAGCAGAAGCTTTTATCAACTTTCAAACATATCACGACCTACTAACAAAACTACCAAACCGCGCGCTATTTAAGGATCGAATGGAAGTAGCGATAGCGCATGCACAAAGGAATAGCTTCCAATTAGCAGTTATGTTTATTGACCTGGACAGATTTAAAGTTATTAATGACTCACTAGGCCACACTATCGGAGATAAACTTTTACAGTCTGTTAGCAATCGCTTACAAGACTGCATTAGAAAAGGAGACACAGTTTCTCGCTTCGGCGGCGACGAGTTCACTCTACTCCTTCCGGAAATACAAGATACGAACGCCGCAACGTCAATTGCCGAAAATATTCTTGGCGACATAAAAAAACCCTTTAAAATTGGCGGGCAGGATATACATATCGGCGCAAGTATCGGCATCGCTATTTATCCTGAGTGCGGTGACAATCCAGACGTGCTTATCAAACACGCCGACATTGCCATGTACCGTGTTAAAAAAACGGGTAAGGATGGATATCAAGTTTTTAACTCGGCTATGAGCACCGGCTCAACAGAGCGACTGACGCTTGAACAGGACATGCGACGGGCAATAGAAAACGACGAATTTGAAGTATGTTACCAACCTCAAATTTCTGCGGAAACCGAGCAAATTTGCGGCGTAGAAGCACTTATCCGCTGGGACCACCCTAGATTGGGCCGCTTATCTCCCGCGGAATTTATTCCAGTCGCTGAAGACAGCCATCTCATCATTGATATTGACAGACATACATTACGAAAAGCCTGTCGGGAAATTCGCTACTACCATAAAAATGGGATGCCGAATTTGCGTCTTGCGGTGAACTTGTCTCCGGTAATGATTGAAAAGAAGAACTTTGTGGAAGACATTCTTAAAACACTGGAGGAAGAGCAATACCCTGCGGCTTTGCTGGAACTTGAAATCACCGAAAACATTTTGATGTCAGATCGTCAGGATATTGCGGATAAGCTCGTGCGTTTGGCATCCGCCGGCATCCATCTAGCGATCGACGACTTTGGTACCGGCTACTCTTCCCTTAGCTACCTGCAGGATTTTCCGATAAATACCTTAAAGATCGATCGTAGCTTCATCAGTACCATTAAAAACCTGGGTGATGATGCATGTATTGTCGATGCTATTATAGCAATGGCAAAAGGGCTTAAGATGGCAGTTGTTGCGGAAGGTGTCGAAAACAAGGAACAATTAAATTACTTAAAAACGATAGGCTGCGATATTGTTCAGGGTTTTCTTTTTGGAAAAGCAACGCAACTAGAACGTTTAGCCGAACAGTTCAGTGGCGAAAATGACTCTCGTGAAAACGCCATCATTGTATGAAAACGCTCTCATTGAATAACTCAGGGGAATAGTCCTTCTACACTATATCATCGAGTCTTAAGTAAGTTTCTCTCTGTTAAACCCGAATTTTCTCCCAGCGCACAAAAGAAACTTCTATTCCCCGAAGCAATTACTTAATAATTTTCGCCAAATCTACTTCACAAAACTGAATTAACGCCAATCAATTCGCATAACACATTACCTTTATTATCAATAACTTAGAACCCATAGTAAATAATTTTATTTAAATACAACCGTAACGCCATAAAAAGTCTAAAAAAAACTGGCAATAGTTCAAAAAACCGACTATCTATATGCTACCAACAATAAATTTACCTATCCCACCAAGCCAAGATAGTTTTTAGCCGAGGTTTAATCACAATGTCAATAATTGCCGCTGACTTAATGCAGCAAGCTATCAGGCCGACACTGGAATACCTTGGTATACATTCGCCGGCAGCAGAGAAATTGCTACTTGGAACTGCCGCCCAAGAATCGGGATTCGACCCTTTTTGTCATTCCGACAGAGGCATTGGGATCTATCAAATAACCTCTGAACAACATCGCTCTATTTGGGACAGTTATCTGGCATTTATTCCCGATCTAGCCAGCAAGGTAAGAGGCTTGGCTAGTCAACACCAATTTTTAAAAAATCCCGATCAAGAACTAGCAGTAAACTTGTCGTACAGTACAGCTATCGCTTGGATTATTTACTTACAATCAGACCACCAGTTACCTGCGGCTGACGATGCTGACGGCCTTAGTCTCTATTGGAAGGACAATTTCAAGCACGAGAACGACAGTCAATCTAACCAAAAAAACTTTGCTCGCTGGATTCGCGCTCATGGCGCCGCTGCTTAACGGGTTTTTTGATGCGCCGATTTTTATTATTAACGTCCTGCACAACACGCTTAATTGCAGACGATTCCAAAACGATCAGTTAAAAAGCGTCTTTGTTCGTCAAACGCCAATACCCATTTGATCGCCTGGTTATACCTGACGGCGAATTTCCACACACCTTTCTGGCAAACAGGTTCTTCAGAGTGCGATCCATCGAAGCCCCTAAACTAAGCTCTTTGTAAGGCATGATCAAAATTAATCCCGACATCTCTCATTCTTGCTAATTTGTAACGTAGAGTTCGAGGGCTAATGCCGAGCTTCTCTGCGGTATTTTTTCTAGAGCCATTTTCGTTTTTTAGGGTATCAACAATAATTTCGAATTCACGTCGCTGAAGGTCATCGCCCAAATCACCCCCGAGCCCCTCCCTAACATTTACGTCAGAGCCTTCAAATAGATGTTCCTTTTCAATGCTCGGCTGCGAGCTCGATTCGTTAATAGCTTGCGTACCCGACGGCTGGCCAAAAGGATCCAATCGTAAATGAAAATCAGAAATAATGGCTCCACGTTGCATAATCAAAGCACGCTGCATAACGTTATCCAGCTCGCGAACATTGCCAGGCCAACGGTGTTTCAAAAGTGCATTTATCGCGCTGTCATCCAGAACTACGGGGACTCTGCCCATCTTTTTCGTATGTATAGCCAATAACTTTTGCGCTAAGGGAATAATATCCGCCGATCGTTCACGCAACGATTGCCATTGTAATGGAAATACACTTAAGCGATAAAATAGATCTTCTCGGAAACGACCTAATGTCACCTCTTCGGCAAGTTGCCTGTTCGTAGTAGCAATAATTCGCACATCCAACTCAATAGGCTTGCGTCCACCAAGCCGCTCGACTTCGCGTTCCTGAATAACGCGCAGTATTTTTGCCTGTAATCCGACATGCATCTCAGAAATTTCATCAAGCAATATGGTGCCGCCGTTAGCTTGTTCAAATTTTCCAGGCGCACTACTGTAAGCCCCTGTGAATGCACCTTTTTCATGACCAAAGAGCATGCCCTCGAGCATGTTTTCTGGAATCGCAGCACAATTAATCGCCACAAACGGCATTTTGGATCTAGGCGAATGTTGATGTATATATCGAGCGAGGACTTCTTTACCGGTTCCCGACTCACCACAAATCAACACCGTAGAATCAGTTTCTGAAACTCTCCGGGCGAGTTGCAACAATTGCTGACTCGCTGGCGCGACAGCGATCGGCTCGTCGCACTCTAAAGGATTAGCAAGCCCGACATGTCGGCTAACGGCGTCAACAAGCAACTGGGGCTTAAATGGCTTAACGAGGTAGTCGACAGCACCGCTGCGAATGGCATCTACCGAGGAGCTAACGCTTCCATAGGCTGTAATCAATAACACAGGGAGCTGAGGATAAACGCGACGGATTTCCTTTAACAAACCAATGCCATCCATAGCGCCCATATTTATATCCGAGACCACCATGTCTAGCGCGTATTCAGGAATAAGCTTCAAGGCATCTTCAGCACATGCGGCCTGCACAACAGTACAACCCGAAATTTCTAAGGTATCGACCAAGGCTTCCCGCAGGTCTCGGTCGTCTTCAACAACTAAAATAGTCGCGGACAATTTCACTGCAATAGTAGACATTAAGATATTCCTCTCGACACTATTTTTGAGCCTTCACTGTTTTTCGACAGGAAGGCCTTTGACACAACGGGCAATAAAATTGTCGCACAAACACCTCGACCCACCTCAGATTGCAAATTGAAAATACCATGGTGAGCTTGAACGACGGCGCGCACTACAGTTAAGCCCAAGCCTGTTCCCTGCGACTTCGTCGTGAAAAAGGGTTCTTGCAATTCTTTTAACACCTCACCAGAAATTCCCGGCCCGTTATCACAGATAGTGATTTCTATCTGACTTTCGTCTACCTCTCTAACTCTGATCGATAGATCAATCCCCTTGCCAACAGACTGAATCGCGTTATTTACCAAATTCATTAAAGCTCCAACCATACTTTCGCGATTACACTGTAATAAAATCTCAGGGCACTCAATCTTTGTCGAATAAGTAGACCCACTAGTCCCTATTGAAACCTCCATTGCTGCTTCGAGCGCCGACAACAATTCTTCTACGGAAGTCGTGTCGGTCAATTTGACATCGCCCTTAACAAATATCAGCATATCCTTTACCTGCTGATCTAAATGATTGAGTCGAGACAATATCTTCTCGGAAAATCGCTGCCCTTGTTCTCGGGTCAATTGTGACTCACAGAGATGTCCGGCATACAACATTGCCGCGGACAGGGGTGTTCGAATTTGATGAGCTAACGATGACATCATCCTCCCCATTTCTGATAAACGACGATGCCGATTAAGTCTGTTTTGCAATTCTCGCGTTTCGGTTAGATCCGTCAACAGGATAAGCTGCCCAGGATCTCCACCCTGAAACGACCGAGTTACCATACTAATCCTCCGGCCGTCCTTTAATGATATTTCATGCCCATCGTCTAACTGAGGTGCGAAACAACGCTTTATCACATCACGCCACAACTGCCCCTCGAGAGGTTCTCCCAAAAATTCCAGTGCTGCCGGATTAGATTCGACAACAACACCTTTACTGTCCAATACAACGACCCCTGCGGGTAGTAGGTTTAGCAGGTTTTCCATACGGGATGTTACGCGCTCTTTCTCTTTGAGCTCCTGCAAGCGCTGGTCGGCCACCTCAATGAGTTCATCGTTGAGGGTTCCAACGCGCTTTTCCATTTCTTTGTAGGTTTTTGCCAATTGAGCTGACACACTTTTAAATATGTCAGTTGATGGAGCGGAATCCACAGCAATCGGAGATCGCTTGTTGTTATTTTTTGAGGCGACCGCGATTAACGGACGCTTATGCGGTATCGAATTTACGGTTGTAATGGACATCAAGACTCCAGCCTTCGCGTTAACAACAATGATCAGTCACTCTTTTGACGCTTGAGGGATCATACTGTTGTTATTGCAAACACCGTGCCTAAAAAAATAATGATTAAAAGTCAATGAGTTACGAGAAACCTAACCCTAACACGTCAAATATTCGACTAAAATGCCGACGTTCAATTCACTTCCTCTGTAAATCATATTTACGCATTTTTTCAACTAAAGTCGTTCGACGAATCTGTAATTTATCCGCCGCCCGCGCTACCACCCACATGCTGTCTTCCAGGGCTTGCTCAATAAGGCTACGCTCAAGAGTAGTAAGATATTCTTTTAAGTCTATTCCGTTTAATGGCAGCATCGCCGCTTCGTCAATAGCGGAACCAGAAGAAACACCATCCTTGGAAGATTCTGGCATAACCAAATCTGCTTCAGACTCGTCCACGTGTCGAAACTTTTTTGGAAGCTCTTGGACGCCCACAACGCCATAGGGATGTATGATCGCCATCCTCTCGACAAGATTCGCTAACTCTCTAACATTCCCAGCCCATTCATGTTGGCACAGAGACATAATAGCCGCAGAGTTGAAACGAATAGATCCCCGTTTCTCGTTCTCCATACGAGTAATTAGCTCATTCAGCAGTAATGGGATATCTTCCACTCGATCTCGCAATGCAGGCATTTCGATGGGAAACACATTCAAGCGATAGTACAGATCTTCTCGAAAACTATTATCGGCAATCATATTTTCTAAATTTCGATGAGTGGCTGTCAGTATTCGTACATCGGTCTTTATCGTTTTATTTCCACCTACTCGCTCAAATGTACGCTCCTGTAAAACACGTAATATTTTCACCTGCATGTCCAGAGGCATATCACCAATTTCATCCAGAAATAACGTGCCACCCTGAGCCATTTCGAACCGTCCAGCGCGCGTTGTAACCGCTCCGGTAAAGGCACCTTTTTCATGACCAAAAAGCTCACTTTCCAGTAACTCGCGAGGAATGGCTCCACAGTTTACCGGTACGAACGGCATATCACGCCGATTTGAGTTGTAATGTAATGTACGGGCGACGACTTCTTTACCCGTTCCGGACTCTCCCGTTATCAACACAGTAATATCTTTATCGGCAACTTGAGCCATCATTTCACGCACTTTTTTAAGTTCGCGACTGGCCCCGACGAGGCTTCTAAACAACTGTACATCGCGCTGCTGGGCTCTCCCTGAATTAATCGCATATTGCTCGCGATACAATTGCGCACGATGAAGTGTGTCCATGAACGTATTATAACTAGGAGGGAATTCCAGGCAGGAAATCACTTTATGCCTTAAATCAATATCTTCAACTGCTTCAATATCAGAATCACTGATATCCTTATCCCCGACAAGAACGATAGGACAGGAGCGATCCCATTGCTGAGCTTCGTTTAAGCGTGACTCTAACGGCTCTGAACCGTTATTTCCGAAGATTAAAACCTTAACGCTTTGGGTCGCATTTCCATCGTCGAATTCGCGCACGAGCTTGGTCCATTCGGAACTCGAATAGGAGACGGTATTTTCGCCGAGAAAATCCAAAATAACGCGGGTATCATGACAACGATTTTCATCATCATCAATAACAACCACATCGACTTCTTCAAACATACAACTTACCTTTTCAGCATAACGACGGCATTAATTATCCAAAATAGACTTAGGTAAGTTTAGACATGCTCGCTGAGACTTGATGGATATTGGATAGCGAGAAATAAACCGGCGGGTATTGCAGCCAGGCCTGTAGTCTTTGACGAACGAACAAAATACTGACTTATTTCATACACTATTTGGGTTTATTATTTAGTATATGTCAAATAAATGACAGAAACAACGCTCGCGCCGATCTATAGAAAGTAAATTATTTGGCACTTGTCGACAGGACTGCCTGCTCTTCGTTTCTTTTGTGTAACCAAGCTTCGATATCATGCGCGGCCATCGGCCGGCAATAGAAGTATCCTTGCACCTCATCGCACTTTAAGTGCCTTATTAGGCTGAGCTCCGCCTCTGTCTCAACGCCTTCCGCAACGACCTTATAACCTAAGTCATGCGCGAGGTAAGTAACCGCGGAAACAATGGCTGCCTTATCCGAACCACGAGTAATATCTCTAACAAAGCTACGATCAATTTTAATGGTATCAATCGGAAACTGTGTTAGATAGCTCAACGAAGAATAACCCGTCCCAAAATCATCCAATGCGATGGTAATTCCGCGCTCACGTAACTCCGCAACATGATTGGTGGCCTCCGGATCGGATATTAATACACTCTCCGTGATTTCTAACTCTAAATTACGTTCGCTTAGGCCCGAATCCCTTAATGCAGACTCCACGACATTTACCAAATTGCCTTCTTTAAATTGCCGAGCAGCCACATTCACCGCAACCCTAACATCAACCAGGCCCGCAGAAATCCAGTGCTGGTTTTGACGACAGGCCGTTTCCAAGACCCATTGTCCCAGCTCAACAATCTGACCGGTCTCTTCGGCAATTGTAATAAACTGGTCGGGCGGAATCAGCCCCTTCTCTGGATGAATCCACCGCACCAAAGCCTCAAATCCCCTGATGGTTCCATCTGCAGGGGAAATTTTCGGTTGGTAGAATAGTACGAATTCTCCGTTTTGTATTGCCTTGCGTAAATCGCTCTGAATTGCCAAATGGGTTGAAACTTTTGATACCAGGTCTCCATTGTAATTAACAACGACGTTGCGACCCTGAAGCTTCGCTTCGTGAATGGCCAAATCAGCTTGTTGCAATAAAGTGGTCGCAGCGGAGCTGCCCGAGTCAGAATAGGTTATCCCAATACTCGCAGTGACAAATAATTCCTGACCTCGATAATTAAAAGGTTGTTGAAAACTGGCTTTTACCTTTTCGGCAAAGGCTTCAACGGAACCTGAACCTCGCTCTACAGCCGGCAATAGAATAACAAATGTATCTGCAGCAAGCCTTGCTACCATTTCCGTGGCTTTATCGCCAAGAAGAGAGGACTGAGACAGTCTATTTAAGTACACCGAAACACCCTTACAATCCAACAAGCGCAATAAACGCTCGCTCAACTGCCCTAGCACCGCATCCCCAGCACTATGTCCCATTGCGTTGTTTATGCGATTAAACAAATCAAGGTCGATACCTAAAATTGACACGGCTTTGCCTTTCAAATGCGCGCTAGGAATCGCCTGATCTAAATATAGCTCCATTAAATAACGATTTGGCAAGTTGGTTAAACGGTCACAATAGGCCAACCTAAGGATTTCTTGCTCGCTTTCCTTACGCTCGGTAATGTCGATACTAAGCCCCAAGATATGAGTGCTGTCACCACCCTGATCCTGTATTACCGACATATGAACTTCTAGATATCTTACCTCGCCCACCGTATTAAGAATTCGGTGTTCGATGCGGGTATCTTGCTGATTTTCAACGCAAGCTGCAAAACGAGCCTCAAGGTCTTCTTTGTCGTCGACATGACATCGACGTGTGAGAAGCCGCACGTCACTCAGGTCATCCTCATCAGACAAAAAATATAGACGATTAGCTTCTTCAGAAAACCCGAAACGTCTTTTATCTAAATCGTATTCCCAGTGCCCCATTTTCGCTGCACGTTGCGCACTAGACAGCGAATACTTACTCATGCGTAGCTCGTCTAATATTTGGCGAGCCCTAAGTAAATAACGAATTCGGTGAACCAATATCGAATTGTTAACGGGTTTGGTAAAAAAATCCGACGCACCGGCATCATAGGCGCGATTAATAGATGCCATATCATCCAAACCGGTCAACATAACGATAGGGATAAAAGCGCATTTTGGATGAGCAAGAAGCTGCTCACAGACATCAAAACCGTCTATATCGGGTAATAATGCATCAAGTAAAATTAGATCTGGCTGGTGAGTAAGAACGGCTTCGAGTACTTGATCGCCACAATCCACAGCAAAAACACTAAAACCAGCGTTCCTGAGTATTTTGGCGGCGAGTTGAGATTCAACTGGGTTATCCTCAACAACAAGGATTGTCGCGTGGTCTAATGCAACACTTTTACCTTCTAAAGATTCGATCAAGATTTTCAACCCTGATTAGATGCCAGAGACACCGAAATAGTCATTTTGTGGAGCGATAGAGATTTTATCAATTACTGCACTATTTAATATAGCTCAATCGACACACTATACCAAAACACGCAAAAAAGAAAAACATCGGAGATATTGACCTCCAGGAACCGTTCATCGGAAAATTAGGGATTACTGAAATAAAATTTGGAGCGTCGCTACAACACAAACTAATTGCAGATTCGGACCCGGTGTAGACATACGCTCTGCGAGAAACGGAATTCGACCAACGGAGGGTCGATTTAGATCATGAAAAGTTCTATCTGCTAACTCTACCCGATATTAAGCAAATCAAACGGCTGCAGAAGCAATGCCGTTCCAGCCGGACCTGACGGTCACTAATAGCCCCTGGATTTCATCGAGCTTTTGACAGTCATTTATGAGATGCGCCTCGAAGACCTGTCGCTGCATATAATCGTACAATTGATCAAGCTGATGCGGTAAATCGCTCTCAATGCCAACATCTAAACTGTCTCTAAGGCCACCTAGGATATTAGTTACGCGGGTAATACTCTCGCCCTTACGGTGCATGTCTCCGTCTCCAATGGCAAGTTTGGCACTGTCGAGGGCAGCAATCGCTGCGTCAAATAAGATAAGTATTAATTGGTGAGGTGATGCTCCCTCAATCCGGGCGTCAAGATCAACCTGCTTGTATAGCGATAATTTATCACTGCTGGCCACAGATTATTCCTCATCATTGGGAGGCTATTGGAAGGGGCGTGGTTCTGACTTCAACTGCTGCTCTTGTTCCTGACAGGCATCCATCATTTGTTTATACAGACTTAACAAATTCCCCATTTCATTCAGCAGAGAGCCAATATCTCTCTCAGCATCATTTGTCGCAGAATCCATCATGCCATCCAGCTGCTTGTCCAGAGTACCAACGGATTGCCAATCCCCCGACTGCAAAGCCTTCTCCAAATCTCGACGGGTGCGACTTAATTCAAGCTGTGAAAACGGAATCACTGACATGGGAAACCTCAATAAAGAACAAATGAACTCTATTAAGTATAGCGGCAAAAACTGGTCTAACTTTAGAAACCCACGAATATTTATTATTTCATCCGAGTCGAGTACAACAATCCCTCGAAATACACTTCCCAGCAACTCACTCCAAGATGCGCGAGCTCGCGTCTCATGTCCAGCAAATATTTGAACAGATACGATCCGCAGTTAGAAAACAGCTAGCCACTCAGCGTCGAGCCATTTTCGCAATGTAGAATAGAAGCCTGTCACGCTACTAAATACGAAAATACTCGCCCGATGGTGTTAAACCTTAAGCCGCAATTCCATCCCAACCGGCTTTAACTTCCCCTAGTAATTTTTCCGCCTCCATGAGAATGTCTTCACCGTTCTCAGCTTCAGCTTCACAAAGACGAATATTAATATATTCATATAAATTATCTAGAGTAACGGCGACTTCACCACCTTTGTCAAAGTCCAGACTGCCTCGCAAACCGTTTATGATACCGACAATACGACCCATCAGCTCTCCCGCTTCTTCGGTTTTGCCTTCGGCCAGCGTCAACTTGGCTTGGTTAACGCGCTCCATCGCTCCATCAAGTAGTAGTTTGATAACCTCATACGGAGAAATATCGTCGCTACGCTCTTCCATTTCTATGGCCGCACGCGTTACTGAAATGCCCATACATATATCCTCAATAAATATAGCTGATCGTAAAAGACGGCAATAAACCGTCGCGGTAAACAGATATATGCATAAAGGGTGCCATTGATGGAAAAGCAATCTAATGACGCTCTTAAGAGCCATTAGATTGGATCTTTGCTATCGTTGAATGAGGAAATGCATTGTCAATTGGCAAGAACTTGCCGCCGCTATGCACTAAAAATGAACTTGCATCAAGCGGCTAATATTTTGAAGGGATACGGGCAGTAACTATGACTTGCCGATCTGACGCCATGCAGAAGAAATCTGACTAACTAAGGTGCCGCACTCATTAATGAGCGACTCGTCATTCTTTAAATTTGCCTGCCACAGAGTACGCTGGATATAGTCATATAAACCGTCAAGATTAGCGGCAACTTCCCCACCCGTCTCCAGATCGAGACTATCGCGCAAACCCAATACAATACTGATGGCAGATGTTATTTTCTGGCCTTTTAATTCCATGTCCTTTTGCTGTATCGCCCCTTTTGCCTGAGCTAAGCGGGATAATAGCCCTTCAAACATCATTTCTATCAAACGGTGCGAACTAGCAGACTCTACCCCGGCATCGACATGAACATTGTTATAACTTTTCAGCGCTGCTTGTCTATTCACGATCACCTCTTTAGCTTTTATTTGTTGCCTATCCTTTTTATCGACAGATTTTTTATAAGCTTTAGGGTTTTTGGTGAAAATAAAGAAAATTAAAAGAGGGGAAAACTTTGGGTAATACGACAATTGAACTATATAATTAAGAAGCGTTTTGCCAGCACATGGTGCGTTTCTTGCTGAGAATCACTACTCGTGCCAAAATCTAGTAATGTTGAAAGAGCCCATTAAAGAGCCCATTAATGCTATGACAGAAATAGAAGAGTTATTGCGGAAAGCCGAACTTCAGAACAAGCAATTGCAATTGGAAGTCCAGTTTCAGAAAAATATGGCACTCTTTAAGGAGTTTGCCGAGCCTATTTACACAGAATACAACGAATACAAACCCACTACACTGCATCTAAATTATGATGCCGACGGGTTTATCAATCTGATAAATACTGAAACGGATCAGCCAGTCTACGGAGAGGATCCCAAGGTCTTTTGTAAAAAGCAATTCGCCGCTTTTAAAGAATTGCCGCACTATATAAAGCTGGGGTTCACCCCTCCGATAGAAACTTATTTTTTCCAATTACCTCTCGTTAAAAAGCTGTTAGATCAACAAAATGAAGCTGCGGACAAGGCCAAACCGTCGCTACAGAAACCAATCGGAATGATGATTATTAATGGCGTTGGTTTGGGCTATCATATTCCGGAAATTATAGAAAACTGCGAAATCTATACACTCGCCATCTTCGAACCTAATAAAGATTCCTTTTACGCGTCACTGCATACCATCGATTGGGAACCCATAGTCAAACACTTTTATCGCCGTGGTCGCTTATTAAAGATATATATCGAGAACAGCTCAGAAGATACCATTACCTCATTTCGACTGCTTACCAACAAAATCGGCCTGCACAGCATCACCAATACATATGTGTACAGTCATCTGTTCAGTGATAAGACGGAAGAATTCATTGAAGCCATTCAACAGTCATTCCATCTGGCCTTAACTGGCACAGGATTTCTTGAGGACGAACAAATAGGCTTGGCCCATACTATAGATAGTATCAACAAAAAGGTACCGGTTTTTAATGGCAATACGACCAGCAGTTTACCCCCTGCGATTATAGTCGGTAACGGCCCATCCCTTGACGGCCTACTCAATATATTGCGCGAGGTTAAGGACGAATGCATCATCTTTTCTTGTGGATCGACAACAGGAACGTTGTATCGAGAGAATTTTGTTCCCGATTTCCATATAGAAATGGAACGAATAAGCAGCACGACCAAACGCATTAAAAATGGAACAGACCAAGAGTATAGAAACAAAATAAAATTGCTTAGTTTAAATACCGTAGCCCCTGAAACAATGGCGTTGTTTAAAAATAAGTACATGGCTAAAAAACTCAATGACGCCGGGCAGGAAATCATCGACACGCTTTTCGAACGAGACACACCCTATCTTGACCTGTGCAACCCCACATGCACAAACACCGGAATATCCTTCGCACTACAGATGGGGTTTGACGAAATTTATCTCTTCGGTGTCGATTTGGGCATGATCGAGGAAGGTCAGCACCACGCAAGCTCCAGTCAGTATTACGACGAAAAAGAAGAAAATCGGCCCAACTTCGAAGCTACTGAAAAACGAACGGACATTCTTGTAAAAGGCAACTTCGTAGACGAA
>ENA-OSET01000245-OSET01000245.1-sediment-metagenome-genome-assembly--contig:-NODE-245-length-62332-cov-3.810345_pt1 | contig 62332 bp, 53 predicted proteins | sample MGYA00237882_ERZ534229 | MGnify/ENA primary metagenome ERZ534229 (study PRJEB26408, sample SAMN06266212) | sediment metagenome | isolation source: Hudson Canyon methane seep mesocosm | place: USA:Hudson... | reverse complement strand
CCCTTTAGAGTGGTTTATTTGGTTTTCAGCGACGGTATTTGCTGGGTATTTTTCCTATCAATCTCAGTACAGTTTTATCTTTCTTTCGATCCCTCTTTTAATGTGGGTCTCCACCAGGTTCAATCAGCTTACGTGTAGCTTTTCGCTAGTGCTTAGCACCTTGATGATTGTGTTTGAGTTCGAAAAAACGTCTCAGGTCTTTCCCCACTTTGCCATGCTAGGTGCGTGGCTAATGCTTATTCTCACGACAGTGTATTTTAGCGCACTACGCGCTGACCGAAGACGAATTGAAGCGCAGCTTGAAGATATGGTTGATCAACGGACTCAAGCCTTATCTAGTGCAAATCAAGAGTTGCGCGACGAGGTCTTTATCAGAGAACAAGCGGAGCAGTCTTTAAGAAAATCCTCTCAGAAGTTTAAGGCGCTATTCGAAACAGCGGGTATTCCGATTATCGTGCTGGATGCAAAATTTAAGATAAAGCAATGGAATACTGCTGCTGAGCATCAGTTTGCCTACACCCGTGATGCAGCTATTGGAAAAGACTTTATTCAGATGTTTATTCCCACTAGTTTTCAAGATGAGACTGCTTGGAAATTTACAAAAGTACTCGAAAGCGGCATGAACAAGGAAAATCTCGAGAATGTAATTACCAATTAAGATGGGCTTGAGCACACCATGCTTTGGAATATGAGTCAGTTTACAGACGCCCAAGACCCAGATACAGAGAACCAACTTCTGTTGATGGGGCAAAATATTACAGAAATTAGAAAAACACAGAATCAACTACATTATCTTGCGCACTTTGACGCCCTCACAGATACAGCGAATAGACGCCTATTCGAAGACCGGTGTGAACAAGCAATCCAGTCATCATTGCGTCACAAGCATCAGATCGCATTGATCGGTCTGGATATTGATCACTTTAAACGAATAAACGATACATTGGGGCACGATATAGGTGACCAATTTTTGGTATGTTTGGCTAAAAGACTTAAGCAAAGTGTTCGCAAAGAAGACACTGTTGCTCGATTGGGCGGAGATGAGTTTGCAATTTTATTGGCTAGCGTGAACGGCCGAGAAGGCGCAGAGCGTGTGGCTCGAAACATTCTCGAAAATATAACCAAACCGGTCATTATCAACGGTAACGAACTACTTGTTACTTCGAGTATTGGAATAACATTATGCCCAAATGACAATACGCTCTATCCTGACCTCCTCAAGAATGCTGATATGGCGATGTATCGCGCTAAAAACTCAGGCAGAAACAATATACAGTTCTATAGTCCCGAGATGAACCAAGAAATGAAGCGACAGCTCGAAGTAGAGCAAGAGTTGAGAGTTGCGTTAGTCGAGAATCAGTTTTGCTTACATTACCAGCCAATTATTGATATCGAGACAGGAGAAGTACTCGCATTAGAGGCTTTATTAAGATGGGAGCACCCTAAAAAAGGCCTTATCAAGCCCGCTTACTTTTTAGATATTGCAGAACAATCGGGTCAATTGCAAGAGATCGGGCAATGGGTAATTAAGAACGCGTGCCAGCAAGGCAATACCATACACGAATGGGCTCAGAAGCCGCTACAAATAGCCTTGAACTTATCAAGCAGGCAATTCAACCACCCTACTCTAGTCGATTCAGTAGTACGCCTTACTCAAGAAACCGGTTACAACCCGCATAACCTTATTTTAGAAATGTCCGAAAACACCATAACTTCAAATATGGAGACTTCTTTTTCGACACTGTCTAAGTTAAATAAACTAGGTGTGTCTTTGACGATAGACAGCTTTGGCACAGGGTTATCATCTCTAAGGCAGCTAAAGCAAATACCGATCGATATCATAAAAATAGATCGAACTTTTGTTAACGGTATTCCCAATGATGAGAGTGACATGGCGATAACGGAAACATTATTAGCCATTGCAAGTCAGATGGATCTTAAAACCTTTGCAACCGGGGTCGAAACGCTTGAGCAGGAAGCTTTTTTGAAAATCAATGGTTGCAGATATGCTCAAGGTTACCTATATGCCGCGCCTATTCCTTTCTCTCAGTTACCCGGTTTATTTGATCGTATATGCTCGGGTCAAAGTTTGAGTCAGGGTGAGCAAATTTTCCTTCCATTTGACAGTGTCAAATGAAGCTAAAATTAGGGCACTAAGCCTCAACTTCAGCTTCGCAAAGTAGTTCGTAAAGTTCTTCAAACTGCAACGTTAACGAGTGAGTAGGCGCAAAATAAACAAGTGGCTTATTATTTTGGTGAGATTCTTTCATTTTCACTGATGCACTAAGTTTAACCGGTAATACAGGTAAGCCCTCTTCTATTAATTCCTCTACCAATTTATTCGGCAGGCTAGCTCTTGCTTGAAACTGGTTGACGACAATGCCTTCTACTTCTAGTCGCTCGTTATGATCTTCTTGAATATCTTGCACTTCACCTAAAACTTGATATAGCGCTTTTCTAGAAAAATCATCGCAATCAAATGGAATCAAGACTTTGTTGCACGCGATAAGCGCGGAGCGGGTGTAAAAATTAAATGTGGGTGATGTGTCAATATAGATTTCATCAAATTCGTTCTCCAAAGCATGAAGCGCGTTCTTTAATTTATAGATTTTATGTTTTGCTTCTAATTTCCGCTCGATGTATTCGAGTTCAGGGTTTGAGGGAAATACGTATAGGTTTTTGAAAGGCGACTGATGGGTAAACTCGACAGGGTCTTTACTAAAAAGATTAAACGATAATGTTTGTTCGAAAAAATCAGCAATACTATCGTTCAGTTCTCCAGCCTCAACCCCCATAATATAGTTAGTAGAGTTGCCTTGTGGATCAAGGTCAACCAATAACGTCCTCTGCCCTTTTGACGCGCTCATCGCAGCGAGATTACAAGCTATGCTTGACTTTCCTACACCACCTTTTTGATTAAAAATCACACGTATCATTATATACTCCTTAAAAATAACCGATGATTACCAGTTCAAAATCTTTTTGGCAAATGGGACTGATAGTTTTCTCTTTTCGATTAGAGAAGCTTGCTCTAACTCTTCTAAGACCGATAACAAAGCGCCAAGATCTCTTCCGCTACGTTTTATGATGAAAGCTGAGAGACTGTCGTCTAACGTAAATCCTTTCTGTTTCGCTATATTTTGCAACAACTGCTCTTTTTGTAGATCTGTTAAAGGGGTGAGGCTAAGCAAGAGTCCTGAATTGAGCCTCGAAGCAAGATCTTGTAAGTCAACAGAACACCTTGAAGGTACGGTTTGGCCACTTAGTACCAATTGCTGATCGGACATTTTGAAGTGATTAAACAAGTTAAACAAGCCCCTTTCGCGAGCATTAATCGACTTATTCGGTACACTGTTGTTATCTATGGGCTTATGTTGAAATAAGCAATCATAATTGTCGAGAACAAGGAACGAATAGCTTCTAATGTCATAGAAGAAACTGTCGGCACTTTCTGGGTCTTGAAGAGCGGCATGAAGATCTTTCATGCAGAAGTAACCAGCTGTTCTGCCAAGGCTTTCTGCAAAAGAAATAGCGGAAACCGCCAGGTGACTCTTTCCTGTTCCACTCCCACCTATAAGGTAAGTCAGCGTTTCAGTTTGATCCGTAATTATGTGACTAAGTTGCAACTTTATCTTTTGATTAGCTTCGCCATAGAAATTTTCGAATGAGGCAGTCGTATTGAGGTGAACACTCAAGGTTAACTGTTTTGTAGGGCTGTTTATATTCATAGGTTATTGCATGACCAGTACCAAATAACTCACTTCTCTAAAGATGCTTGTCTATGCCGAAATGCCTTAAGCCCCCACACATAGAAGTAATGGACACCACTTAAAGATGTGATAAATGCCACCACCCACAAGCCGTACTCCAATACTTCAGACGGCATTGGCAACTTCGCCAAGCTTATAATCAAAATTAATACATAAACAATCTGAGATAAAGTGCATGCTTTACCAAATATTGAAGGTTTTATTTCATAATGGCTCACGAAATAATGGTAAATAAGTGCACCACCAACAATTAGAAAATCTCTACCCAATATCAGTATGGCAAACCAGGCTGGAATCTGAAGAGTCAACGCGAGCATGATGTAAGCTGTCATTAATAATAGTTTGTCTGCCAGCGGGTCGGCAATGGCACCAAATCTAGACTTCCAATTAAATTGCCTTGCTAAAAAACCATCAACACCGTCGGATAGTCCGGCAACAAAGAATATGATCATCGCTAATACGTAATCTTCGGCATACAAACTGGTGGCGAACGGAATGATAAGCACAATTCGCAACAGGGTGAGAATATTAGGTATTTGATTAGCAGGAATCACCCTTGGCTCTCCATCGCTACTGTTCTCTGACCCATACCAGCTTTTCTGTCAGGCCAGGCCTCAATTCATCGACGTCCGGCTCTAGCGCCTCAACAGCCCGACTGAGCTTTCCTCCAAGCTCTAAATGCTCGAAGAACTTTTCTTGCCCAACAACCAATATAAGTTTGAACTCAATCGAATCGCCAATAACGCGCGTCATACTAAATTCAGATACGGGGCTTAGGTCTCGCAAGTAATTTTGAACAGAAACGTAATCTTCAAAATTACTAATATTACCCACTTCGACATTTAAATAATTGGCAGAGGTGTCGATTGTGGTATTTATTGCATATTTAAGAGAAAGCGTATGCGCGATACTAGATATCAGTGATGACAAAACAATGCCTCTACTTACGTCATACACAGAGCCATGATAGTTTTCTCCTTTTATTTGAAGCACCCAATTTCCGCTCCAAAAGTCTTCTTCTGTATTGCTTATTCTGAATAAAACGCGCGCATCTGCACTGTATCGATCACTAGCCGAACTAACGGACTCTGGAAACAAGCCCCAAAGTTCATCTGTATCAATATTACTAATATCTTCAAGATCAGCTACAGGCAAGAAGGTTGGAACACCACGCTCAAGACTGTGCTGAGCCAATAACTGAACGAAGGGTGATTCGTCAGATGTACCGATTATTGCGCGCTCACCTAGATCTTCAGTTACCATCCAAACCAAAACGGATGGTCTTACCGAACCCCATACTGGAATCCCTAGGCTTTTCATTTTGTTCTTAATAATAGATGGATCAAAATGAACATCCAAAATGAATGGCAAAGGAGGTACCAAAGGTTCACGTTCTTCTCCCTGAATGGGATATTCTACTGCTTCGCTAAGGCTTTCATTTTCTGTTGGGGACGCGCCAGTAATCAATGTATCGTCACTTTCTTTTTCAAACGCGAGCTTTGATTCCTCTAAATACAAGATATATTCAGGGTTTTCTCTATAACCAAACGATTGAACATAAGGCTCAGCAGGTAGCATTTTGTTTATCTGGTACCGGCTTGTGTCATGAGATAGTTGACCACTAGCTTTGATTAATACCGAAATTAAGGCCTGATCAAAGCCGACATGTTGCTCACTTATCTGTTGACTAGAGACGGCGACTGACGACGAGTATATATTGTCAACTTGTACTGCTTGCGTGCACGCAGAGAATATAAGCAGAAAACAATAAATGACTGAGATATATGATTTTTTCAACAATAATTGGCCGTAGTGACAGAACGAGAAATTCATTACTTGTTAAATGTACCTGTTTTAACACTTGATTAGCTTGTATTTCTTACCATATACGATGAGGCAAGCTCGGTAGCTGAGTATTAGGCATAAACAAGCCGTATATGATATTCGTCTCAATACCATAAAACAACACGAGTACCCTCAATTATATGCCAATTAACAAAGATGATTTGGCGCTTGCACTAACAACTGCTAGAATCGCGCCCTTCAACGTAAGCTTGATAAGCGAAACCTCAATTTATGCAAACAAGCTTCAATATGTTCCGTATCAATAGGTTCTTAAATCATGACTAATCAAACCGGTTCAAAACCCACTCAACCGCTTACTTACAAAGATGCTGGAGTTGACATCGATGCAGGAAACGCACTCGTAGAACGCATTAAAGGGGTTGCTAAACGAACACGACGACCTGAAGTAATGGCTGGGCTTGGCGGGTTTGGTGCGTTATTTGAATTACCTAAAGGGTACAAAGAGCCTGTTCTCATTTCTGGTACTGACGGGGTTGGTACTAAGCTCAAATTAGCGATGGACCTTAAAAAACACGATACGATTGGAATTGACCTGGTCGCCATGTGCGTGAATGACTTAATAGTCGCAGGTGCTGAGCCTTTGTTTTTTCTAGATTATTATGCAACAGGAAAGCTCAATGTTGACGTGGCAGCTGACGTTGTCGAAGGAATCGGTACAGGCTGTGAGTTATCTGGATGTTCCTTGGTTGGGGGCGAGACCGCCGAAATGCCAGGCATGTATGACGGTGATGATTATGATCTAGCCGGTTTTTGTGTCGGTATCGCAGAAAAATCAAAGTTGATTGATGGATCGAACGTTGCCGTTAACGATGTACTTATTGGAATTGGCTCTTCAGGACCTCATTCGAATGGATACTCCCTCATTCGTAAAATAATCGAGGTATCTAATGCATCATTAGATCAAAAACTCGGCGACACAGATTTGGGCTCTGCCTTGATGGCACCAACAAGAATTTATGTAAAACAACTACTTAATTTAATGAAAACCGTTCAAGTGAATGCACTTTCACATATCACTGGTGGCGGGTTATTAGAAAATATTCCACGGGTTCTACCTAATAATACAAAGGCTGTCATTGATACAAAAAGTTGGGATTTTCCTGAGGTGTTTAAGTGGTTACAGTCGTCGGGAAATGTCGATAATGTAGAAATGTATCGCACATTTAACTGTGGTGTTGGAATGGTTATCTCGGTACCTGATGATCAAGCTGATACAGCAATAGATATGCTAACTAAGGCAGGTGAATCAGCGTGGAAAATTGGTCATATTGCCACGGCGAAATCCGATGAAGATCAAGTAGAATTAATTGGTTTAGGTGAATAGTTAATGGATGGAAAAGATCCAGTTATCGTTGTACTGATTTCGGGCAGTGGTAGTAACCTCCAAGCAATTATTGACTCAATGCCCTCGGGAGAAGGCGCCGCAAAAATAGCAGCTGTCATATCTAATAAACCTGGAGTACTGGGTTTGGAGAGAGCGAACCAAGCAGGTATCCCTTCTCACGTTATAGATCATCGTGAATTTAGTCAGCGAGAAATTTTCGACGCCAAGCTTATCAGCCAGATCGATCAATATGAGCCGGACTTAATTGTGCTTGCTGGGTTCATGAGAATATTAACGAATGATTTTGTTCGACGATATGAAGGAAGAATGCTCAATATTCACCCCTCTCTTCTCCCCTTATATCCTGGTTTAAATACTCACCGGCGCGCACTAGAAGCCAACGATAAAGAACATGGCGTCACAGTTCATTTTGTAACCGCTGAATTAGATAGTGGCCCTAATGTTATTCAAGCAAAAGTAGAAGTTTTAAAGCAAGATACGCCCGAAACGCTCGCCACAAGGGTGCAATCGCTAGAGCATGAAATATATCCAATAGCCGTCAAATGGTTTGTTGAAGGGCGACTACAGATGGATGGGCAGTTAGCAATGTTAGATGAACAAGAGTTACCAGACAGCGGCCTTATCCTTGATTCAACGACCACCCTACACTAGCTCTGTTGATTAAATTATTGGCTATAACTCAGGTTTGTAGCCGCGTGCAAAATTTTCAAAGTCTTCAGCGCACATCGGCTTTGCTAACAAGTAGCCTTGAACCAGGTCACAGTGCTGAAATGCTAGATAATCTAGTGTTTTCTTATCCTCTACACCTTCTGCAATAACGGTTAGATTTAAGTTCTGAGCCAGGTTGATAATGGTGTCTACGATCGCTGCTGAATCTCTGTTTTCGTTGATATCATCAACGAATGACTTATCTATTTTCAAATTATCTATAGGAAATTTTTTCAGATAACTTAAAGATGAGTAACCTGTTCCGAAATCATCAATAGAAATTCCAACGCCGGTATTCTTTAGCTCTTGCAGAATTTCATCTGGATTACGATGCCCCTCCATTAAAGTACTTTCAGTTAGCTCGATCTCTAAATTAGCAGGGCTTAAATTTGTCTCGCTCAACACTTCATTAATTAGGTTCGCCGTTTCAACTGTCTTTATTTGTCGACCAGAAAAATTGACCGCCATAACAAATTTTGGACTGACTAATTTTGACGCTAGCCACTTGGAACACTGTTCGCAAGCTTCTTTTAATACCCAAGCACCAACTTGTTTGATTAGGCCTGTCTGCTCTAATAACGGAATAAAGCTGTCCGGTGGAACAAGACCGAATTTTGGGTGATTCCAACGTATCAAGGCCTCAGCACCTACAATTTGTTGTGTCTTGACTATGAACTGGGGCTGGTAATATAGAACGAACTCCTGATTCCTAAGTGAATCATGTAAAGAATTCTCTAGATTTTGCTTAACTTCTGAAATTTGGCGCAGTTGCGGTGTATAGAATTGAACGTTGTCACGCCCCCTCTCCTTTGCGTAATACATCGCAACATCAGCGCATTTGATTAAATGACTAGAATCTCGAACGGTTTGACTAAAAGTCACCGCGCCCATACTAGAAGAAATATTCACTTCATAGCTAGCAATTGTTATAGATGTGGATAATGACTGATGAATTCTATCAACGACAGCCTGAACATGTTCGGGAGAGCCAGATTTTTCAAGAATCACTGCAAATTCATCACCCCCTAGCCTGGCTGCCATATCAACATCTCTAATAACGTTCATGAGCGTATTGGAAACGAATTTTAAGACTTCATCACCAACATCGTGGCCCATCGTGTCATTAATTTGCTTAAACTTATCTAGGTCGATTAACACCAAGGTAGAAGGTATATTACTTCTACGTGTTCGTAATATTAGATGTTCTAACTGGTTATAGAAAAGTGCTCTGTTCGCCAACCCTGTTAAGGAGTCATTCTGAGCCAACTTAGTGAGCTTTTCTTCCGATTTCTTACGCTCAGATATATCACGAATAACTGCTGTGTATAATAACTCACTGTTTGCCTCAAGTGGCGTCACAGATATTTCTATAGGGAACTCTTGACCATTCGACCTAAGTCCTTTGGCTTCAGGCCAGCTTTTTTCGACATTGCATGATGTATATCCTAGGTTCTCCATTACGCCGTCTATTGGCAAATCTCTATATTGGCTCAATTCACAAATTAGATCCTGAAGCATTAAGCCCGAACCTCCTTTGACCATCAGATTAAATATTTTGCTGGTAGATGGGTTGAGAGTGATTATCTTCCCTGAACTGTCAAAGGTGATAATGCTATCGAGGGTATTCTCAATGATACTGCGAATCCGTAGTTCAGATATCACCTTGTCTTGCGCGAGCCTTTTTAGGTCTGCCCCTCTTTGCTTCAACAGTGCCTCACGTTTGATAACGTCAGTCACGTCATTAATATGCACTAGGCAATAACAATTATCAGAGTCATCAACGGTTGGCTTAACAACAATCGATTGAGCAACCGCTATTGTCTCTTCATCTTCATTAGGGTTTGCTTTGTATAACGGAAGAACATATCGATTTAAAGAACTAGACAGCACTGAAGACAGCTGTTGCTTTAGCGCGTAATCGACCGTCTGTAACAGCCGGCCTTTGATCCCTTTTGGAAACACCTGTTCGAGGGTTTTGTTAAGGGCATCCCTAGCATGAACCGAGGATGTTTTAGCTAACCATTTATTCCACAGAACAATCTTTCTGTTCTGATCTATTAGGATAATGCCGTTATCAATTTGTTCTAGCGCAAGTAAAGAAATTATATTCTCTTGAATTTCTTCACCGTCTGGCTCAAGCATGACTTACTCTCAAACAGAAAGTCTAGCGACATATTGATCCAATAACCCGATCAATTTTTGCAAGGCATTCATACTCATAAGAAAACTAATAGCACCATGTACGTTATGATTGGGGATAGAAAAATCCATTGAGAGTTGCAGCACGATACTGTCTGTTTCTATGCCGCCCTCAGTCATTAACTGTCTACCACTGCCCTGTGTATGAGTCGGAATTTCACCCGTAATCTTGCAGTCTAATATGTCAGATATGGTATAGAAACAAGCATTGAGAATAACGTTACCTACTTCTAGTAAAGCATCTTCCTCGAGCTCAGATAACTCCTCAATTGACACATCAGTCGCAAGTAGACGACGAACTAACTCCAAACTGTCATTTTCAGGGAATATCAACAATGCTTTACCAGAAAAATCGCCTTCGAAACTTTGTTTAACCGCGCTTAATTTGCTTGAATCTTCTTCTGTGTACCCACGAGACGCCTCTTCCATTGTCATTACTGTCACTTTAGGTACCGTCAGTTCGACATTCTCGTTTATCATTTCACTAAGAGACGCCGCGGCTTGACCTATACCAATATTGAACAGCTCGGTTAAGGTATCGAGATTTATATCTGAAAGAATAGGAAGGCTCATAAAGATGCATTGATCCCTGTAATGAGATCAACGACTTTTGCTTCAGTTACCGGCTTGGCAATGAAGGAAATACCCAGCTCCTCGGCGTTGGAAACAACCGACTTTTGAATATTCGCAGTAAATAGGCTTATCTTAATTTTTGGATGAATTTCTTTGAGTTCTTCTACAATCTCTAACCCGTTTCGTCCCGGCATATTTAGGTCAAGAGAAACAGCGGTAATATCATGACCTTTTGCCTGCTCTATAGCTTCATCGCAATTCCCTGCTTCGAATATTTTCCAACTATCGTCACAGGCCTTTACGAACGAAATAATCATCATCCGTGAAACTCTACTGTCATCAACCACCAATAACGACTTTTCCATGACTTACGCTCTCTAATTGCTTTAAGATAAGTTTCTTTGTGTCTTGGTCTTTATAAAGATAGTCTCAGATAATGTGAATTACATAGTATTTTTAATCTTAAATAGGTATTTCTAAATGAATTGATATTCAATTTAAGCATGCTACTCGTTCAAAATTAAATTAACGTTTTGAATCCACTTAGTTTTTCAAGTAATTCATGAGCTTCGTCGTAAGACATATATTTTGCAACGGCATACGTTGAATTTGCCTCCTTAAACGCTTCACTAATAATACTTGAGTAGTCTTCTTTTTTGACAGCAACGGTCGGATCTATACCAACTTTCTGAATTAAGCTTTTTACTTCAGTTATGAATGATTCAGCCAACTCAAGGTCTGTTTCGTTCGCTTTCTCTAACCCAAGAAAACGAGCCATTTCTGCCATTCTTGAAGTGGCGGCTGTCTTATTAAACTCTAGAACGTAAGGCAGAACTTTTGCATTGGATATTCCGTGTGGTAGACGATATTTAACGCCTAGTTGATGCGCAAATGCATGAACATATCCTAAACCGGCTATATTAATCGTGAGTCCCCCATAGTACGACGCTAAGGCCATTTTCTCGCGCGCTTTCATGTTACTTCCGCGCTTACATACAATAGGTAAGTTTTCAAAAATCATCTGTATTCCGGAACGGGCGTAATAGTCTGACTCTTCGTTTGCCATGCCGCTGAGATATGATTCAATCAAATGCGTTAATGCATCCATGCCCGTTGCTGCAGTAATGTGGGCAGGTAAACCTTTCATTAGTTCTGGGTCAAGTGCGGCGACCAAGGGTACCAGCTTGGTATCAATGACAAGCTCTTTAGTATGTGTTTCTGAGTCAGATATTACTGCCGCGATAGTAGCTTCAGAACCAGTGCCTGCTGTGGTTGGAATCGCAAAGAACGGAGCCGATGGCTTACGACCCTTTAATATTCCGATAAGGTCTGTTGGTTTGCATTCATTGCTCGCTGTAAGCGCAATGACTTTAGCTGCATCGATTGACGAGCCACCACCGACAGCCATGACCGAATCACAATTCTGCTGGCGGTATTGACCAAGGCCTTTTTCTACAACATGAAAAGTTGGATCGGGTTCAACTTCGGTGAATAAGCTATATTCCATATTGGAGTCATCTAGCTGTTTCAATATCGAATCCAAAAGGCCCATCTTATATAATGCCTCATCGGTAACGATAAGAACTTTATTCAAGCCAAATTGCGCCACAGATTCGCAAAGGCGTATAGAGGCGCCTTTACTCATAAAAATGGTGGGTTTTGGTATGCTGAGTAAATAGGATACGGCTTTGAGCCCAGTCACATACCCTTTACCGACAATTTGATTCTTGAATCGAGAAAGCTTTAATGTGTTGACGATTTTACTTTCTAGTTCATCAATAACCTTTGGGACTTTCACACGCGCACCTTTTATTTAGTAAGTTAATTCAAGCCTAGACTTTGAACAGTACTTACGCCAGCGGCTCGATTAAATAACTAGGCTAAGGACGCTTCGTATCAATCTCAAGGTTATGAGTAGACATGTCAGATACAGCCAATACTTGGCTGGTGACTTCCAAATCACCACTGCTAGCTATTGGTTGACCGCTAAATGATACTCTAGCGCTTATTGTGACATTTTCTGCATTTGAGAGCTTCGCCATAGGCCCCATTGCATCTGCATCAGAAAGCGTTATTTTAGCGGGTAAATCGCCTACTCTCATTTTTTTCGCCGCTAATGGCATCGAAGGGCCAGACGCACTGGAATCTTTTGCAAACAAAAACACCAAGTCATCTGGGGCGACTAGTGACATAAACTTAGGGGACAAACTAAGGTTGACCGATAGACTAATGACAGAGGTTTCTTCCGATTCCATATCGCTTGATACATTGTCGCCTGAACCTTCGCTTGTTATTTCGCCAAGTGCGAATCTTGCTCGATTTATGCCTGATTCAATTGACTGACGAGACGGGTGATTGGGAGAAGTCGCTAAAATTTCTCCCAGTAAGAAATAGCTGTTTTAAAGTCATCGTTACTATAGTGATGAATAGCAAGAAGCCCTAAAGAGTTTATTTCGTTTGGATCCCTTTCGAAGGCCTCATCTAGCGCCGACTGAACCAGAGTATTCAACTCTGCATTGCTAATATAATATTGAGCTTGAGCCAATAAACCATATACCGGAGCGGTATCTTCATTCTCAAGGTCTAACAAGCGAATAATTTGCTTGTATGCCTCTACCGCCAAATCAAATCTATTAGCGCTCATAGACGTTCTAGCTAGCAAACTCCACCCTTCTAACCTGTCTGGATCATCAACTAGTTTTTGATGAAGGCGGCTTAGTAACACGTTAATATCTTGTGATTGATTAACCTCACCAGAATCAGGTGTACCAGTAGGAGGTTTACCAGCTAAACCACTTGCCTGATAAACTTTAGTTGAGGCACCCAGTTCTAAATAAAGAATATAAGCTGAGAATGGAATCGCCAAGATAATGACTGCCATCACTATGGAAAACCAACGATTAGGTTTACTGGATTGCTTAGCGTGAGCGCTTTTAGTATCAGAAATTAGTTTTGACTCAAGTTCTGTCAATTGTTGTGAATATTCAGCATCACTTAAAAGCGCTTGATCTCTATCTCGCTTAATCTCTGCTGCTCGTTCCTTGAAGATTTCTATATTCTGGTTTTCGTGGGAAAGGCCGGCCTGCCCTCGACTACCTGATAATCTGAGAGGCACAATAACAAATAGAATAGCGAGGATGGTGAGGCCCGCTGTTATTATCCAAAATTCAGTCATAATAAAGCCCTAGTTTTTGTCATCACGGGTACCAGAATAATTGGCCAATAATTTCTCTACCTCTTCATGTGTACCTTCTTTTGAGTCTTCTTGGGTGCCTATCAAAGCTGAACGACGTCGAACAATCAAACTAATGATGATCACACCAAAAGCTATGAGGGCCCATGGGCCGTACCAAAGCAGGTAGGTAGAAGGTTGCACCCGAGGCTTATACGAAACAAACTCACCAAACCTATCTACCATGAAGTTTACGACGTCGTCGTTACTCGAACCTTGCTCGACCAATCGGTGAACCTCGGAACGCATATCTGACGCAATGGGTGAGTTGGAGTCAGCAATGTCTTGATTTTGGCATTTAGGGCATCGAAGCTCTTTAATTAAAGATAGGTACCGAATACGGTACTCAGAACTGGAAAATTCGTACAAATCAACGTTAGCGTAGGATATTGAAACGAACGTCGGAGACATCAATATAAGAACAATGAGTTGCGATATCTTCTTCATAAATGTCGCCCTTATTTATGCTAATTAGTTAGGTTATATTGCTGTATCAACGGCATGAAGGTGCTCTGCCATACTTGGTGATTTACCACGCCGACATGCCTGTATCGTACAACGCCTTTAGCATCGACAAGGTAGGTTTCTGGTGCGCCGTACACACCAAGGTCAAACCCTAGTTTTCCATGCTTGTCGTAAATAACAAATTCATATGGGTTGCCTAATTTCTCTAGCCACGCCAAAGCCGGGTCGCGCTCATCTTTGTAGTTGAGCCCAATGATCTTCACGCCTTTTTTTGATAATTCGTTTAGATAACCGTGTTCCGCTTTACAAGAAGGGCACCATGTTGCCCAGACATTTAAAAGTGTCAATTCCCCCTTTAAGTTCTCTTGCGTCAGAAAAACATTAGCGTCCGATAGTTTAGGCAACTTGAACGCCGGAATGGGGTCATTTAATCTGGCGGTTTCTAGTTTAGTCGGATCCTTTCCTATCGCGGTGTACAGGATTATTCCTAGCGTAAGTGCGATTACTAGAGGACTCAAATACACCCAACGATTTGTCATGTTAATACTTCTTTTTTGTTGCTAATAGTATTGCGCTTTCGATAACGCTTATCTGACACAGAAACAAGACCGCCTAAACCCATGATCAAAGCACCCAGCCAAATAAAGCGTACAAATGGTTTGATTTGAATACGTACTGCCCACGCGCCTTCTTCAAGTGGTTCTCCCAGAGCAATGTAAAGATCTCTAAACAGACCTGCATCGATACCCGCTTCGGTCATTGGGCTTCCACCTTTAGAAAGATAAATCCGTTTCTCTGGGTACAGATTTGTCACTAGTTCGTTATTTGAACTGACTATTACGGTTGCCCTTTTCGCATTGTAATTTGCCCCTTTGACGGCATCTATACGCGCTAGTTTAAATTCGTAGCCTGCGACGCTAACTTCTTCTCCTGGTTTCATTCGAAGATCTCGCTCTTCAGACTCGATCGATACCAGCGTGGTGCCCAGAATTGTAAAAGCAAAACCAACGTGGCCTAAAAGCATTCCAAAGTAAGACCTCTTTAAGCGAAAAAGGCCGGCTATACGACCTTGTTTATATGATGACTTCTGCCAAAGGTCCTGTGCATTTACAGCCAATACCCAGGTACCGAAGAGAACACCAAAAAATGCGCCTAGATGAAATTCTTCGAACAATACAAAAGGTAAGGCAAATGCGACCAATACAGACAGTACAGCAAGCCACCTGAGTTGTTTGATCAGATAATCAAGTGGCGTATTCTTCCAGCGGCCAACAACACCGAAAGCCATCACAACTGACAAAATAGCCATTAACGGGGCAAAAACTGCATTAAAGTAAGGTGGACCAATAGATAGTTTTCCGGCACCCATAAAGTCAAGAGCGAGAGGATAGAGCGTACCCATCATGACGGTAATCCAGGCTACGACTAAAATTAAGTTGTTGATAAGTAGAAACGTTTCTCGCGAGAATGCGCCAAATTGAATTCGGCTACGAACCTCAGGTACCTTTATTGCGTATAGTGTCAGAGACCCTAGTACTGTTATACCCAATAACCCCAATACAAACTGACCTCTTTCAGGATCTGACGCAAATGCATGTACTGAGGTAAGAACGCCTGAGCGCACCAAGAATGTACCCAGTAAGCTCAGTGAAAAAGCAATGATGGCTAATAGTACAGTCCAACTCTTGAATACACCTCGTTTCTCTGTGACAGCCAAAGAGTGAATAAGAGCCGTTCCAACAAGCCACGGCATAAAGGATGCATTCTCGACGGGATCCCAAAACCACCAACCGCCCCACCCTAATTCGTAATATGCCCACCAACTACCCAGTGCAATACCAAGCGTTAAAAATGACCAAGCAACCGTTGTCCAAGGACGAGACCAGCGAGCCCAAGCAGAATCAAGCTTACCTCCGAGTAATGCTGCAATAGAAAAGGCAAATACAACAGAAAACCCTACGTATCCCATGTAAAGCATGGGCGGATGAACGATCAAGCCAAAGTCTTGCAATAGCGGGTTCAGGTCAGAACCTTCGCTGGGAAAGTTTGGTAAATATCTTGCAAACGGATTAGACGTTAATATGATAAAGAGCAAAAAACCAACGCTAATCATACCCATCACAGACAGTACTCTAGACAGCATATCGAGCGGTAATTGACGACTAAAAATAACCACAGCGGTCGTCCAACCTCCTAAGGTTAGAGCCCACAAAAGCAAGGAGCCTTCGTGACCGCCCCATATTGCAGATATTTTGTACTGTAAAGGTAGTAAAGTATTGGAGTGATTAGCAACGTACTGAACACTAAAATCATCATGTACAAACGCATAACCAAGACAAAAGAAACTCACCAATAAGAATACAAAGTGCCCCACGGCGAGCGGCCTGGCTAAAGACATTGATTGAGCGTGATTTACTGCGGCCCCCCACATAGGAATAACAGAGAGGATACTCGCAAGTATGAGCGAAAGAATAAGAGCGAAATGTCCAATTTCGGGCACCATCATGATCAGTTTTCCTGCGTCTTTCTCAGAGATTTTGATTTATCTAAGGCTTCCGCTACTTCTGGAGGCATATAATTTTCATCGTGCTTGGCAAGTACTTCGTCGGCCACTAATATTCGGCTTTCATTCAAACGCCCCAATGCAACGATGCCCTGACCTTCTCTGAATAAATCAGGAAGAATGCCGGTATATTCGACACTCATTGTTGACGAATAGTCTGTTAATTCGAATTGGTTTGTTAAGCTGTCTTTGCTTCTCCTAACGCTCCCTTCAACAACCATTCCTCCAGCCCTGATACGAGCTTGTGTTGGTGCTTCGCCATTGGCCACCTGAGTAGGATTATAAAAGAGGTTAATGTTCTCGCTAAGAGCATACATAGCCAAGCCGATGATTGCGCCAAAGCCAAGCAATAAGAATATGATTAATATCAGACGTTGTTTTCTTTTTGGCTTCATTTGCCGTCGCTCTCGTCATTAACTGAAGATAGGCCGTTAGCTGCTTGAGCTTGCTCTCTCTTGTGAATCTGAGAAATTTCGCGCAGAAGTTGCCTTCTCTTAAAAACCGGTTGTATTGATATCAAAATAAAAGTAAACATAACAGTGCCATAACAGAGCCACACATAGAGACCGTGCCCGCCCATAGCAATGAAATCAGACAAGCTATCAAATCTCATATTTGAGCCTTTTGGTCCAGGATCAGACAGCGGACCCATTTAGTCTTACGCTCTCTATTCACTATTTCGTTTCGTATTCGTAACAGAATCAAGGCGGTGAAGAAACAGTACATTCCAATTACCATGATAAGCAATGGAACCCACATTTCGGGCGGCATGGCTGGTTTTTCTGTTAACGTAAAGGTTGCAGGTTGGTGAAGCGTATTCCACCATTCAACCGAATACTTAATAATCGGAATATTTACCACTCCAACTAATATGAGAATCGCACTAGACTTCGAAACCATATTTGTATCGTCGAAGGCATTTCTCAAAGACATAACGCCAAAATACAGAAATAACAATACGAGCATCGAGGTAAGTCGTGCATCCCAAACCCACCAAGTTCCCCAAGTAGGCTTTCCCCAGACCGCACCGGTAAATAGTGCGAGAAAAGTAAATGCAGCACCAATTGGCGCAGCAGAGGCAATGAACATATCTGTTATTTTCATTTTCCATACGAGTCCGACAACAGCGGACATAGCCATCATCATGTAGCATGATTGAGCTAAGATGGCACTGGGGACATGAACGTATATAATGCGAAAACTGTTCCCCTGTTGGTAGTCTTGAGGCGCGAATGCCAAGCCCCAAATAACACCAATAACTAACAAACTTACGCCGATACTCAAGAACCACGGCAGCAATTTGCTCGATATTTCATAGAGCCATTTAGGTGAGCCTAACTTATGGAAGAAGGTCCAATTCATCTCAAGCCTGATTTCATAGGGATTGCTAAAGAGCCGTAAGTTATACTAATACGCAACATTTCGATAGTTACAAATCAATTAGAAACGCTCATTTTCAGAGCCTCTGCAATCGCAAAAGGTGCCAAGGTCAAACTTAAAGCCAATAGCATACCCATAATGGCTAAGTGCCCTGAGATGGCCAACCCATCCATATATGCCTGTACTGTACCACTGCCGAAAATCAACACAGGAATAGTTAAAGGTAGAACCAATAGTGAAACCAAAATACCGCCCGAGCGCAAACTAACTGTTAACGCAGCCCCTATTCCTCCGACCAAAGTAATCACAGGCGTGCCAATTATAAGCGTAAGCAGCATGACTGAGAGGTGCTCAGCATCAATATGTAACATCACTGCAAACAGTGGCGAAATCAAGACTAAGGGCAAACCTGTTAGCAGCCAATGAACGAGCACCTTAGTCAATATGATTAAATACAAAGGTTGCCCAGACATAAGCAATTGCTCAAGGGTTCCATTATCAAAATCACGTTGAAATAAATTATCTAAAGACAGCATCATAGCCAATAACGCGCTAACCCAAATTAAGCCAACAGAGGCCGTTTTTAAGAAACTAGGTTCAGGCGAAATTCCCAGAGGGAATAGTATGATAACAATAGAAAAGAATATTAAAGGGTTAACTAGTGCTTGCTGGTTTCGGGCAGCGACTAAAATTTCTCGTAAAAATAGGTGCCGTAAACAGCCTAGAAGAGTTTGTGAATTACTTGTCATGACTGCGCTCTCTGACCTGCGAAACCAAGAGACAGTTTTCGCGAGTCAATCGCTAATTGATGATGCGTAGTCAAAATGATGGTGACCCCTTCGAGAGATTTTTTAGCCAACAATGACTCAAATTGAACAACGCCTGACTTGTCAATTGCAGTAAATACTTCGTCCAAAATCCATAATTTTGAACTTGAGATATACATACGCGCTAGGTTAACTCTTCGCTGCTGTCCTGCAGATAGGTTTCGACAAAGTGTATCTTCGTAACCATATAGACCGACTTTTTCAAGCGCTGAAAATAGTTTCTGGTCTTCAACTCGTTGTTTGATGCCAATTAGGAACCGTAGGTTTTCAATTGCGCTCAAGTCAGTTCGTATTGGAGACTTATGACCAATCATCAGAAGTTCTGACTGATATGTAGATAATTGCGACGATATCGATTGCTCGTTCCAGATTACCTGACCTTCGTAATTCTGGTATAGGCCAGAAAGAATCCGAAGTAAGGTTGTTTTTCCAGAGCCGTTTGGCCCTTCGACTTGGATAATATCACCGGACAAACAATTGAAATTCAGGCCTGAGAATAAGGCCCTGTCGTCTCGTTCACAGCTTAAGTCGTCAAGTTTTAAAAGAACGTGTCCCATTTAGCGGCTCTGTAGTCTCAAGCGTTATCGTTATAATAACTCGGCATTATAACGATAATACTCAAACAATACAGGACTAGACTCTCACTCGTTTTTGAAAGCCAGTACGCGCCGTAGGTCTAATTAATTCATGACAAACGATAAGCACGATAGGGTTATGAAAATTCATATTTATGCTGTTGGTAAACGTGATATCACCTAACCTTATTGATTAAGCAACATATTAAGTAGCCCCTTCTCTTCTGCAATAATTTGTTGGAATAACGGCATAGAAAATATTCGATCTATGTAAGACGCCAGCTTTGGCCACTTTTCTTTGTCACAACTTACATCACTATGCATCATCGACACAAAGACGCCACAGACAGATAAGTCGGCCAGAGTGAACTCAGTGCCCACCAAGAAATCGGTAGCTAATTGAGATTCCAAATAGTCAAATATTTCAGGCAGCTCGGTATTAAGCGCTAGGTCAATGTCTGATTGGATAGGTTCTCGCTTAAACAACGCTTTCGCTAATACGACTTCAGCAAATAAATGCCCACCGACAACGCTAACCAATTTACTGTCAGCATACTCTTCAAACCAAAGCGCTTTCGCTGCTTGTAGGTTGTCAGAAGGTAACAGAGACTTTGCCGGAAATTCACGTTCTAGAAAAGAACCTATTACAGAAGAATCTGCAATATAGTCGCCACCTATCTTGAATAAAGGTATTTTTCCTAAAGGGCTATTATCGATAAATTCTTGTGGCTTATCAGGCATGACAGGAATAACAGAAACTTGTGAATACTGTAATTCTTTGAAAGAAAGTACTAAGCGAACCTTTCTAACATAAGGTGATATATGCGCGCCAAAGAGGGTTAAATCAGACATGAAGAGCTCCTTTTTATGTTGTTATTGAACCACTATATATGAGGATAATATTCAGTAATATTAGTTGTAGTTGTTGAAAATCACTGTTTCAAAAACAAAAAAGCCCAGCACAAACGTACTAGGCTTTTTAAATCTGAGCATCTTACGATGCTTGATCAACTATTACTCGGGTGTACCACATTCTGAGTTAGTAGGATCTGTAGAGCATCTTATTTTCCAAAGCATTTTAAGGGCTTTAGGGTCATGAACGCCTTCAGTCTTAAGAGCTAAGCGAATTTCTCGCTTGAACTTTGCCAGCTCATCTTTAGTTTTGGCGTCCGTTCTGATCCAGTATTTTGCAGGAATTTCAGCTTCAGCATCTTTTACCATTTTATGAATATCCGGAACCCTACTTAGGATATATTCACGCATTTTTTGACCGAAGTCCGCTGGAAAACTATCTTTACGCGTAATCATCTGCATCATACCGTAGAGAAGTTTTTCATCAATAATGCCGCCCTTCTCGCCTAGTCCATGATATAGCTCAAAAACGTTATAGCCTAATGCAACCATCGGTACGATATCTATATTACCGTTGTTGAACTGACCAGAAAAAGTCGTTAGTGAAGTGCCAACTGGAGAAGCGCCTACTAGGTTGGCTAACTTCAATGACTGCGGATCTTCATTCAATACCGAAATCTTCTTACCACTAAAGCTTTCGACCGAACTAATTTTTTTGTCGTTGACGAACAAGTATACAGAGCCGACCGGTAAGGTACCGACCATTTCATACTTCCCATTAGTTAGAAGTTTACCAACTTTAGGGTTCGTAATTGCCTTCAAAACAACATTCAATTGCTTCTCGGTATTGATACCACCGACGGCATCTAGCGTGCCACCGAATGGAACATATGCCCCACTCAAGATTGATGTGAGGAATGTACCGTCACAGACGCCAGCCTTAAAGTCGTTCGACGCGACTTTTTCATCAGTATAGGCGTTCATCTGGATATCTAACCCCCAGCCCATTCCTTTTGCTTTTATATCAGAAAAGAATGTCATGACAGGCCCGTTCTTCCCTACAGGGTCATACATGCAAAATGTTTTTGTTTCCAAGGCGAATGCATTGGCACTCATTGTCAGAATGACAAATGATAATAATATTTGACGAATGCTAGTCATTAAATGTTCCTTTTTACACTATTGGATTTATTCGTGGGCATAATACCAGACAATTTTGAAAAATGGACAAAAACTTGACCCCTAGTCACATTTATAAAAAATCAAGGGACTAAATCTGAAAAGCATGTAGCTTTATATGATTATATAGAAAAATTTGGAATAAATTGGTGAGTTTCTACAACGATTTATCTCTATCAAAAAAATCGGATATTTCTCTAGACTGGTTTTGAGCATCTTTGTAACCAAGCTCAATCAATTCTTTCATAAACCCCCCCTCAAAAAGCAAGTAACTCGCCAAGCTCACCCCGCCCTCAATCGGTAATTTATTCAAGCCAAAGAATTGACGAATTGGACCTGGTAGATTTTGCACGTGCCTTATCGCTATTTCATCGATCGGCTCACTAGGATTAATTGCCAAGGTATCTATGACTCTCATGCCGAAGTCACGCGCTATTTCATCAGGGTTGTCAAACTTCGAAAGTAGCTTATTAATCAAGCCAACTTTTTCAACATCGTTCTCAACCACATCAATGAACATACCATTAATTACATGCTCTAAAATATGAGGCAAGTTAGGTTGCTTCTTACAGGTTTTTCGAATGTGTCGATTGGTCGCATTTGCACTAACGCCGATTACCAGAATTCGGTCAGCACCTAGGTGAACAGCTGGACTCAACGGTGCAACATTTCGTGCAATACCGTCACCAAAGTACTCTCTATTAATTTTTACTGGGGGAAAAAGTGTCGGTATGGCTGACGACGCCATTAGGTGATTCTGCGTTAATTTGGTACGCACACCCAGTCGAGAGCCCGACTCCCAACCTTCAATACCCGATTGACCTTGAAAAAAGCTGACACTTTGACCGCTTCGATACCCACAACAGGTAACACTAACAGCCTTAATCTTATCGCGTTTGATGTTGCGGCTAAGCTGTTTAAAATCAATCTCAGATTCAATCAAAGTACGCAGAGGTGAACTATCAAACATAGAACCAGGAACATCAATACCGTCACCTGAAACAAACCCTTTGGCAAATTGCCCGATATTCTTCGCAAGCGCCCAATAGTCTGTTCGATAAATTTGATTCGAACGTAACCCCAGCCACAAGTCTTCAACCTGCTCAATACTGCTGGTAAAATTATCACTGCCCGCAGCGAGACCAACTGCATTCAAGGCACCGGCTGAACTTCCGCATATAACTCGAAAAGGGTTATCTAATCCTGAGTATTGTTGTGAAATTGCCTTTAAAACTCCCGCCTGGTATGCCGCTCGCGCGCCACCTCCTGTTAGCATCAACCCTGCTGTCATAGCACCTATGTCCCTTTTATTAGTATTTGTGGATTATTAGGAGTAATCAAATTTGTACTGTTAGTAGTTATAATCTAGCCTTTTTCGCTAAAAATTCCATTTACTTGAATTTGATCAATTGTTAAATGAACAAATTCTGATTCGGGGTCTCAGATTTTAGTCTTTACTTGTGTAGAATAAGGCTCCCTAAAAACCTGAGAAACTAATAATAAATGCTTTTCAACTCACCAATTTTCATATTCTTATTTTTACCCATCACTGTTTTGATCTATTTTTTGATTAACCGTATGGGGAACTCACAGGTATCAAAAATCTGGTTAGTGCTTGCATCGTTATTTTTTTATGGCTATTGGAATCCAATGTATTTGGTATTAATTGTCGCCTCAATGGTGGTCAATTACTCCGTGGGTGCTCGCCTCTTAAAAGAAGAGTCAGAGCTAGATATCAAACTTAATACGTCATCGCGTAAACCGCTACTGATTCTTGGCGTTAGTTTTAATCTCGGGCTATTAGCCTATTTCAAGTATGCTGATTTCTTTATCGATAATGTTAACTACGTGTTATCTACAGATACTCCACTATTAAATTTAGTTTTGCCGCTCGCCATCAGCTTTTTCACTTTCCAGCAAATTGCTTTCATTGTCGACTGTTATCGAAACGATGCCAAAGAATATAGTTTTCTCAACTACGCCTTGTTCGTTACTTTTTTCCCCCAGCTAATTGCAGGTCCAATTGTTCATCATAAGCAGATGATGCCGCAATTTATGTCTACAGAAAACAGTAGGGTTAATTGGAATAATATTACTGTTGGGTTGTTCATATTTTCTATAGGCTTATTCAAAAAAGTTGTCATTGCTGACACGCTCGGAGAATGGGTTGCTCTGGGTTATGCTGACACGAGTCAACTAAGCTTTTTTGAAGCTTGGGGGGCGACACTCTCTTATACGTTTCAGCTCTACTATGACTTTTCAGGTTATACTGATATGGCGATTGGCGCTGCACTACTGTTCAATATACACCTACCGATTAACTTCAATTCACCCTATAAATCGTTAAGCATTCAAGAATTCTGGCGACGATGGCATATAACGCTGTCTAATTGGTTACGCGATTATGTTTACATTCCCCTTGGCGGGAATAGGCTCGGTAGCTTTCGTACATATCAAAATCTAATGCTGACTTTTTTAGCAGGAGGGCTATGGCACGGTGCAGGTTGGACATTTCTAATTTGGGGTGGGTTACATGGTCTTGCGTTGGCCATACATCGATATTGGAGTCAATTCAATATTAAGTTGCCAAGATTACTTAGCTGGTCAATTACCTTTCTATTTGTGCATTTTACTTGGGTATTTTTTAGGTCAGAATCCTACCCTGACGCCCTAAATATGCTTAGCGCATTATTTAACGTCGAGAGTATTGGTATTACCGAGAAATTTAGACACTTTCTCTCGTACTTATCGCCCGTCCTTATTCCTCCGATAGAAACACTGAAGCACGAAATGATTTACGGATTTTTCACATTAGAAACAATTATTGTTTTCGCAATTGCAGCATTCATACTTCCAAATAGCATTCAAATAAGTAACTTGATGCCTGGTGAGGGCCGCACGCGATTCAGACACAATGTATTTTATGTATTGTTAATGACTGCAATGACGTTCGTTTCGTTTTCCACTTTTCTTGGCCACACAAGTCATTCAGAATTTCTATATTTTAACTTTTAAGTGATCTCATTATGAATGCATCTAAGCCGATTCAATTCTTATTGACCTTTATATTGATGTTGACATTGCTCTGCGGGGCTTATGTTTACCTTTTTAGTTTACAGGTAGGAAGTCCAGTTAGAGCCGAATCATGGATAAAATCGGTATTAGACTATAAAGATTACTACGCTAAACAAATTACGAAACCAAAACTAATACTTTCGTCCGGGTCCAACACTCTATTTGGCATCAATAGTGACAAGCTAGAGCAACAATTAAATATTCCAGTAGTTAACTTGTCTGCTCATGCCGAGCTAACCCTGGATTTTTTACACCGTCAACTTGAACAACACGTTTCAAAAGATGATATTGTGGTGATGCCTTTAGAGTTCGAATACTATTTTAGAGACAAAAATGCACTGTCTTTTTGGTTTGTTACCAATATGCTGGCGTGGGGTAAAGAAGTTTATATTGATAAGCTACCAATACTTGAGTACCTATCTTTTGTAGCCAATACCCCTAAAAGTCGTGTACTGGAGGGTTTATATCTCAGAGACCTAAAAAGAGAGCTTCCCGACCTTAATTTAATCATCAGTCGCCTTAAAGTAATGCACAATAAAAAGAGATATGTCGACAAAGGCTATAGTTATTTAAGTTTAACCAAGCAAGGTGACATGCTACCTGCCAAAGGACCAACGCCGCTCGTTTACGATATTTATTCCAAAGGAACTGAAGATTACCAATCAACACAGTATGATATGAACCCGAATTTCTTTAAGCAGTTTATAAAGCTCCAAAGGATGATTGCAAAGCGAGGTGCGAAACTGGTACTAACTTGGCCCGTATCAATCAAGAACCCTTCGTTCGACTTAACGACAATAAAACACCAAGCTTATATTTCTAGACTCACCAACTCTTTAGAAAAAGAAGGTATTCAAATTGAATGCGCACCAGGGCTATTTAACATCAATTACAAATTTTTCTTAGACACTAAGTATCATCTAAATGCCGCTGGCGCAGCACTTAGAACTGAGATATTAGGGAATTGTTTGGCGGACGTACTTGGCGGTATAAGAAAGGAATTTACGTTTGAGTCCTCTAGAAAAATGCTCGATGCTTTTGAAGCAAAGTATGATTACGGCCCAAGCGGATACTAGAATAGAAGGGCTATCGCACAATCTCATGAGTTCGGAAATGAACTTACACGAATTTATGAATAAGACTAATTATACGTTATAAAGGAATATTGCGAAGATATCTTAACCTGCAGTAAACGCACTTGATTAACAACCAATTCACAGTTTAGAGTTGGCTCAAGGGCTTACGTTAACGATAGCGTCGACTTTAATGCACTAATATTTCATGACATATTAGGTTTATTTTCCTCGTCTACATGTCAGAATGCACGCACAATAGATCATTCCTCAATACCTTCGTCAATATGCAGCGTTAAGCCCATTATGTTAACCGTAGATAAGAAACCTAAGACCAGCGTCGAAACGCATACACCGATGATGCGTCAGTATTTTAGAATCAAACAAGATCACCCAAATGAATTAGTTTTCTATCGCATGGGTGACTTTTATGAGATGTTTTATGATGATGCTAAATTAGCTTCGGAAATTCTCGATATCACGCTCACAGCACGCGGTAAATCGGGCAACGAGCCAATTCCTATGGCTGGCATTCCTTATCACTCCGCCGAGAACTACATCGCCAAACTCGTTCGTTCTGGTATATCAGTTGCTGTATGTGAGCAAACAGGTGACCCGGCTACCAGCAAAGGGCCTGTTGAACGCAAGGTGATGCGAGTTGTTACACCTGGCACACTAACCGATGAGGCCTTTTTAGAAGACAGAGTCGATAATTTACTCTGTTCCGTCGATTTCGATTCAGATGAGCAGTTTGGCATAGCGTATATTGATCTAAGTGGTGGTCGGTTTTGTGTGATTGAAGTCAATGACTTAGGTTCTTTGGTTAGCGAGCTACAGAGGCTACAGCCTGCCGAATTACTTATTAGCGAAGAGTTTCCATTTGAAACAGCGCTCAATGGATTTAATGGTTTGCGTCGTCAACCACCATGGCTATTTGATCTAGAAAGCGCTCAACAGCAATTAACCCGCCATTTTAACACCAAAGACTTAAGCGGCTTTGGTTGTGAATCGATGCAGCTCGCCGTCAAAGCGGCTGGCTGTCTGCTTCAATATGCAAAAGATACTCAAAGAAACCAACTTCCGCATATAGCCAATCTGAGCAAGGAAGTTAGAAGTGATAGTGTGATATTAGATGCAGCTAGTCGCAAAAATCTTGAAATCGACATAAACCTTTCTGGCGATAGAATTCATACGCTGGCCTGGGTCATGGACCAAACTAAGACCGCAATGGGAAGTCGGTGTTTACGGCGTTGGTTGAATAAACCCCTGAGAGACAGGTCAAAAATCAACGAACGTTTAGACTCTGTAGAAACACTAGTTGAAAACTATCATTTTGATGTAATACAAAACACGCTCAAGTTAGTCGGCGATATCGAGCGCATTCTATCAAGAGTCGCACTCTTATCAGCTCGACCAAGAGATTTATCTCGCCTTAGAGATACTTTGGTTTTATTACCGGCCATTCAGTCTGAGCTTAAACAACTTTCTTCGCCAGGCTTAGTCGCTATTAGTAAAAACATTGGCGAACACGCGAGAACTTGTGAGTTACTATTTAAGTCAATTATCGAAAACCCACCGGTCATCATTCGCGAAGGCGGTGTGATTAAAGAAGGTTTCGATGAGGAATTAGATGAGCTTAGAAATATTAGTGAGCACGCAGGCCAGTTTTTAGTCGACCTAGAAATTCAAGAACGTGAGCAAACGGGCTTATCGTCTCTTAAGGTCGGCTACAACAGGGTACATGGCTACTATATCGAAATTAGTAAGTCACAATCAGACAAAGCGCCAGACACCTATGTGAGAAGGCAAACCCTTAAGAATGCTGAACGCTTTATTACACCAGAACTGAAAGCGTTTGAAGACAAAGCCTTGAGTAGTAAAAGTCGAGCGCTTAGCCGAGAAAAAGCATTGTATGAACAGGTTATTACTCAGCTCAATGATGTTCTACTTGATCTACAACGCTGCGGTGTTGGCTTGTCAGAACTTGATGTACTATGCAATTTTGCTGAACGGTCTCAGACACTAAACTATTGCCGCCCACAGTTTACTGAAGAACCTGCTGTCGTTATCGAACAAGGCCGGCACCCTATTGTTGAACAAATTAGTACCAACCCCTTCGTACCGAATGATTTGGTTCTAGACCATCAACGAAAAATGCTCATCATTACAGGCCCAAATATGGGTGGTAAATCGACCTATATGCGCCAAACTGCTTTGATCATACTGCTCGCAGGTACAGGCAGCTATGTTCCTGCGACTAAGGTATGTTTAGGCCCAATTGATCAGATCTTCACACGTATGGGGAGCACAGATGACACCGCCGGCGGTAGATCAACCTTTATGGTCGAAATGACCGAAACTGCCAACATCCTGAACAATGCAACAGATCAAAGCCTAGTCTTGATGGATGAAGTTGGCCGAGGTACGAGTACCTTTGATGGTTTGTCTCTAGCCTGGTCTAGTGCTGAACATCTAGCCAATAAAATCGAATCTTATAGCTTATTCGCCACACACTATTTTGAAATGACCCAACTGGTAGACGAAGTAAAATCAACGGCCAATGTTCATTTAAGTGCCACTGAGCATGAAGATAATATCGTTTTCTTACACAATGTATTGGAAGGGCCTGCTAGCCAGAGTTATGGCTTACAAGTCGCCAAGTTGGCCGGTGTTCCACAGCCAGTAATCAATAATGCAAAATTACAGCTTGCGAAACTGGAAGCATCTGAATTAAGTCCTCTAGAAAAGAGACAGCTTAATGAAGTGGACCTAAGCCAACCCTCAATTCAAACGGACTTATTTGCATCTCAACCTTCAGTTTTGGAAATGGAATTCAAAAAACTTTCCTTAGATGACCTAAACCCAAAGCAGGCATTAGATGCACTTTATGCCTTACGAGAACTTTTATAGCAGTATAAAACTTGAACCAATTCAGATCAGTGATTAAACTACCGCGCAATAAAATAGATTAATGACTGATTGAGACCTAACTGGAAGCAGACTATGACTTTTGTTGTAACTGATAATTGTATCAAATGTAAGTACACCGACTGTGTAGAAGTATGTCCTGTAGACTGTTTCTATGAAGGACCAAATTTTCTAGTAATCGACCCTGACGAATGTATCGATTGTGCACTTTGCGAGCCTGAATGTCCTGCTGATGCAATATTTTCGGAAGACGAGTTACCTGCAGATCAAGTCAAGTATATAGAATTAAATGCTGAGCTGTGCCAAACCTGGCCCGTTATTACTGAGCAGAAAGACCCGCCAGCTGATGCGGCAGAATGGGACGGTGTACCAAACAAATTTGAGCATATTGTGAGATAGCAGATCCTAATAACCTGGAAGTAGCAAACAGAAACTAGGTATAGCTAGCTAGTTTCTTCTCTCAATACCTCTTCTTTTAGCCGGCACTTACAATTCCTACATAAATATTCTGCTTTACCCCGCGTTACTTTGTTATGCCTGATAGTGCTTAAACGATGAACCTTGCCTGCACACTCACAGAGGTAAGAAAATCTAACGTCAGAGAGATGCTCTATTTCAAATGAATGAGTCACTTTTGGTGGCCGGTCGAACAAACTGGTCATAACGTGTTGCCATTCTTTTCCGTGCGGTTTAATTTTGCCATCGTATAAAGTATTAGCAATAAGATGTGCGCACTCGTGAGGGACAACTTCATCTATATATTTCTGCTTATAGGATTTAAGCAGAAAGGGATTAAAGCGAACAACCGCCAGCCCATGACGCCGCCTATAAACCACTTGACCCGCAGACCGTCCTCTCATGTCGATCTTTATTTCTTGATACCAAAACGGTCTTTGATAGTGTCGTTCAGCTAAACTTAAGCAGCTATTCACTTGTGAAATAAGCCTTTCTTCTAAATAGTTTTGATCTTCTCGAATAGTACAGGGCATGACTTGATATAATACTCAGACGTGTGTATTGAAGGCTAGGCCTCTCAGAATAACATCCACAAATAAGATCTCAACTTAAGAACATTATAAATGATTGATATTTCGTTCGAATTTTCGTTGCTCCTAATCGCTTTAGGGTTTGTTGCTGGAATTATAAATACCATGGCAGGTGGTGGCTCAAATTTAACCTTACCCGCACTTATGGTTTTGGGTTTACCCGCTGACGTTGCAAATGCGACCAATAGAGTGAGCGTGTTCTTTCAGTCTATGACTGCAACACGCGGGTTCTATAAGCATGGAAAATTAGACATGCCTGATATTAAGGCTGTTGTCGCAATTACAATTGCGGGCGGACTGGCTGGCGCATTCGTTGCCTCGTATTTACCTGTGACCTACCTAAAACCGACACTACTGGCGACAATGATCGTTATGGCGGCAATTATTCTATTCAAACCAAGTCTGATCTCTGTCCCGTTTGGTGAATTGCCAAAAAACGTTCGAACGACGCCTCAGTCTATTCCAATGCTTTTTATTGCGGGGTTTTACGGTGGATTCGTGCAAGCTGGTGTTGGTTTTATACTGATCGCCGCAATAGCGGGTAGCTTACGATATGACCTAGCTCGAACCAATGCTCTAAAAATAGTATGTACAGCTGCCTTTACCTCAGTCGCCTTGTTGATATTCATTGCCCGCGATCAAATAAGCTGGCTTCCTGGGCTATTACTCGCATCTGGATCTATATTAGGCGCGCAAATCGCAGTAAAAATAACCATCAATATAAGCCAAAATGCACTTAAGTGGTTTTTATTTGTTATGACTATCTTTGCAAGCCTGGCTGCAATTATGAGCTAATTAGTCTGCATATTCTTGTAGTTTAACTATACTTTATTACTCACTAGAAAAGTTTTAGGAACAGACGTATTTTCTCTGTTTCTACTCATCCGGCCTATAAGAATAGATGGAGTTAACAATGCCCAACGATACAAAATTACTAACCTTGGCTGAAACAAGCGAAATTCTGGGCAAGCCAGAAGCAACGGTCAAACGCTATGCCAGAGAAAGCTTGATAAAATCGACCAAAGAAAGCGGAGAGCTCCTATTTTTAGAAGATGCCGTGATGAAATACTTGGAAATTTCCAAAAGACTCAATTAACACTGCGTAGCAGACGATAGGTGTATATTGATACACCTATCAAAAACACTAAACCATGTGATGTCGTAGTTGCTCCCTTATCGTTTCGGGAATGCGTATTGAGGTTTTATTTTCGTGATCAAAATGGACCATGGTCGCTCTTCCGACTGCGGATTTTATTTCTTTTTGCCAAACTTCTTGGTATACAACCAGCGAACTATTGCCTATAGTTTCAACGTAAGTCTTAACCTCAACATCAGAGCCGTAAAAAATTTCTGCTAAAAACTCTACCTCTATTTTGGCTAAAATTAAAACCCACTCAGTCACGTCTAAACTAGGTGTAAAAAATTTAAAGATTGGTGTCCTAGCCTGTTCAAACCAAACAGGAAGCACCGTATTATTGAGATGTCCTAGCGCGTCAGTTTCTGCGAACCGGGGTGCTATTGACAAAGAAAACATAAACTCATCCTTAACCATTCATACAGATTCATGATTTACCTATTAGTTATTGCGATAATTCTCGTGCTTATTATACCTAGCCTTTGGGTTAAGGTGGTCATTAAAAGACACGCCAAAAGCCTTCCGGATCTGCCTGGTACCGGAGGTGAATTTGCTGCCCACCTCATAACGCAACTCAAGCTTACTGACGTGACAGTTGAAAAAGGTCACCCTGGTCAAGACCATTTTGCACCAAATCAAAAAATAGTTAGCTTAAGCCCGCTGGTATTTGACGGTAAATCTGTAAGTGCAATCGCAATAGCAGCTCATGAAGTGGGCCATGCAATTCAATATCACCGAAAAGAACCAATAACGAAACTAAGAGAGCGCTATACGCCACTCGCGTTGATAATAGAAAAAATTGCAATCTCCCTTATGGGAATTAGCCCTGTAATAGTCGCAATTTTTAAAGTTCCTCACATCGGTGCGATTAGCGTCATCGCTGCGATTGTGAGTATTTTAATATCGGTCTTGATGCAACTTATTATATTACCAATGGAATGGGATGCCTCGTTCAATAAAGCCTTACCCGTTATTGAAGCAGGAAATTATCTATCAGAAGATAAGATACCAGCGGCTCGACAGGTGCTAAGAGCTGCTGCGATGACTTATGTCGCCTCTGCATTATCAAGCATTTTAAATGTTTGGCGCTGGCTTAAGATATTAAGGCGATAATACGCTACTTTTATAACTACACCTTACTCTAACCACCAAGCCAATCTCTCAACACTGGAATTTTGAAGCTCGTTCCATCTTTTTCTATTGCAATGTAAAATTCGCCAATCTCAATCAAGACCATTTCACTAAAGCCCTGACCTTCACGTAGATATAAATTATTAATCATGACTCTTCTTGAATCGGGAATGTCAGAATAAATATGGCTATTGAAGATAAGTGTTGGTATTGATTTCTGAAAATGAATAGTCAATTCAGACAAGTGAGGGTAGCCAATTAACGCGTCGCTTTCTGATGACGGTTCCAAATTGTACGTTTGATCTAGCGTAGAACTGCTCTCATTGATCTCTGTTTCAAAATCGTTTTTCTTGTGCTCTACCACTGGCATTGCCAGCTTCGATGAATAATGAGTAGAACTGCTCTTCGGCTCTATCAACTCACCTTCGTACGAATCTAAAGTGCGCTCATCCTCAGTCGAAGGCGATATCTTATTCGCAGAACTATTTGAAGAATGTACAATTTTAGGTCGATAGGTAGGCTTTGTCTGTAAATGTTTGGGGATTGCTTTTTTTGCGAACTCTCTACTACCTGTCTCTTGAGTTATCGTTTGAAGCTTTCTTTCGAGCTTATTGATACCTTGCTCGGAATGTGGCAACTCAACCTTACTACCAGCGAAAAAATAGATATATGCACCGCCATTTAACAAAACTATTATGAGCATGAAGTACGGCCATAGTGTACGAGAGACCTTTTTAGTCGGAAGCATCATCATATCGTTAGACAAATTCGCGACATTAGCTTGATGGCGATCTTGTTCGGACCTTTTCAAAGCATCTAGTATATACGACATCTTTTTATGCCCCGCTCAGTAATTTAGGGCAGTCTATATTCAACTGACTATTCATATGGATAATTGTCATACTTCCGACTATCCCGTCAGGAACGAGACCTGCACCCAGTTGAAATTGCCTGACCTGTGAGTCTAAGGTACCTCGCTGCTGACCTGTAATTTGGTTAAGTTGCGCTAAGTTGGTACGCAACCATTGTGCTTCTTTTTCCTGTCCGGGCCTGACAACACTAGACATATAGGGCGGCAGCTTCCAAACGATCGAGTATTCTCCAAGCCAATAACGATCAATCTCGTCCAAGGCAACCCAAAATTTAGTGTTTTGATGCGACACTAGCGCTTCCTGACCGTCTATGGCCAGCAGGCCAAAATATAAATTCTCACCCACTTCATTAACTAGGGTCAAGACGGCAGGCCGATCAATTTTCAACAAACTTCGCCAGTTTCCATTTTTATGCAAACAACGAAGGCCGTATGATTCAGCGAAATCGCACGCCAGCGTGAACGGTTCTTGAAGATAATCAACGCCCCAACGATCAAAAATTGACTGATAGGCTTCGTGCTTTCCTCTAGGAGAAGACGTTAGACCCGTTATTTGGGGTAAAATTGGTACACCTTGGTCACGTATTTTTTCTTCATCGACAGAGAATACCGGCGATTCTAATGGTTGTTCAGGGGCAAAGCTTTCATCTCGGGAATGATGCTCATATGTTGCTAGTTCGCGAACTGGCTCCTCAATATCTGAATCTGATTTAAGTGCCTCAAGACGAGTCGTGTTTTCTATAGGCGTCGTATCATTTTGTTGTACAGTCGTCGCCACATTTGGATTTTTTCGCACATATATCTCACTAACAATAGCGACGCTCAACGTTAGTATGGATACGGTAACCAGCACTGGCGCAAACTTAGTTAGCCATTTCGGTATGCTCCAAACTATTCGGATTTTCTCCCCTTGAATTTCTCTGAATGCACTTTTAATGTGCTCAGCTTCGACTTCTTCTGACTGACTTGCATACGCTCCCAATAGCGCCCTATCGGCGATTAAATTAATAAGTCTCGGGATACCTTCGCTTAGTTTGAATATCTTCTTTATCGCGCCCGCACTAAATAAACGCCCTCTTCTTCCGGCGACACCAAGTCGACATTGGACGTAGGCAGACACTTCAACATGCGATAGTTCATGCAAATGATAGCGAGCAGTAATACGTTGAGCCAATTGACGCAATTCATTTTGAGCCAAAATAACTCTTAGCTCTGGCTGGCCCAGAAGAATGATTTGAAGTAACTTTTTTTCTGATGTCTCTAGATTCGTCAATAAGCGTAATTGCTCAAGTACATCAACACGAAGATTTTGCGCTTCATCAATAATTAGAACCGTATGGCGATTATCTGCATGTGCGGCTAACAAATATCTATTGATAACATCGTTCAGTATTTTGATCGATGCGGATTCGGGGTAATTAATATGAAGTTCATCGCAAATAGTCGCCATGAGTTCCCGAGCTGATAGCTTGGGATTTATGATAAAGGCAACATCAGTATTCTTGGGAACTTGATTTAGAAAGCATCGGCAAATGGTGGTTTTACCTGTACCAACTTCACCGGTTAGAACAACAAAACCGCCTTGGCCTGATACGCCATAAAGCAAGTGCGCAAGCGCCTCACGATGCCTCTCGCTCATATACAAATAACGAGGGTCGGGCGCAATTGAAAATGGCGCTTCTTTGAGACCAAAATAGTCTAAATACATGACGAAACTTAATTGTTAGAGGATATGCGGCCCAGCTTAAAGAGTGACTTTATGAAAAGCAAGTAATGGTATTGATCATACCTGTTTGTAGTTAATCACCCAATAACACTTAGCTTTGCCCGATGTGTCCGTACGTCACTCTTTAGCCTAGTAATGCATTGCTCCAAAGTCTTGCTTATTTTTGCATGAGTACGGATCATTGCTATTTTTGGCCATGTCGCGCGTTCGCCAGCAAGTACCAACTCTTTGACAAATTCAGGGTTAGGGTTGCTTAATATTTTCATGTAGTGCCCTAAATTATATTTAGGCGCTACCGTTACATCACCAGAGTAGCTTTGGGACATCATCGAATAACAGTGACCTGACAATTTTCTCATCATAGTCGATTTTGTATTTTGCCTAACATAATCACATACTGCTTTTCCGTGGAATTTTGCTTCTGCTTTTGCCAATGCGAACGGTAAATCTAGCAACTTTCTACTCTTAGGGTCGTTTGACTGATCTAAGAATGGCACGATATGCGGGTTGGTTTGACTAACAATCGTGAAGTTTACATCATGCAAGTGCATTAGCCGCTCTACCGGCAAATCACTTTCCATACTGCCATCGACCCATCTTAATCTAGGCATATAGGGTACATTACGACCGTCATCGTCTTTCTTAAGTAATTTTACGGGAGGAAAAACAGCGGGCAATGCACAAGATGCGAGTGCTGCACTCCATGTAAGAATATAAGGTGAAGTATAACCACACAGTAATCGGGCTTTTTGATGATGCTGAACTGGGGATACGCTAATATTTATACTTCGGCCAGTTTTTTCATATGCTTCTTGGAGAGTGTATTCACCAACATAACTACGTATATAGTCTTGGAGTTGCTTTTGGTCCATAAAGCCTTTGCCCTTTATCCCACTCATCAAGCCCATCCACCGCCACGCTTTAATATTATGCGCATTAGGATCAAATAAAGATGGGATTTCATCATCAGAATGCGTGCCTAGAGCTGCCGCAATAATAGATCCGGCACTTGACCCATTTATAACTTGCGGCAATAGCCCTTGCTCCCAAAGGGCTTTAACGACACCAATGTGAAATACACCCAACGATGCACCACCACTAAGCAATAAAGCAGGCCGCCCAAAACTCAATAGAATGTCTTTGAAAAAATCTAGCTTTTTCGCAGTGGCTAAATTATTTAAGGTATTATCGCAAACGTAGTCGAGGCAGGCGCAAACTTCTGTAACATAATCTTCTATAAGCGTTTTAGTACCAAAGTGACACTGTTGATATAAACGAATATCGCCCATGTTGCCCAAGTCATGGTGCAGGCCTTCTCTCAAGGCACGATACAAACCTTCTATATCTCCGCTTTCTTTGTAACCACGAAGGAGCTTCAAACGGTCGGAGAGTAAGTCGTAATTGTATATGTCAGACGCTATGTTCTGCTTCCAGGCACCCTTATTTTCAAGCGCATCTAGCGTCTGCGCTGCTTCTTTCCACTGATCATAACTAGTGGCGTTTTGCATTTGTTTTTTATGTTTTCTGAAGGACGAGTGTGTCAAAAGGCAAGTTCCTATAAGTCTAAATATATTCGATATATTAACTATAGGGCATATGATTGATTTATATGTTGATCTTGGTTTAAAGATTGTGAAATTTTGTTAGCCATTAGGCAAATGCGAAGTCACTCTAGAAATCGTCATAATCATAATCATCGTCAGAGAATGAATCTTCTATCTCACCATCCTTGATCAAGTAATCTCGGTTTTGAAAGTATGCACTTCTCATGAACCGATATCTATCTTCGCCTAGTAAAAGATTATCTGCACCCAGTAAATCAGCTCTTAGGTCGACCATTTTCACACCGGTTAACATTAAAGATTGAGTCGATTCAATTTCGTCCTGATAGCGCATTGGGTCAAGCCCGTAATCGACGAGCCGTCCTCCGAAATCCCTAACAGAACTTGGCCCTAAAAAAGGCAGTACTAAATAGCTTGATTGCTCGTAACCCCAATAACCGAGTGTTTGACCAAAGTCTTCTTTGTTATTTTGAAGACCAAATGGTGTCGCAACGTCAATTAATCCACCCAGGCCAAACACCGTGTTATAGATCACTCTGTTTAAGCTAACGATAGCGTTATGAAACTTAGCCTGTAGTAGTGAGTTAGCAATTGTTTCAATATCTCCCAAGTTGTTGAATACATTAGTAATCGCTTCATCTACAAAGCTGGGAGTAATAAACCGATAAGCTTTGGCAATAGGCTTTAGCACATATTGATCTGCACTATCATTAAACGAGAACATCACTCGGTTCATCGACTCAAACCGGTCCAGATCTTCGTAGTCGTTAGAAGAAAGCGCTGCCGAAGAATAAATAAGGAACACTGAAATAACAGAAACAAAAACAGTTTTTTGACTGAAACTAAGAAACCAACGCGACATCGAGAACCTTCCTATCATTTAGCCTTTCCGAAGAATTATATTTCCAACAGAATAACCTGCTCCAAACGAACAAATCAATCCGTAATCTCCAGAAGACAACGTATCTCGATTCTTATGAAACGCGATGATGGAGCCCGCGGAACTTGTGTTGGCATATTCATCTAATATCACCGGGGCTTCAGAAGGTAACGCACTTCGCCCAAGAACTCGCTTTGCAATAAGCTGGTTCATACTCAAGTTTGCTTGGTGTAGCCACATTTGTTTCAAATCATCGGCTTCGAGATTATTTTCACTTAGGTGTTCTTTAATAATAGAAGCAACCAAAGGCGATACCTCTTTAAATACCTTTCTGCCTTTTTGAACAAACAGTTTGTTGGCTGCGCCCTGTCCTTCTTCTGAACATCGGTTCAAAAAACCAAAATTATTGCGAATGTTGTTCGAGAAGCTAGTCTTGAGTTTGGCGCTAACTAACTCAAAATAATTATCGCTAGCCAAAAACTCCTCTCTTTCGACAATTACAGCCGTACACACATCGCCAAAAATAAAGTGGCTATCTCTATCGCGAAAGTTTAAATGTGCGGTGCAAATTTCAGGATTTACCAGCAATACTGATCTTGCTGCCCCTGTTTGAACCAAATTCAGTGCCGACTGAAGGCCGAATGTTGCAGATGAACAAGCGACATTCATATCGTACGCAAACCCATCAATTCCGAGAGCGGATTGAACCTCAACCGCTACCGCTGGGTATGCTCGCTGAAGGTTTGAACAGGCAACGATGACCGCATCGATATCTTGAACAGAACGTTTAGCGTTTTCTAGAGCCTGCTTGCTGGCATTCACGGCCATTTCACACAAAATACCAGGCTCGTCATCAGACCTTTCTGGTAAGTTGGGGTGCATAACCCCGGGGTCTAGAATGCCTTTTTTGTCCATTACATACCGGCTTTTAATGCCCGATGCTTTCTCAATAAAAGCTGAAGAAGATTCGTTTAGCGCGTCTATTTCACCGCTAGATATTGCGTCTTTATGATCGAGGTTAAATTTTTGAACATAGGTGTTAAAGCTTTCTACCAACTCGTCATTACTAATTGACTCACTGGGTGTAAAAAGCCCTGTTCCACTTATTACCGCCTTGATCATAACTACCCCTTACGTAAACAAACTTGAAATTGACAAAAAGCGAAACACACTACGTTTCGGGAGCGCGGAAGGCAAACAATTTTAAGCCAAAATTAGTGACTATTCGGCTAGCTTCACTCTGCTTAGGCTTTACCTACAAGTAAAGACTCCCAGTGTTTGTTAAGGCGCTTTTCAGACACAGTTTCTGACGTGCCTAAATGTTGCGCATACCATGATACACGCTGCTCTTCGATCAACCATCTGAAATCGATTAAATCTTGATCCCATATCCCCTGAAGTTCAAGTTGTTTTTTACGTTGTTGGAACTTTTCCCACCAATCTTTAAGTATGGGGACATATCGCCTTTCATTTGCAATGTCACGTGCCATTTTGTCGAACCGACATTGACAGGCTTCTAGATATCGAGGGAATTGCTCGAGCCTGCTCATCGACGTTTGTTGTAGAAACTTGTCTACAACCAGCTCTGACAATTGGGCTTGAAGGTCAGCCATGGGTATAGCGACAGTTAGACTGACTTTACCTTTGAGTTTTTTCATCAGCTGGTGGTGGGTATTCATGATTCGATACACTAGCTCTGAAAACTTAACCGCAGATTCAAAGTAACTTGCTCGTTTCGTCTCGTATAACGCGTCAAACTCTTCTTTAGTTCTTGGCAAATCAGATGTCGCTAAAAAATGATTAGTAATTGATGCGATGAAAAAATCATCGTGTAGAGTCTTAGCTTGACCGATTGGTGCATAAAGTAGCGCGATTTTTGAGTAATAAGGAAGTTCTTTTTTGAACAAGCTAGATTGATTTTTGAGTCTAAATGACAAAAGTCGTGCGACACCTATACGGGTCAGTTTTTTAGCATGCTCTGGGTCATTGCATGTTGTTGTTTCAATATAATCGACTTGGTCTTGTATGGCAGGAAACAGCGTTAGTTTAATACCTGCTTGCAAACTCTCTTCGGTGGTTTTCAGGGTACCGAAACTCCACGTTTTGTATTCAACGATTTTGGTTATCGCTTTTTTCGCCTCCACAGCGTTAACAGCAAAGTGTTTAACTTTATCGGCGATTTTTACCAAGTTTCGCCCTTGTTCTACCACTTTGCCCTGGTCATTGAGCACTTCAATATTAAATCGTAAGTGGTCATCTAATTTTTCGACATCCCATGCTTCGAATGGCACCTCAACTAATGTTTTACGCTTTAACTCGTGAGTTAAACTTTGCAACAAAGACGTGGCGCTAGACTCTATTTTAGGCAAGATTTCATCGACAACATCAGGTACTGGCACAAAATGCTTACGAAGCGTTCTTGGAAGGTTTTTAATTAACTGTATGCATTTTTCTCTCAACAAGCCGGGCACTAACCTCTCAAGACGCTCGTTCGTCACCTGGCCTATTGCGTTGACAGGGATAGAAACCGTGACGCCATCTTGCTGCTTTCCTGGGTTGAACTGGTATTTGAGCGGAAATTGAATACCATTATTGTCCATATGCTCAGGAAATAGGCTCGAATCAAATGCAGGTGCACTATCCAAAACTAAGTCGTCTCTTGAAAAACAAAGCCTGCTTTTTTCTTCATCTGTTAATTTCTTGTACCATTTGTCAAAACTTGCTCCGTTTACGACAAACGGGGGAATTAGCTTGTTATAAAGCTCGAATACGACTTCATCGTCAACCAATACATCGCGTCGACGAGTACGGTCTTCTATTTGCTCAATACCTTTGATTAGGGCCTCATTAGCTCTAATCGCTTTGTTGTTCGTTCTAAACTCCAGCTCGACAATACCTGATCTAATAAATATCTTGCGGCAAGCCTCGGGGTCGATCTGGCTGTAATTTACTAGTCGATTCGCGACAATTTCTAAACCATATAATGTGACTTTTTCCTTGGCTAATACTTGTGCGCGTTTCGAATGCCATTGGGGCTCAGACCATGACTTTTTAACTAAATGAGCCGCAGTCTCTTCTAACCAGGCAGGGTCAATCCTAGCATTCGACCTTGCGTACACTTGTTGAGTTTCGACTATTTCTGCCGACACTAACCATTTGGGTTTTTTCTTATTGACAGCAGAACCCGGAAATAAGGTGAATTTTCGATTGCGGCATCCCAAGTAATCCCTTTTCTCATCATGCTTTCCTATATAGCCCAATAATCCGCTTAGAATAGACTGGTGAATAGCATCGTATGAAGCAGGCTCATTATTCTCTCGTATTTTAAGTGACTTCAGTAAAATGTGAAGCTGGGTATGAATTTCACGCCACTCGCGCATCCTCATAAATGATAAGAAGTTTTTCTGACAATATTTTTTTAACTGATTACTTGAAAGAAGCTGGCGTTGCTCCTCGAAGACATTCCACAGGTTCAATAGACCCGTAAAATCCGAATCTGTATCTTTAAATTGGCTGTGTGCTTGGTCCGCGGCTTGTTGTTTTTCAGGCGGCCTGTCTCTAGGGTCTTGTATGCTGAGTGCACTCACGATCACTAACACTTCCTTCAAGCACTTTTTATCTGCAGAAGTGAGCAACATTTTTGCAAGTTTTGGGTCTGTAGGTAAGGTCGCTAGCTGCCGCCCAAGCTTAGTGATTCTTCTGTCCTGATCGACGGCTTGTAACTCTTGGAGCAGTTTATAACCATCATTCCAAAGCCGACTGTCTGGCGAATCGATAAATTCAAATCTATCAACTGCCCCTACCCCTGAACCAATCATCTTCAAAATAACGGCGGCAAGATTCGTTCTTAATATTTCAGGGTCTGTAAACTCTGATCTAGACAAAAAATCTTCTTCGGAATACAGCCTGTAGCAGATCCCATCGGCAACTCTTCCGCAGCGGCCCATTCGCTGATTTGCACTGGCTTGCGATATCGCTTCGATAGGTAAGCGCTGAATCTTTGAGCGATAACTATATCTAGAAATACGAACCAGGCCAGGGTCAATTACATAACCTATACCTGGAACGGTGATAGAGGTTTCTGCAACATTTGTCGATAGAACGATTCGCCTTCCTGGGTGCGATGCAAAGACCCTATTCTGATCTTTATTACTGAGTCTGGCATACAGAGGCAAGACCTCGGTATCCCTTAACTTTTGATCATTAAGTTGTCTTGCTACTTCCCGTATTTCTCGCTCACCAGGCAAAAATACAAGCACATCCCCTGCTCTACGCTTCTCTGTTCGCTCTGTCTGCTCGATTTCTTCAATCACTTCAATGATTTGTTCGCTAAGCGTAAGCGAGTATTCGTCTCCGGTGTTTGGAGGACGATAGTTGACCTCGACCGGGAAGGTGCGACCTTCGACACTGAATACCGGCGCGTTAGAAAAATAGTTTGAGAATCGGTCGACATCGATAGTTGCCGAGGTGATAACAAGTTTTAACTCCTTGCGCTTGCTGAGTAACTGTTTTAAAAAACCTAACAAGAAATCGATATTTAGACTTCGTTCATGCGCTTCATCAATTATGATGACTTCGTATTTATTTAGGTAGCGATCATTTTTTATTTCAGATAAGAGAATGCCGTCTGTCATGACCTTTACGAGGGTATTATCTGAGGAATTATCTGAAAAGCGAACTTGATAGCCGACTTCGGAACCTAGTTGAACGTGCATTTCTTCTGCTATTCGGTTTGAAACAGTTCTGGCTGCTAGTCGCCTAGGCTGAGTGTGCCCGATCAAGCCCTTTCGACCGAAACCTGCTTGTATGCATATCTTAGGGAGTTGTGTGGTTTTGCCTGAACCAGTTTCGCCCGCGACGATCACCACCTGGTTAGATTTAATCGATTCTGCTATATCAGCCGCCTGAAGTGAAACGGGTAAGTTTTTGGGGTATTCAATATGTACAACCCGACTTCGTTTATGGTCGGCTCGGGCTAATGCGTCACAGACTTCTTTTGCTACTCTGTTGTATGCCTCTGTTTTTTGTTCAATTTCAGCTATATTTGTGACTTTGAATATACGTTTTCTTAAGCGTATTTGGTCAATATAAGTACAATTATCTAAGTCATTGAACAACGTAGGAAAATCTAGAGACATGAAATAACTAAACCTGAATCATATTTTAAATTAAAAGCTAGACGCAATTTTTGATAAGTACGGATTCTAGCCTATTCTAATTAGTATAGGGATAGACACTACCGCAATAAATTACGAAGAGAACAAAATCGCTTTATGACTGCACTTGAAAATATTACATACGACGAGCTCCACGTTGACGATTACGCCACCTTCACAAAATCGCTTTCTGAAGAGGCATTAGTTTTGTACGTCGCGTCGACTGAAGAGACAAATATTCAGAATTTTTCAGTCGAATCGGCCAGAAAAGCAATTTATAATGATGAGATTGGCTACGGAATATGGGTCAAGGACTTAATATCAACCGCATTTTCTAAAGTCATCCCGGGGCCTGGTAGCATTTACTTGGAGCAAGAACTAGCATTCAAAAAACCGGTAGAATTACACGACACCTTAACCGTTAAGTTGACTGTTATCGATAAACTGAAAGGGAACCTAACATTATTTCAGTGTGAAGTGACGAATCAAAATGCTGATTTTGTTGTAGGCGGCGAGGCCAAAGTGATCGCACCGACAGAAAAAATATCTGTCAATCATGGTTCAATCCCCAGAGTTAATATATCAAAGTAGAACTTTGTTACTAAGATCAAAACATTATTAGTATTTCTTATGAACCCAACATTTCTTGCTCTAGATTCTCTGCTAACCAGATATGTAAACTTGTTTCATGCTACCGAAAAAAAATTACCGTCAGTAAAATTTGATTCTACTTGGCCGTCCCCGTGTCAAGTAGAGGCCGACCAATCAGGCCTTGTCTATTGGCGACCTCACGAAAGAAATCAAATTCAACTTTTTGCTGGTCTAGAAAAATCTCTAGAGTTCTCATTTCATAATGACATTAAACAATTTTACGGTAGCTTTTGGTCTAATGGCGTTTCTGTTGAACGAGAGGATATTAACTTCAATCTAATCCAGATATGGAATGAAGAAGACGAACAGCAGCTACTAGAAAACATGCTCGGGCACATTTTTGCTAAAATAAAGGCGAAGCTACCCATCAGTTTTTTTATTGGTTGCGGCTTTGGAGAAGATGTCATCTGTCTAGAACAAGAAACTGGACAAATCGTAATCGAGCAACCTGGAAAGAAAGTCCAAAAAGTTCTTGCACCAAACCTGGAATCATTTCTTATTTCGTTGACGCCCACCTCAGATCCGTACTCACCATGACGTCAACATGGATACCGGATTTCTTGAATTGTCGCCCTTATCCACTAGAGTTGTAATATTCCTCAAGAAGGTTCGTGTGTAGATTAACTATACGGGTTTATAGTTGGTGACCAGATGAAGCGATTGCTCAATATCAGTATAAAATCAAAAGTAGGCCTGATTGCTGGCGTACCGCTATGCCTTATTCTACTAATTATCATCAATTTTGTTGATAGAACAACAATCGAACAAAACCTTAGTGTCATCTTACTGTTCTCTATTTTTTTACTTATTTTTATTCAATTTTTGGCACGCAACATCTCCGAGCAAATTGCTCAAATTTCTAATGGGGTACGACGAATATCAAAGGCAGAATACGATACACCGATACACATATTGTCTTCAGATGAAAATGGTGACATTGCATCTGAACTTAATAAATTGGCAACATCATTATCCAAAACAACTCAGATGGCAAAGCGTATTGCCAGTGGTGAATTCAATCAAAACTTCAAGGTCGATGACGAGTCCAACCAGCTCAATTTAGCATTCAAACAAATGACCAGTTTTTTGTCGCAAAACAAACTTTTTTTAGAGGAAGAAAAAGAGAAGTTGCAGCAACAAGACTGGATCAACTCTAAGTACGCAGAAATCACAGATGCGTTACAAGCGCCCAAAGAAAATACAAACTTTGCAGATACTTTACTGCACATTATGGCGTCGGTATTTGAGATCCACATAGGACTTTATTACGAGGCATTTGGCGAAGGCGTTATCTTATTTAATGAAGATGAATTGTCATTGATTCTAAAGTCATCTTACGCTTTTAAGGAGTCTGACCATTTATCTTCTCAGTATTCTCTGGGAGAAGGCTTGGTTGGGCAGTGCGCTTCCGAGAGAAAAATCATATACCTAAAGAACGTTCCAGCAAATTACGTACACATTAGCTCAGGCGTAGGTCAGTCAGCACCTGCTGAAATACTCTTATTTCCCATTGTATTTGAAGATCAATTATTGAGCGTTATAGAAGTAGGCTCAATGACTGGTTTCTCTGAAAAGCACAGAGATCTTGTTTGCCTTCTAAAAGAAAATTTGGGTGTAATTTTAAACAACATTCAAAGCCGATTTCGAACAGAGGGCCTATTATCACAGTCACAGGAGCAAAGTAGAGAGCTTATGCAGCAGCATGAAGTTCTCCAAGACACGCATTCGCAACTAGAGCTACAAGCACAACAGTTGCGTGAGTCCGAAGACATATTAAAAGTACAGCGTGAGAAGCTACAAGCCTCAAATTCAGAATTAGAAGAGCGGCAGGAAATTCTAGTCCAACAGAAAAATGAGATCGAAGTTGCAAAAAGAGAAATCGAAAAAAGTGCCGAGGAATTAGCACTAGCAAGTAAGTATAAATCAGAGTTTCTGGCGAATATGAGCCACGAATTAAGAACGCCACTTAATAGCTTAATTTTATTATCAAAAGGCCTATACGACAACAAGACAGGTAATCTTACTCCTGATCAAATGGAAGACGCAGAGGTTATTTATGAAGGTGGGTACGACTTACTGGAGCTTATAAACGATATTCTAGATTTATCCAAAGTTGAAGCAGGAAAACTCGACGTCAATATTGATGAAATTGAGTTGAAGTCTCTGTCTCGAAATCTTCATCGCCTCTTTGACCCAGTTGCGAACAACAAAGGCCTAGTATTTTCGGTTAAGTTCTCAGAAGACCTACCTACTTCGATATACAGTGATAGACAGCGAATTGAACAAATATTAAAGAATTTGTTGTCAAACGCGCTCAAATTTACAGAGGCAGGGTCTGTCACGGTGAACATATCGCGCTGTGAGCCTGAAGTGGTATTTAGCGACAAGCGGCTATCTAATAGCGATGCGGTATCAATATCTGTAACAGATACCGGTGTGGGAATACCTGAGTCCAAACAGTTGGCAATCTTCGGTGCTTTTCAACAACAAGATGGCTCAACCAACCGAAAGTACGGCGGTACAGGCCTCGGCTTAACAATATCAAAGGAATTGTCTAGATTATTAGGTGGCGAAATACACCTCAAGAGCCAAGAAGGCATTGGTAGTACGTTCACGTTCCATTTACCTACGAATTACAGTCAAGTTCCTAGTCTTGAGGCTATTGCTATAGATACAGATCGACCTGATGTAACTCATACTAGCGCTGCGACCCAACCAGTTGTTTCGTCATCGGACTCTGAAATGAGCCAAAGTGTTTATCAGTTTATCCCAGATGATCACTTACACATACTTGACGATGACAATACAATTCTCATTATAGAAAGTAACCAAGACACGGCTCGCAATCTACGTGACTTTGCTCGCAAGAATAAGTACAAATGCCTCGTTAGCAGTCACGGACGTCATGGGGTCGTATTGGCTGAAACGTTTCAACCAGACGGTATTCTGATAAACGAAGACTTAATCGATATTGAAGGCCATCAAGTTCTAGAGCAACTAAAGCACAACTTGAATACTCGTCATATTCCTGTGTATTTTTTTTGCAAACTATATGAACCGGTCAAATTACGGAGCAAAGGTGTTTACTCAAGTAACGTTTACGTAAATACACCCAATGGCAGCGATATCGCCCCATTCTTAACGAAAATAAGTGAACTAAAAACAAACACTGAACGAGTGATCGTAATTTTGTCAGCAGAAAACTCTGCGCCTTCTATTAAGGACAAATTAAGTTGCGATAATATCAACGTTATTACAACATCTGACTCGAAAGACGCATATCGTTTGACCACGGATGAGCAGGTTAGTTGTGTTCTTATGCATCCTGATTTTCTAACATCAGACAATTTTGACTTCCTAAGTAGCATCTCGGCACACGAGCAAAACGTAATAGCGCCAATAATTGTCGTTGCCGTCGATGGCTTAGACAAACTCCAAACAGCAAGAGTAGATCGATTTAACCAAAGCCTATGCATAAGTCTCGCGCATTCAAACGATCAATTGCTGGAGCGCACAACTCTATACCTACACAGCCAGGAGTTTAATCAGTCTGAACTCGATCCCCTCATACCTATTCATGAAGAAATATTTATGCTTAAACAACGGCGTATATTGCTCGTTGACGGAGACATGAGGAATACCTTCGCGTTGTCTAAGAAGTTATTAGATCTTGAGGTGGAGGTTGACATTGCAAAAAATGGTAATGAAGCGATAGCTCTCATGAACGAAAACTCGAATTACGAACTAGTCTTAATAGATTTATTAATGCCAACCATGAATGGTTATGAAACGACTAAGCACATTCGCCAAATAGACAATTACCAGAACATTCCGGTCATTGCGATGACCACAAAAGCCATGCAAGATGACAGGTCAAAATGCCTAGAGGTTGGAGTATCGGAATATTTTGTAAAACCAGTCGACTTTGATCAGTTGCGACTAGTTCTGCAAACATGGCTATTTACATATGCAGAGATTGAATCGCCATTGTGTCCTATAGAAAAACACATAGAAGAAAGCTAATTTATTGCCTAACGAAAGGGCCTTTACTATCCTCAGTATATGAGTTCAGGCATTTTAAACGACAATACGGAGTAGCATCATGTGGAAAGTTATTCGTAATTTCTGTCAAATTTCAAAATCGACACTTATATGAAACTGGTTAATAAATCGGAGCTACCCAAAATATTAGTAGTGGACGATAAACCTAACAATCTTTTGGTTTATGAGCGAGTGCTATCCCCTTTGAACCTAGATGTTGTCAAGGCGTTTTCGGGTTATGAAGCACTAGAAATAGCCTATCAACAGGATTTCTTCTTGATTTTGCTAGATGTCCAAATGCCTGTTATGGATGGCTTTGAAACAGCTGAGTTAATTCTAGACCACCCAAAAACTAAAAACATACCCATCATATTTATTACAGCAATCGCAAAAGAGTCGGTGTTTAAGTTCAAAGGCTACACTAGCGGCGCAGTAGACTATTTAACTAAACCTATAAACGACAGTATATTACTCAGCAAGGTCTCTGTCTTTCTGAGGCTATGGCAACAGCAATCAGCCATTTCTAAGCAAAATAAAGAACTTCAGAAAATTAACATTGAATTATCTCACACCGCAAAACAGCTTCAAGCGTCAAAAGAAAAAGCAGAGCAAGCAACACAAGCTAAAACAGATTTTCTTTCGATGATGACCCATGAACTACGCACACCGTTGAATTCAGTCATCGTTATTTCTGAATTATTATTCAGAAAAAGCGTGGATCAAATTTCCCAAGCTGACATTGAGTCTATTGGAATCATTAATAGAAGTGGTAATGATCTCCTCTTATTGATAAACGACATACTTGATCTCGCGAAGGTCGAAGCGGGAAAAGTAACGATTGAAATTACCGAATGTAACCTAAGAAGCTTTTTGTCTCAGCTCAAAACACAAATGCAACCCCTCTCTTCTGAAAAAGACTTGTCCTTGGAACTTATTATCGATGAAGAGGTGCCTGAAAAAATAGACACCGATGAATTGAGGTTTGGTCAAATAATAAGAAATTTGATTTCAAATGCAATTAAGTTCACTTGTGTCGGCGGCGTTAAGATTATGACAAAAGTTCATGACGACAATACCCTTTCGATTAGTATTAAAGATACAGGAATCGGTATTAAGTCTGAGAATATTAAGAATATATTCGAAGCTTTTGAACAAGAAGACTCTTCTATTTCAAGACGCTTTGGTGGAACAGGTTTAGGTTTAAGTATTTCCCTAAACTTAATTAAATTACTCGGCGGAGACATTAGTATTAAATCAGACTTGGGCGATGGTAGTTGCTTTACAATACTAATCCCTATTTCAAATAAGAAATTTCGCCCAGCATCTGATGCTTCCAATTAAGCACATAAACTCATGACCAAGCTAATACCTCGGTAACGTAACGTCTGAAAACAATTCCAGTATATCCATTCTGTGTATATGCCTGAAACAAGCTTCTTCTACAATCTCTTTGGTCAAATGAGGTGCAAACTGTTGCAGAAATTCATACATAAACCCCCTCATGAATGTTCCTTTTCTAAACCCAATATTGGTTATACTTGGAGCAAATAGTTTCTCGGTGTTGATCGCATCTAAATCAAGGTCTTTGTCTGCGCTGTAAGACATTGATGCAACAATTCCGATACCCAAACCAAGCTTAACATAGGTTTTGATAACATCGGCATCCGAGGCTGTAAACACAATATTCGGAGATAACCCAGCATCTGAAAAAGCTTCATCGAGTTTACTACGGCCAGTGAAACCTTTTACGTAGGTAACTATCGGATATTCTGCCAGTTTTTCTAATGTCAGGTCTGTAGCATTAGTCAGCTCATGGCCCTTCGGAACAACGACAATACGATTCCAGCTGTAACAAGGCATCATAATCAAATCAGAATGATGGTCGAGTCCTTCAGTTGCAATTGCGAAATCAACATTTCCGTCAGCTGCCATTTCAGATATTTGCGCTGGCGTACCCTGATGCATGTGAAGGTTTACATCTGGAAAGCCATTCATAAAACGGCTAATAACGTCAGGCAGCACATACCGAGCCTGAGTATGTGTTGTCGCGATAGTGAGATCGCCTTTTTGCTCGTTGTTAAATTCCTGAGCAATTTTCTTGATACTCTCGACATGACTTAGCATATCGCCCACCACTTCGAGAATCGACTCACCTGCTGGGGTAATTCGTGTTAGGTGCTTACCACTTCGGGAGAAAACCTCTACGCCTAACTCGTCCTCGAGTAGTCGTATCTGCTTACTTATTCCAGGCTGAGAAGTAAAAAGACTCTGAGCTGTCGCAGAAACGTTCAAGTCATGATGAGCAACTTCCCAAATATAACGAAGCTGTTGTAGTTTCATTCATCTCTCCAAATTACAGGGCGTATTCGGTTGATTCAAAAAGTTATAAAACTATAATCAAATAGTCTTATTATGAATAAAGTTTATTCGATATAGTTACATTAACTATTCTAGTAAAACTTAGAATTAATTGTTCCGATCTCATAAGTTACTATATTAGACCATTATTATGGAATTACTCGCATTAACTGATTTAATAAAGTTCATTTTTGCCGGCGCAGGTGTAGGCTTTGCCGTTGGACTCACAGGTGTTGGTGGCGGATCGTTAATGACGCCTCTTCTTATTATGTTCAATTTTCCTACACATATAGCAATAGGTACTGACCTAATTTACGCAGCAGCGACAAAATCGAGCGGCGTCATCGCACACGCTAGACAAGCAACTGTAAACTGGGAAATAGTATTTCATTTAAGCCTTGGAAGTATTCCTGCATCATTAATCACTGTCTATTTACTCAAAAATCACTTTGGTGCACCCGAAGCATACCAGCATATATTATTGTCGACCCTTGGCATCATGCTCATTATTACCGCCATTGTAATATTGTTAAAACCAAAGCTTCAGAAATCTTTCAAAGTTAACAGTGTCGACCATTCACGACTTAAGGCAAATCAAGGTAAGCTAACGTTTGTTACTGGCCTATTCTTAGGCGTCTGCGTCACGCTTACTTCTGTTGGGGCAGGCGCGTTCGGCGCAGCTGTTTTGATGCTGCTTTACCCTAGATTGAACTCCGTCACGATTATTGGAACTGATATTGCCCATGCTGTACCTTTAACCCTAATTGCCGGGCTGGGGCATATGCAGTTAGGAAATGTCGATTTTATATTGCTTATCAGTCTTTTGATTGGATCTCTTCCTGCGATTCATTTAGGATCTATGCTTAGTAAAAAACTACCAAATAAGTTACTCCAGCCCATCTTGGCTAGCATTTTATTTGGAATAGGCGTTAAGTACGCTTTCCTATAATTTAGTCAGACCGAAACAAGAAGAACGGTAACGCTTACCCGGATTCGTTTGGATGCCTTTTCATTTTTGTACACGAACGAAATAGACACAGATGCTCTTACAAACTAAGTTCTTGGCCCCTACCTATAACTCAAAAAGTGTCGAACGAGGCCATCTACTCGGTAGACTCCAGCCCCGAAATGGCAGAAAGCTGGTTTTAGTCTCGGCACCCGCAGGATATGGTAAAACAACCTTAGTCTCGCAATGGTTAAGTTATCATGACAAAGAGTACTGCTGGCTGTCCCTCGATTCATACGATGATGAGCCCAGACGATTTTGGCAATACCTTATCGGGTCAGTTTGCTCTAAAGTTCCTGGGTTTGGTGTAGAAGCACAACATTTTCTAGAAAAAGATACCCTCCACATAGACGGCGCTGTTACAGCCCTAGTAAATGAGCTAAACCAATTATCGTCACGCAACATTGCTTTCAGCATCGTACTGGATGATTTTCACGTCATTCAAAGCAAAGAAATTCTTCAGCAATTTGCATATTTCATAGATTTTCTTCCCGCTAATATTGAAATGATCATGACAACTCGCTTTGAACCGAGCCTTCCAGTGTCACGGTGGAGTGTTAAAAACTGGGTTGATCAAATTCACGCTAGTGAACTGGTATTTTCATTTGAAGAGTCGAGAGTGTTCTTAAATGAATATATGGGACTAAGTTTAAATGATATTCAGATAGAGAAAATTTTTAACAAGACCGAAGGATGGATTGCTGCAATGCAGCTCGCGGCTATTTCAGCTAGCGCGACCCCAAATAGCGAACAGACTTATATTTCTCCAGAAAATCTATTCGCCGATGATAGACACTTTTCAGACTATGTACTGACCGAAATACTTGAGCACCAACCTGAAGAAGTTCAGACATTTTTACTCGAGTCTTCGTGCATGCTTCGACTTGAAGCCAGTTTATGTGATTACGTTAGGCAACAGTCTAACAGTCACGAAATTCTTGAACATTTATTGAAATCAAACCTATTCCTGATCCCCTTGGATAAAAATTACCAGTGCTTCCGGTTTCACGATATGTTCAGAGAAGCGCTACTCAACAAATTTCGCTTAATTGATGCAGCTAAACTTGTATCCATGCAACAACGCGCTGTCGATTGGTTAATTGAACATGTCCAAATTCATGAAGCGATTGATCAAGTCATTCAACTTAAAGATTGGACAAGGTTACTAACCTTGCTTGAGGAAAACGGTAGTCGACTCATACATGAGGGCCATCACTTAGTCATGCTCGATTGGCTAACGCTCATTCCAGAGAATATTTTTCGACAGTCACCAAGAGCGTTTATGCTCAAAATTTGGGCCTTATTTTTTAGTAACAAGGTCGACCTGTATGCCCCACTTGTCGACGAACTTGAGGTACTTATCGACCAGCAGCGCTTAAGTAATATTGAAACAAGCACTGATGAACTTATTGATCTCCACAGTGAGATATCGCTCATACGAGCGTATGTTGCTAGGAGCCACTCAGATACCGAAAGCGCTGAAAAGCTGACAAAAGAAGTGTTAATCGAACTAAATAAAACCAACATGCCGCTCAAGTCCGTTACCTACTACGGTATAGGTTTGGACTCTTTCGTAATTGGTGACCTCGATTCAGCTGAAACCGCGTTATTAGAAGCGGTAAATCACGGGAAGCGAGAGAAAAAATTCTCTACGGTATTATCCAGTAGCGGCCTTTTAGGATGGATCTATTTTTACCAGGGCAAGCTCGAGACCGCTCTGGAAGTGGGTATTGATAACCAACAATGTATCGACAGCTACCATGACCTATCTCAGCCTCGACTTATATCTTGCTGGCAAAACAGCGCCCTAGCACTTATCTATACAGAAAAATCTGAATTTGTTATCGCTGAATCTTATATCAATCCGATGCTCAAACACCTTGAGAACGGCACCGAGCCCGGCCAACATATTATTATTCAATATACCAAGGCCACACTGCTGTTTGCGCAAAAACAATTTGTAGATGCAATAGAATGTTTAGATGACGCCACTAACGTTTACTTGCACAAACGCGAATCTATTATCTTTACACCCCCTAGCTTGATATCTCTGAAAGCGAGATGCTTATTGGCAATGGATCAAGTAGATAAGGCGCAACAAATTGTTGATGAGCTGGTAGACGAAGATCAAACAAAGAATCCACTCAACAATGAAGATGTAGACCTAACTCGCATCAGAATTCTTATTGCCTCTAACAAACTTGAAGATGCGCTTTCACTCATTGATCGTTTACTCGACAAAGCGAAAGTTAATCAACATGTGTACCACCTTATTCAAGCACTCAACTTAAAAGCTATTACTTTGTTGAAGTTACAGAATAAAGACGGTGCTAGCATGTGCATTAAAGACTCTTTAACACTCGCATCTCAAGAAGGGTTTATTTCAATCTATACCAACGAAGTTGATATAATTCAACAAGCCCTGACGCTGGGAGCAAACCCAAGTATCCCTGACACCTACCTACAAAAATTAACCAGCACACTGGGAATACAAAAAGAGCACACTTCCAAGCAAATTGAACTTCCGGGTGCAGCTGCACTTGAAGGCAATAAACAGTTACTTGAGCCTCTTAGTCAGCGCGAACTTGAAGTTCTACATTTAATAGACAATGGCTTGGCTAATAAAGAAATCGCACAAAAATTGTCGTTAGCACCAGCCACTGTTAAGGCTCATATACGAAATTTGTACGGCAAAATTGAAGCGAAGAGTAGAACTGACGCTCTGTTGAAAGCTCGAAACCTCGGTTTAATTTAAATACCTCAAAAATAAACGAGACTCGCGTCACATTTTTTATCTAAATAGGGGGGCTTACGCCCTTCGGACGATCAAATTAAGCCCCCTTCAGCCCTACTATAGATCTCATCAGGAAAAACTACTAAGCAAAAAACTTCAGGCCTTTTTGCTTAGTTTTTTTCCGATACGGGCCTCCCTACAAAGCCCATTTGTGAATGCAGTAATTTGATATGTTCGGCATCAAATTACTGCTTTTTTTTGCCTTTAAGAAAGTCCCCAAACATATACACAGCGTGCTCCTAATCCCTAAACACACATAACTGCTCCCGAAACCAGTCATGTGCTGGGGTGCCTGCATGATAAGGGTGCCACAAGGAGTGCAAATCAAACGACTCCAATGTCATGGGTAGACTTACGATTTTGAGTGGCATTTGATTAATATAATGTTTGGCAATTAACATTGGCGTAACTACTAGCATATCGGTTTGGGCTACGAGATTCGGCGCGACTAAAAAGCTCGGCGTAGTATGGACCACATTTCGACTAAGTTTATTTTCCTTCAACCAGCGATCCACTACGCCTGTACGTTGGCCACCATTAACCCATACTTGACCAATACTCAAAAACTGCTCAAGCGATATCTCCTTGTTCACGACAGGATGATCTTCCCTGACTAAACAAACCAGTTGTTCGCTTGCCCAAAACTGAGACGATAAACGGCTTGGAATATCTGGAAAGCGTCCGATAGCAAAGTCAAAGACCCCCTCCTCCAGTTCCAATTCTGGCGTATCGAGACCAAGTGAGTGGATCTCGAGATGAACCCCAGGCGCTACCTTGCTAAGGTGTGCAATCAGCAAAGGTAGGCAAGTCAGTTCCACATAATCGGTCGTAGCGATATGAAATACCTGATCACTCGTATACGGGTCAAAATCAGGCGCAGCGCCTAAGCTCTGCTCTATCGACAACAGCGATTCACGAATTGATAGCTCAAGACTCAATGCTTTTGGCGTGGGCATCATTCCGTTGCTTGTTCTAACTAATATCTGGTCATCTAGCAAGACACGTAGTCGATTAAGCGCATTACTCATAGCGGGCTGTGATAAGCACATTCGTTTCGCAGCACGCGATACATGACGCTCATGCATCAAAGCATCGAAGATACGCAATAAATTAAGGTCGAAATGTTTAATATTCATACCCTGAATATTAGCATTTATATTATCAATTTCCCAAATATCACACGAATCGCTATGGTTTACCCACGTAAATTGTTCTAAGAGCAGACTGATAGACGAGGAAAAAATATGATCAAAGTAAGCATAATGTATCCAAACAACGAGGGAACAACTTTTGACCTCAACTACTACTGCAATACTCACTTACCATTGGTTGGTAAGTTACTCGGTGACGCACTAAAAGCGATCTCGATTGATTCCGGAATTGCTGGTGGCTCTCCAGGTCAGGCAGCCCCTTTTATCGCTATGGGACACCTCACGTTCGAATCGGTCGATGCTTTCCAAAATGTTTTTGGGCCGAATGCAAAGAAAATACTTGCGGACTTACCAAATTTCACTAATACACAGCCAACTGTTCAAATTAGTGAAATCAAAGCATAACCTTGCGTACACTACCGATAACAATTACTCCAGGGGACTCAACATGCAGCCATTTACCTACGCTACCAGTAAAAGCATCATTTGTGAGTCAGGAGCCGCTTCGCGTCTAGCTGAAATTTGCCAACAACAAGCCATTAAATCTGTATTAATTATCACAGACCCGGGTATCAAACAGTTGGGGTTGCACGATGGAGCGCTTGCGAGTTTTGAAAAAGCCAATATGACCGCACATGTTTTCAGTGAGGTTGAAGCAGACCCGTCGGAAGACGTCGTACAATCTGCAATCGACACTGCCAAGGGGGCGAACATCGACGCTATAATTGGTTTTGGCGGCGGCAGCTCTATGGACGTAGCTAAAATTGTTGCGCTTTTGGCTCATCCAAACAACACGCAAACCTTGAGCGATATTTATGGCGTAGGTAATGCCAAGGGTAAACGTATACCGCTTATTCAAATACCCACTACTGCAGGAACGGGTTCAGAAGTAACTCAAGTAGCCATTGTGACAACTGGCGAAACAACTAAAATGGGTGCGGTAACGCCATTATTTTTGCCCGACTTAGCTATTTTAGATGCTGACTTAACCATAGGTTTACCGAAACATGTGACCGCCGCAACGGGAATCGATGCCATGGTGCATGCCATTGAAGCCTATACCAGCAAAATTAAGAAAAACCCCCTATCCGATCTAATGGCCAAAGAAGGGTTACGCTTGATGGCAAGCAGTATCCGAATAGCAACACACAGCGGCAGTAACATAAAAGCCCGACAAGACATGTTGTTTGGAGCGATGTTAGCAGGCCAAGCATTTGCTAATGCGCCAGTAGCTGCGGTACACGCTTTAGCCTATCCACTCGGTGGGCATTTTCATATTCCTCATGGCCTGAGCAACTCGTTAGTTTTGCCACACGTAATGCGATTTAATCTAAACAATGCCGCAGGTATGTACGCAGAGCTCGCTCCTATTATTTTCCCTAAAGAAAGCTTTGGTGGATCTAACAAACAAATCGCGACCAAACTAATCGAAAATATTGAATCGCTAATCGAAGACTTGGACTTACCTTCGACCTTGAAAGAGATGGGCATCGAAGAATCATATTTACCACGACTTGCGCAAGATGCAATATTACAAACTCGTTTATTAGTAAATAACCCAAGGGATGTTAAATTAGAAGATGCACTGGCTATATACCAATCGGCCTTCTAAGCCCTATTCGAATAGATACTATTTACAAAAACGGGAAGATAATTTTGTCTAATAAAAAAATAGAAACGCGTAGCAACTATATAGTATTTAACCCTATCACCACACGATGGAGCGATAACGACATCTATGGTCATGTAAATAATGTGGTTTATTACTCGTATTTTGACACAGCAGCCAATCATTACCTCATTAACGAAGGCGGGCTAGACATTAATAACAGCCCAGTCATCGGGTTTGTCGTGAACTCTGGTTGCAACTACCACAGTGCGATTGCCTACCCAGACAAAATTGAATCGGGCTTACGTGTAGATCGTTTAGGGAACAGTTCAGTGCAATACGGCGTCGCTATTTTTAAAGAAGGCGAAGAAAAAGCCGCTGCCAATGGTCACTTTGTACATGTATTTGTCGACCGTAAAACCAATAAACCCGTAAGCATTCCCACAGAAATACGGCAAGCACTACACGCTATTTTAGTCAGTGAGTAATCAAGCAGGAACGAATATGTTGCAAAAAAACTACCCCTATTATCTTGCGAATAAAGCTGTATACGCCAACGAAGACTTAATCGTTTTAGATAAATACTCTGGCAATGTGGCGACCGTTGTCGCCATGGCAAATAACAGCGCTATAGATGCTGCGATTGCCGCTTCAGTGAAAGCTGCGCGTCCCATGGCAAAAATGGCGGCTTTCGAACGCCAGGCCGTTTTGGATCATTGTGTAAAACGCTTTAGAGAGCGCTTTGACGAATTAGCCGATGCGCTATGTGTGGAAGCAGGCAAACCCATCAAGGATGCTCAAGGGGAAGTCACTCGCTTAATAGACACGTTTAGGATTGCCTCAGAAGAGGCTACTCGTATAGGGGGAGACGTAATACCGATGGACATCAGCGCACGAGCCAAGGGGTACACCGGTATGAGTAAACGCGTACCGATCGGACCTTGCTCCTTCATCAGCCCGTTTAACTTTCCTCTGAATCTCGCCGCACATAAAGTCGCCCCAGCCATAGCGGCTGGCTGTCCGTTTATATTAAAACCCGCCAGTCTAACCCCTATAGGGGCCATAATTATCGGTGAGATTTTGGCCGAAACAAACCTCCCAGAAGGTGCTTTTTCAATATTGCCCTGCCGGCGCGATGGCGCGGCTTTATTCACCGAAGATGAGCGTTTGAAACTGCTAAGTTTCACCGGTTCACCTGACGTGGGGTGGGCACTAAAAGCCAAGGCCGGTAAAAAGCCCGTCGTACTTGAGCTAGGTGGTAACGCGGCTTGTGTCGTGGATCATGACAGTGACATCGATGACGCAGTCAGTCGTATTGTATTTGGTGCCTTTTACCAGTCAGGCCAAAGTTGCATCGGCGTACAGCGCATTTACGTGCACGAAAAAATCTACGGTGAGTTTAAAGAAAAAATGGTCTCTGCCACAAAAGCGCTTAAAATGGGTGACCCTAAGAACCCTGAAACCTTTATTGGCCCTATGATCAGCGAAGCTGAAGCCATCCGCCTTGATAATTGGATACAAGAAGCCGTAGCTGACGGCTCCGATTTACTATGTGGTGGTCAGCGTGATGGGGCAATGTTGCAAGCCACGCTATTGGAAGGCGTAAACGCCAAGCAAAACATTCGTGACGAAGAAGCATTCGGCCCGGTCGCTATTCTAGAGTCTTTCAATGATTTCGATTCAGTATTAGACGACATTAACTCTAGCAAATTTGGCTTACAAGCCGGTATTTTTACCCGCGATTTATATAAAGCGCAAAAAGCATGGGATACTTTGGACGTAGGCGGTGTAATCATTGGAGATGTACCAAGCTGGCGTGTAGACCATATGCCATACGGTGGAGTAAAAGATAGCGGACTCGGTCGAGAAGGCATTAAGTACGCGATCGAAGACATGACAGAGTTGCGCCTCATGGTCGTTCGTACCACTGAAAAAAATAACCAATTTGCTTAGAAAGAACATCAAAACACTTAATGTGCACCAGTTCACAATTCGAATAACATAAGCCTAGGCTTAAGCCAAAGGGATGATCCAATTAAGCCCCCTTAGTCCCTATTATTATTTCAACGGATCAAAAGGGTTAAGCCAAAAACTTCAGGCCTTTTCGCTTAAAGCTTTTTTTCCGATCTGGGCCTCCCTACAAAGCCCTATTTGTGAACACGGTAATTTGATAAGTTCGGCATCAAATTACCGTTTTTTTTTGCCTTTTAAAAACACACTTTACTTTAGCGACATATCCCCTAACGTGTTATTAATCGTAAATACGCTGAAAAGGCGGGAGTGAATTAATTAGCAGGCTGCCATAGCGGCGGGTGTTCAATCTATTATCTAATATTGTAATTTGACCGGTATCAGACTCCGTTCTGATCAATCGGCCGCATGCCTGAATAAGCTTAAGGCTTGCATCAGGTACCGTGACTTCCATAAAGGGGTTTCGACCTTGCGACTCTATCCATTCACTTATACTTTGTTCTAGCGGGTCATTGGGCACTGAAAAAGGTATCTTCGCTATGATTACGTGAGTTAAATAATTTCCCGGAAGATCTATACCTTCAGCCAGTGAAGCCAATCCAAAGAGGATGCTTGTCTTGCCTTCATCTATTCGCTCTTTGTGCTTGAGCACCAATTCTTTTTTACTGTAGTCGTCTTGAGTCATGATGTTATTGCGGTACGATTCCTCTACTTGATAGCACACATCATTCATTTGTCGTCTTGAGCTGAATAACACTAAAACCGCTTTATGATCAGATGACCACCGACTTAAATTCTCAGAAATCTCATTGGTATGCTGTTCAGCATCGCTGGGTGATGCTGTCATTTTGGGCACGAGAATCTGCGCAACTCGCTGAAAATCGAAAGGGCTTTCGACACAATGATAAACACTCTTTTTTGGAAGCCCTGCTTTAGAGGCTAATCGATCAAACTTTCCAAGAGCTGTTAAGGTCGCTGACGTCATTACTGATGCATAAGACTTTTTCCATAGCTCTTCGTGAAGCAATCCTCCGGCACTGAGCGGGCTACCATGAAGATTTATATCTGCGGCGTTATCATATTCTCGTAGTACTAACCACCTGGCATCGGGCGGCCGACCTTCTTTTTGAGGTTTACCATAAAACATCCACAAGGCATGCAGGTTTTCAGCGCGATCGCATAAACTCCCAAATACAGGAAACCATTGTTCGCCCTCTTCTTTTGATAAACCACAATCTGATTTTTCATCAACCGCTTTAGTCACTTCTGATCGGATATCATCAAGTAAGCGGCACAGACTAGCGAACAGTACCTTTAACTCATTTGCAATTTCAGACAGACCTTCGGGCACTAGCCCTTGTTTGAATCGGTATTTTTTAGCGCCGCTTTTATCGTCTTCTTCCCATGCAATGGTTTCTGCTAAGTATTCGTAGGCACGAACTAACCAGTCGTGACATTGTGTTGATACATGAGAAATATCATCGATATGACGACCAAGGTAATTCCCTTGCCCCAGATATGGCTTAAACTCGACAATGGCTTTACTTACGGTGCGCAACCAGTTCTCGGCACTTTTTAAGCCACCACTTACAGTGAAATGACCTAATGCTTTGTCTGCAAGGTGGTGCGCTTCGTCTAGAACCAAAATGGAACGTTCTGGTGGAGGAAGCAATACGCCGCCGCCCAAAGCAAGGTCGGATAATAGCAAGTCATGATTCACCACCAGGATATCGGCGTCGTCCCAAGTCTTTCGTGTTTCATAATAGGGGCACGAACTAAAATAACTACATCGTCGTTTTGTGCATTGCTGGTTGTCAGTAGATAAGGTTCTCCATACGTCGTTTTCAATCACCTGCTCCCACGTGTCGCGGTCACCATCCCAAGAACCTGACGCATACTGTGATAGAAACAATTCCAATTCACTCTTATCGAGTAAGTTATCTTGACCTTGTGTTAGAAACAGTGGCAATGCACTTTGTTCGCTACCACTGTTATCCAATTGTTGATCAAGCTTGCTCAAACAAATATAACGCCCTCTTCCCTTTGCTAACGCATAGTTAAACGATAAACCCGAATACTTTGCGAGCTCTGGAAGATCTTTGCTCATTACTTGTTCTTGGAGTGCCGTTGTTGCAGTTGAAACAACCAGCGTTTTCTCTTTATGTAAGGCAAGTGGGAGTACTGATATACAGTAGGCGAGAGTCTTACCTGTTCCTGTTCCCGCTTCGACAACACAGACTGAAGGGTCTGATGTTCGTAGCCCCTGCTCGTTTTCAGAGATACTGCCAAGGTATTTGGCAATCTCCGCTATCATGACTCTCTGGCCGTATCGAGGGCGAAATCCGTCTCTTGAAGTGAATTTTCGGTATGTAGATTGTATGAGATCTTTTTGTTTATCGCTGAGCATAAAACGGCTTACATATGTCGCTATCTAAAAATGAAACAGAATTCTGTCTTTGAGATGGCTTTCAGGCAAGCTTTTTTATATTTAATTGCATCTAAATTGCGATGGAGACATACCATAGGCCTTTTTGAACACCCTAGAAAAATATAATGGGTCGTTATAGCCAAGTTCGTAAGCAACATTGGATATTGAAAGTGCTTCTTGTTCGAGTAAAAAACACGCTTGCTCCATTTTAAGGTTTTGAAAGAATTTCATTGGCGATACCCCAGTAATGTCACGAAACTTGCGGATAAAATGAAATTTAGACAATTGCGTTAACGATGCCACTTCTTCTAGATCTAATTGACGATGAATATTTTCTCTCATATAACGCTGTACTTCAGACAATTTAATCCCTGCTTTCGCTTTTGAACCATCATGACGAATGCGTTCTACTAAAGTGAGAATTTGCTTTAATAAACAAGAAACATGTATAAAACCCGAATGTGTATAGCTACTATGCGCAGCGTCGATTAAATGATTAAAACTCGACAATAAATTAACATCATTTCCACTCTTGATAACCGGTGACGCAACGTTTGCTGATATGTGCTTGTAGAATAGCTTCGCATTGTTCCCCTTAAAGTGGCACCAAAATAAGGTCCATGGGTTTTCATCGTCAGCAAAGTACTCATGAGGAGTGTTTGGCGGAATAACCACAACATCACCTTGATTCAACTTACCTTGAAATTGGTCGGTGTTTAAAGAGCCGCTCCCCTGCGCGCAATAAATTATAATGAAATCGTCATTTTCTTCGCGGCGCATATTATGTTTGAGTGCAACAGGGTAATAACCTAAAGACGTAGGGTAACAATCGGCTGAGATGTCATTGCGTTCTAGTTCAGAAATTACACTATCTGCCATTCTTATTCTTATTGCTTTTGATGATAGTGGCCAAGTAGAAGGTTCGCTCATCGTAGGTTCGCTCCGCGAGACTAGAACTGATAATTAGCAATATAGTCCATATAGAACGCAAATTAGTCAATTCATTTCTTACGTAAATCAAGTAAAGTGATTTCACGTATTTAGATCAATTCCAATATATAGGTCACCCAATGACACCTAACGTACCATTACTAATTGACGGCGAATTTATAAGCAGTGAAAGTGCGACGTCACAAGATGTTTTGAACCCGGCAACACAAGCGGTGCTTGCGAGCGTGCCATTTGCTACCGAGCAAGAGATTAATGATGCGGTCCAAGGCGCTAAGAAAGCCTACTTACTTTGGCGTAACCAGCCCGTCACCGAACGTGCCCGTTTAATGCTTCGATACCAAGCCTTATTAAAGGAGCATCAAAAAGAAATCGCTGAGATATTGGCTGAAGATACCGGAAAAAACCTCGAAGATGCCATGGGTGACGTATGGCGCGGCATTGAAGTTGTAGAGCATGCTTGTAACATACCCTCGTTGATGATGGGCGAAACAGTTGAAAACGTCGCACGCGGTGTTGATACCTACAGTATGATTCAACCTATCGGCGTGACACTTGGCATTACTCCTTTTAATTTTCCAGCCATGATTCCGCTTTGGATGTTCCCTATTTCTACAGCATGTGGCAATGCCATGATACTTAAGCCCTCAGAACAGGTTCCACTGGCGACAGTTCGGCTGCTAGAGCTATTCCAAGAAGCAGGCGCACCTCCAGGGCTTGTTCAGATGATCCACGGCGGTAAAGATCAAGTTGAACAGCTAATGCATCACCCGGATATTGTCTCTACATCGTTCGTTGGTTCGGTGCCTGTTGCTAAACACATTTATAAGACGACAACCGGCTTAATGAAGCGCGCCCAATGTTTTGCCGGCGCCAAAAATCATATGGTCGTTATGCCCGATGCTGACAAACAAACAGTCATGAACGCGCTAGTTGGCGCAACCGTGGGTGCGGCGGGGCAACGCTGCATGGCTATTAGTGTGATTGTATTCGTCGGGCACACCATTGAATGGGCTGAAGATCTCACGACCATGTTATCGTCAATTAGCCCTGGTATATGGGATGATGCCAAATCTGCCTATGGTCCACTTATTAGTAAAGGCGCAGTAGAGCGTGTTTCAGGGTTGATTCAAAGCGGCATTGATCAAGGCGCCAATTGCTTATTGGACGGGCGCGGTTATAAAGCAGAGGGTTATCCAGAGGGTAACTGGCTTGGTCCGAGCTTATTTACCGACGTCAAAGCCGACATGGATATTTA
>ENA-OSET01000244-OSET01000244.1-sediment-metagenome-genome-assembly--contig:-NODE-244-length-62338-cov-4.175086_pt1 | contig 62338 bp, 61 predicted proteins | sample MGYA00237882_ERZ534229 | MGnify/ENA primary metagenome ERZ534229 (study PRJEB26408, sample SAMN06266212) | sediment metagenome | isolation source: Hudson Canyon methane seep mesocosm | place: USA:Hudson... | reverse complement strand
CTGCCGGCCGAGTTTGGCTCCAACTGGCTGCTATTCAAGGACACTGCGTTGCATCTGGCACTACCTTGTGCCTGCCTCGGCGTCGCCTCCGCCGGAGGCCTCCTGAGGTACATGCGCGCCAGCCTTCTTGAAGTCCTACACGAGGACTACGTGAGGACTGCCCGAGCCAAGGGTATCTCTGAATTCAGAGTGGTCATCGTACACGCCTGCAGGAACGCCCTGATTCCGATAGTCACCATTCTGGGATTCTCGATAGGTGGTGCATTGTCGGGTGCCGTACTGACTGAGACCATTTTTGCCTTGAACGGCATGGGCCGAGTGGCTGTCAAGTCGATTCAGTACATCGACTTGCCAGTAATCATGGGTGTGACGCTCATTACTGCTGTCATCTTCCTGCTGTCCAACCTTGTTGTGGACATAATGTATGCAATCGTAGATCCAAGGGTGAGACTTGAATGAGGGGCTGGGACGAAGGAAAAGAGGATCGCAAGGAGAGCCTGAGGAGGATATCCGAGGCTCTGTCCCAATCTCGGAGTGACTTTTCACGAAGTTGGAAGATATACCGTCGGTCTCTGTTAGCAGTGATGGGACTCTTGATGGTCATGGCCGTCGGCACAATCTCGTTTTTCGCTGATGAAATAGCAGTTGAGCATCCTTATCGGAATCTGCAAGACGATGAGTGGCAATGGTCCATCGACTACGAGCCTCAACGAGAAAAACCCTTCTCGGAGGAATGCGACTGGCACGAACAGAGCATCACCACGAATCCAAACTCCCCTCTATTCTCTGAAACCGTGGTAGCCGAGTCAGACAACCATATCCACGAAACAGCTGCAAATGGTTACCATAAGGATATTCTCACAGTGGTACGACTCATCGCCCTAGATGATAACAATGGATACGACCTCAACATCTCATTAATCAGCATAGATCCGAACAATTCCTCGATTCTCATCCTATCTCCAGAACTCTATGAGAACACGTCACTGCCGGGTGGTAAGGTCTGGCTCACCTATGAGTTCGATAACGAGGCAATGCACGTCTCGTGGATGCCAGAAGGATACCAACGCTGCATCTTTGGGACCAACCATCAGGGTCAGGACATGTTCAGTAAGGTCCTGTATGGCTCACGAGTCTCTCTCCAGATAGGGATAACAGTGGCCTCGTTGACAGTAATCATCGGGACCATCGTCGGCAGCGTGAGTGGTTACTTCGGCGGTAGAATCGACGAGGTTATCATGAGGATATGCGATGTCTTCTTCGCCATACCTGGATTGATTCTAGCAATGGCCGTCGTCTCGGCAATTCCAGAAATGACCAGTCTCACTATTCCGATATGGTTGGGTCTCCTGTTTCCATTATTGTTCCTAGCCATGGTATTCAGAGAATACCTAACATCCACTATCGTAGGGGACCAAATCTTCGACCGAGGAATGGGCCCATTGATGAAGTATAGGAATGTACTCTATCTTATTCCCCTAGTCCTTTTCTGCTTTTTATTGTGGCCTGATTTAATTGATTTCTCAGACAGTAGGAACTGGAATCTTGCCGTCAGTATTGGGGTAATCTTCACCCTAGGGGTGTTAGTCTTAGCAGACAGGAAATTCATCGAGAAAGCGAGCTTCGACGGCGCAGGGGAGCGTCTAGGGAAAACGGTTGATTGGACCAACCCCTGGAGGTATCTCTCACTCAGGACTGTTGCGATATTTGTTGCTGCAGTAGTCCTCTATGAATTTTCAGGGGGCGATGGAGGGGAGATTGTCATAATCAACGACTTCGATAGACTTTGGAAGATTCAGGCCGCCTTGATTGTCACCGGATGGCCAGGCTATGCTAGGCTGATTAGGGGGCAGGTTCTGTATGTCAAGGAGATGGCATTCGTTGAGGCAGCTAGGAGTGTTGGAGCTCCATCTGGGAGGATAATGTTCAGGCACATCCTTCCAAATGCATGGGCACCTCTCCTAGTTGCCTTTACTCTCGACATCGGAGGGACAATACTGTCAGCATCTGGACTGTCGTTCATCGGCCTGGGGGCCAAGCCGGGCTCAGCGGAATGGGGCATACTAGTCTCGGAGAGTAGACAGTGGTTCCCAGACGACGCATACCTGATGCTTTACCCTGGACTCGCAATCGCAGTCACCGTTCTCGGATTCAATCTACTTGGCGATGGCATTAGGGACGTGGTTGATCCCAAGAACAGGAGGTGAGGAGATGTCGGATAACTTGCTTGAGATTGAAGGTCTACGAGTTCACTTCGACACACTCGATGGACCAATTGAGGCGCTGCATTCGGTGGACCTGAATGTAGAGCAGGGGCAGATAATGGGACTTGTCGGCGAGTCGGGGTGCGGGAAGTCTGTCACTTCTCTGGTTACGATCGGCCTAGCTACATGCGATGTCGACGAGGGCAGCGTGAAGTACGAAGGCGAGAATCTACTGTTCAGGGATTCAGAGGCCGACAAGAGACTCCAAGACATCTCAGGATGGGTTACTGTGATTGGAGTATTTGCTTCGATAATGTCGTTTTTCGGAATGCTTCTGACTCCAATCTCCCTTCTGTTCAGGGATTTCCTCCTCATATTCATCTCCATAACAATAGCCTCATGGGTCGGCGGGTTTGTTGCCAAGGGCAAATACCGCCGGCATCAGAAATTCATGAGATGGGTGCGCGGCAACGAGATTAGCATGATCTTCCAAGAGCCCATGACGGCCCTCAACCCACTTTACACAGTGGAGAAGCAGATTTCCGAGGTGATGCGCGAGCACGACAGGCTCGTTGTGCCCGAGACTCCACGTTACATCAGAGTCGGCCAGGCACTTGTCAGGCCCGCCACTTTAGTGGTTGACGCATTTTCTTCAAAGCCACAATCTTCGATAGCCACATTCTCGACTCTCGCCCTTGTCCTCTTTGCCCATCTGCGCGGTTTCGCAGATCCCACTGCAGCTGCTATTGCTTCTCCATTCGTATTCATCTTCAAAGCCATCTTCTCGTTCATCGAAGTATTGTATGCATTAGGTAATGCCACTATCAACCTCAACCCTGTTGCTGTGATAGAACTAGGTAGCTCGGTCACTACTCCTGAAAAATTTGGTATTATTATCCTAATTGGATTCGCTTATCTTCTGATGAAAATTCCAGTCCTTGTCTCAAAGTATGCCCCGGGATATGAGTCATTGCCTACCCAACTCGTCCAACAGATACCTCTTGTATTTACCACCGCATTGATCCTCTTCTTGTTACTCTGGATGCCGCTCTCCGCTCTCCTCGCGATGACCATAATCACCACTCTTCTATCCCTCCCGGGAATCATTATGGTGAATTATCTGGGACTCGATCCTGCACACAGAAGACAGGTAATTGGCATCCTTGAGGATGTCAGAATTCCGAATCCTAGCGCGGTCGTGAAGATGTATCCACACGAGCTCTCGGGAGGGATGCGCCAGCGGGTGATGATTGCCATGATGATGGCTTGCGAGCCGAAACTACTCATTGCCGACGAGCCGACAACTGCCCTTGATGTCACTATCCAAGCCCAGATTCTCAAGTTGATGCGAGACCTCCGCGACGAGAAGGGTACGGCAATCCTGCTTATCACGCATGACTTGGGAGTTATCGCTGAGATGTGCGATGCGGTCACCGTGATGTACGCTGGGTCAGTTGTCGAGACAGGTAGCATAGGGGACGTTCTGTCTAGACCCCGGATGCCTTACTCGATAGGTCTGCTTCACAGTATTCCCACAATTGACGAAGGTGCTGACCGCAGGGACGTGCTACCAATCATCCCGGGTCAAGTCCCGGACCCTAACTTGCACTTCGACGGTTGCAGGTTTCATCCCCGATGTCCGTTCGCGGACGAGACATGCATCACTACTCCTCCGCCGATGATTGAGGTCGAACCCGGTCACTTCGCAGCCTGCCACCACACTGATTCAATTGGCGAGAATGTCGCAGAAGTGCAGGCTGCGTTCGATGTCTTCGCTGCAGAGTATGGATTGGAAGGAGTTGACTGAAATGCCTGATGAAAGCAAAAACGACGAGATCCTCATAGAAATTGAGGGAATGAAGAAGTGGTTCCCCATCAAGAGCGGAATGTTGTCTCCTGTGAAGAGCTACGTCCGTGCAGTTGACGGGGTCGACCTGCAGGTAATGCGCGGAGAGACTCTCGGAATTGTCGGCGAGTCAGGTTGTGGTAAGACCACGCTGGGACGAGTCTTGCTCGGCCTCATACCGATAACAGAGGGTTCTGTCCACTATGATGGTGAGGACATCCGAAATATGTCAAACAGGGATCTCAGAAGGCGACTCCAGATTGTGTTTCAGGACCCCGGAGGTTCGATGAATCCGAGAATGTCGGTGCGTTCGATAGTGGGTGAGCCACTCCAGGTGAATGGGTTGTCCGAGGGTGCCGAGTTGACTCAGAAGGTAGCGGAATTACTTGACTCGGTTGGCCTCAAGCGCGAGCACATGAATCGATTCCCTCACGAGTTCTCAGGTGGTCAGAAGCAGAGGATAGCCTTAGCCAGGTCACTTTCTCTAGATCCTGAGTTCATCCTACTCGACGAGCCAACCAGCGCGCTGGATGTTTCTGTACAGGCGCAAGTTCTGAACCTGCTTGAGCAAATTCAAGAGAAGCACGGCCTCACCTTCGTCTTCATCACTCACGCTCTGAATGTTGTAAACCACATTTGCGACAGAGTCGCTGTGATGTACTTGGGGAAGATAGTAGAGATTGCCAATACAGGAGACCTGTTCAGTAAGCCAGCCCATCCCTACACGCATGCTCTGATGTCGGCAATCCCAGAGCCCTCTCTGGAGAAGGCATCGAGGGAGAGGATAGTCCTGAGTGGTGATGTACCCAGTCCCGCGAACCCGCCCTCGGGATGCAGATTCCACACTCGCTGCCCTATAGCGGAGAAAGGCCTCTGCGATGTCGAGGAACCACCTCTAGAGATCATCGATTCCGGTAGCCATGGAGTGGCCTGTCATTTCCCACTAGGTCCTGGGATGAAACTCCCGATTCTAGACGATGCCCAGATTCACCCTGAGGATGACGACGAGCCGACTACAATCGTACTCTGAGGAACAAGAATGGAAGAGAATGAAGTTGAATCGGAAATAGCCGAGAACCCCCCTCCTATGTTCGACAATAAGAAGGAGGCTGAGGCCGCTTTCTGGAGGCTTAAGAAGGCCTCTGACAAGAGCAGAGAGGAGAGAGTAAAGCGAGTTCTGGCTCAGGAGAGCGAGGGGATTCTGACTACGCTCGGTAGAGTGGTGTACATTTCGGCGTGCATATTGTTTGATGGCTTGGTGCTGATGGAAATCCCAGTTAGCATGGGCAAGACCCTAGTCGCTTGGTCTCTCTATACTGTCCTGTTGGTAGCCGCAATCAAGTTGCAGTACGATCTCTATGAGAAGTGGTTCAACGTCGATATCAGTGAGATGGATTTTGATCAGCAGTGATTGGAAAACGCTCAGTGGCTATCCTTTCAAAGCGCCTGAATGAGGGAACAATCAGCCCAGCAGTTGTTGTCAGTACCATGAACGCCACAGCAATCGAGTAGGTTGTCAAGACGTTGGTCGCTTCAATCATCGCGCCTCCGAGAATAGGGGCAAATGGGATGAATATCAGAGAGCCTATGGCGTCGAGAGAGTTCACTCTACCCCTGAGGTGTTGGTCGACGCTGTCGGACATTGTAGTTCTCCAAATCACCCCCAAGGTCCCGCCCAGCACGCCTTCAAGTAGAACGAAGACAAGTATCGCCCAGAACGGAATCGGCATCGCCCACATCAGCATACACCATGCTATTCCGCCAATGAAAATGTAGAACACTTTGCCCCTAATCTCCTTCGGTATAGGTCGGATTCCACCGAGAATAGATCCTCCCATGGCTCCCAATGCACCCACCGCGCCGAACAGCCCGTATTCATTAGCCCCGAGTCCCTTGTTCTCGACGATGAATGGGACCCCTATCTCGATGGCCGAATCTCCTATGTGCCATATCATGAACATCAGTATCCCCGCGAATAGCCACGGTTGAGTCTTGACGAAGGCCCATGCCTCGATCACCTCCTCCCGAAGGTCCCCGACTTCTTCTTCTCGAACCACCGGAATTTCTGATATCGTCCACAAAATCACCCCGCTGAAGAAGAACGTGATGACATCTATCAGAAGGCAGACCTCTATCCCCCATAGTCCCACGGTGAAGCCTCCGATTAGAGGCCCGAGCATCCATGCAGTAGTCATTGCAACTCCTCTCAAGGCATTGGCCTGAGGGAGCAACTCCTCCTCAACGAGGTCGGGCACCAAGGCTCCTATTGCCGGTATGGAGAATGCCGTGGCGCCACCTGTGAGGAAGGTCACCACGAGCAGCGTCTTGATTTCGTCGAAGCCGGCAAGAAGCGCAATTATGCCTAGGGTTACGAGTACTCCTTGTGACAGGTCCGCCATTAGGGCGACAGTTCTGCGGGGCATCCTGTCGACCACCATCCCGCCATAGAGTAGGAGGGGCAGGTGACCCAGGAAGTAGGAAGTCCAGATGAGCCCGAATACCTTAGGTCCACCAATCTGAGCAACTGTCCAACTCATCCCGATGATGAAGATCGAGCTACCCATCATATTGACACCGTTACCGATGAGTAAACGGCGGAACTCGGGGATGCCCCAAGCATCTCTCATACTCATGAATCAATGGCGAGATTCAGGCCATTTCAACGTGCCTCAGGATGACTGGCAGATGGTGCAGATGAACGCTTGGACAAAGATGGACGAGACTACAAATCATAGATATTAAAAATCATCAATATATTGTAATATTTTGTTCATACGTTCAATAATTAAGTATTATTGTGAATATAAGCACAGGATTACATCAAATGGATATACAAACGACCGAATGATTATAGCACTCTCTCGCACACCTGCGCGTATCCGGGGGGGCATTATGCTAGAATCGGCGACGCATGTTGGTCTGCAAACTACCAACGGCCCACTGTCAATAGATCAGTTCGGTGCCGAATCGGCCCGGTTAGGGAGGGAGATTGCTGATGAGTATCACCGCTATCACATCGAGACTGAAGAGGTCGATGATGCCGACCCACTGCCACACAGGTTCCTCGTAAAGGTCGGTAAGGTCGGTCTAGCGAAACTAATCGCCAAGGAGATGGTGACCTACTTCCCCCAGTTCGACGTAATCCTCTCTAGACCCTGCACCTACGGTGTTTTCTCAGGTCCAGTTGGCGGCTTCGCTCCGAGGCCAAAACTCTGCGTAGGCTGCCTCAGGTGCGAGGTCCAGCATCCGGACTTCGTGAAGGTCCTACCCAATCCGGACCTACTCGCGCTGGGGGACTCGTATACGACTCACGGACACATCGCGGCCATTGACGAGGAGGCGAAGAAGGGAATGGTCCCGGTACGTGGACAAGGGTACAGGGGACGCTTTGGTGGGCCCGGCTTCGACGGTATGCTGACAGACATGTCGGAGATTGTCCGCCCCAGTAGGGATGGAATCCACGGGCGTGAGCTGATTGGCACAGAGGTGGACATTGGGAGCAAGCCGATGCACCTGTCTTTCGATTCCAACGGGAAGCTATCGGGAAGCATCCCTGAGATGTTCACAATTCAGGTCCCATTTATTTTCGACCTCCCTCCGGGAAACCTCGGCTCACCGCAGTTGGCTAGAGTAGTAGATTCAACCAGTAGTCGGATAGACACTCTGGCGTGCCTAGATTCTCATACCGTGGCAAGACTGGGGCTGGACGCACCCAACATCGTCCCGGTGCTCGACAACACCGAGGCATCTCGGGCTTCGGAGTTCCCAAACGCGAGGCTGATTGAGCTGCGATCATCACCCGGACGATCATGGGGGTGGGACGCTGCCGGTTTCGAGATTGCCAACGAGGCCACTGACGCGATGATTGGAATCCGAATACACTTCGAAGAGGGCTGGCAGGACCGGTTGTCTCAGGCAGTTGAGTCAGGAGTCAAGGTGATTCACCTGCTCGCGGACCTGCATGGCCGCGGCTCCGATGGCACCTTTGTCACTGAACTGTTCAAGGAGGCCCACATGCTTCTCATCGAGCAGGGACGCCGGGACGCTGTCACCCTGTTCGGTGGAGGGGGCATTGTTGGGGCTGATCATGTTCCCAAGGCCATCATCAGCGGACTTGATGCAGTCGCGCTCGATCTGCCGGTACTGTTTGCCCTACAGGGTCGTTCAAATGGCTCGCTCAGGCATCGGGAAAATGTTGCTGGAACGCTGCCGAGGCACCTGGATCTGGATTGGGCAGAGCAGAGACTCGCCAACTTGTGCGGCTCGTGGAGGGACCAGTTACTGGAGATACTCGGAGCGATGGGAATCCGCGAGGTCCGAAGATTGAGGGGAGAATTCGGTCGCTCTATGGTGGTCAAGCACCTAGAGGACGAGGCATTTGAGGGAATCGTAGGCTATGTAGGAGGTGATTGCTGATGGCTATAATCCAGGGTATAACTGACACCCTTAGTGGAAAGATTGTGAAGCCCAGCGAAACTCTAGTCCACAAGACCACCCACCTGATGCAGGATGGGATGAAAGCGAGGGCGTTCGGCGAATACGAAAAACCTGAGGCACTCGGAGATGCGCGCTGGACTGACGAACTCATCCTCTCGACTTGGTACATGGCAGACACCGGCGAGGTACCTGACAATCTGAACTTCAAGACTGGGAAGAGCGACGGCGGTTTCGACAGGCTCGATTTCCAGTTCCTTCCAGAGAGCGATTGGCTGGAGCACTCGGAAGCCATTGACACCAAGTTACCGCTGAACCGCCGGGGTGACAAGAAGAACAAGATTGAGATTGACATACCTTGGTATGGCGGCGGGATGTCGTATGGTTCTGTTTCAGTCAATGTGATGATGTCGAGGGCGAAGAACGCCAAACAATGGAACTCATTCATGTCGACAGGCGAGGGAGGGTACCCACCTGAGTTGTACGAGGTCAAAGAGAATGTCATCACTCAGGTAGCAACGGGATACTTTGGCGTCGAGGAGGAGACCATCCAAGCTGCCCCCATTATCGAATTCAAGTACGCGCAGGGGGCCAAACCGGGCCTCGGAGGGCATCTGCTTGCAGCCAAGGCCGGAGAAGAGGTTGCAAAGCTGCGCGGGTCGGTCCCATTCGTCAGTCTGTTCAGCCCATTCCCCTTCCACTCCACCTATTCTGTCGAGGATCACTCAAAGCATCTCGATTGGATAGAGACAGTCAATCCGAAGGCAATACTCTCTGTCAAGGTCAGCACGCCTCATGATGTAGACATGGTCGCAGTCGGTTCGTACTACGCAGGTGCACACATCATTCACCTCGACGGTGGCTATGGCGGCACCGGAGCGGCACCTGAGATTGCCAAGAAGAACATCGCCATGCCGATTGAACTGGCCATACCAAAGGTCCACAAGTTCCTGCAGAAGGAAGGGGTCCGCGACAAGGTCACCATCATCGCGAGCGGAGGGGTCAGGACGGCTGACGACATCGCCAAGGCAATCGCTCTCGGTGCCGACGGCTGCGTATTGGGGACGACTGATTTGGTCGGCATGGGGTGTACCCGATGTTCGAACTGTGAGGGCGGGCCGTCCGGACGCGGCTGCCCTTGGGGCCTCACCACTACTGACATCGAGCTGCAGGAATGGGTGCAACAGGACTGGGGTGCCAAGAGACTCAACAACTTGTATACAGCAATGCAGTGGAGGCTGCGCGATATCCTTCGCAAGCTCGGCCTGAGTAACGTCCGTGAGCTGAGGGGCAGGACTGACCTGCTGAGGTACATCGGCAAGGAGGCCGACGAATGATCGATCCCTCGAAGATAATCCAGGCCCGCCGCGAGATGACGGCGAGCCACCCGAAATTCGAGCGCCGCGATGAGGACGCTGCCGAGGGCGGATGCGGAGTCGTTGGACTGGCCTCAGAGGTTCCTGTGGCGGGCCGCCACTTGTTCGCCTCGCTCGAGCAGATGAGGAATCGAGGCAACGGCAAAGGTGGCGGAGTGGCCATGGTGGGACTAGATCCCGAGCAGTTCGGAGTCAATGCATCGATTCTGGCCGATTCGTACCTCTATGCTGTCGCCTACCTCGATTCCAGAGTTCGCGATGCAGTCGAAGAGGCTTGCATCCATCCCAATTTCCACATCGATCATGTCCACGAGATGCCAGCCCTAGAGGAATGGGAGAAAAATCTCCCCGCGCTTGATGCTCGCCCGCCCGACGTTGTGTGCTACTTTGTCAGGCCGCGCGAGGACGCTCTCGACGAGTTCATCTCCGTCAAACTGCAAGATGCCATCGACCCGAACGACAGGGAGGCTGCTTCCGAGGAATTCGTGTTCCACACCACCCATTCTCTAAACGTCGAGTTCTATGCTAAGGACGGAAGGACAGACGCCTTTGTACTGAGTCATGGCAGGGATCTCCTAATCCTCAAGATAGTGGGCTACGCCGAAGACGTGATCCGCTTCTACTGCCTCGATAACGTGACTGCCCACGTCTGGATTGGCCACCATCGCTATCCTACTCGGGGGAGGGTGACACATCCAGGAGGGGCGCACCCGTTCGGACAGGGCATAGACTGCGCGCTGGTGCACAACGGCGACTTCTCCAACTACGTCTCTGTCAAGGACTACCTCGCACAGAGGGGGATGGAGCCGCTGTTCTTCACAGACACCGAGGTCGGAGCGCTGGCATTCGACCTACATCGTCGGGTCTATGGATACAGCATGGAGCACGTCATAGAGAGCCTAGCGCCCACAAGTGAGCTCGACTACGTGATGCTACCGGAGGACAAGCAGGAGGTGTACTCGGCCATTCAGAGGACGCATATTCACGGCAGCCCCGACGGCCCATGGTTCTTCATCATCGCACAGTCCGAAGGGACCACTCACAGACTGATTGGAATCACCGACACCAGCATGCTCAGGCCCCAGGTCTTCGCCTACCAACGTGGTGAGGTTGGAATAGCATTCTGTGGCTCGGAGAAGCAGGTCATAGACGCGGTACTCGATAGCCTCGCCTCAGAAGATAAGAGGTTCTGGCGTCGCGCCGATGAGTACTGGAACGCCAGAGGAGGTTCCTATACCGACGGTGGCGCCTTCCTATTCGATATCAGACCGACCGATGACGGCGGCAAGGAACTAGTCATGACGAACAAGTTCGGAGAGGTGGTGGACACCCATCCTCCGGGGGGGCACGGAGCGGCAGATGCTGCTGAAGAGTCACCCCTAGAGGTCGACAAGATGGACTCGGAACTTGCCTACTTCTCAGTCTTAGAGGCACTCCCTCACATGGGATGGCCAGAGGCTCTCGCGACCCTGGAAGCCATTGAGTTGAACGCCATGTCGGCGGGACGCGAGTGGGCGTGGAATCTGCTAAGCAGGCTTCTAGACAGGAGGTATGACACCGGTTCGTTGAGGCGAAGCCGTTGGCTCGACTCGGTCGAGACATCACTCATCAGGACGATTTCGGCGGCGAGGCATCAGCCTTGCGACAGCTTCGTCGGACAAGTTACTCTCGGACACCGCCCTGTCCCAGCTTCAGACACCCAGAGGATTGTTGTCGATGCGAGGCCATACCCTCCAGAGGGAACCGACTCTCTAGCACTCGAGCTAGTTGCTCTTCACAAGGCAGGATGGAAACGCTTCGTCTTGCTGCACTGCAGGGGCCATCGTTTCATCGGCAACGGCTTCGGCCCGGGCACCTCAGATGTCGAGATAGATGTTCTGGGGGCTGCCGGCGACTATCTCGGCAGTGGCAGTGACGGAATGAGGATAACAATGCACGGCAACGCTCAGGATCAAGTTGCTCAGATTCACAAGGCAGGAGAACTTGTCGTCCACGGCGACGTCGGCCAGTGCTACGGCTACGGTTCCAAGGGAGGCAGACTGTTCGTCCTCGGTAACGCTGCTGGAAGGCCGATGATTAACGCCGTGGGTAGCCCCAAGGTTGTCATCAACGGCACGGCTCTAGACTATCTGGCTGAGTCTTTCATGGCAGGAGATCCGCTTGAGGGGGGTGGATTTGTCATCATCAACGGGATGAGATTCGACCAGCGAGGAGAGATGCTAGCACTGGAAACTCCGTATCCCGGTGGCAACCTGTTCTCTCTGGCCAGCGGAGGGGCGATTTACATCCGTGACCCACATGAGCGGCTCTCGGACTCGCAGCTCAACGGTGGCGCCTTCACTGAGATGACAGATGAGGACTGGGCCGTCGTCGAACCGATGCTGCAGCGAAACGAGGAGCACTTCGGCATTCCTATGCAAAGGCTGCTTACAGTCGAGGGTGAGATCGCCAGCCCAGCTGAGGTGTATCGAAAAATAATTCCAGTGAAGTCGAAGACTCTGCATGCTGAGGCAGCATGGGCAGGTCACGCTGACTGAGTGACCAGTTTCACCACTTCTTCGGCGCATCCCCATGAGAGAGTTACTCCAGCGCCGCCGTGACCGTAGTTATGGACCACCTTCCTCCCATCTATGGCCTCGACCTCTAGTCTGACTTCGCTGCGAGACGGTCGCAGACCGACCGCCCCCCCGATTATCTTGGAGCGATCCAACTCCGGCCACAGCGCCTCCACTTTATCCAGAATTAGGTCGTTTTCCTCCGGTCTGATATCCATCCCCCAGTCGTCAATCTGAGCCGTTCCCCCAAGGACGGTGACATCGCTACGGGGGATTGTGTATGTCAGGGTCTCCGGCTGCTGGTCAAAGTGCCCGATACCCGGATCCTGATCGAGGAAGATGACCTGCCCCCGTGCTGGCCTTACCTCGTCGTCCTGACACAGCTCCCTAGCACCCAATCCCACGCAGTTGACCACCACCTCGCCGGGGACTTTGCTGATGTCTTCGACGAATGACTGCCTGAATGTGCCGCCAAGGGACTCGACCCTTGAGCGCAGCCATGGCATGTACAGGTGCATCTCGATGACTGGCGCTCTGAACTGCCACCCGAAGACATACCCCTCGGGTATATCTCCCTGATCCAAGATACCGAAGGCAGCTATGTCATCCCCCCATGCTGGCGGCTCGACCACTTGTCTGAGGTACTCTCTCCCATCTCTCATGCGCACCCCGGACTCAGGATTCTCCTTGGCTAGCCTCTCTAGCTCTGCATAGGTCACTAGGCCCCACGTTTCTGCTCTGTCGGCAGGGGCAGTGAGGAATGGGTACCATATCGCCGCGGCAACATCCGAGACGGTGTCAGGGCTGAATCTGTCTGAGATGATTTTCACATCATGCCCCGCTTCGAGGAGTCTAACTGCGCATGACAGCCCAGATACACCTGCCCCCACCACTGTGCAGCGCATGACTCGCGATAGCCGCACCACTCATGATAGCGTCGGCTAACATGTTCGCACCTCGGGGCAACCTCATGAGCGACACCCTCTTTGGACCACATGGTGACACAGTGCCGAAGGTGAAGCGACCCAAGAAGGGCTGGTTCAAGCCCGTCAAGAAGAAGCCTCGCAGGGGCCCACGTGTCAAGGCGAGTGAGAAGGGATTGCCTCCGTGTGCAGCCTGTGGTAAGTGGAGCATGCAGAGGGACAACGCGAAGAGCGAGTTGTACTGCGGAGCCTGCGGCGCAATCATGTGAGCAACATTCCATACACCACTCCCCCTCTCGACGGACCGCCGCAGTGATGAGGAACCGCACCGGGCGCTTCGGGCGCCGCGAGTGATGGGCGATCTGAGCGGCACTAAAGATAAGACAGCATTAGAGCGAGCATATTCCACATCATGTGGCCCGCAATAGAAGGCAATAGACTACCAGTCCTTACTCTAATCCAACCATAGATGATTCCACCCATGAAGGCCTGCCCTGCAACAAAAGGATCGAGATGAATCAAACCAAAAAGAATAGAACTCCAAATAATCGCAGTCCAATCGCCGTGCTTCCTGTTAATGGCATCAAGAATGTAACCTCGAAACATGAGCTCTTCAACAATCGGAGTTACTATCGCTACTGAGAGAAATAACAAAGCGATATCAACAGTGCTCGACTCCCAGTTAGTTCCCAAGTCAGTATTAGTAGAAGGCTCACCAAATATTCCAATCCACGCAATACCGTAAACTATGGTAAGGACGAAATCGATTATGGTGACTACTATTGGGATTCCCAACAATAGGATTAGTACTCTCTTTGTAGAACCAAATTTCAACATATCCCTTATCCGGTCCAAACTGCCATCGACATGGATGAACAATAGTGTGATAGGAATTAGAATGATGTAAGCCAAGAGTCCGGACACCGATATTGCCAGGCCCTCTGAAATTCCGACAAGATATATGGCCAGAAAAACCACCGTGGCAGCAATAATCAGGGCTACCCACCAAACTATCAAGAATACTAGGATGATTAGCCACGAGACCCATGTTTTGTCACTAGCACCGACTGACTTTTGTTCGGTAGATAAGTCAGCAGGAACTCCTTCAAATGCCTCTCTAAGGGATTCAAATGAGCCATTATCAGACTCATCGGCCATATGCGATGGAGTGTATTAGGACCCTTGAATCTTCGTGGCCGTTCAATGACTTATGGTTCAGGCTTACCGAATGCCTCCGTTCCCGTAGGAACGGACTTCTCACAGGGGAATCCTTCATGACCGCTGCATAAGGCAGCACAAACGAGCAGAATGGTGGACCCATCGGCCTATTTTTCCAACGACCAGATGATTTCCATCATCCTAGTCGCCGCGCTGCTGCTGGTATCCAAGCTTCGTGACATGCTCGACTCGAGCGGCCTACTAGCTGCCATGGTGGTCGGACTCACCGTATCTCTGCTAGGGCATTGGACCTGGCTGGTAATCCTCGTGGTCTTCCTCTTCGTAGGCTCCATGGCGACTAAGTGGCGCTTTGAGGAGAAGCGGGCATTAGCGATACAGGAGTCCAATGAGGGAGCAAGGGGTTGGCGCAATGTGATGGCGAACGGCGCGGCGGCTTCGGTGGTCGCGACCCTGAGTTGGTTCGGAGAAGGAGATTGGTACTACCTAGCCGTAACCTGCAGTATCTCAGTGGCGCTGTCCGATACGCTGGCCTCGGAGATAGGCAGCCTCGATTTGAGGACTCGAAGTATCATCACTCTCGAAGCGGTCCCACCCGGGACCAATGGAGGAATGTCTCCAACAGGCACGGTGGCTGCGCTGCTCGGAGCTCTGATTATCGCAGGAGGGGCAGTCTTGCTTGCTCCAGTCTTCGGCGAGTCGATGAGCGCCATCAGCATCTTCGTCACAGTTACAATCGTAGGTTGGTTAGGCTGTCAAGTCGATTCGGTACTCGGCGAACTTCTCGAGAACAAGGGATACATTGGAAAGCACACAGTGAACTTCCTAGCAACCCTTTCAGGGGTTGCAATGGCCGTTATTGTGGCTTTCAGGATTCTGTAACATCAAGACGTGGGGTTTGTACTGTACGAGATGAGGACAAGGCTATGGGAGAAGGAGCAAACGCGTCTAGGGCCGGCGTCCTAATTGCTCTGGCCCTACTTCTGATGATGACTTCAGGCGTATCGATGGCGAATGCCCAAAATATCGAGAAGGTCGAAGGACCTGGAATTAACTGGACTCTCCCTGACAGTCACATGCTGTATCTGAAGGGAACCGAGGAACAGCCGTTTCTAGATCGTAACTGGACCACGAACACCGGTCAGCCCCTAGGCAAGGCCGAGTTCACCAGGACCAGTTCCTCCCTCAATCCTAACCTCATCGACATCCAATCGGCTCCACTGGCAGAGTCGTTCAGGTTCGAGGGCAACATCACCGTGCGGCTATTCGCATCTCTGGATTCGACCAACGACGGCTGTAGACTCACCAACGTGCTGCCCGGGGCTGCGGGTGCCGAGACCTCATTTTCTGTGACTTTGTCTCTCGGTAGCAATGTGGTTCTAGATAACGTTCAGACCAATTCACTGCCGATGGAGGAGTCATATCTCTCAGCTCACGAATTTACTGTACAGGCCCCCGATGTCAACGTCTCGCTTTCATCGGACGATCTCATCTCCTTGCAAGTTGATGTGCAGCACGACTGCTTGCAGCAGGGAGTGCTGTGGTGGGGGACCTATGACGCGACCTCGGGAATCATCTTCGATGGAGAGGTTATTGATCCGCAGCTGGACTATAGCATCGATTCTAACAGGATGGTAAGGGTTGAGTTCACACCGATTTCGCCCTGGGGGCCAGGAGACTTTGATGGCCAGGTACTCGAGATTGTCGGGCCGCTAGACTGGGATGAGATGGTCCACGGCTTCGGCAAAGAGGATCAGCGGATGGAACATTTCGAGACCCCTCATGGGACGAGGACTGGCGAGGCCAACAGGTCTATTTTCACCTGGTCCTCAGAGAAGCCCCTCATCCCGGGGAGATACATGATTGACGCCTGTTTCACAGTCACTGACCAAGATCCGGGAGAACTGTGCGATGCAGTAGGTGTGCTGCGCTTTGAGGTCCCGGAGGACTCCAAGCCAATGTTGGCCTCGATGTGGGCTGCGGTCGTGGTCCCGCTGGGCATAATCGCATGGATTGGGGCCTCGATGCGGGAGGCCATGCTGCCCCTACAGACCTATGCGATACTGCTGCTGCTTGCAATCACCGCTCTTGGCCCCGCTATGCACTTGCCCGACATCGACAGCAACGCCCCTAGGGAGGAAGGTGCAGCGCCCTCGTTTGCGCTACTGTCTCATGATGGCGAATTGGTCAAGCTTTCCGACTTGATATCAGGAAACGATGCTGTCGTGGTTGGGCTGTTCCACACCGGGTCGCCCAATGCAATCAGGCAGTTCGATGATTTCAGAGGAGCACAGATCATCAGTGACTCGGACATCGCCTTCATCCAGATTGCCACGGGAGAAGGGATCCAATCTGTCGATTTGGACACTTATTCGTTGACTCTCAACGAAACATGGCCACTACTGATGGACGAGGCTGATGCTGCAGTGGGCAAGGCATTCCCTAGTGGTGCGACAGACGCTGTTATCATAATCGACTCAGCCGGCTTCGTCACAGATTGGCAGCCCGGTACTATGTCGGCGCTGGAGATAGACGAGGCTGTATCTTCGGCTTCTAGGGGTTCTGGGAACCATCCGTTGTCTCTGTTCTCAATCATAATTGGTACAGCATTGCTGCCTATGGTGGTTCTAGCTATGCCAAGGGATCGGGAACCCAAAATACCCGATGAACTACTGTTCCCCGGTGCTGGCTCATTCATGACTGCAATGGCCGCTGCCGTCGGCTTTGGGATATGGGCACTACCCGTCGCTCTGATGGCCGTGTTCGGGTTGGGAGTCTTCTGGATATGGATCGAACTGCTGCTTGCGTTGGTCATGGTGTATCATGGTCTCTCCGTCCTCCTGCGTGGTAGGATTCCTGAGGTCGAATACCTAGTTACGGTGACGTACTCGCGGTTGCCAGATGGATTTCGTGCATGGCGCAATCGTTCCAGTTTTGCTGAGGATGCCTATCTGGGGCTATGGCTGGCTTGGCTGCTGTGGCTACGGACTCCGGCACTGATTCCACAGGGAGTGGGCGCCGTAGCCCGCTCGGACCTGTTGGGCATCCCGCTCTCCATTCTGGCTATGCTGGGCTTCCTCGTCGCTGCTGGAGTCATTGTCAATCTGGCGCGCCTCATCGCTTTGGCACCCGGCAAACTCTCACGGGTGTTCGGTTGGCTCAGCGCGGGCATACGCCCGCGCGCGTGGGGTCTGGCATCAGCAATCCTAGGGGCTTGGGTCGCTTTCGCTCTTCTGGTGGGGCCAATCTTGGGTCCTATGTGAGCCTCATATTCGACTGACCGAGAGCATCATAAGAGCGAGGCCCTAGGGCGATGCACTCCTTAGGGGGTATAGTATAACCTGGTAGTACCGCGGGCTCCAGTTGCACGGGAATGACGACAAGTGGTTTTTCTGATGGATTTGATGACCAACTGGAGCACCGACCTGTCGCAACCCGAGAGCGTGCGCTTTCCGGGTGCACGCTAGGCGGAAGACACCCGCTGATCTGGGTTCAAATCCCAGTGCCCCCACCATTTCGGCATCTGCGTACAGCATTCCGAGCAACTCCGGCATAGGTTGGGTTGAAGGACTCCGCGTATTTCGCGTGACCCGATGGACACCAAGGCACTCAACGCCGTCCTATGCGCTTTCCTACTGGTCCCACTAGCCGGGAGCGTAGCCCCCCCTCATCTGTCCGAAATAGACAGCGAGGGGCTGCAACTGATAGGCCAAGATCAGCAGACCACGGCCCCCGTCCAGGCTGCTGTCAGTTGGGCAGACCCAGGGCCATGGTGGACCTGGACATCCCTAGACTCCGATAGGAACGGCATCCACGACTCGTTGCAGACGACTTCCGGGCCCGTCAACGTAGGCCTTTCATACGCTGGAAAGATTACCGATTCAAACCGCTTTGATCTTGCTCTGGCGGGTCACGATATCCATCTAGAAATCCTGTCAGTTGATGCTCTTCTAATCGGTGATGTCGATGCCTCCGAGGTGTATGCGCTATCTCAGCTCGAAGGCGTGGTGATGGTCGAGCGCTACGGCTCGCTCGTTTTCTACGGTGACGTCCAGACTCCTGCGGTCAAGGCACGTAACTCCACGGAGTACCCAGTGGGGGCATGGGACCTCGGGGTTAGTGGACACGGAGTTAACATTGCACTGACTGACACAGGAGTCGACAACGAGCACCCCGGTCTTTCGGGAAAGTTCGTTGCTGGATACGATGCAGTTTGCTTTGTACATTCGGATCCTCAATGCATCCTTTCGGGAGGCAGGGAGGATGACGGGTCATTCGACCCTGACGACGGCAACCAGCACGGTACGGCATGTATGGGGATGGCCAGTGCAACAGGTTTGGAGCAGGACGGCAGTCAGTCAGAGTTCTATGGGGCGGCTCCAAATGCTTCCCTAGTCGACGTCCGAATTGGGACTGATGTTGGAGCAGGCCCATTCGAGAACTACTTGCTTGAGCAAGAGTTCTACGAGTCGGCAATGAATGGCCTACAGTGGATAATCGATCACAAGGATGATGCATGGCCGGGGGTGGATGAGGCAAACCACGGCATCGACATCATCTCTCTGTCTTGGGGGATAACAAGCCACGAGAACGGCGGCTCCGATGGCACGGATATGCACAGTAGAGTACTCGATGATGCGATGCTGGCCGGGGTCACAGTCTCCAACGCAGCCGGCAACGACGGTCCGGACAACGACGGCCTGTCGGGTATGAGTGCATCCTCTCTCTCAGTAACAGTCGCCGCTACTGACGACCTCAATACTGTCAACAGGTCCGATGACAGCATCGCCTCCTACTCCTCGCGCGGCCCGCGCAAGGACAACGGTGACGGCAACCCTCTCAACGAATTGGTACCCGAAGTCAGCGCTCCGGGTACCAACATAGTGCAGGCCGAGGGCTGCGTCACTAGTGGCGGCTGCAACAATTTCCTCGGCGGCGATGCCTCCGACAATACCTACACTGGTCGTGGCAGCGGCACCTCATACGCCACCCCTGCAGTTTCTGGAGTCATTGCCTTGGTCATCGAGGCCAATGGCAACCTCACTCCGCTACAGATCAAGGAGGTTCTCAAGCAAACCGCGGAGCGCAGGGGCGAGCCCAGCGCTCCGGATGTCGACCCCTACTGGAACCGCGACTTTGGATGGGGTATGGTGGATGCACGAGCAGCTGTCGCACTCGCACTACATCTCGCACAGACCGAGCAGACTGATACAGTCGATGTCAGCCTCCAGAACCACTTGCTGGGCCTCACTGACTCCAATGGGACGATCAACGTCACCGGGCACGCTTGGGGCCAACTCGGCAGCATTGAGAGGGTCGAGTTCAGAATCGATGGAGGGGAGTGGCAGGATGCAACGTACTCTGCTGAGCCCGGAGAGATTGGCGCCCTTACGCCTTTCATGTGGCATGTGATTCTGGATCCAGCCAAACTCAGCGAGGGCAGCCATCAGATAGAGGTCAGAGCGATGGCGGAAGGCGCCTCCTCACTCCCTGTCCTAGTGACTGTGCATGGCTCCGCCAGCAGCGCCACTGACTTCACAGTCCCCCCCATCATCATTGTCGGAATCCTTGTCGTATTCGTAATATGGGTAGCCTCATTGACTTTGGTCCGACTTCGCTCAGATGGCGAGATTGACAGCCTAATCTCAAGATTTAGGAAGGAGGAGGATTCAGTCGTCGATGAAGTACTCGAAGCTGAATTAATCTCTGAACAGGACTCTGAATAGCGAATCCGTAGGATTTGAAGCGCCTTGTTCAAAGCCTAGAACTCTCGTCCGCAGGCCATGGTGAGATTCTCCGAGCGTGCGAATAGCATCCGTCCGACAGGAGTTCGCAGGATGTTTGACATGGCAGGAGACAATGCCATTCAGTTCGGCTTGGGCGAGCCTGACTTCCAACCTCCTCCTATTGCCATCGAGGCGTTTGCCAAGGCGATGAAAGATGGCAGGAACAAGTACACCACCACTGCCGGACTACCAGATTTGAGGGCGAAGATAGCCGAGATGTGGCATCACCTCGTCCCCAGTCTGGACGAATCCAACGTCTGTATCACCATGAGCGGAACCAATGGCCTCCTCGACATCTTCCTAGCTCTGGTTCAGCCTGGAGACAATGTACTCTTGCCAGAGCCGTACTTCCCGCTGTATCCTCCGGATGTAGTAATCTGCGGCGGTGAGCCCAATCTGTACCCTTGCACCTTCGAGAACGGCTTCGTGCCGACCATCGAGGACCTACAGAGCAGAGTCGATGAGAACACCGTAGCCATCCTGTACAACTTCCCGAGCAACCCAACCGGAGGTAACGTCAACGAGTCACAGAGGGACGAACTGGTCACCTTCGCTATGGAGAACGACCTTTGGATAATCAGTGACGAAGTCTATGACCGCATCGTGTACGACGGCCCTCATGTCTCATTCCTTGGAGCGGGTTATGACAAGGTGATTATGGTACAGTCGTTCTCCAAGACCTTCGCTATGACTGGATGGAGAATTGGATACCTGTTGTCTCCCGATGCCCAAGCGATGTTGCAACTGACCAAGATGCAGTACTACGTAACCGCGTGCAGTAACGATGCAATGCAGCACGCTGTCCTCGAGGCCCTCGTGAATGCCCCAGATTACCCGGAGGAGATGTGCTCAGAGTTCAAGGCCAGGCGCGACTTGATATGCGAACGACTCAATGCGATGCCCGGCGTTTCCTGCCACGTCCCCACCGGAGCGTTCTATGTGTTCCCCAAAGTGGATGTCCCCGGGATGAACAGTGAGGAGATTTCAATGGCGCTGCTCGAGGGTGGAGTGCTGTGCTCACCGGGCACAGCCTTCGGTGAGCTAGGCGAGAGCCACCTCCGCTTCGCCTACACTATCTGTAGGGAAGACATTGACAAGGGCATGGATCGGGTCGAAACAGTGTTGGCTGAGCTGAGGGGAGATTGACTCCCGATGGGCCCCATCGCATCCTTCGCACTCTTCCTCACATCATTATTCATCGGGAGCGAGATTTCTAGGATAGAGCCTAGATTATACCCACCTGCCATCCTGTTCGCCTCTCTCGCTTCCTTGTCTCTGCTCGGACCCACGTCAATCGGATTCGGACTATGCATGGGTTCGGGATGGGTGCTGTTGAACCAAGTTGCAGACCGAGCCTTCCCCTTGCAGTAATCAGTCATCGAACAGTCTGAATGGTAGGTCAATCATCCTGCTCCCCTCCTCTTCTTCCTCTACCTCTTCTACCTCAGGCTCCTCCGGCACTGTGGCATCATATATCGGGGAAGCCTCGATTTCTTCGCCCTCATCAGGAGCCTCCAGTAGGTCCATCTGTAGATTCTCGAGCCCACTCTCCTGCCCTCTCATCCAATTTGGCATGTCGTGAGTTCCTCCTAGTACAGACAGGGTAGTAAAGGTCGCCATTGGTAGAACTGATATCGCCACCAGGAAGTCAATGACTGCAGTCTCAGGAACTACCGCATCGGGAACTACCGCATGCAGAAGAACAGTTTCCAACTGGACCTCGTTCCACTGTGTTACATCGACGTCCAACCAGCCCAAGGAGGCAGCCAGAAACGTCCTGGCGATAACCCAGAAGAGCAGAACCGGGAGTATCCATGAGAATCGCGAGATTCTCCACAACACGCTCCTGAACATCGCTGCGTAAGACACGAGACCGCTGGACACAATCGGCTGAATCCTCACTGCCATCCACAGCGCTATCAGATACCCTGCCATGCCCAATTCGAATGCCTGATCGGGCTTGATTATCTCTTCGGGCACGCCCTCCATGATGAGCAGGGGAACGGCGATCAGCAGAACCTGCATCGGGACGGCCAGCAACTGCAGCCCACCGTGAACCGCTATCAGGTCCTGTCCCTCTCCGATTGTCTTCGTGTGAACGAGTCTTGCCATCCTGCCGTAAGGGCTCGCCTGTAGGGCTAGCCTCGCCCGGTCTATGAGTTCGGGATCTCCAGCTCTTCTGCTGAGACCTAGGATTGGCATCCAGCCTCCTTTGTCAGCGACTGAAGCAGGCCTGTAACCACCGAAGAACAGAGCTAGAAGGAGTGACAAGAACCCGTACAGCAGTCCTGCGACGACGATCCAGTAGACCAGTTCGGTGCGAACGGCGATTGAGAAGTTGTCCTGATCTACCTCAAGCAGATAGGTCAGGGAGAACCCCACGATAGGAACCAGAGTGACTTGCAACACGACTACTATGTAGAGGACGAACCTCTGGTACAGGCCCTCCACGGTCACACCCTACACGCCTCACCGAGTCACCATAAGCCCTTCATCGGGACCGAGCTTCCTCCGGGCGGTTAGAGAGGCGTCTGAGAGCCGCCAATCATCCGCGCAGCCGCCCTTCGGGCGGCGAACGTTGCTAGCGAACCTTCATACACGTATGTAGGACCGAAGATTTGTCACATGCGTAGCCTGTTCCCCCTCTTTCTAGTGTCTTTACTCCTCGCCATGAGCGTGGCCCCTTTGGCTGCAAACTCGGTGATGCTTCCAACTACGGAGGAACGTGCAGCCACCCCGAAGGCACTGATTGACTTCGAAGTCACCTCTATCGAGCTCGGCGATTCTTTGACCACGGCCCTGCAGTGGGACCAGCCGGACAACTCTACGCTAGAATACGTCCTCCGGGACGAGTCCGTCTTGGTGAGTATCACATTCACTCAGGCTGGCACATCAAGCCAGCCTGCCTACGCCGAGGGTTGGATGCAGGTCTGGCACCCCGTCGGATTTCTGATGGAGGAACACTATGTCAACATGACACTGTCCGGCCTGCAGTCTACCACCGAGTCGTTCTACTGGACCCCGAGCGCTGCCCACAGTGCTATTGATGAAGATGGCAATCTCTACGGCGGAATCATACTGCGTGGCACCATCGATGGCGGACTCGCTGATGACAACGAGGTCAACAACGAGCTCGATAGGGAAGTACCAGTGGCGGTCTGGAAGGACCCTATGGACAATGGATTCTGTGGGGATGTGGACGGCGATCAGATCGTTGACTGCACCAACCAACTCAGCGCCAACGAGCCGACATGGGTTGGAGCCGGGTATGATTCGGATGGATCTCTCTCATCGGACCCCGACTACTACGGGCACTGGAGGATGGAAAACGCCTCCAGCGACGAGGGCGAGATGCACTGGAGGGTTTCGAGGCCTGGTTCAGACTACGCCAGCAACAGACATGACAGGCTCTGGTGGGGCTGGTTCACTCCGTTCGACAACTGCGACGACCCCGGCCACGGTCTCAAGTACGGGACCCTAGACTCAGCAGTCTCGGCACTATACGGTAACAATTTCTGCAAGGTCAGGGTAAGGTCGTTTGATTTCATATCGATGCACTTGGTGACTGCTGCATGGGGGGAGATGGCTTCCGGCGACACCATCAGGATGGAGGCTGATGCCGGAGGATCGCTGGAGTACTACAACTACACTGCACAAAATCTCTCGAAGAACCATGGCGATTGGTCACGGTTGGTCTGGAACATGACCGACATACACCCCAACGCCGACTACTCTCTCGCCTTCCTATTCGATTCTGACAGCTCCTTAGCGAACCAGGGTATCCATCTGGACTCTTTCTTGATGTTCGGATTCGAGAAGGTCGCAGAGTACACCCTCGACGTCGATTGCGACGATCCGTTGCCCAACGCCTACATGGTGGTGCCCGACGATTCTAGGCCACCTTCTCTATTCTGCAAAATCAAGAACAAGGGGTACGTTGACATCACTCTACGCCTGTACACCGAAGTCTCCAACCAGACTTGGATGAATGGCTATCCTCTGAGGATTGACTCCAACAACAGGTTCGATCACGACAACTATGTTGTCTCCGAGGTCATCAGCGCCCTCGATACCATGAACACGTGGTTCAATCTCAGTATTCCCGAGGGCGCCAGTGTCGAGGAGTTAGACTGGTTTGTCTGGATTAACGATGGGACCACTAATCTCTCCAAGGTGTACATCGAATTGCCCGTATCGGTCATTGCTGCGTACTCAATCTCCCTAGATCAGAAGGCCCTTGCAAACCCAGCCGCGGTGCTGTATCCAGGGACCACTGGAGATGTGGCGATGGTGATGAAGAACACTGGCAATCAGATAGCGATCTGGAATCTAGGTGCTACCTTCGGCGATAGCCGTTGGGGTGATGAGAACTTGGTTTGGCACGATGCCAACGGCTCTGTGGTGACCAGTCTCTCGATGAACATCACCGATGAGTTCGAACTCACAGCAACTGTCATCGTACCCGATGAGATATCTCCGGGCACCTATGCAATAACTCTGCTTGCAAGCGGCAGACCACCTGCCAATTTCGTGGCCGACTGGACGATATACATCGAGGTCCCGGTATTCCACGACCTAGTGCTCGAGCCGGAGACCACAGAGATGGTGATCTCTGCCGATGGCTTCCTGAGGTTAATCGAGGTCAGGATGGTTAACAATGGGAACTCGGAGGAGGCATTCGACCTATCTCTGCTATCAGATTGGGAACTCGGCGTCTCCCTAAATGCGGAGCAGAGCCTCGGGATAGATCCATTTGGAGGAGACAGCACCGTTTTGCTGCTGCTGCCGATGCCTTATGGTATTGCCAATGAGACCTACGAGATTTGGATAATCGCAGCCAGTCAGGATGACTCGGGCTACCAATCGAGCGTAAGGGTCCTGCTTACAGTCCCTGTGACCAATCTGGTCGAAGTCGAGGATCTCGACATGACAGAAGAGGTGTTCAGAGGAGGGGACGCTGCTAGGACTGTTAACTGGGAAATCTGGAACAACGGTAACGTCAACGACGCCTTCACCATCGATTTTGATACCAGTCACCCCGACGTCTGGGTTCAGGCGACCGGGCTGACCAATGGGAGGACTCCGTATGTCCCAGCAGGTTCGTCACTGAACCTCACCGTGCGCTATTCGTTCGACTTTTCCGCCTCTGGGGAGCGCGACATCACCTTAACCGCATCCAGCGTCGAGGCTGCTAGTGATGGACTCACAGTCAGTGGCAGTGGAAAGGCCGAGTTCATCGTTGGCACACAAGGCTTCTTCCAGATTCTAGCACCCATGCCACTGGAGATAACGGAGAGTGGGGACGACTACGCGCTTGTGTACACTGTGGTCAACCTGTACCCTGATGACCAACTCCTGAGGGCTGACATCGACAGGAACTCTGACATCTTCTTCAACATCTTCGATGCGCGTGTGGATACGGGCGACAGGGACTTTGTCCTACTCGCCAATGAGTCTAGGGTCATCACTGTCTGGCTTACGGTGACCGATGACAACCTAGAGAACCTCCTCGAGAACGAGATGACCTTCGGAATAGTGCTCGAGGTCGACGGCGACAGGGACAAGGTCTCGATGAACGGGTCTGTAGTCATGTACAAGTTGAACCCCATCGAAACTGGCGTCGACGTCGAGGAGACAGCTTGGTGGGCCGGCAACATCCTGTTCCTCCTCATCGGATTGGGAGTCGTGGTCGCGGTTCTAATCGCCTCGCTCAGGATATTCAAGAGCGCGACCGCTCCAATGGAGGAGATCTCGACCCTAGACACCTACGAGATGACCGTAGATGGCAGCGGCTGGGACGATCAGGACGGAATCCCAAACGCTCCAGAACTGCCTGCAGACGACGAGGTGGCCAATTCAATGTACGGAGGTGCAAAGGAGATCTTTGAACAGCCTCCGGAGATGCCCCCTCCTCCTTCTGTAGAACCCGAGCCAGAGCCAGAACCCGAGCCAGAGCCCGAGCCAGAGCCAGAGCCCGAGCCAGAGCCAGAACCCGAGCCAGAGCCTTCTTCCGAACTTCCTCCAGGAGTGCCACCGATTCCAGAGAAAGGTCTCCCTGAGGGATGGTCACAAGAGCAGTGGGTCCACTACGGCCAGCGCTGGTTAGACCAACAGAACAGCGAATAAGCGCCCCGACGCACACTAGCACACGCCCGTGCGAGGCCTTATGACCCCCCTATTGGTCGCCGGATTCCGGAGTGTGATTTCCTATGTACAGCGGTCAACAACCAATTTTTATTCTCAAGGAAGGCACAGAGCGTACCAGTGGTCGCTCGGCGCAGAGCAACAACATCGCTGCTGCCAAGGCAGTGGCGGACTCGGTGCGTTCTACTCTAGGTCCGAAGGGTATGGATAAGATGCTGGTAGACAGCATGGGCGACGTAGTCATCACCAATGACGGCGCTACTATTCTCAAGGAGATGGACATAGAGCACCCTGCGGCGAAGATGATCATAGAGATTGCCAAGACTCAGGAGCAGCACTGCTACGATGGCACCACAAGTGCCGTCGTAATCGCAGGAGAGCTGCTGAAGCGCAGTGAGGATCTAGTCGAACAGAATGTCCATCCAACAGTAATCTGCGAGGGCTTCAGACTCGCCTCTGACAAGGCCTCAGAACTCATCGAGGCTCATTCCATCACTGTCAATCAGGATATGCTGGAAGAGGTAGCGAAGACCGCACTCACAGGCAAGAGTGCAGGTGCAGTCAAGGAATTCCTCGCCGACATCTCGGTCAGAGCAGTCCTATCGGTAACTCAGGATGTAGATGGCGAGATAGTGGTTGACCTCGACGACATCAAGGTGCAGAAGAAGCAAGGTGGATCGATTAAGGACAGTTCCCTAGTTGACGGCATCATTCTCGACAAGGAACGTGTCCACAGCGGCATGCCGCGCAGCGTGACTGATGCAAAGGTCGCCCTAATCAACTCGGCCATCGAGGTCAAGAAAACCGAGGTCGACGCTAAGATTCAGATTACCGACCCGAGCATGCTCTCGCAGTTCCTCGATGAGGAGGAGCAGTACCTGAAGTCTCTTGTTGAGAAGATTCAGGCCTCTGGAGCCAGTGTAATCATCTGCCAGAAGGGCATTGATGACATGGCCCAGCACTACATGGCGAAGGCTGGATTGTTCGCCATTCGCCGGGCCAAGAAGAGCGATATGGAGGCCCTATCGAAGGCTACTGGCGGCAGGATCGTGACCAACATAGACGACCTGTCCTCCGACGATTTAGGTAGTGCTTCGAAGGTCGAGGAGCGCAAGATAGGCGAGTCAGACATGGTCTTCGTCACTGGCTGCCCCGATGCTAAGAGTGTCTCAGTACTACTCAGAGGCGGGACCGAGCACGTGGTCGATGAGGTCCGCCGAGCCTTCGACGATGCTGTTGGTGTAGTCGCTGTGGCTCACGAGGACGGAGTAGTACTGACCGGAGGCGGTTCAGTCGCCGCCGCGATAAGCCGCGAACTGCGTTCTTATGCCGAGGGAATCGGAGGAAGGGAGCAGATGGCTATCGAGGCATTCTCGGGGGCTCTTGAGGTAATTCCTCGGACCCTCGCTGAGAACGCCGGACTGGATCCGGTCAACACCATAATCGACCTCAGGAAGGCACACTCGGAGGGCAAGTCGCACTACGGGGTCAATGTCTACGAGGGCGGAGTTGCCGACATGAGTGAGGCCCAGGTCTTCGAACCCAGCAGAGTCGTGGAGCAGGCCATCCAGAGCGCCTCTGAGACCGCAGTGATGATCCTGAGGATTGACGATGTGATATCTAGCCGCGCAGGCTCCCCTATGCCTGATGGCGGCGAGTTCGACGGCATGGGCATGATGTGAGGCATAGGGTGGAATACGGCCTACGGCCGTAGACCCCGGTTGCACTAAATTCAATAATCGTGTCAGGGTGCCCAGACTGCCGATAGGCACGAGTGGACTTCATGGCGATATTCAGCGTCTTCATCGATGACGGCTGTATCGTCTGCGATGCCTGCGAGGAAGCGGCTCCGGACATCTTCGAGGTCACTGAAGACACCTGCTTCATCAAACCCGACGCTAGGCTCGATGGCGGTTACGACCGCAACGTTGGCAAATCCGGGCTCAAACCGGATGTGGTATCTTCTCTCTCAGATGACATCTTCGATGCCGCAGACGCCTGCCCAGTCGATGTCATCATCGTAGTGGAGGGCACTGGAGAGGAAGTACCTGAGGCAGCAGAGGAAGCAGCTCCCGAGCCAGAGGTGGAGATAGTCTCCGAGGAGTCCGAGGAGATAACGGGTGATGACCTCGAGTCTCTTCTGACTGCAGGGGACCGGACGATGAGCATCCTATTCGGCTCGCAGTCAGGCAACTCCGAGGAACTGGCGGCCAAATTCGCGAAGCGGGCCACTGACTACGGCCTCGACGCCACAGTGCACGACATGGATGGATTCGACCTGTCTGCTCTGCCTGGGATGAAGAGAGTCCTGATTATCTGCTCGACTTGGGGCGAGGGCGAAATGCCCGACAACGCTGAGGAGTTGTGGCTACAAGCCAGCGCAGACTCGGCACCCAATCTGTCAGGAGTTAACTTCTCAATCCTCGCTCTTGGCGATACCAGCTACGAGTTCTACTGCGAATCTGGCAAGGACTGGGACAACCGACTGCAGCATCTGGGTGCGACGCGACTACTCGATCGCGTTGACTGCGACGTGGATTACGACTCCTCTGCAGCAGCTTGGGCCATCGATGCACTCGCAGTGATGGCTGCGGTCGATGGTAGCGGCCAGTTCCATGAGAATCAGGTGGAGGCAATCAAGGATCGAGTCAGCGGCTCGGCCGCAGCGGGAGCGGCCGGCGAGGACGGCTTCACCGTTCCCGAGACCGCTGCAGAGGCCATCCAAGCTGAGATTAGCATATTCCGGTACGACCCTGTCAGCGCCACCGCGGGCAAGGATACCTGGGTCTGCGCCCTGCCCGGCCACATGTCGGTGCTCGAGTCCTTGAGGGCGCTGAAGGAGACTCATGATGGCACCCTGACTTTCAGAGACGGCCCCAGCGACGATCCAGCCACCGCGATATCAGTCAATGGCAGGTTGATTCTGCCCGGTAGCGTCAGACTCGATTCGGCAGCCCCAATCCGAGATGGTGGACTGAGGCTGCGCATAGAGCCCTTGCCATCGTTCGACGTCATCCGAGACCTAGTTGTGGACCACTGGTCTCTCGAGAGGGGAAGGGAGTCCTCTAGGCCGTGGATGATCGCAGCCACTAGGGGGGGTGCTGATACCGCTCAGGGTGTATTGGGGACCATGGACCCCTCGACTGCAGACATGCTGCATTCGATTACCGACTTTTGCAGCGCACCACTGCTGCATTCTTGCTCTGACGCCACTCCTCATTCAGAGGTATACCTCGGACCCGCAGTCCTAGCACGGATATGGGCACGCATTAACGACCCACGCTCTTCGGAATCTAGCATAGCTGTGATGCAAGATATAATGGACTCCAATGGGGGGATAAAGGCTGAGACCGATCTCGCTTCGATCCGCCGGCAGAATGGTTCGGCGAGAATCATTGCTGACGCCCTCCTCGACGCGCGGACCTCGACTCTGAGCAGGGGCGCCTTCAACGGCCGCCATGGCAAGCACGTCTGGTGGTACAGCTGGTCCGTGAAGAGCAGTGGTAGAGTAAATGACACCGTAATCTACAGGCAGGTTCTCGGTCCGATGGGGCTGCTCGGAAACCTGTTCTCGGGGGTGACTGCCCGCATGGTATTCGGATTCACTAGGACCGGCGGCAATGTATTCAACGGCATGTTGGGAATGTTGGCCCCACCTGCCGGTATCGGAAAGATGCCGAAGCAGTTCAATTCCTCTGTCGATGACCACCACGAGGTCGTCGCGATATTCAACGAAGTGGATGGTAGGTTCTGATGCCACTGAAGTACGCTTATCACCCTGGTAATGTGGCCCACAGCAGTGCTACCGAGGTGGCTGAGACGATGGAACCAGTCGCCCAATCACTAGGCATCGAACTGGTCCCGATGAGGGGCGCGACCAGTTGCGGAGCCGGAATAATCAGACAGGCCAGCAGGCGTTTGCAGTTGACCCTCAATGCCCGCACCTTCGCAATGGCAGAGGAACTCGGCCTCGACATCATCACACCGTGTGCAGCTACAGCTGGGAACCTGCATGAGGACCTCTCCGACCTCAAACAGAATCCCAATCTGCTCGCAGAGGTCAACGAGGTCCTTGAGAGGACCTGCGGCAGGAGATTCTCGGGGGGAGTCGAAGTCCACCATCTCCTGCACGTGATAGTGGATGAGGTCGGCCTCGAGAAACTCGAGGCCGCAATCCTGAACCCCATCGACTTCGATGTCGCTGCATTCTACGGTCCGAACATACAGCAGGCTGGAGCCTGCGGGGGCGATGACGTCCACGACCCGGACTACCTCGAGCAGGTCATCGATGCCATCGGAGGGAAGCCGGTGCAGTGGGAGGGGCGCACACAGAGCGTAGGAGTTCCGGGGCTGTTATCTGAGGAGCCGACGGTGCTGCGGCAGGCTGCTGCAGTACTCCATGAGGCCAAGTCCGAGGGAGCAGAACTCATCGTAAGCGCTTGCAACCTCTCGCACAGCGTCCTCGATATCTATCAGGGCAAGGCGTCGAGGTCGACCGGACTCGCTACCAATATCCCAGTTATCCATCTAACAGAGATGCTTTCTTTCTCTATGGGCCACCACAACACTAGGCTGGCACAGCTGAGGACTAGGATTGCAGTCATCGGCGACTGACTAAGTATCCTGCTCGAGGCCATTTTCGGGGCCGATGACGGGCTCATCGCCGAACTGTTCCAACCCGGCCTGCCCTCTTGCCCTGAATGTGCTTGGAGGGAGCGCAGTGGGATCCCTGCTATCCTGTACTGTGCTGATGTCTGACTCGGTAATCTCTATCCGGTGCATCTGGCGTTGACTGGAGACGAACTCCGAGGCAGATATGGTGCCGCCCTCTGAGTCAATCTCGAATCTACCTAGGTTGGAGAGATCTGTGTGAGGACTGCGGAGGAGTTTCCTGCGAACCCTGTGCACGGCCCGCTGCATGAATTCCTCCCGCCTCTCGGCAGACGCTCTAGCTCCCTCGTCGCGCGTGTCCTCGGCTATCAGGACGACAACCTCTCCCTCTCGGTGCCTACCGGTCCTACCACGCCTCTGTATGGTGCGTATCTCACTGGACACCGGTTCGTAGAATATCACTAGGTCGGCGCTAGGGATGTCGAGCCCTTCCTCGCCTACCGAAGTCGCGATTAGCACATTAGCAGAACCCGACCTGAACTTGTCCAGCCTCTCGATCTGCTGCTTGGGAGTCAGTCCCTCCCTCCCTCCCCGGCTGGATTGACCGACGAACTGTATAGGACGGGCTCCATCTAACTCGTCTAGGGATTTCTCGACGGCTGCGACGGTATCTCTGAATGTGGCGAACACGATGATGCGCGAATCGGAATTCCTGCGAAGCCTCTCAGAGACGAGCCTTCGGACTGCGCTGACCTTGGTATGGATCTCACCCATCTCGGTCAGGCTCTTGCGCAGGCTCGACACCCGTCCGTCCCTCAGGAAGTTTCGCGTCGATTTGTTCTGAGATTGCTCACTCCTCGAGAGCCGCTCGAGGAACTCGCTCGAGGCGGCGACGCCCTGGCACAGCAGGTGGTTGATTAGGTGATGCAGACGCATCGCAGTGGCAATTCTAGAAACCGACTGGTAGGCACTGGACTCGCCCCTAGAAATTGCCTGCTGGGCCCGCTCCATTGCATTGGACAGACCAGCATGGCTGATTACCCCAGGCATGACGTACCTACCCAGCCTCCTCTCGCGGTCGACGATGCCGCTCTGCCACATGACTAGGGGCTCTGCGAGCTCTCTAATCTGATTTGGAACTCTGACCTTTACCTCTTGGATCTCCAATCCTGCTAGGTGCTGTGCCACCATCGCGTCGGCACCCGTCTTCAGATGGATTCTACCTATGCCCAGTCGGCCGCAGACTTCCTCGACCTGATTGGTCTTGGAACCCGGGCTCGCTGTGGTAGCTAGGACGAGTGGTTCAGATGACTGTGACAGATACATGTCCCCGACCTGAGCCATCGCGTGATTCCCTGTAGAGTGATGCGCCTCGTCGACAACGAGGAGAGAGCAGTCAGAGAGGTCCAAGACCCCTCGGGTGACATCGTTCCTGACAACCTGCGGGGTCGCTACTACTAGTCTGGACGAGCCCCAAAGAGCAGCACGCTTCGCGACCGGGTTCTGACCCGTCACGGATATCGGATTGACCGAAGCGCTGCTCGACAGCACGGACTCGATTCCACGCAGGTGCTGTTCTACTAGGGCGACGGTCGGGGCGATCATCAGGATCCAGCCGTCACTGCTCTCCAATCGGTCGGCGATTACCATCCACGCGACCACCGTCTTACCAGCAGCGGTCGGCAGAACGAGCATCATCGATCCGGAAAGCGCCTCATCTGTCGCCTCGAGCTGGTAAGCACGGGCCTCGATTAACCCCGGCGTGAGGCTCGGATGAAGAATTCCGTGCTGCATGGACCCGCATCTTGGAAGTCAGGGTTCAAAATCGTTGCACAATTCCGGGATTACCCTTACACCCCGTAGGGGTGGTGCATCTTCTTCCCCGATTCGTTCAAATAGGGTATGTTAGTCGCAAGGCCGCTCACTACGTGAGGAACCAGACACCAAAAGGCACTGCTAAAGCAACCTGCATGCCCGACTCGCACTCGCGACTCGGGTTCGGTGTCACGGTTTCTCCTTGACGAAGTGGGCCTGGCAGACGGCCGCTGTGCGGCCTGATGACGGTAAACACTTGGAGAAATTGAAATGGGCGACCGCAGCAAACCCCGCCGTGGTAGCATGGGCTATAGCCCTCGTAAGAGGGCAAATCGCCAGTTCGGCAGAATCAGTTCTTGGCCCGAGTCAGACTCCTCTGAGATTAGGGTACAGGGCTTCGCCGGCTGGAAGGCCGGTATGACTCACCTCCTAGTTCGCGACAACAATCCCAACTCCCCCTCGGCCCAACAAGAGGTTCGCAAGGCCGTGACAGTCATCGAGGCACCTCCAATGAGCGTGCTGGCTGTCCGGGGCTACCGAATGACTCCCTACGGCATGCAGACTGCAGGTGAGGCTTGGTTCAACTCAGACACCGGCCCGGAGGGCCTGTCGCCTCGCTTGGCCAACCAGAGCCGCGGTGAGCGTGACGCCGAGGAGGGCCGCAAACCCTCCAAGCGCGCTGGGCGCATCCCCTCTAGGGGCGAAGGCTCACCGGATGCGGCTCTTGAGGCCCTGCGCGAGGCCGACCTCTGCGAAGTCCGACTCATCGTTTCCACACAGCCTGCTCTGGTCAAGAGTGTGTCCAGCAAGACCCCCGAGATCATGGAGGTCGCCCTAGCGGGAGGAGACAACGCATCCAAACTGGACTGGGCTGAGGAGAGGCTCGGTGGTACAATATCTCTGGATGACGTTTACGAGACAGGTCAGGAAATCGACGTGGTCGGCGTCACCAAGGGCAAGGGTTGGCAAGGCTCAATCAAGAGGTGGGGGATCAAACTCCTCTCGCACAAGAACAGCAAGCGCAGGCGGCAGGGCGGCAACATGGGGGACTTCGGTACGGGGTACGTCCGCAAGACCATACGTCAAGCGGGCCAAGTCGGCTACCACAACCGCACAGAATTGAACAAGCGTATCCTGAGGGTCTCAAACCCAGGGGAGTCCGATATTACTCCCGCTGGTGGTTTCCTCAAATACGGCGAGGTCACCAACCCGTACATGATTATCCAAGGCAGTCTGCCCGGCCCCTCCAAGCGAATGCTGAGGTTCCGAGACGCCATTCGCCCAAGGCCGACCAAGCCCGAGGTCGACATCACTTATGTGAGCACTTCGAGCAAGCAGGGAGCGTGATATCATGAAGATGAAGGCCTACAATCTGGTTAATTCGGTAGAGCAGGAAGAGCTCGATGCTGGACTTTTGGCTGAGTACTATTCCGTGGAAGCCAACGACGGCAAGAGCATAACTCTGCCCTCAGTATTCTCTTCCGATGTCCGTGAGGATCTCATCCGCTCGACAGTACTGGCTTCTCGGGCTAATCGCCGGCAGCCGTACGGCCACCGTGAGCACGATGGCAAGAGGGCTCCACAGCCAGGTATGAAACACTCAGTAGAGTGGTGGGGCAAGGGGCGCGGCGTATCGAGAATCATGCGCAAGACAGGTCAGCGGACCGGAGCCCAGAACCCTCACACTCGAGGTGGTCGCAGGGCACATGGCCCGTTGGTGGCAAAGGACTGGTCCCAGAAGATTAACTCAAAGCAGCGCCGCATGGCTCGTGACTCCGCCATCGCCGCTACCGCCGATGCAGAATCCGTAGCTGCGCGCGGCCATCGCTTCGACGACGGCGTGCGCTTCCCGGTAATCATCGATGGCTACGTCGAGTCGCGCGACGACTCGGAGGAGAAGTACGAGATTGAGGCTATCCCTCTGCAGTACTCAACACGCAAGTTCGTGGCCATGATGGAAGGCCTCGGCCTAGGGGCCGACCTCGAGAGGGCAAAGAGCGGTAGGAACATCCGTGCTGGAAAGGGCAAGATGAGGGGTCGACGGTACAGAACTCCCAAGAGTATTCTACTCGTAGTTTCCAACCGGGACGGCCTCCACAAGGCGGCCCGAAACGTCCCTGGTGTGGATGCAGTAGCCACCAAGGATCTGTCCGCTGAGGACTTAGCTCCCGGTGGCGATTCCGGACGTCTGACCGTATGGACGAAGGCTGCGATAGAGGAACTGGAGTGATTTGATGGTTGACCCGTATGACATCATCATCATGCCTTGGATTACCGAGAAGACGCTCGAGGCACGCCGCGTCGCAGATGAGGAGAGCGGCTACAAGGAGAACAACAACAGAATCGAGTTCATTGTACACAAGGACTCAACGAAGAAGCAGATTCGAGAGGCCGTCGAGCAGATGTTCGACGTCAAGGTTCGCAAGGTGAACACCAGATTTACGATGACCGGCAAGCACGCCAGCGTGCGCCTTGCCGAAGGTTACGATGCAGAGGAGGCCGCGCTCAAACTGGGCGCGTTCTGAACGAGGTGAGAATATGGGTAAGCGCACACGTTCACAACGCCGCGGTTCGAGCCCCAAGAACAAGGTCTCGAGTCACCGCTTCCCCGCGTCCAACAGGATTCCTCGTGTCAACGATGAGATTGGTGAGGTGGTGGATCTGATTCACAGTCCCGCTCACACAGCCCCTTTGGCCAAGATCAAGTTCGCCGACGGCAGCATCGGCCACATCGCCGCGCCTGAGGGTATCTCAGTAGGGCAGAACCTAGCATTTGGCGACAACGTGTCCCTGAGGCCGGGCAACGTTACCAAGCTCTCCCAGATTCCCGAAGGAACTCCGATATGCAACATCGAAGCCCGTCCCGGAGACGGCGGCAAGTTCGCTCGCTCCGGGGGCAATTCCGCTACCCTCGAGGCTAGGATAGATGACAAGGCCCGCGTACGTCTACCAAGTGGACGCGTCAAGGAACTCCCAGCGAACTGCCGTGCTACCATCGGCGTTTTGTCCGGCCATGGAAGGTCTGAGAAGCCGCTGATGAAGGCCGGAGCTGCTCACTATCGCGCCAAGGCGCGCGGCAAACTCTACCCGACTGTCAGCGGAGTGGCGATGAACCCGGTCGATCACCCCCACGGCGGTGGCAACCATCAGGCCGTACACGGCCCGAGCTCGGTGAGCCGGAACGCTCCGCCGGGCAAGAAGGTCGGAAACATCGCACCGCGTCGGACTGGACGCGGAAGGGTAAGGGAACAGGAGACTGATTAGAATGGCTCGCCGCAGGTCGAAGAAGGTATTCCGCTCGCCCAAGTTGGCGAGGCGTCAGGCCCGTAAGCGACGCTCGATGATCTCTGAGCGCCGTAAGAAGGAGTTCCTGTGGCGTGGGTACAACATGGAACAACTCCTTGAGTTGCCTCTGTACCCTCCTGAGGATGACATGGAAGCCACTTGCATAGCCACTCTGATGCCCTCGCGCGCAAAGCGATCACTCTCTCGCGGACTCAATTTGGAGTGCGAGAATCTACTCGAAAGCATCCGCTCCAATGACGGCAAGATCGTCAAGACCCACTGCCGCAGCATGTACATCCTTCCCGAGATGGTCGGGACGACAGTCGGAATCCACAACGGCAAGGACTTCGTCAGAGTCGAGATAGTTCCAGAGATGATTGGTCACGCGCTGGGCGAGTTCTCCCACACGCGCAAGTCGGTTACGCACACCGGCCCCGGCGTCGGAGCAACCCGTTCGTCACAGCACGTGGCGCTGAAGTGAGGTGAGAGTGATGAGCAGGAGAACAGGAGAACCGCAGTCCGGATACACCCAGCTGCTGGAGGGCTCCAACCTAGTCACCGCCCGCGCAGTCAACGTAGATTGCCACCACAAGCACTGCTATCACATCGCAAAGGCGATTCGCGGCATGAACGCCACAGACGCAGTAGAGTACCTCGAGGACGTCGTCGCCAAGAAGCGAGCGATTCCCTACACCCGTCGCTCCCGCAGGGGCCGCGGCGGCAACACGATGGCAGGGCACCGCAAGGGCAAGATGGGTCCCGGTAAGTATCCGAACAAGGCCTCAAAGGTGTTCATCAAGCTCATCAACAGCGCCATGGACAACGCGCGTCAGCGCTTCGACACCCTCGATGCTGAGGATATGACGATTACACACGTAGCCGCACACCGCGGCCAGGTTGCTACCAACTGGCGCCCTAGGGCCATGGGTCGCGCCACGCCCAGCAACCACTACCAAGTCAATCTCGAGGTCTTCCTCGAGCACTTCGGTGCCGGAGAGGGAGAGGACGTATTCTGAGGTGATTATGTGAGGCAGCAGAGTACCATCAGAACCCTCATCGGCCGCAATGTCGAGCGACAGCTCGTCCGCGAGTTCCTGCTGAGGGAGACCGAGCGCGCTGGTTTTGGCGGCCTGACTTTCAACCGCACTCCAGAGGGCACCAAGATTAGCCTGCGGGCAGAACAGGTCGGTCGCGTAATCGGTCGCCGAGGCAAGGTCATCCACGAACTCAGCAACCGCCTGAAGAACGATTTCTCCCTAGACCGCCCCCACCTCGACGTCGAAGAGGTCACCGAGCCTCGTCTCAACGCCCAGATAATGGCCAGCCGTATTTCTAGCTCCCTTGAGCGTGGTTGGTTCTTCCGCCGCGCTGGACATGGCACGGCTCAGCAGATAATGGACGCAGGCGCGCGTGGATGCCTAGTCATCCTCAGTGGTAAAATCACAGGTGCTCGACACAGAGTCGAGAAGTTCCAGCAGGGCCACATCAAGTTCTGCGGTGAGACCGCCCTTGAGTTCATGGACACCGGCTTTTCGACCGCTGTCAAGAAGCTGGGTACGATTGGCTGCACAGTCAGGATAATGCGGCCTGATGCCAAACTCCCGCACGAGATAATCATCACCGAGCGCGCAGACTCGGGCCTACCACCCCTAGCTGAGGTCGCCGTCTTCGAAGTCTCTGACGAGGAGACCGACGAGGAACCGTCTGCCATCATCGAGGAGCCCAAGGCCGATGCCGAGAGTGTGGTCGATTCGGTTGTCGACATGATGGCCGGAATCGAGCAGACGAAGGAGGAGGAGTAAATGTCGCATATCAGATCAAGGGACATCGAGACGATGAGTCCGGAGCAGCGAGAGGAAACACTGGAGGAACTCCGCGAGGAGCTACTACAGCTTCGCGCTCAACTAGCACTGGGAGGCTCAGTATCAAACTCAGGAGCATACAAGCAGACGCGTAGGAGCATAGCGCGGATGCTGACTCGTATCAAGCAGAAGCAGGAGTAGGGTAGATGGCTGGGATATGCAACTTATGTGGACTACCGGATGAACTGTGTATATGTCAAGAAATAGCGAAGGAACAGCAGAAGGCGACAATTTCAGTAGTAAGGAGGAGGTACGGAAAAATGGTCACAATCGTCGAGGGAATAGAGGACACTGCCATCGATCTGGGCCAGCTCGCCAAGATTCTCAAAGGCGCGTGCGCGAGCGGCGGCACCGTCAAGGGGCGAACCATAGAACTGCAGGGAGATCACAAGAAGAGGGCCGCCAAGGTGCTCGAGCAGAACGGCTACCAGGTGGAGGTGCGCTAGATGGGAGATTTGATGCACATGCCATGGTTGTCCCGCACCATCACGGTGGTCGGTTCGCCGGACCCCTCTCTAGTAGGTCTCAGAGGTACCGTATTAGACGAGACCCGCAGGACCATACGCGTCCTTACCGAGAACGGCCGCGTCCGACTCGCGAAGGACGTCATCACATTCACCATCGACTCTGGGGAGGTTATCGACGGCTCAGCCGTAACACAACGCCCCGAGGATCGAATCAACCGCAGGTACAGGGGGCACTGAGATGAGAGACATCGGTGTAGACGTCAGTACTCCAGAGGGAGAGTGGGACGGTAGTGACAACTGTCCCTTCTTCGGCAGCCTGAGGGTGCGCGGCCAGATTATCGAGTGCACCGTGTCCTCATTGGGGATGACCGATTCCATCGTAGCCGAGAGGGAGACCTCGCGCTACATGAAGAAGTACGAGCGCTATGAGAAGCGCACTCGACGCTACGCCGCCCACCTGCCTACTTGCATAGGCGGCGTTAGTAGGGGCGACAAGATCCGCATCATGGAGTGCAGGCCGCTGTCGAAGACCGTCAAGTTCTGCGTCATCGAGAAGGAGGCGTCTGAATGAGGGGAATAGCCGGACGCGTCACAGCGGGCCTGCCTACGCAGGCACGTCTCGATTGCGTGGACAACACTGGCGCGAAGGTCGTGCAACTGATTACCGTTCTGAAGAAGGGCGGCGTGGCACGCCGCTATCCCGCTGCCGGAGTGGGCGACATGATTCGCGTCACTGTAAGGCGCGGTACCCCCGAGACACGCCGTCAGATATTCGATGCCGTCATCGTTCGACAGGCGCGCCCGTTCAGGCGCGTCGACGGAACTTGGGTTCAGTTCGAAGACAACGCATGCGTTATTACGAACAGGCGCGGTGAGGTGCAAGGCTCCGATATCAAGGGTCCTGTGAGCCGAGAGGCGGCAGAACGGTGGCCTCGGATAGCCGCCACTGCGAAGCAGATAGTGTGAGGTGAGAAGAATGGTGAGCAAGAATCCCGGAAAACAGCGCCGAACAAGCCGCAAGGCCGCCTTGCATGTCCAGCGCAAGCGACTACGGGCTCGCCTGCTGACTGATGATCCCGAACTGCGGGCCATCCGAACCGTCACTGTGCGAGTGGGTGACGAGGTCGAGGTAGTACGCGGCGACTTTGGCAATCCGAACAGCGTCAAGCCAGACTCAAGCGGCAAGCGCCTGGGGCAATCTAGGGGCCGCGCCGGAATCAAGGCCAAGGTGGCCGGTGTGGATACCGAGAGAGGAATGATATTCGTCGACGGAATCACCTCTTCCACTGCTGATGGCAAGGAGGAGGGTGTGCCAATCAGGCCCTCCAACCTCATAGTAACCTCTCTGTTTGAGGGCGATCCATTGAGAATCAAGAGGCTGATGGAGAGGTCAGGAGGTGACACCGATGAGTAGGAGCCACATCAAGCGCCTAGTCATGCCACGTAGCTGGCCTCTGCCTCGCAAGTCCTCCATTTGGGTGCAGAAGCCCAATCCTGGCGGTCACTCCATCGAGAACTGCATGCCCCTCGCTCTCGTCCTGCGCGACGTCCTCGGTGTCGCACACACTCGACGTGAGGCCAAGCGTATCTTGCACTCTCGCCAAGTCATGGTGGATGGTCGTATTGAGACCGACGACGGCCGAGGAGTCGGTCTGATGGACGTCCTATCGGTAGGTGAGAAGAACTTCCGCTGTGTACTCGACACCAACGGCAAACTGCGCTACCGCCCTATTCCAAAGAATGCAGTCGGCAGCAAGATTTGCCGTGTAACCGGCAAGACCACTATTCGAGGTGCGAAGACACAGCTGCACCTGCACGACGGCAGGAACCTGCTGATGGACGACGCCTCGCCCTACAAGAGCGGCGACAGCGTCATCATCTCTCTTCCAGAGCAGCAGATTACCTCCCACCTTCCATTCAATGAAGGCGCTCAGTCATACCTGACGGGTGGCAGTCACATCGGCGAGATCGCTACAGTTCGTGGACACGACATCAAGCGTTCTTCCAAGGCGAATGAGGTCCAGTTCGACGATTTCCTGACCATTGCAGACTATGTCTTCATCATCGGCTCTGAGTCAGACATCCCGGGGGCTGAATCATGAGCGAGGAGGGCAATGCCATGCTGGCTCCGTCCATCATCAAGGTAACCATCAACATCGGTGTCGGCGAGGGAGGCCAGAGGCTACAACTCGCCGAAAGGGTACTCGAGGTCCTCACTGGCATGAAGCCCGTGCGCACCTTGGCTACTCAGACCAACCGTGACCTCGGCACACGCAGAGGTTCTCCAATCGGATGCAAGGTCACCATCCGTGGCGAGGAGGAAATCAAGAATTTCCTCAAGGATGCCTTCTGGGTCCGTCAGAATACTCTGCCAGCCTACAACTTCGACACTCAGGGCAACCTTTCCTTCGGAATCTCGGACTACACTGACTTCCCGAAGCAGAAGTACGATCCAGACATCGGTATCTTTGGGATGGATGTCAATATTGTTCTTGAGAGGCTTGGGCACCGGGTCTCGCGACGCCGCCAGAGAAGCTCGAGGGTTGGCCTCAAGCACAGGGTCAGCCGCGAAGAGAGCAAGCAGTGGTTCCAAGAGTTCTACGAACTCGAGATAGTGGAGGAGTGAGAAGGATGGCGCACGACCACGGCAAGGAGATAGGGCGTTCCAACGGCTGCCGACGCTGCGGCCGCAAGCGGGGATTAATCCGCCGACACGGTCTCAGGTTGTGCAGGCAGTGCTTCCGAGATGTAGCTCCCGAAATAGGATTCAAGAAATACTCGTGAGGTGAAAGAAATGCAGTTTGACCCCCTAAGTGACGCGTTCACGCGAATATTCAATGCCGAGCAAGCCGGTCACTACGAAGTGACCGTTAACCCGGCCAGCAAGATGCTGGGCAACCTGCTGTCCATCATGCAGGCCTCCGATTACATCGGTGAGTACGAGAAGATAGACAACGGCCGCGGCGGCTCTTTCCGCGTTGAGCTTATTGGAGCCATAAACCGCTGTGGCGTAATCAAGCCGAGGCACTCTGTCAAGCGCTCCGAGTTCGATAAGTGGGAATCGAGGTACCTACCTGCTCGTGACCTCGGTCTACTTATTCTATCCACCAATCAAGGCGTCATGAACCACTATGAAGCCAAGAAGGAGAGAGTCGGTGGACGACTTCTCGCATACATTTTCTGAAGGAGAGATTAGAATGCCGAAACTAGATCACATCTCACATTCCATCGCACTTCCAGAGGGTGCGAGTGCGAGTATCGAAGGAGATACGGTAACCGTCTCGAAGGACGGCCAATCGCTATCACGCGAGTTCAGGCACCCCAAGGTGGAGGTCAGGGAAGCCGAGGAAGGACTCGAGATATTCGTCAATCTACCACGTCGCTCCGACAAGGCCATCGCCGGTACTTGGGCTGCACACCTGCGCAACATGGTGCATGGCATCGATGAGGGCTTCGAATACCGACTCAAGGTAGTGTTCAGTCACTTCCCGATGAGCCTCAAGGTAGAAGGCAAGCAGCTCACAATCAACAACCTGTTCGGTGAAAAGGTCCCTCGCGTGGCCAAGTTGCCGTGGAGCCCCGCCGAGGTGGAGGTCAGGGTGGAGAACAAGACCGACGTAGTTGTGAGAGGTGCCGACCGCGAGAAGGTCGGCCAGACCTCGGCTAACATCGAGCGCGCTTGCAGGATCAAGAATCGAGACAGACGAGTATTCCAGGATGGCATCTACATCATCTCGAAGGGAGCATGATAACATGGATACGGACTACGAGGAATTCACCGTCGCCCAACTCAAGGACTTCCTGCGCGAGCGCGAGTTGCCAGTATCTGGCAAGAAGGCTGAGTTGGTCGCCAGACTGGCCGAGGATGACAACACTCCTGAAGCCGAAGAAGCCCCCGAGGAGGAGATGGGAGAGGACGACGACTTCGATGACGATGATGATAATTTCTTTGATGACGAGTGGGATGACTTCCACGTCGCCCGGCAGAAGCCAGTTCTCGACGACTCGACCATCTCTGACATTGAGGTGCTGAAATCTCAGAAGAAGAAGCAGCCCGCCTTCAGGAGGCAGGAATGGTTCCGTTACAGAAGGCTCGGGAAGACCGGTTGGAGGAAGCCTAAGGGCATGCAGTCCAGCCAACGAATGAACCGCAAGTACCGCTCTCCCATGGCTAGGGTCGGATATCGCAAGATCGCCTCTGTCAGGGGTCTGCACCCATCAGGTTTCGAAGAGGTCATGGTCCACAAGCCAGCGGACCTCGACGGTATCAACCCTGAGCGTCAGGCAGTCCGCATTGGCTCAAGGGTTGGTAACAGGAAGCGGGCCCAGATTCACGACCGTGCCGACGACCTCGGACTCAGGGTGCTAAACCGGAGGCGCTTCGAGCGTAGGGGGGACTTGCAATGATGATTACAAACCAGAAGCGGATGGCTGCTCAGATACTCTCGAGGAAGGAAGGCAGGGAAGTAGGAATCCACCGCGTCTGGATCCACCCGGACTACCTCGACGAGGTTTCTAGCGCTGTCCAGAAGGACGACATCCGCGAACTCATTGAGGAGGGCCTGATTAAGGCCAAGCCAATCAAGGGGACCAGCCGCGTACGAGCTCGCAAGGCTGCAACTCAGAAGGCGAAGGGTCGCCGCAAGGGACACGGCTCACGCAAGGGCAGTGCCAACTCGCGCAACCCGAGGAAGCAGCGCTGGATGAGTCTGATTCGGGCCCAGCGCAGGGAACTCAAGGATCTCCGCTCCAGTGAGGCGCTGAACCCGTCTCAGTACCGTTACTACTACCGCAAGTCAAAGGGAGGTTCGTACAGGTCAATCGCGCACATGCGATCCAACATCGAACTCGACGGCATAGCTTTGGGAGGTGATGAGTGATGGCCCATGGAAAGAGCCAGAGGCTGCGCTTCAAGCGCCGACGCAACGGGAGAACCGACTACAGGCGCCGCATGAGAATGCTCAGAGGTGGTGTGCCTAGGGCGGTTGTCAGGGTATCTAACACTCAGGTGACCTGCCAGTTGGTCGAGTTCAGGATGGATGGCGACAACATCCTCGCCTCGGTTACCGGCAATACGCTGGCCAAGTACGGCTGGCCCGCTGGTGCTTCGAGAAAATCAGTCCCGGCTTGTTACGTCGCCGGATACGCTCTGGCCAAGTCGGCCATCGCCGCAGGTCACGACAGCGCCATACTCGACATCGGTCTTGCAGCATCATCCCCCGGTAGCCGCATATTCGCTGCTCTCAGGGGAATGGTGGACGCAGGATTGGAAGTACCGCACAGCGAGAACATTCTGCCGGATGATGACAGAATCAACGGAACTCACATCGACGATTCGATTGCTACGGCGGTCGAAGCGGCGAAGAAAGCGATAGAGGGGGCATAGTATGAGCGAAGAGAAGGTTGAGGAACCCACAGAGGAACCCACAGAGGAACCCACAGAGGAACCTGTCAACTTAGCTCCTGGCTTGGCCATGGCCTTGGCTCCCGTGGAGGAAAAGGAGACCGATCGCCGCCGCCGCCGAGGCCCCGACCCACTGGCTGCACTCAGGGCATGGCAGCCCCGCACTCGCCTCGGCCGCATGGTTGCGAGCGGAGAGGTCTACACCTACGAGCAGGCCTTGGATACCGGTCTACCGATACGTGAGGTCGAGATTGTGGACGCACTCCTTCCTGACCTTACTGATGACGTGCTTGCGGTCAACATGATTCAGAGAATGACTGACTCGGGCCGCAGAGTGAGATTCAACGTCCTGTGCGCGGTCGGCAATGGGGACGGTTACGTCGGAATATCAGTCTGCAAGGGCAAAGAAGTGGCGGGCACCATCCGCAAGGCCATCGACAAGGCCAAGCTCAATCTCATCACTGTGATGCGTGGCAATGGTTCGTGGGAGTCCTCAGAAGGCCCCGGCACGAGCATCCCGTTCAAGGTGACTGGCCACTCCGGTTCCACTCGAATCACGCTCATGCCCGCACCCGCAGGTAAGGGACTGGTCATCGGAGACTACGGTCGTAGGGTCCTCAACCTCGCTGGCATCACCGATGTCTGGTCACGCTCCGCTGGCCAAACCCGCACCACCATCAACTTCGCCCGCGCCACATTCAACGCCCTAGTCGAACTCAACCGCACTCGAATCACCGAGGCAGATCGTCTCCGGCTCAACATCATCGAAGGGAGGACCATCAGATGACTTTCTTAGTAATCCGCGTTCGCAGCGACCGCGGTGTCAAGCCGAAGATTCGCGACACCATGTCAATGCTCAACCTGACTAGGGTCAACCACGCAGTCCTGATACCCGACACTCCAGCCTACGCCGGGATGCTGCACAAGGCCAAGGACTACGTGACCTGGGGAGAGGTCGACGCAGACACAGTTTCCAGCCTGATTTCAGAGCGAGGCCGTATGATTGGTGACAAACCAGTCACCAATGCAGTCATCAAGTCCAGCAGTGAGTTCTCGACCATCGGGGCACTTTCGAAAGCCATCGCATCCGGCGATGCGCGAACCAGCGATGTTGAGGGAATGAAACCCGTCTTCCGACTGCACCCACCGAGGGGCACCAAGGGATGGGGCGGCATCAAGCGCAGCTTCGTCGCAGGTGGTGCTCTGGGCTTCAGGGGCGAGGCGATAACCGACCTAGTCGGAAGGATGATTTGAGGGATTAACATGGTTTCACGTACAAACAAGTTCCGAGGTCGAAGCCGCTACCACGGCCGTGGCAAGAAGGCCGGCCGGGGTGCCGGTAAGAGAGGCGGTCGCGGCAACGCCGGAATCAACAAGCACAGGCTAATGACCCGATTGAAGTACATGCCCGGACACTGGGGGATGTACGGCTTCAACCGCCATCCTAGTCTGCGCAACGTGAACGTATCAATCAACATGCAGGAAGTCCAGAACCTCGCTGATGGCGATTCCATCAATCTCAGTGAGATGGGCTACGACAAGCTCCTCGGCAAGGGCCGAATCGACCGCGCCATCCACATCACCGTCGCAGAGGCCAGCGCGCGCGCCATAGAGAAGGTCGAGGCGGCTGGCGGATCCGTCACTATCGGAGACGATGGCGGCGACGGAGACGAGTGGGAAGAGGAGTGAGACCGATGGTTGAGCGCCGACCGAGCCGACTTGGCACTGCCATCATGGCCTTCATTTACTGGGGCGCTCTATTCTACTGGCTCAGGGACGACTTGCTTGACGGTTCGGCCGACGAGCAGTCGCGTGCTTTGACGATGTTTCTCATCTCCTTCCTCTACATCGGCTACGTGATGTGGGCGATGATGAGGGACCTCCCTGAGAACATCAGGGAAATCCCGTTTCTGGGCAAGTCCCTCAAGGGACTAATCTGGCTCATCTTCGTACTCAGTCTCGCCTATTGGGGCTGGATAGACCCGGCTGCAGTTGGATATCTGCTGGTCGGTGTGGCTCTGCTCGGCCTAGGGGCTGCCGGGGCCATGTCAATTCTGCTGTACTCTGGCTCTGAGTCAAGCAGATTGTATGCACTATCGAGACTAGTAGATGTTTACCCAAGCATCACCAAGCCCGAGGGGCACGTCAGGTTCAACCAGAAGATGTGGACCACCGTTCTGGTACTCATCATCTACTTCATGATGACCAACGTGATGATTTACGGGCTCTCGGACTCGACACTCGACATCTTCTCGTCGTTCCGCGCCATCATGGCCGGCGCCTCCGGCTCGATCATGCATCTTGGGATAGGGCCCATCGTTACCGGCTCGATTATCATGCAACTATTCGCTGGAGCCAAAATCATCCAGCTCGACCTACAGGACTCTAGTGACAAGCAACTGTACCAAGGTGTCCAGAAACTCCTCGTCCTGTTCATGATTCCTGTCGAATCAATCCCCCAGGTCTATGGCTTCCTAGACCCTAGTGAGAGTATCATCGGGCAGTACGGACTCGGATGGGCTAACGTCATCATCGTCTCGCAACTGTTCATCGGCTCATACTTGGTGTTCCTGCTCGATGAGTTGGTCAGCAAGTGGGGAATCGGCAGCGGTATCTCACTGTTCATCGCCGCCGGGGTGGCGCAGTCGACGTTCGTCGGAACGCTGTCCCCGCTACCTGTGGTCCAAGGCTCTCCACTGAGCATCGACAACCCGCCTTCGGGAGTTCTGCCAATGATTTTCTACACTCTGCGAACTGCGACCAACTCCGAACTGGTGTCTCAGAACGGATTCGAGATGATGCTTCTCAATCACGCTAATCCGATTGCTGCACTCGCATCCTCTATTCTTGTCTTCTTGGTGGTGGCGTACGCTGAATCTAGCAAGCTCGAACTGCCACTTACTCACGGTAAGGTCCGTGGTCACAGGGGGCAGTATCCGATACGACTTGTCTACGCGAGCAACATACCGGTCATTCTGATGGCCGCTCTTCTAGCCAACGTCAACATGTTCACTCTTCTCTTCTGGAGTCACCCAGTGCTCTCCACAGTTCCGATATTAGGCAGTCAGGGATGGGGGAGCAAGGCACACTGGTTCGGATCCTATGAGCCCGGTGCTACCACTCCGACTGACGGCTTCGCATGGTACTCATCAATGGTCAATGGAGTAGGGGACTGGCTGATTCCACTGCTCAATCAGACAGGCGACGCCTACGGCCATAGCCTAGGCCAGATTATGATTCACGTCTTCGTATACGTCTTCTTCATGACCGCCGGTTCTACTGTGTTTGCGAAGTTCTGGATTGAGACCACTAACATGGGAGCCAAGGATGTCGCCAAGCAGATTGAGCGTACCGGCATGCAGATTCCAGGATTCCGCAAGAACCCCGTCGTCCTCGAACGCATCCTCCAGCGCTATATCCCACCCGTTACTCTGTTCTCTGGTGCCTTCGTCGGGCTACTCGCATCCGGCGCTGACTTGCTCGGGACTGTAGGTAATGCAACTGGCACCGGACTGCTCCTAGCCGTAGGTATAATCCTGCGAACTTACGAGCAGATCCAGAAGGAACAGGCCATGGAAATGCATCCTGTCCTCCGCGACTTCTTCGGAGCCGATTGAGTAGATAATCGTCACACTGCCCCGCGATGCCATTCTAGCCCCCCTCGTCACGTTGAAATACCGTAGGACGGTCGGCGGGACGCTGCGTCAAACCGGCGTTGGAGATTGAGCACCTAGTGCGATGATATCCTCCTTCAGGTATGGCGCCGCCGAGGAAGTGCGGCCACGAACCAGTTCGTGGTTGAGGAGGTTAACCACAATTATGACTTGACCCCCGATACAGGGGGTGCAAGAAGCAGATAAATTACATTTCAATGAATGAAGTGCATCTGCGCCAATTAACCAATTAGTGACAACTTTGTGATAAACAACTCTGCAAGGATCATGTGATTCCGCTCACGCGAAATCCGGTTGATCCTGCCGGAGGCTACCGCTATTGGAGTTCGATTAAGCCATGCGAGTCGCGAGTCTTAGGGACTCGGCGTACCGCTCAGTAACACGTGGGTAACCTGCCCTATGCTGGGGGATAACCTCGGGAAACTGAGAATAATACCCCATAGTTCACCACGCCTGGAACGGTGGGTGGATGAAAGCTCCGGCGGCATAGGATGGGCCTGCGGCGTATCAGGTTGTAGGGGGTGTAATGTACCCTCTAGCCATCTACGCGTACGGGTGTTGGGAGACATCGCCCGGAGATGGATTCTGAGACACGAATCCAGACCCTACGGGGTGCAGCAGGCGCGAAAACTTGGCAATGCGAGAAATCGTGACCAGGGAACTCCAAGTGCATCGGGTAAGACCGATGCTTTTCTTGACTCTTCAAAGGTCTTGGAATAAGGGGTGGGTAAGGACGGTGCCAGCCGCCGCGGTAATACCGGCGCCTCAAGTGGTAGTCGCTTTTATTGGGCCTAAAACGTCCGTAGCCGGTTTGGTACATTCGTGGGTAAATCAAGGCGCTCAACGTCTTGAATTCTGCGAGCACGGCCAGACTTGGGACCGGGTGAGGTGTGGGGTACTCTCAGGGTAGGGGTAAAATCCTGTCATCCTGAGAGGACCACCTGTTGCGAAGGCGCCACACTAGAACGGATCCGACGGTCAGGGACGAAGCCTAGGGGCACGAACCGGATTAGATACCCGGGTAGTCCTAGGTGTAAACGCTGTGGACTTGATGTTGGGAGTGCTCCGAGCACCCTCAGTGTCGAAGCGAAGGTGATAAGTCCACTGCCTGGGGAGTACGGTCGCAAGGCTGAAACTTAAAGGAATTGGCGGGGGAGCACTGCAACCTGAGGATTGTGCGGTTTAATTGGATTCAACGCCGGAAAACTCACCATAGCCGACGGACATATGAAGGCCAGCGTAACGAGCTTGCTGGATTGTTCGAGAGGTAGTGCATGGCCGTCGTCAGTTCGTACCGCAAGGCGTTCTGTTAAGTCAGATAACGAACGAGACCCTCATCCCTATTTGCCAAGGTCTGTCCGCAGATCACGGGACTATAGGGAGACCGCTGGCGCGAAGTCAGAGGAAGGCGAGGGCAACGGTAGGTCAGTATGCTCCGAATGCTATGGGCTACACGCGCAATACAAAGGACGGGACAATGGGCTGCAACTCCGAGAGGAATGACGCTATCCCGAAACCCGTTCGTAGTTCGGATTGAGGGCTGTAACTCGCCCTCATGAAGCTGGATTAGGTAGTAATCGCGTCTCAAAAAGGCGCGGTGAATATGCCCCTGCTCCTTGCACACACCGCCCGTCAAACCATCTTAGTTGTGGGTGGGTGAGGCTGCCTCTCTTTCGAGATGTGGTATTCGAGCCTGCCTTCGACAAGGAGGGTTAAGTCGTAACAAGGTATCTGTAGGGGAACCTGCAGATGGATCACCTCCTACGAAACTCGGAAAACCGGGGGGCGGGGCGATTTCGGTCGCCCCGTCTTCCAACCTAAAACCTCCATTTTTCCTCCCTCCAGCACCAGTATTGCCTGATGTAACAAAATATCGTTAGACTGCTCTAATCCGGTGCATTATTCACATCATAGAGAAGGTATATACCAAACATACCTCGTAAGAGGTACTATGCGAACTTTACTCGCTACAACAATGATGCTGTTAATGATGACTGCGGCCCTGGCGGGCTGTGCGGGATCCGACATCACCCAAGAGGATGTGGATGCTGCGAGAGAGGAAGGTAGAGCTGCTGGTATTGCAGAAGCTACACCTGTGAGCACGCTGGACACGATTATAGCTCGTGGATCAATGAAGTGTGGAGTAAAGGAGTCCCAGTACGGAATGGGATACCTGGATGCTGGAACCGGAGTTCGCTCTGGTCTGGACATCTCCTACTGCCGCGGAGTTGCGGCTGCTCTAGGGTTGAACCCTGATACTGATGTCGAGTATATCCCGGCCTCAGGATCGGACCGCTTCGACAAGCTAGCCTCTGGCACCATCGACGTGCTAATCCGCACCACGACCTGGACAACCAGCCGTGATGCAGATCTGAACGCCGATTTCGCTGGAATGAACTTCTTCGATGGACAAGGCATCCTAGTACGTGAAGACGCGTATGCGGCTGCCACTGCTGGCAACTCGGCTAGTGGACTTGACGGCGCAAACATCTGCGTCGGAATTGGTACCACAACTGAGGGTAACATGGTGGACTGGTTCTCTTCAAGAGACATCGAGTTCACCTCCGTCCCAGTGGCTGACGCTGCAGAGGCAACTGCCAAGTTCATCGATGGTTCGTGCGATGCCTTCACAGGCGATATGTCCGCAATGGTAGCCAAGAAGTGGCAACTTGATGGTGATGCTTCTATGGTAGATGACAACGGAGATTCCGTTGCTATCTGGATTGCATCTGAGCTGATGTCCAAGGAGCCGCTAGGAGCGGCAACCCGCGACATGGACTCTGACTTCAAGGACGTCGTGGCTTGGGTCTGGTATGGAATGGTAACCGCTGAGGAGATGGGTGTCACCGCTGCAAACGCAGCTGACTCCGCCGCCGCTGCCTGCGATGGTAGCGACCCCGGTATGTGCCGCCTACTAACCGAGAACCTCGGCCTAGGTACTGCAACCAACCCGCTTGCGGGCGACTGGATGCAGGCTGTTCTAGCAACCGCTGGAAACTATGGCGAGGCCTATGACGACGCGTTCTGCGACGGCACCTACGACGGTGTCAGCGGATCCGCCGCCATGACCGGCTGCCTGATCTCGCGTGTCGGAACCCTAAACGCTCTCGTTTCCGAGGGTGGGATCCAGTACGCACCAGCAATGCGCTGAATGCATTAGCAGACTGATCGGAATTACGTAAGCCTCTAGGGGGGTTTTCTCCCCTAGGGGCCTCACTACCCTTTTACACCCCATGCTCCCCTACGGGGAGCATGGTACGTGTAGGGGCCCTCTTCTGGAGGGAACGGCTCTTTCTCGGTTTACTCCGACGACCCAATTCCCTCCGCGACCTCCTAACGGGCTATGTCGTACCTGTCTTGGGCGTCTACCTGTTCTGGCTGTACTGCAACAAGTTCCTCGAAATGTCAATTTCTTACCTCTCTACGATGGCAAGAGACATCACAATTGCTGGCACCCAGATGAACACCTCGTACTACCCCATGGAAAGACTGGCCCCGATTGTCGGCGGAGTTATCCTACTCTGCTTCCTGCTGGTACAGAACGAGATCCCTGCCTTTCTCAGGGGGTTACGAAGACGAGATCCAAAAGTCTTCTCCGAGTGCTCGAGCTCAATCTTCGCCATCCTTTGCTTCGTACTCTCCTACTTCCTATTGACCAGTGTCCTAGAACTGTCTCCCGGAGCTCAGGTTCCATTCTTCTTCTTCGGAGGCGCTATTGTTGCCGGAGTACTTCTGCTGCAGGATAACCTAGGCGAGATTCTGAGTTGGAGTAACATCCGCTCCTTCCGTCCAACAAGGGAGAACTTGGGTGCAGTTATCTCGGTAGGCTCAATCGTCTTGTTCGCCGTCCTGACTCTCAACATCTCGATGATTCCAGCTATCTCTCAAGATATCCCCCAATTCCTCTCTGCGATTATCCTCATCACCGTCCTCTACTGGTACTGGAGAATCTCTCAGGAGGGGATGAAGCCAGCTATACAGGCCAAGAGGACCGCCGCTCTGGCTTATCTGGCTCTCCTGCCGTTTATCCTGTACTTGCTTCTGAGGGTGCTCTACCTGCAGCACGACCCCAATCCGGTGATGCAGAACCGCTGGGCGGTAAACTTCGACTTCATGGACAAGGTGAACACCTTCAAGATCAATCCGTGGCCGATGGAGGTGGTGGCGAACATGGACGCCAGATGGCTGTTCCTAAAGGCCGCAATCATCAACTCAGTGAGGGTTACCTTGCTCAGCATAGTGCTCTGTGTCATTCTAGGGACCATTGTCGGCGTCACTAGACTCTCTTCCAACAAGTTGGCATCAACCATGGCGACGGTGTACGTCGAGGTATTCCGAAACCTCCCTCTCGCCGTTCTCCTGTTCCTGATTTCTACTCAGTTCGGACTCCAGGCTCCCCTATTCATAGAAGAAACGTTTCTTTTCGGAGGGGCCGTATTCTTCAGCAATCAGGGAATATGGTTCGTGACCGTGGGGTCATACCCAGTATTGGTCATGGGTTTAGTCGCCCTTGCCCTACTCAGGGCCGGCCTGCGTCACATGGACAGGATCGAACCACGATTCATAGTCACCCCTAACACTCTAATTGAGCATGTTAGGAGGCCCTTCAGCACGTTGGGATGGAGGGTCGAGGCACTCGCCGCAGACATCTCGCTGATAGTAGCAGCAGTGGTCTTCATCAATTATCTAGTGCCATTCGTCTCGACACACGGAGGTGGCACCAATGCAGCCCTCGCAATGGTCCTGCTTGTTTACACTCTATCGGTCACCAGCAGAGTCGATGACGATGGTATCAACTCGCTACAGATTGATGACTCGGAAACCGGCCTCAGGAAGAGATTCACCATCTGGGTTGCTGCCTTCTCAGTAGTAGCGGGAGCCGTCTATAGCATAGGCGGCCTGTCATGGCCAGAGTACCTCAAGGACTGGAACGGGGACGGAGTCATTGACGCCCCTGGGTCGTGGGACATAGCCGAGGGCACCGGATTCGAAATCACACCCTTCTTCCTCGCCATGATGCTCGGACTGACGCTGTTCACCGCATCGACTGTGGCCGAGATCGTGCGAGGAAGCATTCAGGCTCTTCCTAGGGGGCAGGTCGAGGCGGCGATCTCGGTGGGCCTCAATCCCTATCAGAGGCTCAGGCTGGTCATCATGCCCCAGGCCCTGAGGAGCATGGTGCCGCTGTTGAACAACCAATTCATGAACGTCTGGAAGAACTCCAGCCTAGCCGTCATAGTCGCCTACAGTGACATATTCTACGTCGTACTGGTGATGATGAACAACGTCGGCAAACTGATTCCTCTGTTCCTCCTCCTGCTCATCACCTACCAGGCAGGCAGCCTCGCCATCTCCGTGGTGATGAACTGGTACAACTCAAGAGTAACGAGCGTGAAGATATGAGTTTGAGAGGTCTTAACATGGATTCATTCCTTGAGTTAGAGGAGTCCATAGCCGGCAAGCCGGGCGGTCCTTGGGTTACTCCTAGCAACAATACACAACTCTCCCTCTTGGCGATATCTCTGGCTTTTGTCTGCGGTTTCTTCGGAGGCATGTGGGAGGGATTCCTGCCCAACGGTTTCTTTGAACTGGTGGCGATGGCGGAGTCGGAAGGCGCAAGTTCTCTGAATGCCCAGATCTTCGGCACTATTTCGGGAATCGTCCTCGTCTTCGCATGGTGGGTGACTCTGAGTATTCTGATCAAGTGGACCCCAGGCAAGTCCCTTTCCAACGCGCTGCTAGGAATCACCACTGCTTGGATAATCGTCATAGCGGTACGCGGCCTCAGCCACTTCGTCCTAGTCGAAGCGGATTGGTCCGTCGTCTGGGCCAACAGAGTACTACTGATTGTAGGTCAGCAGATGACCGAACAGATGACACAAGCACCTGGCTCAGAATCCTGCATCGCTGTATCAAATTGCTATGGTGTCAATCAGAACTGGCGCTTGTGGTGGATTCTCTACCCGTCATTCGCCGTCCTAGCGAGCGCCTACGGGACCATTGCTGAAAAGCCAGCAAGATTCCTAGTCCCATTCACCGCATTATGTGGCGTATTGATGCTCATAGCATGGGTACCGAGCGAAATCAACTACCACAGCGTAGTCCCGATTACGAATCTGGCGAAGGCCTTGGTGGTGGGTTATCTGGCATACGGAGCTTCGTACTACTACTGTTCGACATCAGAGGAGTACAAGGCCAACCGATTGAGGTCATACATCGCGATAGGGGCTGTGGTCACATTCTTCTTCGCGATTATGATAATGGATCCACCAGAGGCGGTCAAGGATCTAGCAGTGTGGCTCGGCGGCACACCTGTTCAAGGAATACGTGAAGCCATAATTGCTGGAGAGGTAGTCCCAAGCACTCTCGATAAACTCGCAGGAGACGGCATCCAGGCATCCCAATGGGGCGGCCTCTTCGTCAACCTCATTGTAGCAACTGCAGGATGCGTACTAGGCTTCGGGATAGGAATCGTTCTAGCATTCGGCAGGCAGAGTGACCAGCCGTTCTTCAGTGTGCCATCAATCGCCCTAATCGAACTGGTCCGATCGGGCCCTCTAATCTGCTGGCTCTGGTTCGCTGTCTTCTTGATGCCAGACCTGATGGATCCATTCTACAACGCAGAGGATATCATCAGGATGCTTCTGATGTTCGGTGTGTTCGGCGGATGCTACATCGCAGAGGTTCTCAGAGGGGGCCTTCAGGCCGTTGACTCCGGCCAGAAGGAGGCGGCCATAGCCCTCGGATTGTCTCCCTTCCAAACCAAGATGCAGGTCGAGCTACCCAATGCAGTCAGGACCACACTACCCTCCATCGTTAGCGTGTTCATCGGCCTCTGGAAAGACACTACGCTGCTGTTCATCATCAACATACTAGACTTCTTCAAACTGGCCAAGGACTTACCAGCCACAGACTTGCGTTTCCTCGGTAACTTCCTAGAGCCACTATACGTCACCGCCCTAGTCTTCTGGGTGTTCGCATTCTACCTGTCCAGGGTCTCGATGAAGATTGAGAAGGGCCTTGGACTGACCAGTGAAGGAGGAGGAGAAGCAGCATGAGCGAATACGACAGGGACGATAAACCAGCAACCGGGTATGATGAGACGATTATTGATACCAAGGGAGTGAAAGTAAACTTCGGAGATTTCTGGGCATTGAAAGGAATAGACATCAGCGTGAAGAAGGGCGAGATTATCGTTATCTTAGGTCCATCTGGTTCGGGCAAGTCAACTTACATCAGGACACTCAACCGCCTGCAGCCACACAGCGGCGGTACGGTTGTCATCGACGGCATCACCGTGGATGATGACACGACCGTGGCCGACATGAAGTACGTCCGTGCTGAGATTGGCTTCGTGTTCCAGCAGTTCAATCTCTTCCCGCATCTTACCATAATGGAAAACATCACCCTAGCCCCGATGAAGGTCAAGGGGATACCCAAGAGGGAAGCCGAGGACCAAGCGATGGCACTACTCGAGAAGGTAGGCATCCCTGAGCAGGCCTACAAATATCCGAGTGGGCTATCTGGTGGGCAGCAGCAGAGAGTTGCTATCGCCCGTGCTCTGGCGATGGACCCGAAGATTATGCTGTTCGACGAGCCGACTTCGGCCCTCGACCCGGAGATGATCAAAGAGGTCCTAGACGTCATGATTGATCTCGCGAAGGAAGATGTCACGATGATTGTCGTGACCCACGAGATGGGCTTCGCAATGGCAGTCGCAGACCGAGTCATTCTATTCGACGAGGGAGAGTTAGTCGAGCAGAACACCCCGGCCGAGTTCTTCGACAACCCGCAGCACAAGCGGACCAAGTTGTTCTTAGAACAAATCCTATGATTGCCTCGTTCACCGAGCAATAGTATATCGGGTCGTTATGGCAGCAAACATCGCATGAGTTGCCTTGATGGTTTTCCAAATGGTCTTGAATTGACCTACGCCTGCGCCTCGGAATTAATGGAGACGGGACCGGTTTCTGCGCTGCTGATAATCGTCATCGGCATCCCTCTCATCAAGATAGCCAAGAGATACCTCAGGAAGCTGTTCGACAGGACCGAGTTCGACGAAGGGCTCGAGAATTTCATGTTCCGCATCGCCGGTGTTGCAATGTGGGCCCTCGTCATACTGACAGCCGCCAACGAGCTCGGCATCAACGTCACCGGAATCGTTGCCGCGCTGGGCATCTTCGGCCTGGCCGTGGCCTTCGCCGCCCAAGACACGATGGAGAACGTCATCGCTGGCATCTTCATCATCATCGACAGGCCCTTTCGGGAGGGCGAGCGCATCATGCTGCCCAAGAAACTCGGGGGAATCTACAGCAGTTGGGGAGATGTCAAGGAGATCGGCCTGCGCACCACCCACGTCCGCTCTACCGACGGGGTGATGCTGACAATCCCCAACAAGTTGCTGACAAAGGACGCCGTGGCGAACTTCAGCCACCGCAGCGACATGGAGCTGCGCGTACGCATACGACTGGGCGTTTCACCGACATGGAAAAACGTCACCAAGGCCGAGGAGATCGTCGAGGACATCGCTGCCAACCATCCCGACATCAGCCAGAAGCCAAAGGTACCGGAGGTTGTGCTGAGGGATTTCGGCGAGCACGAAGTCATCATGGAGGTTCGCTACTATGTCGACAACGCCCGCAAGATGAGGCCCTCGAAGTCGTTCTTCGTGACCGAGATACTGCGTCGATTCGAGGAGGGTGGAGTTAAGCTCTCAATCCCTGCGAGTATCCAGATGAACGCAGATGTGGACCTTGATGATCTAGGACTTTAGGGCTCGATCCAGTGAGCGACCCGATCGTGAATGGTCCTGCGAAAGGTCAGTAGTTGTAGGGTCGGGCCACTCAGATCCACGGTAACCCTAGCGCCCCTAGTGAAATGAGTCTCGTCCCAGCCATCACTGACGATGTAACCGCGGTGCATGTCGCTTGTTATCGCCGTCGCCTCGTTCGTCCAGGACCAGTACGAACCGTCATCATCCCTCGAGTCGCGAGGCAGGTCTCTCGATGCGAACAGATACCACGAGTCAAGCTGCTCAAGCGGGAAGGTCGTACCCTCGATGTTCACGACGTGTCGGAACCACGCCCCCTGGCCGAGGAAGGTGGAGAATAGGCAGCCCGATGAGCGTTGGATCACATCTATCTCACCCTCACTGCCCGATTCTCCCCTCTGCAACCTGTACCGTGAGGGCTGGTACTGGTGTGTGTTGGCAATGATGAGGTCGTTCAGTGCCGGGTCAGAGAGAATCCTCTTGCCACTAGTCGTCACAATCTCGGCCTGCAGCCTAGGCAGAACATTCACTATCGCATCGCCATCCAATGCGACCCTGATGTCCGAATCGAAGTTCTCGGGATCGCTTCCCATGTAGAATCCGTACGAACCGTCCTCGTCATCGTCTTGGGGGTGACTGTTTACTCCCATCACAGGAGTGTCGGAGTCAATAGAGTGAGCAATCGAGGTCAGGGTCCCGTCACCTCCGAGTATGACCACGAGATCACGGCCGGCGAAGTCCTCTCTGCTGACCGTTTCGCGGGCCTTGAAGGTGATTGCAGTGCCTCTGTCACGGACCAGTTCTTCGAGTGATTTTCGGACTGTCTCGAGCGATTTGTCGTGCACATCCTCGAAGTTCTTCTTGTAGACTACTAGGATGTCCGAGACCATCTCTGCACACTCCCTGCGCCCTTCGCTCCGTGGGCGTCCCATATAGGCGCGACGCAAGCGTGAACACCCCATTCGAATGACCGCTGTCGCATAGGCTCATCACCCCTACTCGCCCGCAAGCGGCCGTGAGAGGCACCACTCTGGCTATCTTCGTACTGCTCTGCCCCCTGTGGACAGGGTGCCTCGCAGTCCCTGAGGATGCCTGCCCCGAAGGCGAGTGCTTTCCCCTAGATTCGGCAGCGCTTTCGGAACTCCTCGCCACCCCAGGTGCCTTCGATGTACTCTCATACGCGGAAGACTTCGAGCGACTGAGGGTCGAGACATCCACTGTTTATGACAATCAGGGGCAGTTTGCTGAGGTCCACTGGAGTGTCGCCAAGGACGATACGGCAAATCTGAGATCGATAGCGATGCGATTCACCGTAGGCACCTCAAGTCTGGACAGCGAAGTCATCGAGGGTCAGCATACTACCAACATCAGGGTTGGTGGTGACTGGTACGAGGGCCGCGACGCGATTCCGCAGTACGCCGACCCGTTCGCAGAGCTCGCTCAGCTTGCCAATGAACAGCCCGAAGGGATGTGGCCACCGTTTGGCTTCGATATTGCCTCGGTAGCAGAACTCGATTGGTTGATTTCGGGGGACTTGCTCTCACTGCAGCAAATCGCCACAGCCAGCAACGCTACACACACCATCATCATCGAACTGATGGGCGCCCCTCCGATGGTCACAGGGATAGAGACCTACTCGGGCGACGAGGAGCAGTTCACGCTCAGGGTCACGACCGGCGATGATGTGGTTATATCGCTGCAGGAGGATCTTCCTCGCACGCCAGTGGAGTTCAGTTTGGATGCCGAACCAATCCAAGTGGGTGATATCACAGTCTGGTCCGGCCCCGTTCCTTCTGGGATGGATTCGGATATAGAGCCGTCCGAACTGGAGTTCCATGGCATCTCGGAAGAAGGAGGGGATGCAGTCTCGGTAGCTATGATGCGATTGGATCAAGGTACTTCCAACATCACATTGGATGACGGCACATGGTGGGAGTTCACTTGGATTGACTACCTCTCGCGAGGATATTTCTCCCACAGTGACTTGTATCACATTAGTACCAACGCGACAGGCCAACTTAGCGTAGCACTCTATGATTCGTGGGCCCAGCAGTGGACTGGAGGTCCGCTGCAGGGCGAATGACTCTCGCACCCGATGAGTATCTTCAAACGCCTAATCGGGAACGCTCGGGCATGACTGAGAGCAGCCATCCTCTGATGCGACTGCTCTCGCATCTCAGGCATCACAGGAGCATAGTGCTGCTGGCCTCCCTGTGCTCAGTCCTCAACAAGGTCTGGGATCTAGCCCCTCCCGTTTTGATTGGCATGGCCATCGACGTTGTTGCCGCTCGGGAGGACTCGTTCCTCGCCCAGATGGGGTATCCAGATGTCTATGACCAGTTGTACATACTCACAGGCTTCACCGTGGTCATCTGGGTGCTGGAGTCGATGTTTCAGTACTTTTACGCCGTTCTGTGGCGCAATCTGGCGCAGACCGCGCAACATGAACTGCGAATGTCAGCTTACACTCACATCCAAGACCTCGAGATGCAGTGGTACTCTGAGCAGTCCACGGGCGGTCTGATGGCCATAATGAACGACGACGTCAATCAGTTGGAGCGCTTTCTCGATCAGGGTGCTACCGACCTGCTTCATGTAGCTACCACTATCATTGTAGTCGGCGCGATTATGATATCGGTGGCACCTGAGGTTGCACTCCTAGCCATCCTTCCCGTGCCAATCATAGTCACGGGCTCGTTCATCTACCAGCGAAAGATAGGCGTGCGTTACACCAAGGTGCGCGGCAAGGTGGCAGACCTGAACGCGTTGCTGAATAACAACCTCCACGGCATCACGACAATCAAGTCATTCACCGCAGAGGATCGCGAGGTCGAAAGGGTGAGTGAAGCCTCGACCTCATACAGGGATGCCAACAAGGAAGCAATCCGTCTGTCTGCGTCCTTCGTGCCGATAATCCGCATGGCCATACTGTTCGCCTTCACCGCGAACATGTTGGTAGGCGGCTGGTTCGCTCTGGATGGACGTATCAGCCTCGGCGCGTACTCCGTCATCGTCTTCATCACCCAGCGCCTTCTGTGGCCGCTGACCAGACTCGGCGAGACCTTCGATCTATACCAGCGGGCCATGGCTTCGACTTCTCGCGTACTGGACCTCCTAGACACTGAGATTGGGATAGTAGAGGGAGAAACCCGCCTCGATTCGGTCCACGGAGAAATAGAGTTCAGCGATGTTGGATTCTCCTATCCGAATCGCGAAGTGGTTCTGAACGACGTCGACCTGAAGGTGCCCGCAGGCAAGACGATCGGATTGGTCGGATCGACCGGCTCGGGCAAGACTACCCTAGTACGCCTACTACTGAGGTTCCACGATCCTGACTCTGGCATAGTAACGCTCGATGGCCACGATGTCAAGGAACTGACTCTGGAGTCTCTCAGAGGCTCCATAGCTCTGGTCAGCCAGACCACCACGCTGTTCCCTGGCTCGGTTCGTGAGAATGTGCGTTACGGTGACCCGGATGCCGATGAGCAAGCGGTCATTGAGGCAGCCCGTATAGCAGAGGCGCTGAGTTTCATAGAAGATTTGCCAGACGGCTGGAACACCGACATCGGCGAGGGAGGCCACAGGCTCTCAGGTGGCCAGCGCCAGAGGATAGCTATCGCCCGAGCAGTTCTCAAGGACGCACCGGTGCTGGTGCTTGATGAGGCGACGAGCAACGTCGACAACGAGACCGAGGCAGCCCTCAAACGCTCCATCGAGAGGATATCGGCGGGCCGCACTACACTCATCATCGCCCACCGCCTGTCCACGGTGCGCAACGCGGATGTAATCGCCGTCATCGGCGAGGGAGTAATCTCCGAAACAGGGACGCACGAGGAGCTACTGGAGAGCAACGGACTCTACTCACGACTATGGGCCGTTCAGACCGGTGAGGTATCTGCATGAGTGAGGATAGGGGTCTGCCAAAGCTCACGGAACTCGCCAAGACAATCGGATTCGAGATTACCGAGTTCAGTGAAGGCTCGTGCGTTGTCGAGTGCACAATTCGCGAGGACCATCTGAACATGGGAGGTGTGGCCCATGGAGGCATACACGCCACCCTGCTAGATTCCGCGATGGGAGGCACTCTAGTCTCCACTTTGGCAAAGGAGGAATGGTGCGCCACTGCACAGATAGACATCTCTTATCTCAACGCAGTGGGGACGGGAACTCATCTGATAGCCACGGGGGAAGTCATTCGCAGGGGCAGGAACCTAGCCCATATGGAAGGCCGGTTGATTGCTGAAGACGGGACTTTGGTGGCTACTGCGAAGGGAATCTGGGCTATTTGGATTGTACGCTCTAGTCCGAAGAGAGAATGAGTGGCCGGGAACAGGTTCATTTCCCCCTTGCATCTCCGATTACTGATGGCAAGGGCTAACTCTCCACTCTTCTTCTTGGCGGGCTTCACACAGTTGTACGTAGGGTCGGCTCTAGGAGATGATGCGACACTCGCACTGCTCGGAGCGATTCTAGAGATAACAGGAGGGAGTTCGGTACTGGTTGGCTTATATCTGCTGATTTTCGTTGCTAGGCATCACAAGGAGTTCTCTGAGTCATACAACAAAATCGAGAACTCTGTGATGTCTAGAGAGAATACCGGAGCGCTCCATCGCGTGGATCCGAAGCCAGCTTCCAAGCAAATCATCAATGTCGTCATACCAAGCATTCTTGCATTCATAGCAGCATGGGCATGGCTAGCTAACTAGTAGGTGAGGCATGGATAAGCCCAAGCAGGGCCTCGAAGAGATGGTCGACCGCGTCATTGACAATCCAGCATACGATATGCTCGGAGGGTATCACATGTTCCTCCGCAGAGTTACCATCCCAATCCTTCTCGTTCTAATCTTCATGATTGTATACGATTTTCTGCTGGGGTATCTTTCAAGTGACCTCACACTGATACTGAGTGCCTTGGTAACTGGTCTTTCAGTTGGGCCAATTATTGGCCTTGAGACGTATTTCGCCATGCGTCAACAGGGTAAATGACCACTCAATGGCTTTTCCCAGGCATGCCGCCGAATGGGTAAAGGGGGGAAGCCTCCCCTTTCACGGCAATGGGATTGCTTGATTCGTTCGATATTTTTGAATTTCTGGGTTTTGGAGAAGCCACCGGACTCGAGTTACTGTTCGCCGCCTCAGCCTTGGTTGGAGGAATTCTGTTTGTACTGTGGTTCGCCCTGATGATGATTGGTGGAGTGGCCGCAGACATCTTCGAAGGACTCCTCGGGATGGAGGGAGTTGGAGATCTCGGGGCCGATGCCTCGTTCAAGGCGCTGACTTTCCAGGGTCTAATGGCATTCTTGATGTTTTTCGGCCTCGCTGGGCTGTATACTCTGAAGTCCACTGAGACTTCGACGATTGCCATCGCAGTAGGTGGAATTGCTGGTTTCGCATCCATGTACGGCACCGGCAAACTGTTCCAGTTGTTCATCACCCTACAATCAGACGGGACAGTTGAGATAACGGAGGCTATTGGGGCCACCGGAAGCGTGTATCTTCGAATCCCTCCCGACGGCGCCGGACAGGTTCAGGTTAACTACGGCGGCAGTAGGAGGACAAAAAACGCCAGGTCCCACGACAACGCCGAGATTGACAGAGGCGTTACAAACTCTGCTGCTGCCTTAGTCATAACCGGAGTAACAAGTGTCCCGCGCTTACGCAGACACCGAACCAAGTCTAATGTCTTAAATGCGGCAATACCACCAGAAATGATCAGTAGAATTCTACGCTGTTCCAACATGGTCGCCTCGGAAAGATTTTATCGATGCTTACTCTAGATCAAAAATTATGCATGACATGACAAATGATATTCTAAGGTTTGTCAAATAGGGAGCGTTGGAATGAACGTATTAGTAACAGGATGTGCAGGTTTTATTGGTTTTCATACAACAAAACTTCTTTTAAAACAGAATCATAGTATCATTGGAATAGATAATTTGAATGACTATTACGATGTTAACCTTAAGCATGCGCGCTTAAAGCATTTAAATCAGATTTGTGAAAGTA
>ENA-OSET01000243-OSET01000243.1-sediment-metagenome-genome-assembly--contig:-NODE-243-length-62347-cov-32.318018_pt1 | contig 62347 bp, 67 predicted proteins | sample MGYA00237882_ERZ534229 | MGnify/ENA primary metagenome ERZ534229 (study PRJEB26408, sample SAMN06266212) | sediment metagenome | isolation source: Hudson Canyon methane seep mesocosm | place... | reverse complement strand
AAACAAAGGCAAGTTCGTCACGCTTTAAAAGTTTTTATATGGATGCGAACGTTAATAGCGCTTTGCCCCCACTTTTTGAAGAAGCGTCAATTTCAGACTCAAAGCGGCAAACTTTGGCCTAACTAATTTTGTTTAACTGCAACCAGCCGAAGCATAGCGTTCAGGCGTTGATATATGATGATCGATAGATGCTCTATCTTTTCGCAGGCAGCTTCAGGATTACTGGATACATAACGAGGTTGGCACGAGATTTTCATAGTACTTCATTTTTGGTGGCCGCGTTATAAAGTGGAGACAATGCGTTCGGTTATGATTCTGCCTGCGCTTCGTAATGTTAAATATAGGTTTTGTTTGCATCTCGACGCGATGTTTCATGGCGCTAACGTTGTGTCTATTGGTGGAGGTAAACAAACGAGCATTGAAACCGTCATGGAACTCTCACTACCCAGCTCTTTTGTTGATTGTTTGAACAGTACAAATAATATAATTAACGATGAATTATGCGCCAGACTCGCAAGCACTAACGTTTCGGGGGCACGCAGCCACCATCGAAGCTCGCGCGCACTGAGGCATCAAAATTATCATTTGCAATAAGGTCCGCTACCACCTCGATTTAGGTTAACACTATGGTTATTCGATTTTTCGTCCAGGTACTTTTCTACTCGGTCTTTGTCTTCGCAAAGGCGCATGCCGACTGGGTAGAGGTAACTGGCTCGGCCTCGGTAGACGAGCAAACGTATGATGAGGCGCGTGAGCAAGCCCAGCAAGAGGCGCTGCGCCAGGCTCTGCAATCTCAGGGTATAAAGTTGGAGAGTCATCAGTACATCAAAAATGGTGAACTGCTGCGCGACGAGTTGAAGGTTGATAGCGATGCACATATCCGTCGTATTGAGGTACGCAATGAAGAGCTCGATGGCGACTCATTAACGCTCACCCTAGGTGTTGATATTGATCAACTGCATTTATGCCCTGATTCGCAAGCGGCCAAATATCGTAAGACAGTCGCTTTGTTAGGTTTCTCTTTACAAACCCCAGATCAGGCTAATTGGGGTGATTTACACAGTGTAAGTCGTGGACTGTCTTCTTCAATTAATGAAGCGCTCCAGCAGCATGAAAAGTTACTAGTGTTTGAGAGCTCGGAACACAGTTTATATGGAAATGTCCGCAATGCGCCGAGTTATCTAACACAGTCAAAAACGTTGACTAAGGCATCCACTATTATTAAGCAAAGCGGTGCCCAATTTGTATTATCGGGGGTTGTGAGAGATATGGGGCTGCAAGATTCCGGCACCTACGAAACGTCGATTTGGGATCGTACGATGCGCTCTTGGGCTTTAGCGAATGAAACGCGTCGTTTTTCGATGGAATTATTCGTTCACGATGGGTTCAGCGGAGAGTTAATTTGGCAGAGTAACTTCGCAACTGAGGGTGATTGGAATGTCGCCTCGAATCAAAAAATTGGGTTTGCGTCCCAAGCGTTCTGGAAGACCAACTACGGCGACGCAATTCATGAATTAATTGATGAAATTGCGTATTACGTAGACGAGCAATTGCAGTGTCAGCCTTTCATGACACGTATTTCGAGGGTTGACGGTAAAAACTTGCAATTTAAAGCAGGTGCTGCATCCGGTATACGGCCTGGTGATCAATTTTCAGTGTACAGAAGTTTCAGCTTTTCGGATCCGTATAGTAAAAAGCAATTCGAATTAACGAATGTAAAAACAGCGCTAACGGTATCTCAAGTGCATGCAAGCTTTGGGGCTGGCACGATTGAAATTGAGGCAGGGCGCATAAACGTTCAGCAAGATGATTTATTGATTGCTTGGTAAATACATACCCTTGGTGGACGCCCCTTTCCTTGCGCTTAATAAATAATAGTAAAGTTCTCGCTACCTAATGAGTGTTTAAAGGGAGAGCGATATAGATTACTGAAGATGCTTACGTACGTTGTCTTGAGGCGATGGCCGAATTAATAATTGCAGAGACAGGCTGTATTTGTTTAAGTTAGGCGCGTCGCTGCAGATTTTTTTACTAACTCAAGCATAGATCGTAACCCATTTCCTCGTGTAGCACTGATGTGCCGCATTAAATCAATACGCTCAAAGATCGCTTCAACATCCATTTTATGTATTTCTGATGGTGATTTTGCGTTGAGTGTGGCAAGTACAATCGCCGCTAGACCTTTGACAATAATGGCATCGCTGTCGATTAAAAAGTACAGGGTGTCTGACGCTTCATCGTAACGGTCTATTAACCATACTTGGCTTTGACAGCCATGCACATAGTTTTCTTCTTTGCGCTGTGCGTCAGGAAAGTTTGGCAGCGCTTTCCCTAAATCGATGATGTAGCTGTAGCGTTCTTCCCAGTCATCCAAGAACTCGAAGGCATCAAAAACGTCTTCGATTTTAGTCGATGTGCCAAGCGCGTTAGCTTGGAATTCTTCAAGGCTTGGGGAGCTCATAGTCGTTGCTATATCCTAAAATATTTTTAGGTTGCGCTTGGCTTTATATTTAAAGCAAACCCAACTCAAGTTTTGCTTCATCAGAGAGCATCTCATTGCTCCATGGTGGGTCGAATACAAGGTCAACTTCGACTTTACTAACACCATCCAATTGAGCGACGCGAGCACGTACATCATCAATAATAACAGGCCCCATTCCACAGCCTGGTGCAGTAAGTGTCATTTTAATAAATACCTCATGCAGTGCTGTATCGAGTTTTACTACTTCGATTTCGTAGATTAAACCCATCTCAACGATATTTACCGGTATTTCTGGATCATAAACTTGGCGAAGAGCCGCCCAAACTTGATCGTCATTAACACTGCCATCTTGGGAAGTGCTAAGGTCTTCGTATTCGACTGTTTTGCCGAGCGCGTCAGCATCTTTACCTTCTATTCTTGCTAGGTTGCCGTTAACCGCCACAGTGAAGGTGCCACCTAATGACTGTGTGATTGTGACAAAGGTATCTTTAGGGATCATGATTTCGGTTCCGGCGGGAACAATTCGACCTTCTACGGCTCTGTTGGTGACTGCAACTTCTCTTTCCGGCATGTTTTCCTAACCTTCTTTCGTCACAGAAAAACTCTCACCACAGCCACACTCTCCTGTCACGTTTGGATTGTTAAACTTGAATAAGCTATTCAGACCGACGGTAACAAAATCTATCTCTGTACCATTTAAAACGGGTAAATCTTTTTTTGGAATGACAATGTTTACGTCATCAAAGGCAAAGGTTTGCTCATCTTCTTTTGTGGTCAACACAAGCTCTGTTTCATACATGAATCCAGAGCAGCCGCTGGTTTGGAGATACAGACGGAAAGACTGTCCACCGCCTGCTTTATCGATTTCCCTGCGGATGTGATTCAGCGCCTTCTCACTCAATGATATCGAGGGTTCTATGTTTTGTTGGGGGTCAAAAGTTTCAATTGTCATTTGTCTTAGACCTTGTTAAGTGAACATTCGCTGTATTTTGGCAAGCGCCTCAAATAAACGTTCGACCTCTTCGGCGGTATTGTAAAATGCAAACGAAGCGCGAGCGGTGCCTGGTACGCCTAAATACTCCATTAACGGCATTGCACAATGATGACCTGTACGAATACCTATGCCCTGCTGATCAAGCAGGGTACCAATGTCGCTTGGATGTAACCCCTCAATTAAAAAGGACATCACCGCGACCTTGTTACTCGATTCGCCGATCAAGCGCATTCCCGGGATACCTTTGCTGAGCTCGATGGCCTGAGTAAGCAGGGCTTGTTCATGTGCTTCCATTGCCTTTCGATCAGCCGAGTTTAAATAATCTAAAGCCGCGCCTACGCCGACAGCCTGGCTTATTGGCGGCGTACCTGCTTCGAATTTATAAGGCAGTTGATTGAACGTTGTACCCTCAAAGCTTACGCGTTCTATCATCTCGCCACCACCTTGATACGGAGGCATTTCTTCTAGCAACGCTTCTTTACCATATAATACGCCAATCCCTGTAGGGCCGAAAATTTTGTGTGCAGAAAACGCATAAAAGTCGCAATCTAAAGCTTGGACGTCCACTTTAAAATGGGGTGTCGCTTGGGCGCCATCGATTACGGTAATAACGTTATTGGCTTTTGCTCTAGCAACAATCTCTTTGATAGGGATTATCGTACCGAGCACATTTGATACATGTGTACAGGCGAGTATCTTTGTCTTAGCTGTAATAAGTGTATCGAGTTGCTCGACTAATATGTCACCATTTTCGCTCACATCAAGCACTTTCACGACTGCGCCTATGCGTTCTGCTAACATCTGCCATGGAACAATATTAGCGTGATGTTCCATCCGGCTAACAATTATCTCATCCCCTTTATTCAATCGGGGGGCGAGACCGTTTGCGACCAGGTTCATGGCCTCCGTCGTACCTTTCGTCCAGATTATCTCTTTACGGGAGGCGGCGTTTAAAAAATGTACTACCTTATCTCGCGCGCCCTCAAAGCCACTCGTAGCACGATCGCCTAGGGTATGCGCGCCACGATGGACGTTTGCATTATCGTTGTAATAGTAGGCACGCATCGCTTCGACAACTTGCTCTGGTTTCTGTGTGCTGGCGGCGCTATCGAAGTAGATGAGAGGCTTGCCGTTGATCTCTTGATCAAGAATCTTAAAGTCTTGGCGAAGTTCGGAGACTGATCGTTGCGTACTCATAGTTCGTCTTAGTCCTGGAAACTCAATAAATTCGACAGAATGGTTTCCCAAAAATCTGCAATTTCATCTACCTTAGCGTTACGGACGACTTTCAGGACGAAACCAAGTGTTAACATTTGACGCGCTTGCTCATCGGTTAAACCGCGCGTTTTCAGATAGTAAATTTCTTCTTCATCAAGTTGTCCAATGGTGGTGCCATGCGCGCACTTCACATCGTCTGCATAGATTTCCAATTCAGGTTTTGAATCGATTTCGGCTGTTGGCGACAGAATAAGATTGTTGTTGTTCATGGTACCTAATGTTTTTTGCGCATCCGGTACAATATGGATGCGACCATTAAATACAATCTGTGACTTGCCATCGGCAATACAACGGTAGTTTTCATTACTTGTGCAGTGCGGCGCAATATGCTCAATACAGGTATGATTATCAAAATGTTGGTTCGCCTGGGTCACCACAATGCCATTTAGATCGCACTCAGCGCCAGGTTCTTGCAATAACACCCTCAGATCATGGCGGCCCAACTGCGCCCCAAGGCATAATGCATCACTGTTAAACCGCGCATCGCGTTTGAGTTGCGCACGGGAGCTTGCGATCAGCTTATGTTCAGCAAATCCAAGGTTCATGCGTAAGCTGTTAAGCTGGCTATTTTGTGCAACTAAGTAATCGCTGTGGCTGATGCATAATGCTGTGTCGCTACTGGTGCAGTGAAATTCCTCGATTACAGTAAGCTCCGCATTATCTCGGATATTTACAAAAATCCGAGGTAGACTGACGCCCCCTTTGTTGTGGACGATTTCAAGTATCAACATCTGCTCGATTTTGCTGTTTCTCGATGCCTCTATGTAAAGTCCATCGTCGAAGCTGGATAGATTTATCTGTTCAAATTCACGCTTTTTGCTCTCACTGCCAACCGCTTCAATCACTCGCCCAATCTCTTCTTCATTTAAGTGTGTAAAGCGTTTGAGTATAAGCCCTTCAGGTAACGTTAAATTATCCAATGACGTAGCAATAGCGCCATTTTCAAGGCGAATTGAAAGGGCATTTTTCTTATCAATATTATAAGGTCGGCTTATGTCACTTGCACGGCCATCTAATGCTTTATCAAAGGTGGAGAGATCACCAATTTTTTTGGCTGAATATTTCCAATCTTCATGGCGCCTGTCTGGCATGTTGAGCGCACTCAGGGTGTCACGCGTTGCGCTCTGCAAAGCGGATAAACTACTCGGTAAAGTCTCGCTTCTTCTCGCGAAGGGTAGGGTATTTAGAGAACTCATGATCAATAATTGCCCTTACACGTTTTCTTTTTCAGCAACGCCAAGCCAGCCATAGCCTTTTTCTTCAAGTTCTAAAGCGAGTTCTTTGCCACCGGACTTTATGATTTTCCCACCCGATAATACGTGCACGTAGTCAGGCACGATATAGTCTAAAAGCCGTTGGTAATGTGTCACCATAATCACGGCGCGATCCGGAGAACGAAGCGCATTTACCCCATCTGCCACCACGCGCAGTGCGTCGATGTCTAAGCCTGAATCGGTCTCATCAAGAATCGCCAGTGTCGGCTCAAGCATAAGCATCTGCATTATTTCATTCCGTTTTTTCTCACCGCCCGAGAACCCCTCGTTTACGCCACGCTTTAAGAACGATGGGTCCAGATTCACTTGCTGGATTTTCTCTCTTGCCGCTTTCATGAACTGCGCCGCATTGATTTCATCTTCGCCACGATGCTGGCGAATGTTGTTAATAGCTGTTCTCAAAAATTGCAGGTTGCTCACGCCTGGAATTTCGACTGGGTATTGAAAGGCGAGGAAGACGCCTTCTCGAGCGCGTTCTTCGACCGACATATCGAGCAGATCTCTGCCCAAGTAGTTAGCCGTTCCACCGGTTACTTCGTAGGCTTCATTGCCCGCAAGTACCTGTGATAACGTACTTTTGCCAGAGCCATTCGGGCCCATGATGGCGTGTACTTCCCCAGGTTTTACCTCTAGGTTAAGGCCCGTAAGTATTTGCTTTTCTTCAACGGCGGCTTGTAAATTCTGAATACTTAACATCAATTTCTCTCAAAAAACTGAGCGGCTGCAGTGTCAACAGGCTCAAGCTAATAGTCGTTCTTAAATAGGCTTTGCGATTTATAGATTAACCCACGCTACCTTCTAGGCTTACTTCGAGCAGTTTGGTCGCTTCTACGGCGAATTCCATTGGGAGCTCTTTAAACACTTCTTTACAGAAGCCGTTTACGATCATCGACACAGCATGCTCGGCATCGATACCACGCTGCTGACAAAGAAAGAGCTGATCATCGCTAACTTTCGAGGTGGTCGCCTCGTGTTCGATGACCGCCGAATTATTCTTGCTTTCGATATACGGAAATGTGTGAGCTCCGCACTTGTCACCAATCAAAAGCGAATCACATTGTGTGTAGTTACGTGCGTTTTCTGCACCTGGACCAAAGCGAACAAGGCCTCGATAGCTGCTATCACTCTTGCCTGCAGAAATACCCTTGGCAATGATCGTGCTTTTGGTATTTTTACCGAGATGGATCATCTTTGTACCCGTGTCCGCCTGCTGCAGGTTGTTGGTCAGTGCGACAGAGTAAAACTCGCCGACACTGCCTTCGCCTCGCAATACGCAACTTGGATATTTCCAAGTGATCGCGGACCCCGTCTCCACTTGTGTCCACGATACTTTTGAGTTTTTGCCGATACAGGCCGCGCGTTTTGTTACGAAATTATAGATACCGCCTTTGCCCTCCGCGTCACCAGGATACCAGTTTTGTACCGTTGAATATTTGATCTCGGCATTATCCAAGGTTACGAGCTCGACGACCGCTGCATGGAGCTGGTTTTCGTCTCGCATCGGGGCTGTGCAGCCTTCAAGATAACTGACGTGACTACCTTCCTCAGCAACAATTAACGTGCGTTCAAACTGTCCCGTGTTTGCTTCATTGATGCGGAAGTAAGTTGACAGTTCCAACGGGCAGCGAACGCCTTTGGGGATATACACAAACGACCCATCGCTAAACACTGCTGAATTAAGGGCAGCATAAAAATTATCTTTTTGCGGGACCACGGTGCCCAAATATTTTTTTATTAGTTCAGGATGCTTGTGGACCGCCTCTGAAATAGGGCAGAAGATCACACCGGCCTCGGTAAGCTTATCTTTGAACGTAGTAGTGACCGATACGCTATCGAATACGGCATCAACGGCAACACCCGCGAGACGTGCTCTCTCATGCAAAGGGATGCCGAGTTTTTCATAGGTTTTCAGTAACTCTGGGTCTACTTCATCTAAACTTTTCGGACCGTCTTCTTTCGATTTGGGCGCTGAATAGTACGAAATTTCGTTGTAATCGATCTTCGGAAAATTTACATGTGCCCATTCAGGTTCTTGCATCTCTTGCCAGATTTTATAAGCTTTTAAACGCCAATCGAGCATCCATTCAGGCTCTTTCTTTTTAGCTGAAAGCCGACGAATAACACTTTCGTTCAAACCTGGCTCAAACGTTTCTGACTCAATTTCAGTGACGAAGCCATGCTTATATTCACTTTTGATTAAGTCTTTTACTGCTTTGTCTGTTTCTGACATGCCTATTAATGCTCTTATTGAAGTAAGTCTTGGTCAACCGAGTGCAAAAAAGTATCTATGTACCAATACGTTAGCCATCACTGTACTGACAATGTCCAGTTTAGGGACGAAATTATATAATAACCTAGTAATTTAGTCAGGTATTTTTTGAGAACTCGTTCCACCAACATCGCGCGCGATTGTACAGCTTTCTTTGCAAAAAATCAGAAAGTACACTTTTTTTTACCTTCAAGGTCAAAAAACGGGCGAAACCTCTAATTTTTGCTAAATTTAAGAGGTCTATGGAAAAATAACAAAGAGTTGATCAGATGCTTGGTGAACATAATTACGAAACGTATGCGATAACTAATCAAATTATCAAGGAAAAGATACCAACAGCTTCGCTTGAGATTGGTATGTATGTTGTCGAGTTAGACCGGCCTTGGCTCGAAACACCTTTTTTATTTCAAGGTTTTCTAATTAACAGTGAGGATGAGATTTCTCAACTTCGCGATTATTGCCAGTTCGTTTTCATCGAAGCCAAGGAGACAAATACAAGCTCTGTTCAAACTGAAAAGGTTAGCCGTGTTCGTCGACACAAAATTTACAAAGTGCCGATGGAGCGTGAATTGCCTGTTGCGATTAAAAGCTATGACTACGCAAAACAGACGGTACGAAATGTTCTTGATTCGGTTCGGTTTAGTCAGGAATTGAATGTTTTTGAAATAAAGGCGGCGGTAAAAGGTTGCGTTAAAAGTGTCATTAATAACCCTAACGCGATGTTATGGCTGAATCAGATAAAAGATAAAGACAACTACACTGCTGAACATAGTTTACGGGTATCTGTTTTAGCGGTTGCGCTCGGACGGGACCTCGGTTTATTGCCAAACGAACTCGAGGATTTGGGTATTGCGGCCATGCTGCATGATGTGGGGAAAATTAAGATTCCCGATGAGGTTTTGAATAAAGAAGGTAGCCTTAGTCCCGAAGAATATACTTTGATCAAAACGCACGCCCAAGAGGGCAGAAAAATGTTGATGTCAAAAAGTCAATTGCCTCCGATAGTGGTTGACGTGGCTTGGTCTCATCATGAGCGCGTCGATGGCAAGGGCTATCCCCGAGGCATTAAGGCAAATAAGATTCCACATTTCGCAAAAATTGTTTCAATCGTGGATGCCTTTGATGCGATTTCAAGTGAACGTTGCTACAGCAAGTCGCGTTCTACGCTGGAATCGCTGCGTATTTTGTACGACTGCAAGGGCACGCAGTTTGATGAGGATTTGGTAAAAGCCTTCGTGCGACTCATCGGGATATACCCGCCTGGCCACGTGGTGGAATTGACCGACGGACAAGTGGGTATAATTTTGGCCTGTGAACCCAATAATAAATTAAAACCGAAAATTTTAATGGTCAGAGACTCAGATAAGAAAAATTGTCGAGAGCGTGTGCTCGATTTACGTCATGACCTAAAAGATAAACAAAATAAGCCAATACGGGTGAAATCTGTGCATCAAGATGGGGCGTTTGGTGTACATTTAAAAGAATACAAAGACAAAGGGTTGAGAATTGAAGTCGGTGTGGCCTAAATCAACAACAGCCTCCGACTATTTTTTTGACCTGTAATAATTGGATGATTCAACGTGGCAGTATTCACAAAAGTATCCTCAAACGATTTGAGCGTGGTGTTGGAAAATTTTGGCTTAGGTAGACTAGTTGACCTTAAAGAAATAAGTGCAGGTATTGAGAATACTAATTATTTTTTAGACACCCAGTGTATGGGTGAAGAAACTAAGCATTGGGTACTGACCCTGTTTGAAAACATCGATGAGTCAGAACTTCCATTTTTTAGCCAGTTTACTCAGCATTTAGCGCATGCAGGGCTCGCGGTGCCCGCACCTTTGAAAAGTGAGCAGGGGGATTCTTTATTTAGGATTAAGGGTAAGTCGGCGGCGATTGTTCCTCGATTATTGGGCGCAGATTTAAGCGATGTTGATGAAATCGCCTGTGCACAAGTAGGAAAGTGGTTAGCTTACATGCATCATGCGCAAACAGATTTTGGCTCACACCGGCCTTTAGTGCGTGATTTAGATTGGATGGAGCGTAATTATCAATCGCTCAGTAAATCGAAAATTGGTAGCGATTTAAAACTGTTGCGCGGTTACATTGACCGCTACAAGGATTATAGGACTACTTTGGAAGCGTGCCCACACGGCACCGTTCATGGTGATTTGTTTAAAGATAATGTTTTATTTCATGAAGGTAAGGTCAGTGGTGTAATTGACTTTTATCATGCTTGCCACGCGGCGTTGCTGTTCGATTTGGCTGTCACGGCAAATGATTGGTGCTGTTTAGACAATGGCGCTCACGACGTGGGTCGTTTAAATGCATTAGTGAATGCATACAAAGGGGAGCGTGATTGGACAGAGATAGAAGCACGAGCTTGGCCTTATTGCTTGGAAGTTGCTGCGCTGCGTTTTTGGATTTCTCGTTTGGTTAGTAAGTATGTTGGCGGATATCAAGATAAGAGCGTTGCGGGCGATACGATTAAAGACCCCGATAAAATGAAAATGACTTTACTTCATTTGAGCGATGCTTACGCCCCCATCCAAATCTAGCGGACGCTCCGTTTGCGCAGTTATTCAGTTACCTAATCGATCAAAGTAAACAGCGCATTAATGTTCGTATTAAAACTGACATCCACCAAATGCCAACCCTTATTCGCCTGGTAGTAATTCAATTCCCATACGAGCGCTGCACTGCGGTATTTCACCAAATAGGTTAATTTGTAGAAGTGCGAATCAACGCTTTGTCTCTTTAACAGTGAATAAGATAAGGGTTTGCCGGCACTTTTTGATATGCGATTCATGTCCGCTGTTATTTTTTCACCACGCTGTGTGAATTGTTCCAAATTTACGCCTACATACGCCGAAATTAGACTAAACGCAGCATCAGTTTCCCCCATAACAATCTGTTTCATAAAGGTTTCGCTGGTTGAGTCAATGCGTTTTGAATCAGGGAGAGATTTGGCGAAGCTTACAACTGAAAATAGAAGCATTAGAACAGCGCTTGCAGTTTTTAGCAGGGTCAAACTGAACCTCATTTAAAAATGTGTTATTTTGATTTTCCTATGGGATTTGAGTCTAGCATAGGCCGCAAGTTGGAGCTATTGAGACATGTACGTGCACCTCTGAAAAATTCCTCAACAACCAAAAACTATTATTAGGATTCTCTATGAAGAAGTTTGCAGGCTTTGTTAGCTTGTTTGGCATATTGATTGTGAGTGGCTCAGTGGTTTATGCAGAGAGTTGGGAAAAAAAAGATGCCTATCAATTCGATCTACAAACTTATTGGTCACGTGCAGATCTAGATGCGCAGAGAGGGCCAGAGGACGCTAGGCTAGATCGTTATGGGTTTGCATTCACGGCATTTTTGAATGACGTTTTGCTCGATGGGACTTACCCAAGTGAACGCGCTTTTTTCTATCAGCGAGAATCGGGGCTGAGCGTGGGCAAACAATTCGGCGATGCAAAGGGTTTGAATCGTGCCCGTTCGGCTGGGACACTGCAATCAATAGAGCAGGAGAGTGAGTTTGTCAGCCTATTTTTAGCGAGAAAAGAGCTGCCGGTTTGGGCCAGAATGGGCTGGTCAACGGTTGATGAAAAATACCGTTATGCGGGCGGGACAGAGATTAAACCGGATATAGACGACGTATGGAATGCGACGCTTGGTGTATTCATGATGCCACAGCTTAGTTTTTATATTGGTTATGAGGATGATCTGCGCGAAGCCTATCAGTTTGGTGGCCAATGGTTGATTGACTACAACGATGTGCGTTTTGTTGAGCTAGGTATTGAGTTGACGCAACTAAATGATGAAGACTTCAACCAGAGTGGATCGCTATCCCGAGATGAAGACCGAGCTGAATTGTCATTTCGATATTATGCACAACCACAAACAAGTATGGGATTCGCTTACCAGCGGCGCTGGTATGAGGATTATGATGAAGAGGGCGGAACGTTCACAATCGATGTGAAACACTATTGGAAGGACCGCATATCCCTTGGCTTATTTTTTAGCGAAAGCCAAGAAGACGAGCAGAGTAAAGATGTCTTTTACTTCCCGGCTAAGTCTTTTGGCGCAAGTTTGGGCTTGCGCTTTTAGGTATCCATTCTACCAGTTGACCGTTAGCGATTTAGAATAGCCCTTTTAATTTATCTTTTAATTTATTCTCGAGCTTTTTTTGTACCTCTTGCTTTTGATCATCGACGAAGGAGTTAAGTTTTTGCGCAAGCAGTTTATCGATATCCTTTAAATCGCCATCTAAAATATTATTTTCGTTGGCAAAGTATTTCGACAGTGCTTTGTTGTCCGCAAGATACGTATTCAGCTTGCTATTCAAGCTGTCCCTCAGTTTCCCTTCCCATTCTTTCTGTTTCGCTGACAAACGTGCTGAGAATGCTTTTTTGATAGCCTGGTCTAAGTCTGAGCTTAGATCAATTTCAGGTGCGCTCAGGGCACCGCCGAGTTGCGCATCAAGCGAGAAACTTTTGATACTGTTTAAAAGTGCTGAGATCTCTTTGGTAAGGGTAGTTTGGCCTTCGCTTAAGATGTCGGCTTGACTAAATTGACTTGATGCAAACCCCGATATGTTCTCATTATTTAAGATTAATTCAGTGCGTAAATCCATTTTCGCGCGGGTCAGCACCAAGGGAAGATTTTTGCTATCGCTTAATCGCAAATCGTCGATATTTTGGCCGGTAAGCGCCATTCGGAACGTATCTTTAGAAGCGGTAGAACGATGATCTATTTCAAGCTTAATATCGACAGAATCAATGTCATTTAATTGTTCTGCTCGTGCTGAAAGTGTACTCGGTAAACCGCTTAGATATTGTTGATGCGTGAGATTGCGGCCCTCAATATCGATTTCACCTTGGCTTAGGACTGCGTTTGCACTCGCTTTGCGAATCAACACATCTGGTTCTACTGCCTGACCAAAGTGTATAAAGCGTCCGGTTTTTCGTGTCGGTGTTAGCGATTCCGCTTCTGTCAGCGACGCGGGATCATCTGCAGTTGCTTTCGCCATGAGGGGTGAGAGTTTTCGATACCACTTGAGCGTTTGCTCCGCGTAGTACGCAAATTGGTTCCCAAAAAGAAGGCCGCTAAGATTTAAGGCGCCAGTCTCATCAAAACTATACTGTGCTTTGATTGACGCCCAATCTTCTTGTGGTGCGGATTTTAAATCAGCAATTCCCCTGTTAATGAGCGTTTGACTCTCGTTTAGCTGATTCTTAGCTTTAAGTATCGTTTGTTTGTCTTGTTTGAGTTCGTTGCGCAGCGCATCGAACTTCTGTTTACGCTGATTGAAATCTTGTAAAGACTTAATGTCGCCCTCAGTCAGCGCTTTGAACTCTCGTTGGTAGTAGTTGAGTTTCTCCTCATTAGGAAGTTTACTCGCGAGGCTGTCCCATTTTTCTTTTTGAATTTTATAAGTTTGATCGAGCTCATTTTTAAGTTTCTCCGTTTGGAGAGGATGACGACTTAAGAGCTCTTTTGTATCGGGTAGTACTTGCTTCAGTTGGTCGAGCTCCTCGGCTAGAAAGCGCTCTTTTTGCGTGCCTGAGCTGTTGAAGCCCTGATTATTTTGCGCAGGTAATGCCCCAGATTTGTCGCGTTGGGTGTTGAACTTGATTGCGTCCACCGACAAGTCCTCGACGATGACTCGACCGTTCCAGAGGTCAAACAAATTCAACGCTGCATAGGCCCTATCAAACTCAAATACATTATGCATGGGTCGATCGCTATTGGTGACTTGGAGCTTGTTTAAATAAAGCCCTGCAGGGGATAGCGAAATATCAACACTGTCTAATTCAACTTTTGCACCGTTTATTTTTGTGCCAGTGCGCTCAATACTTTGCTCAATCAACCATGGTGCAACCCAGTAAAAAATAGCAAAAAGAATGGCCAAGCAAATCCCGAAGGCAATTATTCCAATTGGCCGCAGCATACCTTGCTTTTTTTGTATGGTGTTTGTGCTCATCTTACTGCCTCCGAGATTTCGTAGGCGCTCGCAAATTTCTGATACCAAGAAGAGGCTTTTAGGCCTTTGATAATACCCAGTCTGTTTAGCCAAGCCAAAAACGTGTCGCGATAGCGGGAGATCAGCCAAACACTCATGAAATAAACGGGTAATACAAGCGAGCATGATAGAAGAAGACTGCCTATCGTGAGCGTATTATTAAAGTGCGCGAGTCGCCAAAAATCACTTTGATACAGGCCCGTCCAAAATTCATTCAAGGATTCGGATAAAAGTAATGTCTCGCCGAGTGATGCTGAGTAGGGGTCTAGTAACCAAGCAATGCCCGACCACAAAGCAAAGCTAAAGAAAAACGTAAACAAATTGATACGTAGAATGCAGATGAGCAGTACAACGATGATATTGTGTAGGCTCCAAAACGGGGTCAATGCGAAGATCATGGCTAAAACGATGGCACCTGCAAGTTGTGCTGGATTTTCGTTCGCATTGAGCACTTTGATTAATTTGATTAGTTCGTTCAGCATGTTGAATCCAAAGCGATCTTTAATTTAAGGGGGTAGGCGTTAAAGATAGCTGCATAACTGAAAGCCCTGCAAGCACTTTCGATGCCCTATGTTTAAAACTTTTCCGTGCCTTTGAATCGTTTTGATGAGTTGAGTTAAGAGAGCAGAGTAATTGCCTGACTTTGCTCTGCGCTCACGTTTGATTTGGGATTTGCCTGCCATGAGGGGCTTCGCTAAATACGAGCGCCTCATTTATGTATGCTGCACCAATGATTGTGTTGGCCATGCCATTGTTTAGTTGGTTATTGCAGGCCGGACGGCATTATTTTTGGCTGAACGCGATATCGAGACCTGTTTTTGCTAAGCGTATCAGAGGCAAATTACGCGCCTCAGATTCAGAAAACCAAGCGGCCTTGTCGGTGGTGCCCATTAATTCATCCCTTAACGTTCCACCCTGAACCGTCGCATGATAAATGATTCGAACACCATGAAAAGCAGGATTGGAGTCGCGATCATAAAGTGTATCCACCTCCGCAAGTTTTGTCGGGGTGACAAGCAATCCTGTCTCTTCTTCTACCTCGCGTACCAAGGCGGCTCTGGTATCTTCGCCAAAATCCAGTCCGCCGCCAGGTAAGATCCATAGCCCCTTTAAATTGGGAACTTGCTGTGACAATCTGCAAAGGAGTATTTTTTTATTCTGGGTGATTAAGCCGTAAGCACCGACTCGCGTCGCTTGTGTGTTTGTTTGCATAACGCATAACTCTAACATTGTTTGAGAAAATCAGTTTCGCAGCAGTTTAAAACTTGCATGAAAGTGTTCGATGCGCCAATGATGGAGGTTACCCTAGAACCCCACAAGCTCTTTTGATCGCTCCAGTTGAAAAGTTTTGATAACTTTAATAATCGTCGACCAATTGTTAGGGGCAGGGCTATTGCTGGTATGACCCTTTAGGCTCTCATTATGGTTGCGCGAAATTATCTCACATTAACGAATTGTATCGCGTACGTTATGCTTGCTGGCTAGATTTTAGTATCACTTAATAATCGTTTCTCTTAGAGTGAACTCCATTAGCTTGAGTTAGAGAGGGAATGCATGGAGTTAATGGAATTCGATTCGAATTTTCGACAATCAACGCTTGAGTTAATTTGTTATTTACAAAACTATGAGCGCAAATTGACTTTAGGTGAGTTTAACGAGCGACCGCCGGGCTCTGAGATAGCTGACAAGCAATTAAACTATCTGGTTAATGCCACCAATAATGAACAGTCAGCTTTTTACTTAGCCATCGAGAACAATCGAGCCGTTGGTTTGATTGTGCTGTTTGTTGAATCGGAGCCAATTGGCACCCATCATCTTTCTCTAGCGTTTTTGCGCTACGCCTTGGTTAGTGATTTTGTGGTAGCGCCGGACTATCAGGGAAAAGGCGTCGCAGATATATTAATGGCGCAAGCTGAGCGTTTTGCTTTAGACAATGATTTGCCCTCAGTTCGTCTATCTGTGCTCGCTAACAATCAACTCGCCCGCAGCTATTATGAGAGATATGGTTTCAATGCCTATGAGATTACCTATTCGAAAGCAGTTCCGCATAAAAATGAAAAAGCGTAATAAAAGGATGTATGGCATTCTTTTGGTTACACTATGCTTTGCCTAGCAGTTTTCTATCACCATTAACCGAATAGGGCATACCTATGACGACACACAATGCTCAATTAAATGCCGAGGAGCGCTATGAACTGTTTTTAAGTTCGGTGTCTGATGCACGAGAAATATGGATACTCGTTAACAGCAATAAAGAGTTTTTAAAAATCTATTCGCAAGAAGATGAGCGCGAGTATGTTCCGCTATGGCCAGACCATGATGCCGCTCAAGTTTACGCCTCAGAAAAGGCGACAACGGACGCGGAAGCGCTGCAACCAAAAGTCTTGTCATTACCTGAGTTTTATCAACGATGGGTGCCGGGCTTAACGGGGGACGAGATAGATGTGGGCGTATACCCGGGCAACGATGGTTATGTTTGGCAGTGCAGTGCGCAAGAACTGAAACAAGACTTAGATGACGTAATGTCTCAGCTCTTTTAGAGGGTTAGCCTTTATTTATTTAAAATACCCTTAAGGGTCGCCGTAATATCAGCAGGATAAACGAGCGTCTTGGCATTCTGAGAATCGGCTAACTCGGAAAATGACTGAATGTATTTTTCACCCAGTAGATACATAGCAGGCAGCTCTTTATCACCTACTGCATCCGAAACCCGTTTGATCGCCTCACTACTGGCGTTGGCTAGCACTACCTGCGCTTCCGCGTCGCGCTTTGATGCTTCTAATCGACCATCAGCTTCAAGAATCTGAGCTTGTTTCTCACCCTCTGCTTTAGTGACCGCTGCGCGTCGAGCTCGTTCTGCTGCGGCTTGCTCTTCCATGGCCGATTGCATGGTGCTTGAAGGATTTATATCCTGAATTTCGACAGTTTTTAATGTGATTCCCCAGTCAGATATGTCATCTGAAATGGCTGTTTTAAGCTTTGATTTGATCAGCTCGCGTGATGATAAACACTCATCAAGTTTCATCTCACCGATAATCGATCGCAGCGACGTTTGAACCAAAGTTTGTATCGCCAATATATAATTTTCGACACCGTATACGGCCTTGTCTGGCGAGAGAATGTTTATATATGCGACAGCATTCGCACGAATTGAGGCGTTATCATTCGTAATAACCTCTTGAGCGGGGATTTCTAAAACAATGTCTTTGGTCGTTACCCGGAATGCCACACCATCTACATATGGAATGATCAGGTTGAGGCCAGGAGAAAGCGTTTTGTGGTATTTACCTAACCGTTGAATAACCCATTTCGAGCCTTGCGGCACGAGTTTGATGCCCAAGAAAAGGGTCACAATTACCAACACCAAGATGCTTGTAATAATAATTAGGCTTATATCCATTTAGTGCTCCAAGTAAGCGGTAAAAAGTAGTTGAATGTTGATGTTTTAAATTTTTGCCTCAGCGATAAATTATGCTTTTACGACAATCAGGGTATTGCCGGAGACGTCAACAACACGCGCACGGTCACCCGCATGTATCTCTGATTCACATAAAAATTGCCATTCATCATTTCCAAGGATAGGTACCGTAAAGCGCAATGTACCATGCTTGTTAGATTCATTGGGTGGATCGATTACGATCCCAGTTTTGTTCGAAATCATTTCTTTTGAAAGACCCGCCATCGTGCGGTCAATTAGCTTTGGTTTTATAACTTTCAACCAAACGGCTGCATTAATACAAATTGCGAGCGTCCAAATTAGGATTTGCGTTGAAAGCACAAGCTCTGGCGATAAAAATAAAAATACGGCAACCACGAAAGCGCCCATTCCAAACATCAGAAAAACAAAACTGGGTAAGAAAATCTCCAGTAGTGAAAGCATGATGCCTAGGACAAGCCAATGCCAGTATTCGACGGTAAATTCCATGTCGTTTTCCTATTTCTTGTTGGGAATGCCGAGGCCCTTTGTTTGAGCCCCGGATTTCGGGGGGCACCTGAAGTCTAGCAGGGCACAACATTGAGTTCTATAATTTCCACACTGGCACTCGCGACCGACGTACCCGAAAGCATTCTAACGCAGCAGTCTGTCGCGTTTTTACGCAAACCCGCGTCAAAGCACCTCTAATGAAAGCGCGGTGCCTTCGCCTCCGCCGATGCATAAACTGGCAAGCCCTTTGGTTTTGCCCAGTTTTTTCAATGCATAGATTAAGGTTGCCATGATACGCGTTCCGGACGCACCAACAGGATGCCCGAGGGCCACCGCACCGCCATGTATATTTATTTTGTCTTCAGGGATGTTAATCGCATTAATCGCTGTCATGGCAACCATCGCGAAGGCTTCATTTACCTCTACTAGATCGATATCATCGATACTCCAGTCGGTTTTAGCCATCACTTTTTCAATCGCACCGACGGGGGCATGGGTAAATCGGCTAGGTTTTTCAGCATGCGAAGCATGCGCACGAATCACTGCAATCGGCGCTATATTTAACGCTCTTGCCGCCTTGCCAGATGCCAGAATCATAGCGGCTGCGCCATCTGAGATAGCGCTAGCATTAGCGGCAGTGACTGCACCATCTTTATTAAACGCTGGCTTGAGTTGCGGTATTTTTTCTGGTTTCGCTTGCTGCGGTAGCTCATCATCTTCGACAATAAACTCACCTTTACGAGTTTTGATCGAGACGGGCGCAATTTCTTTTTCGAACCAATTTTCTTTTTGAGCGGTTTGTGAACGCTCTAGGGACCGCAGTGCGTAGGCATCCATTTGTTCACGTGTCAGGCCGTCCTCTTTGCCGTTATCATCCGCGAATTTACCCATCAGTTCGCCGCAGTAGGCATCTTCTAGACCATCGAAAAACATATGATCAAGCAATTGTCCATGGCCAAGGCGGTAGCCCGTGCGCGCTTTAGGTACCAAGTAGGGCGCCAGTGACATATTTTCTTGGCCTCCTGCTAACACAATTTCTGCGGAACCCGCTTTGATCGCATCGAAGGCTTGCATTACGGCTTTCATACCCGAGCCGCACATTTTATTAATAGTCGTACACGGCACTGAGTCTGGAATACCGGCACCGAGCGCCGCTTGACGCGCTGGCGCTTGTCCGACACCCGCTGCGAGTACTTGCCCCATAATGACCTCATCAATGCGAACCGGGTCCAAGCCAGTTTCCTCAAGGCACGCTTGAATGGCTATTGCACCTAATTTTGGTGCGGGCGTATCACTTAGGGCGCCGCCAAAACTGCCAATGGGGGTGCGTTTAGTGGAGAGAATAACCACATCATGGTCTGAAAAATTGCCGGATATTTGAGTCATTTATATACCTATCACTACTTAATTTTAACTGAAACGATCAGTTTCTAATTGATTTTGAATTACGCGCTTACTTGTTTATATGCCCATTTTATCCATGGCATTAGCGCCTTTACATCCTCACTTTCAATCGTTGCGCCACACCAGATGCGCAGACCCGTCGGGGCATCACGGTAGGAACCTATGTCATAGGCAACGCCCTCATCTTCAAGTAACTTTATCAACTGTTTGACTTGCGAATCATTAAGCTCGAGTGTAAGGCACACGCTCGTACTAGACAGTGTCGAGGCGTCTTGTGCGAGAAAGTTAATCCAATCGTTTTCGTCGACAAAGGCTTTGATCGCGGTAAGGCTGGCTTCTGAGCGTTCTATCATCGCCGGCAAGCCGCCCATCTTTTCCACCCAAGCTAATGCATCAAGGTAATCAGCGACACATAACATAGAGGGGGTATTAATCGTGGCGCCCTTGAAGATACCTTCAATAAGTTTTCCATTTTTGGTCAAACGAAAAATCTTTGGCAAGGGCCATGGTGGCGTATAGGTTTCGAGTCGCTTAACCGCCTTGGGGCTGAGTATTAACATACCGTGTGCGCCTTCGCCGCCCAATACTTTTTGCCAGCTATAGGTTACCACATCCAGTTTTTCCCATGGCATATCCATGGCAAATACAGCCGACGTTGCATCGCATATAGTGAGACCGGAACGGTCATCACTTATCCAGTCAGCGTGCGGAACTTTCACGCCAGAGGTCGTGCCATTCCATGTGAAGACGACGTCGTGTTCCGGATTCGCTTTTGATAGATCAGGCAACACACCATAGTCCGCCGTGTAGACATTTACCTCTTTGAGTTTGAGCTGCTTCTCTACGTCGCTCACCCAAGTACGACCAAACGATTCCCAAGCAAAAATATCTAGCGGCTTCGCGCCTAACAAAGACCACATGGCCATTTCGACGGCCCCGGTGTCGGAGGCAGGAACAATTCCCACACGGTAGTCTGCAGGCAGTCCCAGTAGGCGAGCTGTTTCTTTACAGGCTTTTTCGAGTGCAGTTTTACCAAGTGCGGCACGATGCGACCTGCCCAAGGTACTAATGTCTAGCATGTTTACATCATAGCCCGGGCGCTTGCTGCATGGGCCAGATGAAAAATTTGGGTTAGTGGGCTTCACACTAGGCTGCATAACGACTCTCCAATATGCACAACAAGGCTGAGAACAGCATTTCGATAGGGTTAAATTTTCGAGAGCGAATGCTACCACCCGTCTGCTTTTGGCACCAGCGTTAAAGCGTTGATCGGTGGCGTGCAATGATCTAGGCTTAAAGGTAATTTCTAAAGAATAAGGAAGCACTGCGATGGAAGTAGGCAGCATTATTTCATGGGTTATTTTGATCTTGGCGGTTTTTTATATCGTGCGCATCTTTAACACCTTAGTGGCACTGAAAAATGGGTATAAAAATGCGTTTGCGCAAATAGACGTGCAGTTGAAAAGGCGTTACGACTTAATCCCGAATCTTGTCGAGTCTACCAAGGCGTATTTGACGCATGAAAGCGAGACACTGGAAGCGGTGATTTCTGCAAGAAACGATGCCGTTTCAGGTTTAAAAGCAGCGGCAAAAGATCCCTCTAGCGCCGCAGCAGTCGCCAAACTGGCATCAGGTGAGAATATGCTGCAATCGGCTTTGGGGCGATTAAATGTCGCGGTTGAGGCATATCCCGATTTAAAAGCGAGTGAGAATATTCAACAGTTAAATGATGAACTCAGTAATACAGAAGACCGAGTTTCATTTGCCCGCCAAGCCTTTAACGATTCTGTCATGGCTTACAATGAGTTTCGGCAAAGCTTTCCCAATAACATGCTTGCCCCTACTTTTGGTCATAAAGAAGATGCGACGCTTCTTGAATTTGAAGACAAAGCGTCCTTTCAGGAGGCGCCCAAAGTCAGTTTTTAGTAGGTTGATTTTTGAAGAAGATTTTTCGCTTTCATGGTGTTAAATGTTACGAGAATCGATAAGTCTCAATGCATTGTAAACGTGCAGCGAATATCGTGTATGACCGGGTAGGCCAAAACGTATGAGCTTAAAACGCTGGCTGGGCATGACGCAGTTTTTAACGAGCATGGGCGCTATGCTGCTGCTCCATGCCTCAACATTGCAGGCTGAAGAATCGCTACAACCCAACTTTGCCTTTTCCAGTTATTACGGTTCCGGTATCTATAATTCTGGTGGGAGCGATTTAACGGTTTTAAATATGCCGATCGCTTTTGATACACGTGATGTTGATATGTACCTAAACACGCCCACTCGTTTGCGTCTGCCTGTCTCGATCGGGTACTCAAATTTTGATAAACAGAATATTCAGGATACTAAACTAATTGAGGATGCCGGTGCACTGTCTATGGGGTTGGGTTTAGATCAAGATTATTGGGAATCGTCGTTTCTCAAATTTGTGCCTTTTTTTGATATTGGTTATGCAGAGGACCTGTCCAATCATCAGGGGGCCTTTACCTACGCATTAGGGATGAGCATTTTTCAATACCTTGAATTTTGGGATGATAAGCAGATTCTTTTTGGTAAAATGCAACATGCTGGGTTTATTCCATTTGAAGATAGTAGCAACGAAAATTTTAATATGCTTCAGGTAGGTACGGATATAAAAATACCTGCGCGTTTTTATCTGGGGGAGATCTCAACCTTTGTCTCAGTGTATGCAACCAGTTATTACTACCTTGTTGATTTGACGGATAGCCTGTCTCGGATTGATGTGTCCGCATTGCAAGATCAATGGGCCCATGAAATCGGGTTTACTTGGGGTCTTGTGCGACCTCTAATGACGCCTGTTTATGATTTTGAGCGGATCGGTGTAGGGTATCGATATTCAAAGAAGGGTGAAGATTTGATCCGAGTAACCTTCAATTTTCCACTTGAGTAGCCGGGTAAAAAGTGGTGTGCCCGTCTCTGTCAAACGGCCGCTACCAATCGTGCCCGCGATTTAGTGGATGCTGATCTTAAATTGGCGCAACACTCGCCTTATGACGTTTCATTGTGCTCATCGCTAATATTCGTAAAGCTCGCTAGAGGCACCGTCCATTCGATAGCTAGTGCGGGCATATTCTGTTTCAGCTGACTCGAGTTTTAACTCGCCATTTACCCAGACGGGCGCCCACAAGGACGTAGAGATTAAGGGATCTTTTAAGGTGACATATATCATCTGGTTAGACGGCGGCGGCGGGACATGAATGCACGCACCTATGTAAGGAACCAATAAGAACTCGCTAACTGCATCATCTTTGTAAACGATTGGAATGACGTATCCCGGCAAACGTATTTTTTTCTTATTGAGCGCTGGCACCACAGGCGCTTCTTGTTGAATAAATGGCATGGCTGGCGCACTCTCATCATGCCTTGCGAAGATGTCTTCCTCCTCCGCATAGGGTGTCCAATCTGCGGGCATTAGATCATACCAACTGAGTTCTTCGTAATCACTGGCAGAAGCATTAGCGGCGAAAACGAGCAAAAATGAAAGAATTTTTAAACTAAGATTCACAGATGAAAGTGCCTTATAGTTTGATGGTCATGCCATCAGAAAGTGAATGTTTATAGGCTTGATAGCCAGGTATGCAGCCTAAAAGTGCACTCACCACTATAATACCTAGAATGAGGGTCGCTTGAGCAACATTAAAACTAAATGCTGACATATGCAGCCCCCAAGCCTGAAATACGTCCTGGCCCAAGACTAATACGATCAAAAATAATAACCAGCCCAATGTTGCGCCCAGAATGGAGAATAGAATTGATTCTGAGGTTAGCAATACAAAAATTTGTGTGGGCCTTGCGCCGAGCGCTCTTAATATTGCAATTTCTCGTCGTCGCTCGCTCAGGCTGGTTAGAATAACCGTCAACAAACCAATAAAACTGGTTAATAACACCAGCACCGCGACAATTAATAAAGCGATTTCGGCAACGCCGACTAATTGCCAAAGTTCACCTAAAGCCACCCCGGGTAAAACGGCCTGCAAGGGTTCTCTTTTATATTTATTGATCGCGCGCTGAATTCGAAATATCTCCATTTTTGAACTCAACCCAAGCATAAACGCCGTGATTTGTTTCGGTTGTAAATCCATTTTGAGGGCTTCTTGAGCACTTATTTTTTGGCGTGCTTGCACCCCGCTTTGCCAATCCACATGTAAGGCTTCGATGCCTTTTAAACTCACATGAATCGTTCTATCAACGGGGGTGCCTGTGGGCGCGAGTACGCCAACAATTGTAAACGGTTTGTCGTCATGTCGCGCGAAATGCGTATCGACAATACCATGCGCAAGGGTGATTTCTTGGCCAATTTTATAGCCTAATTCGTTGGCAATTGTGGCACCAATGACCGCGTCGTAGACGCCTTCAAATTGCTGACCATGCGTAAAGTTCAATGCGTGATTGTCCGCATAATGATAGTGTGCAAAATAGTCGCTACTGGTACCCATGACACGAAAGCCGCGATGTGAGTCACCTAACGAGATGGGAATCGACCACTTTACAGCGGGGTGCGCACTAATCTCTTGGTAGCTATCCCAGCTTATGTTATTCGAGGCGTTGCCAATTCTAAACACGGAATAAAGCAGTAACTGAACCGAGCCACTGCGGGCACCGACCAGCAAGTCGGTGCCCGTAATTGTATTTGAGAAGCCTTCTTTAGCCTCCTTACGTAATGTTTCTACGCTGAGCAACAAGAACACGCTAATGCAGATGCTGAGAAGTGTTAAACTGGACGTAAATCGCCGGTTCCACATACTTTTTAAAGTGAGTCGCAAGAGCAAGACAATGTTCATTGCTTAACACCCAGTTTGGGTTGGGTGTCTAAAGCGTTAATATCTTCTAGGTAAATAACACGATCAAAATGTTTTTCTAGGGCGCCATCATGGCTGACAAATAGAATACTCGAGCCGCTCTGATCGCACTCTTGGACTAATAGTTTTAAAAAGTGTTCTCTCGTCTTGGTATCAAGCGCCGAGGTTGGCTCATCGGCAATAATTAAATCAGGTGCACCGATTAATGCCCGCGCCGCCGCGACGCGTTGCTGTTGTCCGACGCTTAGCTCTGCCACAGCTCTTTTATTGATGACAACGTCTTCAAGCTGCAACAGTGTGAGTAAACGCAGTGCCTCAGCTTTGAGCGAGCCGGACTTCTGAATCGCACGTTTGTTACGACGGCTAGAAAATTTGCAGGCGAGCGTTACATTCTCGATGACCGAGAGATAAGGGATTAAATTAAACAGCTGAAAAATAAAGCCAATGTGGTCAGCGCGAAATTGATCGCGTTTGCTCGCCGTGAGTGCGTTGAGCTCCTCGCCTAAAACAATAATACGGCCTGAAGTGGGCGTGTTAATACCGGCGAGTAAGCTCAGTAGCGTTGTCTTACCTGATCCACTTTGACCCTTTAGAAAAACACGCGCACCCTTGGCTAATTCTAGCTTGGGAATAGTGAGTGTGTCTCGCTGATCATCTGGCCAGCGAAAGCGCAGATTTTCAAGCGCAAGGAGTGACGTTATTTCTGACATGGTTACAGCATTAGCTTGCTATTGTTGCGGTTTAATTCAGCACGTTTTTGGCCATTACGGGTTTGCATTTGTACGTCAATTTCTTCAATAGATTTGAAGTTCTCGATCAGCTGCACGTCAATCTCGTCTAACGCATCGATTTTTCCACATTCGAAATGGTAGCTCGCCATAAACTCGCTGTGAGTTTCATCTTTATGACCATCATGCTTGCCGTGGTCGTCATGTTTGTCATGGTCATCATGCTTGCCGTGGTCGTCGTGTTTGCCGTGATCGTCATGTTTGTCATGGTCGTCATGTTTACCGTGATCGTCATGCTTGCCATGGTCATCATGCTCGCTATGTTTATCATGATCGTGCTTGTCGTCATGTATGGCTAAACCGGCTAACAAGGGCGATGCAACCTTTGCGTGTTCTATCTCGCAACCTGCTTTGGGACTGAAAATAAACAAGGTGTCGGCCTTTTCGAGGAGAGCAGCCGCCTCTTTGATTTTATGACGTTGCTCATCTGTTTTAGCTTGGTGTTCGAAGCCAACTATATTTGCCGAAGGTGATGTAAATTCAATTTCTATGTCATCTCCCTCTTGCACAATGGTTAAGTTTGCATGGCCATGTTCATGGGCACTGTGCTCAACTTCAAATGCATAAACAGAGCCTATGCTGGCACTAAGTAGGGCAGAACTGATGAATAAATGTGTAAAGGTATGTTTCATGTGTAACTCCAACGATGGCAGGGCACTGTTTATATCTATGAACAATGCGCGAGTTCAATCACTTGCTGTATTCGGCTGTTTAAACGGTAATCGGCGGCGCGCGGGTCAAGTAGTGCTCGGCAATATCAGAAAGCCGCTCGGCGTTTTGTTCTAAACTATCTGGCGCATTCACGATAACCCAATAAGTTGCGATAGCGTCTACTGATGGAAGGTAGTACGAAGATAAGGTTAAACAGGTGTCGCAGTGCGTTGCAACTGAAGATGATGCATGGGCGTCTAAACACTCAAACTCGACAATGTTTGACCAATCACCTTGGAGTGTATGATTGTGATCTGAGTGCTCACTCAGATGGTGTGAACGCGCATAAGCAACAAATACGGGTAAGTCGGGGGGTGGGGCCGTTTGAGTATGCGGATCAACGCTATGTCGGCTACTATGAAACGCCATCAAAACGGATGAGACAAGAAACCAAAATGATAAATAAACAGAACCGAACTTATATTTTACCATCTCTGCATTCTAGCTAAGTAAAGCGACCAAACCATCCTACCACTATTGAAACATCGATATAAAAGTAATAAGGGGAAAAATACGGTGGTTTTCAAGACGCTGCGGTGAAATATGTGCTAACCCAATCATAGAGTATTTGTATTGTTATATCCGCTAACTGAATATCTTTAAAGTCACCATCTGGATCTTTGTTCCGAAAGGCAAACTGATAACGTGCCATTTCTGGGGTATCGTCATGCAGTAAAATAATAATACGCTTATTCGTTTTTAAACAGTCGATGGTCAAAATGTCCGCTGGGTAACCATTGTTGCGCATCCCTTGATTTACTCCAATAATTGGATCGATGGCTGGAAAATCAGCCTGAATACGCGCATGCGTTTGGCTCGCAATTTCCGAAAGCGATTTCAAGGCGACGCTCAACAAAGATAACTCCTTTGGGCTCTGTAATACGACCAGTTAAAAATAGGTTTAGCCTAGCTGCTCGCACAGAGTTTCTCCATAAATTTATGGGTATTTCTCACTTGATTAAGCGATAATGTTATCCGCTAATACTTAAACTCGGAACCGATTTGGCATGCCCAACTGTTTAAAATGTAACTCTGAATACCCATACGAAGACGGGCCCTCATATATTTGCCCTGAATGTGGCCATGAGTGGCCGATCAATCCAGAAGAAGATGAAGACCGCTTAATTGTAAAGGACGCCAATGGCACTATTTTGAACGATGGTGACAGCGTCACCGTGATAAAAGATTTAAAAGTAAAAGGGTCATCTTCTGTTGTAAAGGTTGGGACCAAGATCAAAGGCATTCGTTTAGTTGAAAGCGCAGATAATCACAATATTGATTGTAAAGTGGTTGGAGTGGGAGCGATCAAGATAACGCCCAAATTTGTGAAGAAAGCCTAGGCAATTGATCCCTCTAACTTTTAATCCGGATAGGGCTCAGGGTTATCTTTTAGTCGCTGTGATAGATACACCGCAGGCGTGCAGCCAAACCAGCGATGAAAGGCTTTGTAAAAACTGCTGCTGTCTTTGTAGCCTAAACTCAAACTGATCAGTTGAATTTTTGAGCCCTTCTCAAGCATTCTCACCGCTTGGTCTTTTCTTGTTTCGTCAAGTAGTGTTTTAAAGTCAGTATCATGTTCTTTGAGCCGTCTGTAGAGGGTTTGTCTACTTACCGCGAGGGCGTCACTTAGTTCACCCACAGACAGGGGTGAACCTTCTTTTATTGCCTGCTTAATAAGTAGTTTAGCTTTTTCTACGACAGGTTGGGCTTGCGCTAATTGTCGCGTCATCTCAATGGCTCTCTCTTCCATGACATCACACAAAAATTGATTGCCACTGAGAATAGGCGCTGTTAGAAGTGCGTTCGAAAAAACGAGTTGGTTAGCCGAGCAATTAAATTGCAGATGTTGACCAAAGATATCCTCAAATAACGCTCGATATGGCGGTTCAGGGAAGGAAAAACAGGCATTCAAAAGCGGGAATGCTTTACCGCTAAGTGCACGCGCCCAGGCGAGCATCGCGCTCATACTACGTTCGATTGCAATACTCGGGTAGCCACGAGAGGGGTCAAGATTAAATCGTAAACTAACCTGATCTTTTTGTGTGCTTAGTGACCAGCATTCAGAGGGGTTCATCAGCTGAATGTGTTCTCGAAAAATACTAAGAGCGTCTTCAAGCGTGGGGGCTTGGCTGATCCAGCTGGCAAGTAGACCCTTTGATTCAGGCGCAATTTTTTGACCCAGTCGAAGCCCAATGCCCTGTATATGACTCGACGCCAAGAGCTGCCATAAGGCAATTAAATCTGCTTCATCGATACGTACCTGCGCTATATTTTTTTGGTGCTTATGCGCGTCGATCGCGCTGACAATGGGATGCTCCGCTAAGCCCAGCGTTTGGCAATAGGCGACGAGATCTTTTGTGGCGGCATAAGAAACGCTATTGCTCAAGGTGGTAAACGTATCGTTAGTTAGCATCGTCATGGTCTGTTACTCGAGGACACTCGGTGGTTACATGGCGACCTAGATCAGGGCGCACCCTCAATTTAAGCTGCATCTTTTTCATCAAATGGAATGGTAGCGTGAAAAGAGCAGTTTTCAAATTATATGGGCGGGCATCGATACAGCGCTTGGTATTTACCGCATGCGTTATTGTTGGTATCAGTGCCTGCGCGGAATCTTTCAACGCGAAAGACCTAGAAGAAAAATATGCCGATGCGAGTTCGCAATTTATTGAACTTGATGGCAATCGTATTCATTACCGCGATGAGGGCGAGGGTGAGGCAATTGTGTTGCTGCACGGCACCGCCTCATCTCTGCATACTTGGGATAGCTGGGCACAACAGTTAAGTAAAACGCATCGTGTTATTCGCATGGATTTACCCGGCTTCGGTTTAACGGGACCGGATTTTCTCAATCGTTATCAAGTAAATGATGATGTGGTATTTTTATATGCGTTTTTACAGAAACTTGCGCTTAAGAAGGTGCACATCGCGGGAAGTTCACTCGGTGGTCGCATTGCCTGGCAGTATGCACTTGAGCATCCAGACCAGGTAGAAACTTTAACCCTGCTGAACGCATTAGGTTATGAGCAGGAGAGTTGGCCGCCGCCAATTCAGCTGGCACAGTGGCCGGTATTTGACACCATGATGACCCATGTTTCTCCTCGTTTTATGTATGACCTGGGTTTGAAAGATGTGTATTTCGATCCGCAGCAAGTGAACGATACCCTTGTTGATCGTTACTTTGAACTCTCTCGTTATCCGGGTAATTTGGCCGCTTTTCCAAAGCGCGTAAAAGCCCGTTTAGACCGAGACTCGCACCTTATCAAAGCAGTTCGCGTACCGACATTAATCCTTTGGGGGGAAGAGGACAGGTACTTTCCCGTTTCAAGTGCACACCGATTCCATAGCGACATTAGGCAATCAACCTTACGCGTTTACGAGCAGGTTGGTCACCTTCCTATGGAGGAGGTACCAGAAGCCTCGGTAAATGACTTTACCGAGTTTTTGGCATTGGCAACGACGGATTAAGCAAAGTTATAACGCTTACGGTAGGCTTTTGTGAGCTTTTTCAGACGCATTTGGTCTGCTACGAGTGCAAAGAACGGCGATACATTCGGTTTGGGCGCTTTGCCTTGGCCCATGCGTTGCAGTTGACGCTTAGTAACGGCCATCACCGCTAACGCCCCCAAGGTTTTATCTTTCCATTCAATCTCGGGTAAGTTGGCTTTTGCGTCGGCGGTGTCTTGCCACTTGTTTGATAAATCGGGTGTGAAGGCGAGGGCTCGCCCCATACCCACTATATCGACTCCCGCTTCAAGCACTTGCTCGGCAATGGGCAGACGTGTGATGCCGCCGGTCGTCATAATAGGCATGGCGGTATTGTGAGCGATCTCTTCGGCAAATTTTAAGAAGTAGGCCTCACGCGCCAGCGTGCTGCCATCGGCCGTGTTACCTTGCATGGCCGGGCTTTCGTAACTGCCGCCTGATAACTCTACTAGATCGACCTTCAACTCGCTGAGCTGCTTAACCACTTGCTTCGCATCGTCAGCGTCAAAGCCACCGCGTTGAAAATCAGCAGAGTTGAGTTTTACCGAAACCGCGGCACTCTCCGGCAGCCGTGCTTTGACTGCTTTCACTACTTCATATAAGAGGCGAGCACGGTTCTCTAAACTGCCTCCCCAGGCGTCATCGCGCAAGTTGGTGAGCGGTGACAAAAACTGTGAAATTAAGTAGCCATGCGCGGCATGAATTTGCACGCCGTGAAAACCTGCTTCAATCGCCCGCGCAGCGGTCATTGCGAAGCGCTCAATGAGTTCTAGAATTTCTTCCTCTGTCATTGGCTTTGGCTTGCCGAAGAGTTTGCTGTGCTTGCCCATATCGAGCGCGATGTCTGAGGGAGATAGCACTTGGCCGCCCATGGCGGCGTAGACTTGGCGTCCCGGGTGATTAATTTGCATCCAGAGTTGCGTGCCATTCTGCGTGCCGGCTTCCGCCCACTTTTTAAAAGGCTCAAGTGACGTTTCAGCTTCTAATGCCACGCCGCCAGGCCCCGTCATCGCGCGATGATCCACCATGACATTGCCAGTAATTAGCAACCCTGTGCCACCTGTTGCCCATGCTCGGTATAGCTTGAACATGGCATCGCCCGGTAAATGGCCCTCTATCGCCATGTTTTCTTCCATGGCGGCTTTGGCAAGACGGTTTGGCAGAACACTTTTATTCGGTAAGGTGAGAGGCTGAAACACAGTTGACGACATGGAGCGGGTACCTTAATGTAAATTATACGAACATTATACGCGCTCCCACCGCAAGCCGATCAATGGCATTTTTGGTAAGCATTAGTGCTCATATGGATTAAAAAAAATAGGCGCTTCGCTCGGAACCCATTGCTTAAACTTTGGCATGATTTGCTTGAACAGAGCTGAATCTAAAAAATACCTTAGCCAGGTTTGCAGTTCTGGATAAGGGCTTTGATCAAACCAAGCTTTATCCACAAAAGCAAACTGCCGGATAAAGGGAAAAATCGCAAAGTCGCTAAGCATGGGCTTAGAGCCGAATAAGAAGTTGTGTTGCGTTAGCTTATCTTCAAGTGTCTGCAGGAATTTCTCGCCCTGGCTTCGGTAGTGCTCGGCCGAGTGCGTTGGAAAACGGTCCGCATATTTGTAGCGGTCTAAGTTTTGTTTGAAAATCGTATCGTTATGGGTAACAAGAGCTAGGTGTGTTTGCCTTTCCTCGGTGAGCGCGGGTAGCCAATGCGCGGGGTCACTCTGCTCAAGTGCCCACAGCATAATATCCAAGCTCTCGTCTATCACCTTTACTTTACCGTGTTCCGTTTTTACCAGTAAAACCGGTACGGTTCCTTTCGCTGAGGCTTCAAGCATCGCCTCTGGTTTATCTTTTAAAACAACCTCACGCAGTTCTACGCATTGCTGGCTAACGGCAAGGGCAAGCCGTGCGCGCATAGCGTATGGACAGCGGCGAAACGAATACAAAATTGGCGTTAATGTCATAAAGTATGGCAATACGATGATCGAATTAGATGTAGTTTACCAGAGTAAGCCCGCCCGCCGATAAATCAATCGAAACGTTTAGTGCGCACACCCCAGATTTACGCTTGCCAAATTAGCAGATGAATCGCCTGGTCATAATATGAGACTATACCCACCCGCAATTCGATCTAACCCCCAACTGAGAGACCTATGAGCGATAAGCCCCTGTTTTCCTCTATTAACTTGCCACCGTCACAGCTCGAAAATCTTGCGTCACTTGGTTATGCGACGATGACACCGATTCAGGAAAAATCGCTGCCGCTAGCGCTTGAAGGTCGAGATTTAATTGCACAAGCGAAAACTGGCAGCGGCAAAACCGCTGCATTTGGGATTCCATTATTAAATAAGCTAAACCCACGTTTTTTCGGCGTGCAGGCCTTAGTGATGTGCCCGACGCGAGAGCTCGCGGCGCAGGTATGCACAGAACTCAGAAAATTAGCCAGATTTCAGCAAAATATCAAAGTGGTCTCGTTATGTGGGGGCCAATCAATCGGGCCACAAATTGGCTCGTTAGAACATGGGGCGCATGTGGTGGTAGGTACACCGGGTAGATTGAAAGACCATCTTCGCAAACAAACGCTTGATATCAGTCAAATTCAAACATTGGTATTAGACGAGGCAGACCGAATGCTTGAGATGGGCTTCGTTGATGATATTAGTTTTATCGCAGAGCAGAGCCCTTCAACGCGCCAAACCTTACTTTTTTCAGCGACCTACCCGAAAGATATCCAGTCATTAAGCAGGCAATTTCAGCGTGAGCCTGTTGATGTGAGTGTTGAGTCAGTGCATAGCCAGCAACATATCGATCAACGCTTTCTCACCTGCGAAAAAAACGAACGTTTGGATGCAATGTTGCAAGCCCTTCTGCATTTTGTGCCTAACTCAGCGGTGATTTTTTGCAATACCAAGCAAACCGTGCGCGATGTGTGTGCCTATCTTGATACGAATGGTGTAAGTGCTGAGGCTATTCATGGTGATCTGGAGCAGCGTGAGCGTGATCAGGTTCTTACGCAATTTAAGCAGCAAAGTATCGCCTACTTAGTGGCGACAGACGTTGCGGCGCGTGGCTTAGATATCGACGAGCTACCTGCCGTTGTTAATTATGAATTGCCGCGTGATCCTGAGGTGTATGTGCACCGGGTTGGCCGCACAGGGCGGGCGGGTAAAGAAGGCTTAGCCATTAGTTTAATGACCCAGTCTGAGGGCTATAAGCTTGCAGATATTGGCCTGTATCAAAAACGTGATTTTGAGGCGACGCCGGTTAAATCGCTCACGCAAACCGAACCATTATTGCCGGCGCCACGGTTTGTATCGCTATGCATTGCAGGCGGTCGCAAACACAAAGTGCGCCCCGGCGATGTATTGGGCGCGTTAACGGGTGAGGCGGGCATTGAGGGTAAAACGGTGGGTAAAATTAATGTACTAGATTACGTTACGTATGTTGCGATTGAGCGCAAGCAAGCAGACAAAGCACTTGGCCGGTTGCTCAATGGCAAAATTAAGGGCCGCAAGTTTAAGGTGAGGAAGGTGTAGCTCTTTGCTTGGCAAAATACAATGCGTGACACATGTGTTTGGCCTATTGAGTTCAATTTTTAGCCTAATAAGGCGCACCTCGTCATCGGCAAAAGACTTGCAACACCCACCATGACAAACGCGAACGTTGGGCTCTATAATGAACCTACACTAAATAGCTAAAACTGAGGGATTTACACTGCTATGACATTGCTGTTTATTTATCTGGCTATCGCTATTGGTGTCTCTTTTCTTTGTTCAATTCTTGAAGCGGTGCTTTTATCCATCACGCCGAGTTATTTGGAACAGGCCAGTGAGAAAAACTCACGCGGAGGTCGGCAGCTAGTTCATGTAAAAAAGCATATTGATGAATCACTTTCGAGCATCCTGATATTAAACACCTTTGCTCATACGATGGGCGCGGCAGGGGTGGGTTCTCAAGCAATGCAGGTATTCGGTGCTGAGTGGGAAACCCTTATCGCGGTATTATTAACCTTGGCGATTCTGTACCTCTCGGAGATTATTCCTAAAACGCTTGGGGCGACCTTCTGGCGCCCGTTATCAATACCCTCCGCCTTCACGATTTCTTGGTTGGTTAAACTTCTTTACCCTTTGGTATGGCTGTCAACGCGTATTACCCATTTGTTCAGCAAGAATAAAAATTCTGAAATTACTCGGGATGAAATTATCGCGCTTGCGTCTATCAGTCACCGAGATGGCAGCTTATTTACACAGGAGAATGAGTACTTATCGAATTTGCTTAATTTGAGAGAAATTCGAGTCGAAAAAATCTTGACCCCGCGCATGGTTGTGCACATGTTGCAAGATTCATTAACGGTGACCGAAGCCTTGAATGATCCAAAAACAAGCCAGTTTTCTCGGATACCAACTTACGGCGAAACGATAGACGATGTGACGGGCTGTATCTTGCGCACCGAGCTGTTTGAGGCAGAACGTAATGGCCTTGGCGACAAGCCCGTCGGCGAGCTGGCGCAAAGCGTAACGCGTGTATCGGAGAAATTACCGGTCCATAAAATGTTGGATTTATTCATTAAAAGTAAGGTGCATTTGGCCTTAGCAGAAGACGAATTTGGACAGCTTGCAGGTGTCGTAACCCTGGAAGACGCTATTGAAACCTTACTAGGTCGCGAAATTGTCGATGAGAGTGATGAAGTAACGGATATGCAAGAGTTCGCAAAAAGCCAATTTCGTGATCGCTTGAGAAAAGTTAAAGAAAGCGAATAGGTAGACGACGAAGGCCAAAAGAGGCTAATTTGCCTCTGCGTTTGTTTAAATTTAAGTACTGTCTTTAAGCGCATCGCCCCTAATCGATTCTATGCGCCTTTCTTATCTATGGTAATGACCAAGCGGTTCATCAAGCACCCACCCCTGTGAGACAGGTGCTTGATGGTTTTTCACTAGTAAAAGACATGCACGGCTATAAACGCAAAGAAAAAACCGATTATCCAAACAACGGCCGACAGCCAATAGGTATAGAAACTAATGGCGCGTAGCCGTTGACAAGCTTTTGCTTGTGCTGCGTCCGCGGGGCAGGGCATGTTCCGCGCTTGCCAACGCATCAGACCTGCGATGAGGATCATGGCGCCCGAAAGTGCGAAAGTCCAAACTTTGTATTTAGAGAACGTTACCAGCCAGGGAACTGTCGAGACTAAGCCCGCTAATGACGCCCCGGCGCCAATCGTCACCAATAGAGCCGGCAACGCGCAGCAGAATAACGTGCCGCACGAGGTAAACAAACTAAGCGTGGGCACGAGGGCATGTTTGAGGCCGTATTTTTCGGTCTCAATGCTTTCTTTATGACCCAGCTTTGAGTGGCTGTTCATTATGAACAGCCTTTATCAATTGCGACTAAATTGTATCCTGAATCTGTGATCAAACGAGTAATAGTCGTATCGTCTAGGTTTGATTCGGGCAAGGTGTCGATCAAGACCTTTCCTTGATTAAGATCGACCTGTATCGCGTTCACATCGTCTCGTTTACCGAACACTTTTTCTAAAGCACGGGCGCAGAAGTCACATACTAAACCGTCTACTGCCACCTGGATTTGGTTCTCACAGGATGGAGCATTAGTTACGCTCGATAGGGGAGAAACTTCAACTTCAGCAAAGGTATTACTTGCCGAAAAACCAAATGTGAGCATGATAATGAGAGAAATAAATAATTTATTCATGATTGAGAATCCTAAAAACGTATAGTTAAATTAAACAGGACGTCTTGGTCAGTACTCATGCCAAGTTCTGCCATGTAATCACTTTTAAATAGCCGCACGAGTGGCGTAATGGAGATGTCATCGGCGTTTTCTGGGCGGTGATCAAGTTGAAGCATCAACCAGGTATGTAAATCACCGTAGTCACCAATGTATGGGGCAAAACCCAGACGAGCTTTTTGAGAAAAACTTCCTGCGATTTTACCCGCGTGCGTGTAGCGATTCTCATAGGATGTAAAGTAACGGCGATCTTCCCAATCCATGGCTAGCCCCAAAAACCCCGCTGTCTCGCGTTCACTTTTTAGGGCCTCTCGTTCGCTTTCAGCGAATCCAATACCTGACTTAATGTAAACGTTTGCTTGCGCAGCAGGTTGATTCCATCGTTTAGCTAAGTAGTTGAATTGGGCGCCATGAAAGCGCCAGTCTTCATCGCGCCAGTACTCACCTAGGTATCCAATAGAGTAGCGATGGGTTGGTGAGTAATGGGCATGAAGGCTACTTTTATCCAGCTCGTTTTTTTGCATCAACGTTACACCGCCCGGATACGAGACGGGTCGTGCGTGCATTAATTGTGGCCACGCCAAGCTGATGCAAACCGCTAACAGCAATACTTTCAAATTTTATCTCCAAGGACATACAAACGTGCGAAGGCGCAGGATTATCCCGCGTCAAAAGCGTTGAATTAGGAGATGTGTTTGGGTGGATGCTCTATGCTGTCTAAAGCTGTTGCGACAGGCATGATGAGGTGGAGGGTAGGCGGAGAAGCATTAATGCTGAGCGATTCAAGCTTGGCGAAGAAGCCAGCATGGGAGCAGGAATCACATTGGCAATCTTGTGTGACTTGCGGAACATGATCACGTGTTTCCTTGACGTCAGCTTCACTGACCATGTCATGGCAAGCTTCATCAGACACGTCAGCTGCGACAGTTAAGTTCTCATTGTTTAGGCAGCAACTCGCGATAGCGCTGGCGGTATTACCCAGCACCAAAAAAGTGAGTAAAATATAAACAATAAATCGACGCATACTAAAACGGTAGCAAAATAGAGTGAACTTTTCTACTGCCTTTTTTGCGATTTAAAACAACAAGCGCGAATGTGTACGTCGTTTGTATCGACGTTGTGCACAAAGCGATGTTGCCCCAGCTTTTCGATATTACCAGTTAAGCTTACCTTTAAACTAAGGTTGGGGCGGCTTGTGGAGAGAAGCGGACATCGAGCGTTACGCTCGCTTATAGACAATAGCGGACGTTCGTTAATTGGGCTTTGTATGTACGGTTTAGTCAGAATTTATAAGAAAGCGGACTATCTGAACGCCTTGCGAATGGGCGAGGAGCGAAGCGAACGAGTCCAGCCCCCAGCGCGTTCATGGCTGCACTTGTTAGATGATTCATGGTGTATGCCCACCGATTACTACCGAAAGAAACATTGCTGCAAAAAGCAGTGCAAATTTAGCAAAGCCCCAACCTGAAAGTATTAGTGCGGGAAAGCTAACAAGTAGGAAACACTTTCTTTTGCTCTTTGAGACTGCATATGAGCATAAAACAATACCACAAATAATTGATAGTACTTGAATGCCCTTAAACGATTCTTCTTGTGAACCATTGTATTGAATAAAAAAAGAGATTGAACCTATGACATAGGCCGTGGCAATTGCTAAGTATTCTTTTTTCATACATTCATCTAACGCTTTGCTATGCGGAAAATAATGGTTGGCTATAATCGCGAAGCGATGGCCAACTGTTATTTTTCCGTTTAAGCAACTTGTTAGCTGTAGTTACTATATCAGACATCAATTCGTGGCATTTCGTGAAGCGGCTAAAACTAAAATAAATGCTAGTAATGCTGGCAATCCCTGTGTAAAAAGGATACTTGTCTTTGCGGTGATACCACCAAATATGCCTGCAACGATTACACAGGACAAAAAGAATATTTTGATGTCGAGGCGATTCTTGAGCAACCCCCAAAACAGTCCTGCAGCAAGAAAACCGTTATAAAGCCCCTGATTCATAGCAAGCACTGAAGATGACTCTGCTACCTCAGGTGTCATTGAAAATATTTTTTGTCCAATTGGGTGATTCCAAAAAAACATCTCCAATATCAAAATTCCGACATGACTTATTGCTACCAAAAACGTGAAAATATTCGCCAATAAATTCATAGATATATACCCTTATTATTGTTCATAAATTTTAACGTTACTCTTGCCTGCTGCGAACAGCTAACGCCTGCAGCTGCGGCCGGAACGCGCGCAGCGCGTGGAGGTCCAGCCCAGCGGTTTTTTGGCTGGGCGATGCAGGCTGCACTGGTTATATTTATTTGTTTTGTTTGAACCAACCATGCTTCAGAAAACCATGAATTGCAAACCCGAATAAAATAAATACCCCAAGGTAAACCAAGTGAATTGGGTTTGCCCCAAACGTATTTTTATACGGAATGAGCGCGGTGGTTGGGAAACCATTTTGCACCCACAGAAAGCCCCCGAAAAGAATAAATAAACACCCAAAACCGAAACCAACTTTGGACAGAAAATTACCCATGCTAATTGCGACTGCGCTTTTTGTTTAATTTACTTTCGATTGTTTTGCCTATTAAGGAAAGCGAGAACAGATACAAGATTGCTAGACCAACGAACAGTAAATCATTGACCAATGCTTGCTTAATAGTTTCGTAGAACAGGCCAAATAATATGATGCCAATTAGATAAACCGAGTAAGAAACTTTTCCTTTTTCTGCGGTGCCCATAATTTACCTAAGAAATATAACAGTGTGTTTGATGGAACCGATGGTCCATCAAACACTTTTTATGTGATTTTAATTTTTCAAATTTGTTTAAGCGTATCAGTTGTTTAGCTCCGGTTACAGGAAGTCCGTCACTGGAAAATGTGGAAACAATTCCATATATTCCGGTTTCGACACTCAAGCATAGTGATATTTTTGCATAGCAATCAATAACATAGCCAAAAAGTTTAGCAAGCAAATATATAAAAAAGCGGAACTTTTCATAAAGCTGTGATAAAGGCATCTAGGGATGACCGCTTTGATCATAGATAAAATGGGGAGCTTGCTGTCGGGAGCAGGTCTGCGATTCACCAACAACAGATAATGGATAGCCGCGAAGCGAGAGTCTCCTCTCTTCTTGGAGCGGTCATCGTGAATGGAGCTGAGCGAAGGTCTGCTTTTGTCTAATAGTTAGCGTAATGTATTGTGCTGGTTGTATCTGCTTATCTCACAAAAGCTCAAATTCACCTCTCTACGCTCCAGCTTCACTTCGAATCGAATTAAAGTTTTATCTATAATGATGGTGCGTATTTGCTCATCAAATAGAAATTTTTAGAAGACAATTTAGAGCGTTTTTCATGCACGGATAAATCTCTGGTTTATCGGGATGAACGATTATATTTGATGCCATCGTTGTTATTTATTGATGTACAAGACGTAAAAATTTAAAATTTGCGGAACGAAAACTCACTGTAATTTCAGAATTTTATAGGTTGCCACGCATATGAACGATGAGAAAAATTTAAACGATCCGCAGGCCGATGCGTGCTGCAGTGACACCAGTTGTTGCCCCCCACCCATGCCATTTAAACGTGAAGCCCCTAAACTTGGGCGGAATGATCCCTGTTTTTGTGGCAGTAACAAAAAATTTAAAAAATGCTGCGGTAAGCATGGCTAGGGCGCTTCTCAGATTTACAGATGCGCTTTGAACTGTTTCCATTCCCATCATTAACTAAAAAAATAGGTTGTTGGAGTCATTAAACGTATGAAATTTTCTTTGGTAAAAAGTGTATTCATTGTTTTAAGTGTTTCGAGTGTTTCGAGTTTTTCGGTTTACGCAGCAGACCATGCCAAATTCATTAGTAAACAAGAAGCCATTGATGTTGCGCTTGAGGCTGTTGGTGGCGAGGTTATTGGCATCCGTATGGACGAGCCTGATAACCAGTGGGATGTATTCGTCAAATCAGGGGCCGACGCGTTTGAAGTAGAAGTGGATGCGATAAGCGGAAACGTTGTTGCATCGGAGAAAGAAAGCCTCGAAGAAATAGAAGCCGAGTTATCCGGTGATCTCTCTCATGAGGGCGTTTCAGGTGACGTTGATACGTAAACGTTAGTCGCGCGAGTTTCTTGTTGGTCTAAATTTCTTTGATCTATTCGGCCGTTTGTAGCGGTCGCTATTTTTGTGATCACGCTCTATTTTCACAAGTCGGAACCGCTAGTGATCGTTTTGCCTTTCAGATGTTTTTCCTTGCATGGTTCCAGTTATTTTGAATGGCAGTCGCTCAAAACTTCCCCTAATTGATTTTTGATACGCGTTTAATTTGCTCACGCAGCCAGGTATGGGCTGGGTCTTTTTGTTTATCCCTATGGTAATACATGTATACAGGCACGGCTTCTGTGTCGAAGGGTAAGGCGTGAATATCAATAGGCAGAGTTTTCGCAAAATAGTGCGCAAGTCGTTTATTCAAAGTACAAATTAAATCTGTTTGAGCCGCGATAGCCGGCAGACTAATTAAATCAGAGACAGACATGACCACCTTGCGCTTAATTTGCTTACGACCCAGCACAATCTCTGTATGGCTACCACGGTGGTTTCTGGGCCGCACGGCAACATGCGGCAAGGCTTTGTATAGCTCAAGATCGACAGGCCCTTTAATTTTCGGATGATTTTTTGTCGTTACGACGACGAGCTCCTCTGAATAAAATGGTTCTTTAATGAAGTCTTTGCCTGCTATCTCGATGTAGTCCATGGCGAGATCAATCTCACCTGTGCGCAGTAATTCAGGTGAGCGGGCATCACTTTCAGGGCAAATATCAAGCGTAATATTCGGGGCAATCGCTCGTAAACCCCTCATCATCGGCGGCAGAACGACAAATTCAGCATACCCATTTACTGAAATACAAAAGTGGTGTTTGGCGGTTGTGTAATCAAACGTTTCGCGTGGCGTAAATTGTTCCTGTATTAATCCTAGGGCTTGGCGAATAGGCTCCTGTAAGGCTTTGGCTTTTGGGGTAGGGCGCATGCCTTTCGGTGCGCGAACAAATAATTCGTCATCAAAAAGAGAACGCAGCCGAGATAACGCGTTGCTAACCGCGGGCTGGCTCATGTGCAATTTTTCTGCGGCTTTGGTGAGGTGCTGCTCCTCGGCGAGTGCGTTAAGCACAATAAGCAGGTTTAAATCAACATTGCGTAAATCACGATGCATAGCAAACTCCCAATTAATCGATAATGCTAATATATTAATCATCATCATTGTCAATGATTAGTATATTAACAATCCATTGGATGAATAAACAAAAGAATCGTAAGCTTATTTCATAAATAAAAAGATGTTTCGTTTCGGTTGTAATTGATTGAGAGTAGGAGAGTTAAATGGAAACCCTCATTGTGTCTGGTTTCTTCGCCATTTGCGTGTGTTATGAATGGCTCACAGGTGCTTTTCGGAAAGGTGCCTTAAGTAATACCGACTATAAAATGGCAGCCATTTGCGGCGTTGGCATTAGCTTAGTACAACGCCCGCTTGTGATGGCGCTGGTGTTTGCTGTGTGCGGTTTTCTGTTAGCACCCTATCAGGGGGCCTTAAGCGCCTTACAAGACCAGCATTTTTGGTTATGCCTGTTAGGCTTTGTTTTATTAGAAGAGTATTTTCATGGGCTGGGGCATTGGTTTGCGCACAGCCGCACGCCAAAAAGGGCATGGTTGAGGCCTATTCACAAGATATTCAGAACAGCGCATCGGCCGCATCATTTAATTGGAAATAACGACGATAAGGCCCAAATGTTTGTCGGCCAAACGTTTGTTGAGGGATGGACCTATTGGTTCGTCATGCCGAATATTTGGTTTAGTTTTATTGCCCTCTACCTTGGCTTAACCGAGGTGTTCGTGGTGGGTATGATTCTGAAAGGCGTTTGGGCTTTGCATGTACACACCGGCTGGAATTACGACTTATATTTCTTGAACCATCCAAATGCACTGGTTCGCAAGTTTGCCTATGGTTTAGCGCATATTTTTGTGTTTCCGACCACGCACCACCATCACCATAGCCGAGGGCCGAACTCTGCAAAGAACTTGCATAACTTTCTGGCGATTTATGATTGGCTTATCTACGGCACGCTTAAAATTGAAAAAGAAGCACCTAAGCGTTTGGGTTGGCGTCAAAACGACAAAGAGAAAGACTCGGCCTTGTATCGGTTTACACGCACCTTTGACTAACCATGTTGCTGTGCTCTATGAGAAAACCCGCTAAGCTGTCTGTTTAGCGGTCTTGTTTTCAAACCAATTGCAGGCCCAGTTTACGAGCGTTTTGGGATGTTCATAGGGTATCCAATGCCCAGCCGCATCTAAGCGTCGATAGGCCCAAGGTGCGTCCATGTAGCGCGCCGACTTGGTCATTTGTGCTTCTGTTAAAAAGCGGTCTTGGCTGCTCCAAATTCCCAAAGTAGGCACCGTACATCGCGGCCAGGATTTGAGCAAAATACTAATAAAGTTTGCACGATACCAGTTAATCGCGGCCGTTAGCCTTCCGGGTTTGGACATGGCCTCAATTACGCCTGGGTAATCAGGATGCGACGCACACCAGCGCTTCATGCCACCGTTAAGCAAATAGAACTCGGCAATGTATTTAAGTTGAAACCAGAGTGTGTAAAAACCTTTGATGAATTTCTGATAGACACCGGCTTTGCCATAACTTTGCGGATGTCCGACCGACGCGACCACTAATGATTTGACGCGCTCAGGATGAAACATAGCTGCGCACCAACCAATGACGGCACCCCAATCATGGCTAATAATATTGACAGGTGTCTTCACGTCGAGCGCGTTTAACAACAGTGGAATGTCGCCTGCGATCAGCTGTGCGGTGTAATGGCGACGGCCCTTGGGCATGTCAGTTTTACCAAAGCCGCGCTGGTCAAAGGCAATGACACGGTAGCCACGGCTAAGCAGGTCATTGGCGACGTCTTCCCACATTAATAAGTTATCGGGAAACCCGTGCAGCAGCAGGACGGGTTCACCGCTACCCTCATCGAAAACTCTAAAGTTAAGTGCGCCGGCTTTAATTTGACGACATTTCTCTTTCATATTTGGCTACTACGTAAAACGGTGATGTAAAGTTTTTTGGTAGAACTTGTCATCTACGATGACGCCGCTAGAAACGTACCAAACTTTTGCACATTGCCGAGTTCATTATTCACTTCTTCATTTTCAATGGCAAAACTGCCATTGATGAGCACGTGCTCAACAATCCCTGGGTTGCGGTTAACAAGGCGTTGTAGACCGAAATTTTCCATATCTGCCCACTCAACGTTTTCTAGGTCTTGGTCAAACGCGTTTGGGTTAATAACGACTACGTCTGCGCGATCGCCTTCTTGTATACGACCCGCTTCAATACCCAGCCAATCAGCTTGTTCACCGGTTAAGCGCCAAATGGCCTTTTCCATGGTCATGATGGGCTCACCCTTTTGTTGCGCGGTATGAACCATTTTTAGAAAGCGGAGCGGTAAGTTGTAAAACGCCATATTACGAATATGTGCACCGGCATCAGAAAAGGTAATTAAGGTGTTTTTATCTTGTACAAGTTTTGCGAGAACATCCGCGCGGTGGTTACCAACCGTGGTGTACCAGCGCAATGCACGGCCGTATTCAACCACCAAGTCTAAGAAAAGATCGACCACATGAATATCGCGTGATTTTGCGACATCTGAAAAGTTTTTCCCTACCATCTCTTGATCGGGGCATTCTAAAATGATGGCGTCGCCAAAGTCGCGTTGCCACACACGAGGGCTTAACTTCTCGCCATAAAATTTACGGAATTTACGTCGATAACTCTCGTCTTTAAGAAGGGCATTGCGTTCTACTTGGTCTTTAAGGTCTAAGGCCATTTCACCGGCGCCAAATTCTTCAAAAAAGACGACGTCGATCCCGTCTGCATAGACAGTAAACGGCGTGGGCAGCAGTTGCCAACGAAAGTTGCCACCAAAGAAATTGGCTAGTTTGGCCGCAAATTGCGCCAGTGGCCGTACGCTTTTATTGCCACGCAAATCAACCAATGAAATGAGTGTTGTTTTAAGTGGACTGCGCAGTAGTCCAAGGGTTTGCGTTAAGTATTGAAAAATCTGCCAGGGTTTTGCCGCATTGGGCGCACCCTGGTGCACGCGCTTATGTTTACGTAGCAACTTATTAAACCGGCTCAGTTCTCCCCACTTTGCATAAGTACTGGGTAGGCTTTTCGACCATTCTCGATCGCCGTCTACTTTGTCCCAAGTTAGACACATGGATGATAGGCCGAGAAAGCCTTCATCAACGGCTTCTTGTAGCATGCCTTCCATCCACTGCATTTCGGTTTCGGTTGGCTTTTCCGATTTATCTGTGGCGCGTGATAAGCCCATTGCGGCAGTGCGTAAATCACTGTGGCCAAGGAAAGAAATAATGTTTGGACCCAATGCTTGCTTCGCGATAAATTGTTTCCATTCTTTGGGGGTATTCCACGTTTTGGTTTTTTCTAATATTGGGAGCACTTTTTCTCTGGGTACCGTCTCAACACGCGTGAAGATGTCAGAGGCATCTTCCACGTCGCTGCAAATCATGCTCAGCGAGCAGCTGCCAACCAATGCAGTGGTGACACCGTGGCGCACTGATTCACTCAGTGAGGGTGAAACCATCAGCTCTGCATCATAATGGGTGTGTGTATCTAAGAAACCCGGACTGACCCATTTTCCGGTGGCATCAATACATCGACTAGCGGTATTTTTCTCTAGGGCCCCGCTGGGCGCGACTTTTTTAATCTTGCCCTGTTTAATACCAATATCTTTCGTTTCGCTGGGCGCACCCGTGCCATCAAAATAGCGTCCATTGCAGATTAAAATATCGTATTCTACGTTGGATTGCGGTTTAGATTCTGTTGAGTGTTGCACCATTATTTAGTCTCCCAAAATGCTCATGCGCGTTTTATATTTCGAATAGCGACACGCTAATTTTTATACATAATAAAGTTGGCTAGAGACAAAAACTTGTTAATAGGCGACAATTTGTCGGTTATTTATACGACAAAAGAGTAGCTAATGCTTGAAACGCTTGAGAATACGGGCTTATCGATTCGCCTGGGCGCCTTGCAAGGCCTTTTGCCGCTGATCGAAAGTATCGGCGAAGATGCGAGTAAAGTGCTTGCACCTTTGGGGCTATCGGTTGATGACTTTGCAATGCCCGATAAATTTATTCCATATACCTCGCATGAGGCGATTTTAGAAAATAGCGCCGCGTTGTATAACGTGCCAGATTTTGGTTTGAGATTAGCCAACGCGCAGGGCCTTGCCATGCTGGGCCCCGTTGGATTAATGATCATGCATAGTGAATCGGTTCTGGAGGCAGCGTTCCGAGCCCGCAACTATATGTCCTTGCATGTATTAGCTGAGTATTGGACCTTCGATGTGAGTGATGAGCTCTGTGTCATTACCCGGTTTCAGCACCAACGGCAGCAGCGGCATCAAGGCCAACCTTCTGAACTTTCGCTCGGGGTTTGCTATCGTATTTTAAGACGCTTAGTGGGGCCTGATTTTAAACTTTCTGGCCTGCATTTTACGCACCGCCGCATCTCGAGTGACAACCATTACACACAGTACTTCGATGCGCCTGTCAATTTCAGCCAAGAGCGCGACCAGTTATTCTTTCCAAAACGGTTTTTAACGCGTGAAATTGCAACCTTCGACGAGTCGATAACTCAGCAGCTTGAAGTAAATATGGACCGACGGTTGCGCACTCAAGGCGACAAAATAGATCGCGAAACCCAGGCGCTTATTCTTGCAAGCTTAGGTATGTCTCAGTCTATGTTGACGTATATCGCCGGCCTATTGCATATGCATCCGCGCACGTTGCAGCGCCGCCTCAAGGCTAATGGATATAGTTTTAAGCGGCTCGTGCTCGAAACACGAATGAATGTGTCTCGCTGGGTATTAAGCAATAGTGAAATGCCATTAACGCAACTTTCATTGATGTTGGGTTATAACGAATTAAGCGCATTTTCCAAGGCGTTCAAAACCTACCATGCTCTTTCCCCTCGCGCATGGCGCCAACGAAATTTAAACGAGTGAAGACAGTCGTGCGTCAATTAAACATTTCGTCGGCGTGAATTTTTGATAGGCTCATGCCCACGATAATTTACATTGATGTTATGCGGAGAATTTGATGACTAAATACAGAGCCTTATTCGTCGAGGAAGCAGAAGATAAAAACTACACGCAAGCACTCGTCGAGCGTTCGATTGACGATTTACCAAAAGGTGAGATTCTTATCCGTGTCGAATATTCATCGTTAAATTTTAAAGATGCACTGTCCGCACATGGCAATAAAGGAGTAACTCGACAATTTCCGCATCAACCGGGGATTGACGCCGCGGGTGCCGTTGAACAGAGTGATGTAGACGCTTTTGCGCCGGGCGACTCAGTAATAGTTACCGGCTATGATTTGGGTATGAACACGGCGGGTGGCTTGGGGCAGTATATCCGTGTACCGGCGTCTTGGGTGATTCCTTGCCCAACTGAGATGAATGCAAAGCAAGCCATGCACTTCGGTACAGCAGGATTAACAGCGCAGCTGTGTATTAATAAGCTGGAGAAAATGGGACTGACGCCTTCTCAAGGTAAGGTGTTGGTAACCGGTGCGTCGGGGGGCGTCGGCTCAATCGCAGTGGCCTTGTTAGCGCACGCAGGCTATGAGGTAGTCGCCAGCACGGGCAAACTTGAACAAACCGACTATCTGCAAAGCATTGGTGCGAAGTCGGTTATCGATCGTGCAAATTTGCAAGAAGAAAGTAAGCGTCCGCTGGGGCAGGCCGACTATGCAGCGGCGATCGATGTGGCAGGCGGTGTAACGTTAGCGAATGTCCTCAAATCGGTTAAGCATAGCGGGTCGGTCGCCGCATGCGGTTTGGTAGAGAATCCGAATTATCCTGGCAGTGTTTTCCCGCATATCCTGCGTAATGTTAATTTGCTCGGTGTCGATTCCGTTGAAATTCCTCTCGAAGAAAAGCGCACAGCTTGGGAACAACTTGCCATGGTAGCCTCATTGCCAGCGCTTGCAGCGCTTAACCAAGAAATCAAGCTTGACGATGTTGTAAGTGCGTTAACGTCTATTGTAGAGGGAAACGCCACGCGGCATTTTTTAGTCGATATGCTGTAGAGCATATTGTAAGACTAATGCGCAGCTATCTTTGCCATTAACCCGTTTGCCGATTTTTACTAAAAAAGAATATTCTGTTTCTAAATGGTTTGTATATGTGGAGGTTTAATTAATTATTTGAGGCTGAGTTGAGTGAGTTCTTAACCTTTCTATGCGTGATGCGGCACGAACAATGCTTTTAAGACATTGTAATGTGTCGATGAAGTTTGGATATAAACAATGCTCAGCGTTAAGAACAAGGAAAACGGCCAAGTAGAGCTCATCGACTTATGTAAAGATTTTGACGGCAGTAAAGCAGTTGATCATGTCAATCTCAAGATAGATGAGGGCGCGTATTGCTGTCTTTTGGGACCATCTGGTTGTGGCAAAAGTACGACTCTCAGGCTCATCGCTGGCCATGAAATAGCCAGCTCTGGCCAAATACTGATTGACGGAAAGCCCACTACGACGTTACCCCCCTCTGCGCGCGGCACCGCCATGATGTTCCAAAATTATGCACTATTTCCGCACCTAAACTGTATCGATAATGTCGCGTTTGCACTAAAACTGCGCGGGGTCTCAAAGGCCGATCGTCATGAGCGGGCCCTCGAATTATTATCGCTGGTAAAAATGGAGGGTTTTAGCAAACGTATGCCTGATCAGTTGTCAGGTGGGCAGCAACAGCGTGTGGCGCTCGCGAGAGCCTTGCAGAACCAACCCAGTGTTCTTTTGCTCGATGAGCCTTTATCCGCTCTGGATCCATTCCTACGTATCCAAATGCGCGCCGAGCTGCGACGCTTGCAGCGAGAGCTCGGCATTACCTTTATTCATGTGACACATTCGCAAGAGGAAGCACTGGCTTTAGCTGACCAGGTGGTAGTGATGGACAAGGCTAGAATTAGTCAAGTCGGTGGGGCGCGCGATGTGTTTCGCTTTCCGCAAAATGAGTTTGTTGCGCGTTTTATTGGCGGCCATAACGTATTTACCGGCCAATACAGTGACCACAATGAAGATCAAATATCTTTAGTGGGTGCGAACAATCAAGTGTTCCGAGTTCAGGGGCAAGCGGGTAAGACCCCTTATCCGCATTATAACTTTAGTGTCCGTTCTGATCTCATCGAGATAGCGCATCAAGCCGAGACCGTGAATCGTGAGAATTTGATTAATTGCGAGGTTATCGATGCGGAGTTTCATGGTGCGTATGTAAAGCTCAATTTGCAGACGCTTGGTGAAAATACCGAGTTCAACGCTCAAGTCTCTGATGATTTTTTTCTCAGCGAAAAAATACAGCCCGGCGATCAGGTTTGGGCCGGCTGGAATAGTAGTCAAACCTGGTTGTTACACCCTCACTGAAGTCATTTTCATATTCATTCTTAATTCCCACACTCGGAGCAAAAGCTAATGAAAGAGAAAGATATAAGTACAGATTTAAGTAAAGACACGCAGAACGAATCGGAGACCGATCAGGGTCGACGAAAGTTTCTCAAGACGACCGCGGCCGTTGCCACGGGAGCGGCCGCCATGACTGGCGGCTTTCCTATGATCTGGGCGCAGAACATTAAAAATGTAACCTTGCGGCAATTTGGAACAGGCGTATCAAATATTAATGCGATTCCAGAGCAGGTTAAGAAAGATCTTGGCTTCAATTTGGAGATGACCGCGCTAGATACTGACACAACCGCGCAACGAGTTGTGACACAGCCGAAGTCATTTGACATCGCAGACATCGAGTATTTCACCGTGAAAAAGGTTTGGGGCGCCGGCAACCTTCAGCCTTTTGATGTCAGCCGTTTAAAAAATTACGATAAAATTGTTGGGATTTTTAAAAACGGAAAACTAACACCATCTTCTAACATTGCTCAAGGCACGGCACCCCATACGGTGGGTTTTGCAGAGTCGCCAACGTCTAAGGCATTTGCAACGGAAGAAACCAATTGGTACACACTGGTGCCGACAATTTACAACGCGGATACCTTAGGTATTCGGCCCGATTTAATTAAACGACCTATCGGAAGTTGGTCTGAGTTGTTAAATAGCGAATTTAAGGGCAAGGCATCCATCCTCAATATTTCCTCTATCGGCATTATGGATGCAGCAATGGTTTGTGAAGCCATGGGCGCTGTGCAATATGGCGACAAAGGTAATATGACGAAAGAGGAAATCGACAAGACGATGGCGATTTTCACCGAAGCTAAGAAAGATGGACAGTTCCGAGCCTTTTGGAAAACGTTCGATGAGTCGGTGAATCTGATGGCGTCAGGTGAGGTTGTTATTCAATCTATGTGGTCGCCAGCCATTACCAAAGTCCGATCTATGGGGATGCCTTGTATCTATCAGCCATTGAAGGAGGGTTATCGTTCATGGGGTGGCGGTTTAGGACTATCACGAAATTTATCGGGTTTAGAACTTGATGCAGCTTATGAATACATCAATTGGTATTTGTCGGGTTGGGTTGGTGGTTTATTGATGCGACAAGGTTACTATTCAGCGGCACCTGAAACGTCAAAACTATTCATGTCTGATGACGAATGGGGATATTGGTTTGAAGGTAAGCCGGCACAAAGCGATATTATTGATCCATTCGGTAGCAAGCTTGAATCTGCAGGTGCTGTGCGCGATGGTGGCTCTTTCTATGAGCGAATGGGGTCCGTTGCCTGTTGGAATTCTGTGATGGATGAAAACCGATATATGGTCCGGAAATGGAATGAATTTATTGCCTCTTAAGCGGTCGGGATCTCCGGTTAACTATGAGATTTTTTAGCCGGAGACGAGGTTTCTCATTATGACTCGATACCTCCAAATAACGCCTTTGCTCCTGGTTCTTATACTTTTTTTTATAGGACCAATCATCGTTATTGGCGTTGTGAGCTTTTGGGACTACAACGCATTTAGCTTGATTCCAGATTTTGTGCTGACCAATTATGAGGAGTTATTCAGCTCAGGGGTCACGTATACGATTTATCTTAAAACGCTCAAATTTACTTTAGTAACATGGCTTGTCACCTTTCTTGTTGGTTTTACCGTCGCTTACTTCTTAGCATTTCATGTCCAAAGTTTGACTTGGCAAATGGCCCTGTTCTTGATCTGTACCATTCCGTTTCTAACGTCGAATATTATTCGTATGATTGCTTGGATTCCGGTTTTAGGTCGTCATGGTTTAGTCAACGAAACGCTTCTTGGCATGGGGCTCATTGATAAACCATTGGAATGGCTTCTGTACTCTGATTTTGCCGTTGTACTTGCCTTCGTGCATTTATATACCTTGTTCATGGTAGTGCCGATCTTTAATACGATGATGCGTATAGATAAAAGCATTATTGAAGCGGCTTATGACGCGGGAGCAAACGGTTGGCAGACGCTGATATATGTTGTTCTTCCACTGTGTAAGTCAGGCATTGCGATAGGCAGTATCTTTGTCATAACACTTGTTATGGGAGATTTTGTCACGATTCAAACAATGTCAGGAGGGCAGAGTGCTTCCGTGGGCGTCGCAATGAATAATAAACGCGCATTGTTACAATATCCAGCTGCGGCGGCAGACGCAGTTGTGTTATTGATCACCGTCTTAATTATCGTTGCCGTACTAATGCGCTTCGTAAATATCCGAAAGGAGCTTTGAGATGCTAGGGCGACGCAGAAGTTTCATACCACTGCTTCTATTTTTTATCTTTTTTGTGGTTTTTATGTACGGACCAATGATTGCTATTTTTACCCTATCCTTTCAGGGGCCTGGCGGAGGCTTAACCTTTCCCATGCGAGGTGCGTCATTCCATTGGTTCTTCGAATTGTTTCAACCTCAGCGCGTAGGCGACTTTAAAGGGTCGTTTATACGTTCATTATCGTTAGCAAGCATCGTGATGATCTTAACTGTGATGATTTCGTTGGCCGCCGGTTTAGCGTTTCGTAAGGGGTTTAAGGGGGCATCATTTGTGTTTTACCTATCTATAGCCAGCCTGATTGTCCCATCGATTCTACTAACCTTAGGGATTGGTTTGCTTTTTGATCAGCTTGGTTTTGAGTCGCAATGGTATAGCTCTGGGTTGGGCGCGCATTTAAGTTGGACCCTGCCTTTTGGACTTTTAATTATGTTTGCCGTGTTTAATCGCTTTGATAAATCTTACGAAGAGGCAGCACGTGATATGGGCGCATCGCCCCGACAAGTCGTCCAGTTAGTTCTGTTGCCAATCATCGCACCAAGTCTCGTGGGTGTAGGATTATTTGGCTTCACGCTCAGCTTTGATGAGTTTGCGCGCTCCTTATTGGCAATGGGCGTTTACAATACGCTCCCATTAGAAATATTTGGTATGACAACCACCGTCACGACGCCTACATTGTATGCATTAGGAACTCTTACTACCTCCATCTCTTTCTTCGTTATGGGTGTCAGTTTTTGGTTGATTACATGGTTTAGAAAAAGACGAAGTGGTCAATTTAATTAGATAGAAAATTCATATGAGGCAACTACTTTTAGTTAATCCGAACACCACTCAGACCATGACTGAGTCAATGGTCGCGGCCGCGCGGAAAGTGTTGCCGAGTGACACTGACATAATCTCATTCACCAGTGATTATGGTCCCCCCAGTATCGAGGGATACTATGACGAAGCATTTGCGATCCCCCCCATGCTAGAGCATATTGCGCTAGCTTCGGCGTCAGTCGAAGGTGTGATTATTGGTTGTTTTGATGATACAGGAGTGGAAGCGGCACGTTGTATTAGCGATGTTCCCGTTATTGGTTTGTGCCAAGCAGCCTGCCAACATGCCTCTATTCTGGCCGGTTCATTCTCCATTATCACGACACTTTCATGTTCCATTCACCCCTTGCAAAGACGTGTAATTGAATACGGGTTTGAGCGACAATGCCGATCGATACGTGCAAGTGAAATTCCAGTTCTAGCGCTTGAAAACGGAAATGAAAATACGTTAAGGCCTCTATTTCGCCAAATAGAGAAGGCTTTAGAACGTGACGGCAGTGAGGCAATTGTACTCGGTTGTGCGGGGATGGTGAGCCTACGACAAGCCTTGCAAGACCGTTATCAAGTCCCTGTTATTGAAGGCGTCACTGCAGCGGTATCCGTTATGCAGGGTCTAATACGTTTACCAACGTTTACCTCTCGTCGGAATACTTTTAAGAAGCCGAGGTCAAAGCAGTATGCAGGCTTATTTGAACGTTTTTCGCCCGGATCGGAGTAGATAATGTTATCCCCTAACACCAAATTGATTTCACATCCGTTAATCCAACACAAGTTGACATTGATGCGTGACAAGGCGACTTCCAGCGCATCTTTTCGCCAGTTGTTGAGAGAGATTTCGTTATTATTGGGGTATGAAATTACTCGTGATTTAGATGTTGCACCCCACACGATAGAAACACCTTTAGAAACGATGCAGGGTGTGCAGCTCGCCGGAAAAAAACTTTGCCTTGTCTCTGTTTTGCGGGCTGGTAATGGCTTTTTAGACGGTTTTTTAGATTTGCTACCCTCAGCAAGAGTAGGTTGTATCGGTGTGTATCGAGATGCGGATACGCTTCAAGCGATTGAATATTACACAAAACTCCCTGAGCGTCTTCAAGAGCGGCCGGTTATTGTAGTCGATCCGATGCTCGCGACTGGAAACAGTGCAGTAGCGGCGCTAGATATTGTTAAAAAGTATGGCGCAATAAGGATTAAGTTTCTATGTCTGCTGGCTTCACCGGAGGGAATTAAGAGCGTCTCCGTTGCGCACCCCGACGTCCAAATATACACGGCTGCAATTGATCGTGAGTTAAATAATCATGGCTATATACTTCCGGGTCTTGGTGATGCGGGTGATCGTTTGTTCGGCACGAGCAAACGGAGTGAGTAATTAATGCTGTTTTAAATTATTCAATGTTGACAAAATTTTCCCGGAACAAGGCTATCTGCGAGAGCGAGTCGTATAAAACGTAAAGATAAGAGAAAGTCTATGAAAATTTTGTTCCGAAATCTTTCCGTTTACAAAATAGATAAACTCGTGATCTGCTCGATCGAGCAAGCTCTGTACCAAGCGTTTGTGGTGATCGACGGTGAGGAACGTTTAGTTTGGGAGAGTGAGGCGAAATGTTTTGTGCGTCGAAACTTGATGAAAATGCGCGAGTGTTTCGAGCCCCTTGGTATTTCCGAGACTGTATTACGCCACGAAAGCCCCTACGATGAGATGATTGGGTTACCTTCGGGCCCGACCACGAACCGCCTAGAAGTGCCGCTAGGGCAATTGCCGTATCCGTATACACGGCAGACGAAGCATTAGATCATACCTTCATCTAGCGCAATGGCCATTGCAGCCCCAAGTGTTTCAATTTCTTTTATAAATTGTGTTTGGTAGGTACCTCGCAGAATAAGGGGCGCTTGTACCCAGCGCCATCGCAGGCCTTTCAATATCGTTTGAAGTGCTGTTTGCGTGCCCGTCCCGTCGTGTCCGGCGCGAATTATCGCGCAACAGGGAAGCCCCTGTTTTTGTTCGAGAACGGGGTAGTAACAACGGTCAAAAAAATCTTTCAGTGCGCCGCTCATGTAGGCGAGATTTTCCGTGGTAAACAGGATAATTGCATCGCAAGCAAGCACATCTTTAGGGTTTGTTTCGAAAGGCGTTTTCATGTTCACGCCAAGGTGAGGTGCAGAAGCCTTGCAGCATTGAAGGAGCGCCTCAGCCAAGCGTGTGGTATTGGGTGATGGTTGATGCGCTACAATCAATAAATTTTTAGGCATTCACTTCTAACCTCCTATGTTTGTGGCGATTCATTGCCCCCTTTTTCTGCTCGTCCATGAGCTGATTCAACCTCGTCTTATAAATGCTTTTCAGGGTCTCGCAAGCTTTCAGGCATCGCTATAGGCGTTTTCAATGGCCACTGCGGCGGCGTCACCGTCACAAGCGTATCCATGCTGGTTTAAGACCGCAGCGAGTGCAGCGATACACGCATCAACATTGCTTCGCGTACAGGCACTACCCATTAGCCCAATACGCCAAGCGTTGCCTGCGAATTTACCTAAACCGGCACCAATCTCCAAATCAAATTGTTTAAGAAGATCCGTTCGTACAGCCGCATCATCGATGCCCTCAGGAATAGCGATAGTATTAAGCTCTGGTAGACGAATATCTTGATCTACGAGCATTTTTATTCCGAGGCTTTCTAGTCCTGCCACCAAGGCTTTATGATGCTGCGCATGCCTCGCCCAAGCTTCTTCTAAGCCTTCTTCTTTAACCATTAGCAAGGATTCGTGAAGCGCATACAAACTATTGACTGGTGCCGTGTGGTGGTAGGCGCGTTTGGCTTTCGTATCGCCATTGCCCCAGTAATCCATTACCAGTTTTAAGTCTAGAAACCACGAGAAATTTAAGTGCTCGCGTGCTTGGATTAGCTCAACAGCGCGCTCGCTAAAGCTCACCGGCGAAATGCCAGGTACACAAGACAGACACTTTTGCGTGCCTGAATAAATCGCGTCAATGCCCCACTCATCTACCCGAAGTTCAACGCCTGCAAGAGAGGTAACAGCATCGACAATGCATAGGCAGTCATACTGTTTTGCTAAGTTGCACAGTGCTCGCGCGTCTGAACGCACACCTGTCGACGTCTCGGCATGAACAAAGGCCAGAAATTTAATATCCGGATCTTGTTGCAAGGCTTTTTCTACTGCGCCCACATCGACCGCTTCACCCCATTCGTTTTCCACGGACGTAATAACCCCGCCTGCGCGTTTTGCCACTTCTCTCATTCTGCCGCCGAACACGCCGTTTATGCATACCAGTACTTTGTCACCCGGTTGTACCAGATTCATAAAGCAGGTTTCCATGCCGGCAGAGCCGGGCGCAGAAACAGGAATAGTGAGCCGGTTTTCGGTTTGAAAAACGTATTGCAGAAGTGATTTGATCTCGTCCATCAAAGACACAAACGCAGGGTCTAAATGGCCAATCGTAGGGCGTGCAAGCGCCTCTAATACGCGCGGCGCAACGTCCGATGGACCGGGCCCCATAAGAATTCTAGAAGGCGGATTAAATGATTGCATGTGTTGTCCTGATGTATCAATTATTAGAATAAAAACGATAAATAATGTGTCGATCGTTAAGTTTAGCGGTTAATTTTCACTTTAAAGTGAATTGTGTCGCGAACGCTCTAATTGCAGGTAATCTTTCGCGTCAAATGAACGGCGCACGATGTCTTTTCTTGGCATCGCAAGCCATTATTAAATGTCATCCATGATGGTAAAGTTGTTAGGTATAAACTAGATTTAGGTCTAGTTTATACCGTTACACATAGCGAGTATGAGGCGGCGTTATACACTTTTAGGCAGCACATAATAGAACACGGAACCATAATGCAATGCGCTGCCTGCCAGCACAAATATATGCCAAATTGCATGATTGAATGGAATACGGTGCCCCAAATAGAATACGACACCTATTGTGTAAATAAGCCCGCTTGCAATGAGAAGGTATAGGCCACTTTCTGGCAATGCATTCGTTAGATCCTCGCTCGCAAATGCAATTAGCCATCCCATAATAACATACGTCGCGACACGTACTTTGCGAAAGCGTTGTTTAAAGATGAGTTTTAAAACGATGCCGATAACAGCGATCGCCCAGATAACGATGAACAGCGGCCAACCGGCGCCTTCGCGCATGGTAATTAATAAAAACGGAGTATAAGACCCTGCGATAATTAGGTAAATCGCGCAATGATCGAGCGTTTTAAACAAGGCTTTTCGCCTTGGTTCTTGGGTGCCATGATAAAGCGTCGACGCAAAATAAAGAGCGAATAGGCAAAGGCCGTAAATAGTAAAACTTACGGTGCGCCAGTTATCATCTTGCGGCGCCGCATAGACTAACAGCAGTAGCATGCCTAAAAGGCTCAGGGCCGAGCCGATGGCATGGGTCAGCGTATTAAGAAATTCTTCACGCGGTGAATAGGGGGCTTCCATATATGTTCGCTTACCTCAGAATAGCACCGTCATGCTAACGGAAAAACAAACGTTTGTCGTAGCCTCTTTGTGCTGATCAGGCCAAAGTCTATGCAACGCAGGCGGAGTGACTTTTTATAAATGGCTTATTTAGCGCGCTTTAAGCTGTTTTTAGTGAAGTCACTGTCTTTCAGGCCAACTTGAAACTCATAATTTGAAAGCAGTAAATCAGTACTCTTCCCAGTTTGATGATTCACCATCTGCATAAGATTTGGGCGCCAATATTTATCAAGGTATTGGCTGAAATCAGACGATTCGAGTGTTTTAAGTAAGGCTTTTTTACGGTCGTAAAACTCTATTTTAACTACACGATATTCTGATTGGTCAATCCATGCTTTTTGACTGGTATAGCCTGAGTATTTATCGGTTGGATAACGTTCGACTAGAAAACATGTCATGTCTGCGCAGGGCTCATCTTGAATATACTTATAAGTGTATTTTTCAACTTCCTGTGAACTTAGATCCTCGAAAGCAAATTCACTTCCCATGAACGGTCCAGATTTGTTTTTCGAGGCGATACGTTTGACGCGTTTTAGCTTAGGTAAAAATAGCCATTGATCATCTGATTCAGTTTTGTGGGAAAAAGTGAGTAATGCCGTGCCGCGTACATCTTTGGGTTCGTTAAAAATGGTAATCCCTTTGTCGCCGTCATCTGGCACTTCCAAGCTTTTGATACGCAGTATCCGCTTACTTTCTTGGCCTTGTTTATTGCGCAATATCATAGTCATGTCTGAGCGACTATCTTGCCAACCCGTATTACGTTTATCTGCCTCAATCGCAATCGCAAGGCCTTTCTCCTCAGGCGATTCAGCAAAAGCGGTAAATGAAACAATTACCAAAATCATTGCCACTATCGTTAGTTTGAATGGGTTGGCGTTTAAGTACCTGCTGCGCATGTAAATATCTCCTTACTTGTGCTTCATAAAAACGTATTTTGAGTGCCTAGTAGTAACCCGATTAAGCACGTTGTGGTGCTGAAGGTTAAGGGGTGCAAGCCAGTGTGAGCAAGTGCTTTTCAGCCTTAGGCCTGAAACAGACTGTTCACTTATTGAGACTGGCAGGGGTGACGCGTAATACTTCCTCAATAGTGGTGAGGCCATTTGCGATTTTCGTGGCCCCACTCAAGCGCAGTGAGTGCATGCCTTCTTTAATGGCTTGCTTACGCAAGTTTGAGATACTGCCATTCTCCTGAATCATCTCTTTTAAACTTTCGCTAAGCGGCATAATTTCGTAAACCCCCGCACGCCCCTTATAACCGGTATCACGACACGCTAAGCATCCAACAGGTTCACAAGTATTGGTCGGCTCGCCTGTACGCCAGGGGTGCGTGATCATTTGCCAATCTTCGGGTGTCACGGCAGCGGGAATTTTACAACTCGGGCATAGGGTTCTCACCAAACGTTGTGCCATTACGCCGACCACAGTTGCACGGATTAAATAGGGTGGAATGCCTAGCTCGATTAGACGGCTAATGCTGCTCGGTGCGTCATTAGTATGCAATGTAGACAAGACTAAGTGACCGGTGAGCGCCGCTTGTACGGCCATTTCGGCGGTTTCTAGATCGCGAATTTCCCCGATCATAATGATATCTGGGTCTTGTCGCATGAGCGCGCGTAAGCCCTCTGCAAAGCCTAGATCGATCGTCTGTTGCACCTGCATTTGGTTGAACGCGGGCTCTACCATTTCGATGGGGTCTTCAACCGTGCTGATGTTTACTTCGGGGGTCGCCAGCTCTTTTAAGGTGGTATAAAGCGACGTGGTTTTACCCGAGCCGGTCGGGCCTGTCACCAAAATAATCCCATGCGGATGGCCAATCATTTCCTGCCAGCGTTTCATATCCTCTTGGCTAAAACCCAGGTCAGAAAAACTTGACTGCATCACTTGGGGATCAAAAATACGCATGACCAATTTTTCACCAAAGGCGGTGGGTAGCGTGGATAAGCGAAGTTCAATTTCTTTATCTAACTTATTCTTAGTTTTAAGACGGCCATCTTGTGGCTTACGTTTTTCAGCGACGTTTAAACGGCCAAGAATTTTGAGCCGGCTGGTGACTGCTAACCCCACCTTTGCCGGAAATTGATAGACCGAATGCAGAATGCCATCAATACGAAAGCGCATTTGTACGATTTCTCGACGTGGCTCGATATGAATATCGCTGGCTCGCTGCTCAAATGCATATTGTAATAACCAATCAACAATATTAATGATGTGTTGATCATTTGCATCAGGGTTTGCATGCTGACCTAACTCCAACATTTGTTCAAAGTTTTGACTCTGGGCGTTGGGGTCAGTTTCTAGCCCAGCTTTCATTACCGACTGCGCCAGCTCATAAAATTCTATGGTGAAGCGACGAATTTCATCAGGGTGAGCAACGACACGCTTGATATCTTTCTTTAATACATGAGCAAGGTCAGCTTCCCAGCCTGTATTGAATGGCTGCGCGCATGCGATAACCACGGCATCGTCATTGACTTCAACGGCCAGAATTTCGTGGCGTTGTGCAAAGGCAAAGGACATGACCTTGGCTGTTTTCAATGAATCTATTTTAAGTGGATCAATTACAAAAACATCTTGTTTGCTCCACTCGCTAAGCCAGTTGAGCAGTGCGTCCATGTCCAAATTTTTATTTGTTTTCGTGTCTTGGATGCGCGCATCGGCGATGGTTTCTAGTGGGTGTTGTTTAGCCTGTTTAGCGCCTTTGGGCGTGCTGCGAAGTTGCTCTGCTGTTTGTGCAGTAAAACGACCATCTTGCTCTAGTTGAATTAAAAAATCATTAAACGACAGTACTCGCGATACAGACAATCGTAGGCTCCTTTTGCTTGGCAATAAACGTTAGCTGTTAAAGCGGTTTATTTTGCGGTTCAGTTTTATTGGCGATAAAGGCTTTTACCTTGTGCTTTTTCCCATTTCACGAACATCATTGCCGCCGTAAATAAGACAACCGTTAATACTGTAATGAGTAGATCGAGACTCGCACCTTCGGTGAGAAAGCTGTCAACAACTGCGCGTGTGAAATAAAATAATACGATAAAGCAGAGCCAAACATAAGCCCGTAAAGATTTTTTCAACATACCCGGTAAGACAATTAAAAGCGGGCCGAACTTTATCACTAATACCAGGATAACGGAGGTTTGTTCGGGAAGCTTATTTAGCCAGGTACTGATGCCTAAGCAAATAATCAGTGCAAGGTAACTAATTATGGTTATTACACTTGCTCGGTGGCTTTTCGCAACCAAAAGTTCGGTAGTCATGGTGTCTCTCACTGCTAGTTGGGTTATAAGTTATATTTAATTTAACAGGCAAGTCGCTTGGCGATGTTAGCCAAGCGTTTACCGGTGGCCTGGCAAAGCAATATCTCTTCTTCGCTTAGGCCGCTGCTTCCGTCGATTGCAACATGGCTGGGGCCGTAGGGCGTGCCACCTGTTTTTGTTGTATGCAGAGGTTCTTCGGTGTAAGGCAAGCCACTGATTAACATACCATGATGCATCAGGGGCAGTATCATACTAAGTAGCGTACTTTCTTGCCCGCCATGCATGCTGCTAGATGAGGTGAAAACACTGGCGGGTTTACCCGCTAATGCACCTTGCATCCAAAGACCGCTGGTTCCATCTATGAAGTATTTCATGGGCGCCGCCATATTGCCGAAGCGGGTAGGGCTGCCTAGCGCAATACCTGCACAGTTTTGCAATTCTTCCGGTTCGCAATAGCATGCACCTTCATCGGGAATATCTGCTTCGCTTTGTTCTGTGTTAGGTGAGACACTCGGTACAGTGCGAATGCGGGCTTCTATGCCTGATATTTGTTCCACGCCTCGGGCAATTTGCATCGCCATATTACGTGTTGCACCTTGGCGAGAGTAATAAAGTACAAGTATATAAGGGGTGCGCATCTTAGATTAAGTCCAATACATTTTCGGGTGGTCGACCCAATATTGCTTTATTGTTTTTCACAACAATAGGGCGTTCGATAAGCTTTGGGTAAGTTGCCATCGCGTCGATGAGCTCCGCCTCGCTTAGCTGGGTATTTTTTAGGTTTTGGTCTTTATAGTCTTGTTCTCCCTTGCGCAGTAGCGCGCGAGCTGAGATCCCCAATTTCATCAAAAGGTCAGAAATTTCAGCTGCATCAGGAGGGCTTTCAAGGTATCGAATGATGGTAGGTGTTAGTCCCTTTTCTTCAATTAACGCCAAGGTTTGGCGAGATTTTGAACAGCGTGGGTTGTGGTAGATTTTTAGGTCTGTCATGTTTAAGGTCTCAGGCCAATGCAGTGATCGTCGCAGTTTATCAGTTTGTTATCGTTTATGTGGCGTAAACACTGTTTTAACCATTAATTTAAAAAGGATACAGGGCGTACCATGAACGCAGTGCTACAGACGCTTAAATATACGCTGCTCGCGGCGTTTTTGATCAGTTTTCTGGGTTTGTCTGCATGCAGTAGGCCGGTGCTTCAATTTTCGGATGGGTCGAATAAAGCACTCGATGCTTACGCTGGGCAATGGCTACTTATTAATTATTGGGCAATATGGTGCAAGCCTTGTGTCGAAGAGATTCCCGAATTAAACGCGCTGGATAAAGATGCACGTGTAACCGTGCTGGCATATAACTTTGATGGCAAGCAGAATGAAGCATTGGCAGAACAGGCGGAAAAGCTTCAATTAGAGCTTGATATGTTATTGGTGGCACCAGAAACTTTGTTTGAGCAAGAAGCGCCCAATGGGTTACCCGCAACGCTTATTGTGAATCCTGAGGGTGAGTTTCATTCCTGGTTAATGGGACCTCAAACCAAAGCAGGCATACTAAAACGACTAGGCTTATTGTGACGAGTTAAAAGGCTATCCATATCTTTCTTCTTTCTCGACTCAAACATCTGGTTGGTTGTTAGTGGTTACAAAGTGTCGTTTACTTAATATTGATCGCGTTCATGTTTTATTCGATTATTTTCGTTTACTTCATCGGTAATTAGTCAAGATAAACGATAACCATGTCGGTTGGCTTCATAAAACTGCTTATCCTCGTATGTTGTCAGTTTTACTCGTAAGCAATACGCCGCATTCAACATGCTGTGTGTATGGAAATTGATCAAAAAGAGCGAATTTTGAAATATCATGCGTCTTCGCAAGCATTGCTAAATTATGCTCTAGGGTATTTGGATTGCATGAAATGTATATGATGCGCTCAAAGCGCGAAACAATGTTAACCGTATGATCATCCAAGCCGGCTCGCGGTGGATCGACAAGCACAGTGGAAAAATCGTACGTCTCTAGGTCCAAGTTGGCTAGACGACGAAAATTCCTGACGCCATCCATTGCTTCGGCAAACTCTTCACTAGACATGCGAATAACGTTGACGTTATCAATCCCATTTTTTTCTAGATTGTAGTGTGCAGAATTAACAGAGGTTTTAGAAACTTCAGTTGCGACAACCCGCCTAAATTTTGTTGATAGCGGAATGGTAAAGTTACCGTTACCACAATAAAGCTCCAGCATGTCGCGGTCGCCTTCCTCCGCACAATCTAGTGCCCAAGAAAGCATTTTTTCGCATACTTTCGCGTTGGGTTGCGTGAAGCTAGCCTCTACTTGTTGGTAGTGATAATCGCGCCCTTGTACATGCAAAGTTTCTTCAACAAAATCTCGACCGATAATGCGTTTTTGTTTACGACTGCGTCCAACGATTGACACCCCTAAGCTTTTCGCCAGTTGTTTTGCCTCAAGTTCCCACTCATCCGAGAGGGGTGTGTGATAAATGAGTGTTATGACCATCTCATGCGTCAGGGTATTTAAAAACTCAGCTTGAAATAGCCGATTTTTTAATAATTGCGATTGATTTAGTGCTTTGAGCAACGCTTCCATAAGTTCATTTATTTGAACACTGGCAACAGGAAAGTCTTCAATTTTATAGGGCTTTTTATACTCGCCCGCTCTGAACATCGCATAATGAACCGTATTATCCTCATGCCATATTTTGAACTCTGCACGCATACGATAATGCGTTTCAGGTGATTCGAATACTTGGAGAGGCGGCAGTTTAAAGTTGCCGAATTGGTTTATAAGAAGTTGAGCCTTTTCTTCAAGTTCTGCGTGATAATGTTCGGGGTATATGTGTTGTGTTGTCATGTGTCGTGTTAGATAGATACTGAGCGTTGGGGCGAAAGTATACAGGCTTCCTCGCTAAGCATGACAATTTTATGCTGCTTTTCGAGCCGGAGAGTTGACCATTAATAAGCGGTGTCTTACACGAGAGCAACTACTTTGCCCGCCCCGAATGAGTCACAGCGAAGTTGAATATCGCTTTCAAGGCGCTGAGTTGCCTTTCGACACCAAGCTCGGAACACTTCGCTCCTATTCTGATTTTTGTACTCGAACTGCAGTTTATTTCGCCCCCAGAATAATACGTCTAGAGGGTCTTTATCAGAAAACTGCTTTTCAAATACGTTGGCCAGTGATCGCACGGCTTCAACAAAAACTTCGATTGTCGTCGCCCCTACATGCTTACTTCGAAATCGTATCGCACTTAACGTTAAACGGGTATTTGTATGTTCTAGCTCGCGTTTAAACGCATCCAGCTGCTCAAAGTAAGCGGTTGTATGTGGAGTCATTGGGCTTTCCATATCATTTGATAATGTGACTGGTAAAATACGACCAAAATGATAAGCATTATTATTTAAAAGCGATTGTTTTTTCTATCTCGTTACGTTGTTTGTAAAAATTGATCGCGAATGACAACAAATTTTAATCAAGGGTCTTTTATAGTTGGAAAATCCGATTACCAACCCAAATTAAATGCAATGTAACCAATAAAAAGTGCTGGGATTGCGCTAAAAGCTGTTGCTTTTAATGCGGCCTCAGGTGCCAATGCCAGAGCAGGGAATAAGGCATCGCCATCGTTACTTATTGCATTGGCCAATTGCGCTGATAAAGGAATCAAACCGTTAACATAAAGTGTTGTCGTTACAATTTGAGGGCCGCAGCTCGGAACGAATCCGATGACGACAGCTAATAAAATGGCGAGTGCCCCAAGGGGTTCAAAAACGGCTTGTAAGTCGATAT
>ENA-OSET01000242-OSET01000242.1-sediment-metagenome-genome-assembly--contig:-NODE-242-length-62611-cov-12.573496_pt1 | contig 62611 bp, 53 predicted proteins | sample MGYA00237882_ERZ534229 | MGnify/ENA primary metagenome ERZ534229 (study PRJEB26408, sample SAMN06266212) | sediment metagenome | isolation source: Hudson Canyon methane seep mesocosm | place... | reverse complement strand
GAATTCACACGGCGTCCGTAATATCCTATGGATGAATGTGGTCTATCATGACATTACGGTGGATAATTACAATCGCGACATAGACTTAAAAATCAGGCAAAAAATTAACGAGAGGAGCAAGACCTAAGGTCATTCAAAGTGGCTTTTCAGTCGCTCATAAACGGTAGGTCCATGTCTCAAGCCTAAGAGATATCAATATTTCCTCTGGTTCAATTGTAATTTATCAGCTCTGAAATTTCATGAACAATCCCTGAGGGTCCCCAGAAGGCCCCATACTTAGAGTATGCGTTTTCGTTTGTGTGAATAAATTTGTAACCTAAGGCCTCTAATTCCAGCTTCTTTGCTTCTAAGTTAGCTACCCAGAATACTAAAGTGGAGCTCGCGTCAGAGCTATGACGATAAGGCCTTGCCTTGCTTTCGCCCTCGAAAATGTGTATCTGGTGACCGTCGACTTCAAGTTCTAATCGGTCGCTGCATACCTTGACTACAGTGAGACCCATTACTTCCACGTAGAACTGCTTTGCTTCTTCCAAATTTTTGACGATAAGTAATGTTGATATTTTCATGCAATTTTTTCTGCTGTGTTCGGATTTAAGTCACATGTATGTGGCTGTGGCGTAGTTTGGCTCTTGTAGCCTTTGGGTAATGAGTAGTTTTTTTGCTGCTTATGGCGATATTAGCTGCTCCATCATCTGTGTAGTGGGGGTGCTTATTGAAAGCATGTTAGAAAATCAAGGTTAGCTTTGCCGTTTGTTTGTAGTCGTCTTAGCCCTCTGTTGAATTTTTCTATAAGGCCCTGATTTCTCTTGTGTTTTTTTGATAAAAGAAGATGTAGCCCGCCTTCGCTCTGCAATTTCGGGTGATAGGAGATTTGATCTATTTCTTCCCGAGAAAATGAGCGGCACATTAAATCCTGAGCAATTCTTCGTTCTATAAGGGCCAATTGAATTCGCCCAGCCAAAAGTAATTTTATTAGCTGATTTCCTGTGCCTATCCGGATGACATTGATTTCCTTTTCTCTTTCCGCGTTCTGGAATTCTTTGCTATAGTTATACCCGATGAAAGCTCCAATAACTAGGCCGTTCAAATCAGCATAAGATTCCCAATCGAATTTTGTATTCTTTAAGTGAAAGAAAAAATACCTTTGTTCAGCTACAATTTCGCTATGATAAAAATATTCTATCCGTTCTTCTTGGTAGCCCCATGGTAGTGTTCCATCCCATGCCCCTTGTGCCGCGATTAGTATGGATCGCTTCCATGGGAAAAATCCATATTCAACGTCTACGCCCTCCAAGGCGAATGCTTGACTAACAACATGGTTAAAGTGACCGTAGTTACTCATCGAATGAGATGTATACGGCTTCCACTCTCCCGATGCCAGACGCACAGTTTCTTTTGCGGGGCTAGTTGTAGAAAGGCAAAGAGCAAGAAAAAATGGAACAACCTTAAGGTGTTTAAGGTATTTACTTGCGGATTCAAAACTAATTAGGGTCATGATTTCCTAAGTTGGCTACACCGTACTTCTGAAAAGTCTGAATATGAAGAATGCACTACTTATTGATTTTATGCTCTGCCAATTGAGCCCAAGAACCAATCATCTAAGACTCTTTCGCAGCCCAGAGAATAATAGCATAAAATTACCCGAAAAGAGGAGTATAGCCTAATCGGAAAAATTGTTAACTGGCCTAGAATTTTATAAGTGGCATTGCCTGTATCCAAAATCATGTCTTAACTATTGTGCCGTAGAGGATTGAATACGATCTATCATTCAGCTTTTCACGCGAGTACAGTAATATTACGATAGTTGTGTTCGTATGTTTTTTTTTGCTAAGCTGCCAATGCTTAAAAACCTAGAAAGTAAGGGGATATTTTGGTTTGATGAAAACGAGATTGGGTCATTCCATTGCAGCAGTTTTCTTCTGGCTGCCTGTTCAAACCTTCTCATAGTACAGTTCAGCGGTAAAAATATAGGAAAATTATGGCCACTTTACTCAATGACAGCGATATTATTGACCGTATATTTAGTCATATTGATAACAAAACAACCGATCTCGGTGAAATGGTCTGGCGGGAGCCTGTAACTAACTACCTGTCGGAGGATCGGTTCAAGGCTGAAATCGAGCTCCTGAAAAGTACCTCAGTTCCCTTTTGTCCCTCAGCAGCTTTGCCAGAGAATGGCAGCTATATTGCGAGAAAAGCCGCTGGGACCCCACTCATTGTGGTGCGAGGTGAAGATGGCCTTGTTCGAGCATTTATCAATACATGCCGACATCGCGGTATGCAGGTCGCCAAGGACAGTGGGTATGCCCGTGCTTTTGTCTATCCCTATCACGCCTGGACCTATGGCTTAGACGGGCATCTCAAGCCCATTCCTGAAAAGGACGGTTTTCCAGATTCGGACCCAAAAGAGCATGGCTTAGTTGAGGTTAGCGCGAGCGAAAAAGGCGGCATTGTCTATGTAAACCAAAAGGGCTCTATTGATTCAGAGGCGCTAGAAAACATTCTTGATTTTTTCTCACCAGAGCAAAAGTTCTTTAAGCAAGTGGGTTTTTTGGGTGACGCCAACTGGGAGTTGATCGCTGAAACTTCTATGGAGGGGTACCTTATTAAATCTCTACACAAAAAAGCTTTTTCCCCTATGGGCTCGTCAATATAAACATCGTCGAATCCTTTGGGTCTTTCTCTCGTATCACCTTCCCGTTTCGGCGGATTAAAAAGTTGCGCGATGTTAACCTTGAAGAGCGTAATATCGACGGACTAGTGATCACGGTATATCAGCTTTTCCCAAATGCTCAGGTGAGTGTTTTATCCAAGCATTCTAGTCTAGTAATTCTTGAGCCGATTAGCCCAACCTGCACCGAACATGTGGTTTATCAGCTTACCAATAAGGGACATATGGGAATTGAAATAAGTCTGGAGGAAGCCGAACGCGATGCTAGCTTTGTCAGAGATTCTGGTCTTGACGAGGATCGAGCGGCGGCCTGCACTATTCAAGAAAGCTTAGCTAGTAACGCAAACAGCCATTTAACTTTCGGTCGCTTTGAAAAGGCTATAGTCCAATTCCATCAAAACCTGACGGAGCGCGTGCCCTAGAATTTCATTGTCAACATTAACCAAATTTTCTGAGTATCTACCTTGCCCAATACTGTGTTTGCCTCGCCGTCCGCACTATAATCCGCATATTTTAACAATGCCGATGCGCTTTTGGTTAATGAACGACTAACAGAAATATCAAACTCGCTGCCGTAGTCGTCACTGCCGTCTTCTGAAGAAAAATCGTGGTAGACTAGTATAAATTTGAACCCTGCAAGCTTGCTAGTGATATTGACATATATGTCTTCTAAGCCAGCAGCAGGAGTGCCTAAAAACTGATCCGCCCAACCGTTAAATTTATGCAAGGTAGCGAAAGGTGTTCTAAATGATTCTCCACTACTGGTACTGTTGCCCTCTAAGACCTCGTAACCCAGCGTGGTGGTAAATGCTTTCGATTTTAAGCTGCTCGCTAGAGTGTAATAATTCGCATCGAAATTTGTCTGGTCAGCGTATCCTCCATAGTCTTTTTGTGTAGCCAGCTCGGCCGTAAATAGTAGCTTCTTTTCTTCGCTCAGCTTGTGATTGGCGTTAAATCGAGCGCCATAAGTCTCGGTTGCAAAAGCGTGGGCGTCTTCTACGTCCATCAAATAAGCATAGAGATTCAACTTCCCGACATTCCAGCCTTCAAAGCTTACATTGATAAGGTGTGAGTCGGTGCCGAAGTCAGCCAGTTGGGCGCCGTCGCCGGGGCCAAAAATTCTATTCACGTTGTACATATACACATAGCGCGCACTTATATTGCTTAGAGACGTATTCGTTACCATAAGCGCATCGTAGGTCTGCTCATTTTGCCGCCAGCCGACACCACCGAAAAAACGCTGATTGTCAAAATTGATTCTCTGTCGACCTAGGGTAATTATGTTTTTTTCCAGGCCGCTAAAGCGTAGCCAAGCTTGATTAATCTCTGTTCCTTCAGGATCGGCAACAACTGAATATTGGGGGTTGTGAAAATGGGTATCGTTGTAATTATCGGTGCCGATGACGGATACATCATCAACCTCAATAAAGGCTTGAATGCCATGTGAGGTCTGTGTGGTGAAATTCAAGCGAGTCTTTAATGTGGATGCGCTGGCATCTTTCAGTGAATTATCTTGTTCTACACTTTCAAATCGGTAGCGAAAAGATAGGTGTGCGGTACCTTTTTCAATCGCTTGGGAGAAGTTTCTGTCCTCACTTCCTACGACGTCAAAACAAATGGATGATAAGGCAAGTGTGCCAAAGAAAAGTAGGCTTACCGCTGAAATTCTGCCCTGTGTGTCAATATTCATGATTGCGCCCCTGCCTTGAATTAAGATAGCCTGCGCTGAAAATCAAGTGAGTGGTCCCTCACTTAAACCTTGAATTTGTTCACCAAAGAAGCCAGTTCTTCAGATAGCGCTATTTGATCGGTACACGCTTGAGTTGTTTTAGATGCTCCATCCGCGGTCTCTGCGGCGTACTCAGTAATATTCGTGATATTGCGATTAATTTCTTCTGCCGTGGCCGACTGCTCTTCTGTGGCCGTTGCGATCTGAATATTAATGTCCACAATACCCAAAACCGAGGTGTTAATTTTTTGCAGGGCTTCTCCAGCTGCATTGGCTTGTTGAACGGCTTGCTCAGCGCTTTCTACTCCTCCCTCCATCACACCTACTGCATTGGCCGTACCTTCCTGTAAGCGCGTAATCATCGTATGAATTTCCTGTGCAGACTCCTGTGTGCGTTGAGCTAGAGTGCGAACCTCATCGGCTACAACGGCAAAGCCCCTGCCAGCTTCTCCCGCTCGAGCGGCTTCAATTGCAGCGTTGAGGGCCAATAGATTGGTCTGTTCTGATACCCCCCTAATTACATCCAGTACTGTTCCAATATTACTGGTGTCATCGGATACTCGCGAAATTGCATTGTGGGCTTGGCGGGTATTGTCAGACAGTGCAGACATAAGTTTGACGGTTTCCTTAACCATCTGATGGCCTTCGTCTGAAGCCGATCGCGCTTCATTTGCGGCTTCCGAAGCCCCGTTCGCGTGTCTTGCCACCTCTTCCACTGTTGCGGCCATCTCGTTGATTGCCACAGCAACTTGATCTGTAGCCTCTTGTTGCTTATGGGCACAGACTTTAGTTTGCCCAACAATATCACCGGTAGTTTCGGTGGCATGTTTCAATTCAAGGGCGGCGGCTCTAACCTGAGAAACCACCCCCTGAAAGTGTTCCATCATCTTGTTCAGGGCGCTGCTCATTATTCCCATCTCATCCCGACTATCAACGTCAACTCGATAGATAAGGTCCGAATTTTGTTCAATATGCTCTAGTGCTGTCCGCAATTTGGTAATTGGCCCGTGGATATTATTTTTTAGGGCGATTGAATAGACCGCGCTGGCGATCATTAAAACCAGCAAAACGCTGAGCGATACACTGAGTAAGCGATTGCTGGTTTCTTCTACAATGCTGGCGGTTTTGGTCAATTCACTACCCGACGTAGCAACTTGCTCCCCTGCGTTTCTGAGGCTAGTCGCAATGGTGTTTGTACTTTCTCGAGCCTCTTTGCCTAAATCGGCTAAATTTTTGTCAATTGATAGCCCCTGGCGCCTGGATTCGGACATTAACGAATTTCCTAGGACGCGATTTTCATCCACATAAGCGTCTACAGCTTCGAGCATTTTTTCATAAAATACATCAGTGCGATCTTTTAGTGAGGTCGCAAGTGACTGATCATCAATGCGAGAGAGCAGGAAATACATTTCTTCTTTTGCCATTTCTGCATTCGCTTCCGACTCGTTGAGCCAGCTAACAGATAAGTCGGCTAACCAAAATCGAACTTCAGAAAATTTACGACTCAACTCTGTTACGTTGTTAAGTCGTTTCGCGGAAACGCCCTGTTCAGCGAGAAGTTTGCTCTGAGTGTCAATGGCATTGCGCTGTAGGCTAACAACGTTTGTTTGTGAGCGACTTAGGTCCGAACTTTCGGATAGCGCCATCGCTAGATAGGCTAGGGATAACAAAATAATACCTGCAAATATTCCCGTAAACACAAGTATTCTAACGCCTATGGATAGATCCCTGATTCTCATGTTTTCCCACCAGTCCGCCTATTTGAATATTGCTAGGCTAATAGCTCCGCCTAGTTCACCCAAAACACCTCCTTCCTTTTTGCCCCCTGTAATGTCCAGTTCGCCTTTAGGGGATCCGTGGCAGCCTAAGCAGGATTCGCCGTAGTATTCTGGCAATATATATCGAAAAGCATCTTTGCCTTTACTTTTTGCCACTTCGAAAAATGGCTTTCCATTCTCATAGCCCTCACCTTTAAATTTATTTTCTATCACATCGTGTTCCCATTTGTCGGGTCTATTTGCGCGATTGCGAACGTATTTCTTCGGTGCGGTTAGCTTTATGCTCATGCTGCCCTGCATTTTTTGACTAAACCTCCCCGCGACACGCCGAGCGAATATAGCGGGTAAGAACCCTTTAAATCCCACATCCGCTTGATTGATAAGTTCTTGGGCTTCACTCATGATTTCTGATACTGATTCCAGCATGGCTTTTTGTGGCTTTCCGCTGGATAAAGTTTTCCCGCTAGCGTCTTTGTAGTTGGCTTTAGCCATCTCTACGACAGACTTTCCATCCAGACCTTTATGTCCTTTCGACGCATCGTTAATTAAATTTTGGTTAACCGAGATTACTTTTCTTGATGCGCGGAACAAGGTAGTTAGGCTCTCGCTGGTTGCAACGTCATCCCCAAGAGCTGCGTAGGGGAATGTCAGAACTAATGGTGTAAGTACTAGGGTGACTAATAATCGGCATACTTTGGATAGATACATCACGACTTCCTTAAAGTAACGGGGCTATAAATCAGTATAGTTTGGCAAACAGAGTGCGGTAGGAATATTGGGAGTAAGTAGAATTTCTTAAAGAAGGTTTCGGTATAATCCCCGACTTGCTGACTATGGGTAACGTGCTTCTCAGGTTTGAGTGGCGGGAATGTTACAAAGACACAGGCTTTTTGCCGTCAGCGGAGGAAATAGAGCTTATGAGGCTTTTTCGGCTAATACGTTTGAAATCCAGTCGTACAAATTCAAATAAGCATATCGTCTCAGGCCTTGGCACTGGTGGTATCGATGGAAGTCCTGCGACTTAGTCTGAAAGGTGCTCATTAATGTTCAGTTAATATAACGTTCAGACTTCGTTCACTCCCTCTGACTATAGTGCACTCAAGTTGTACGGGTAGCTTGCCCAAGCAGCTTCAATAGACTCGCCACAGTGGCTTGCATTTAACGGTCAGGGATACCACCTGCAAGATGGGATTGGGAAAAAAGAAGATGGACGGCATTCAAACAGGCACTTGGGGTCGAGCAACCGACATTCCAAACATCATGACTTTAGGCTCGGTGGCACTGTCCCGTCTCTTTAGTTTAAGGGCGGGAGATAAGCCCCAAATACCTGGAACGGCCGTTAAGGCAAAGACAACAAGGCAATGTGTACCCGATGCGCAAGCCTGTAAATATCATACCCTAGCGTTCAGTGGGGCTATTGACCTTGCCTCTGCGCCCCGTGTTCGCAAAAAATTGCTGTCTGCTCTCGGCGCTCATCACCACTTAGTTATCGACTTCACTCACTTGCCTTACATTGATAGTGCCGGTATCGCGGTATTTCTAGAAGCTCTAAAAGTAGCCAAACATCAGGGGCACTCGATGGTCTTTGTTGGTGTACGGGGGCCGGCCCTGCAATTAATGGAGTTAACTCGATTGAATCAGGTTTTCACGCTCCTAGCTTCGGCGCCTTGAACTCTTAGAGCGATGTAGGGTAGGAATTTGATACACTCCGTATAGTGTTTATTCCTACTCTCTTTAAGAGGCTATCTATGACTGATACATTTCAAGCCTTGCTGGTCGATGAAAATCGCGAAGCAAAGCTTCAAACCCTGAGCATTGCTGATTTACCCGATGAGGCAGTGCTGGTTGATGTGGAGTATTCCACATTAAATTTCAAAGACGGACTGGCCGTTTCGGGAGCTTCCCCCATTTGCCAGAAGTTGCCAATGGTGTGCGGTATCGACTTGGCGGGTACTGTCTCTGAATCCAAAGATTCTCGTTTCAATATTGGCGACAAAGTACTTGCCAACGGTTACGGCTTGTCAGAGCGACACTGGGGCGGTTATAGCCCGAAGCAGCGAGTTAACCCCGATTTTTTGCTCACCATTCCGGCAGAATTTTCAAGCCAGCAGGCGATGGCCATTGGCACCGCAGGCTATACCGCAATGCTCTGTGTTAATGCAATACGAGACCATGGTGTCCTGCCGAGTGATGGCCCAATTTTGGTCACAGGTTCGGTGGGAGGGGTTGGCTCCGTGGCTATCATGCTATTGAGCGCATTGGGTTATGAGGTGACGGCTGCGACGGGCAGACCAGAACAAGAAGGCTATCTAAAAACCCTAGGTGCATCGTCCATTGTGACTCGGGGTGAGCTGGCAAGGAAATCCAAACCCCTTGAACGAGAGCTATGGGCTGGAGTGGTCGATACAGTAGGGTCGACAACTCTAGCTACTGCACTGAGTCAAGTGAAATACAATGGTATAGCGGCAGTATGTGGTTTGGCCGGAGGGCTTGATTTGCCGGGGAATATGATGCCTTTCATTTTGCGCAACGTGCGTTTGCAGGGCTGTGATTCTGTAATGGCGCCAATGGCCGTAAGGGTTCGAGCTTGGGCTGATTTAGCCGCCTATTTGGACTTGTCCCTGCTGGCAACTGCGACGATAGTTGAACCTCTAAGTCGTGTACCAACGCTGGCCCAAGAAATTATTCAAGGCAAGGTTAAGGGTCGAGTTGTCATTGATGTGAACAGCTGAGCAAACATCGTATTCTGGAATCGTATAAATGAATGAAATATTAAGCTTGCTTTCCGCCCATATCGATGAAATGGGCTATCGTTTCGATTGGAAAGAGTTAATTCTTGGTTTAGGAACGCCTTTTTTTATATTGGCTTTGTTAGTAGAAATGCGAGTGTTGAAAGATCGGCCTGAAATTTTTGATTTGAAAATTATCCTGACTAACTTTGGCTTGGGCTTTGCCTATCAAACGGTTGAGGTTATTTTCCACTTCTTGTTTCTTGGTGCGGCCATGCACTACCTTGCAAGTTTCGCCTTATTCGAAATAGAGTTGAACGTCCTAAATTTGGGGTTAGGGTTTTTTGCAATGGAATTCCTTTATTACTGGTATCACCGAGCCAACCATAGAATAAGGTATTTTTGGTGCTCTCATGTGGTTCACCATTCTTCCGAGGGTATGAATCTAAGTACGGCGACAAGACAAAGTATGACCTACGCTTTTAGCGGTGGCATTATTTTATTTTTTTCTCCACTGATGATTTTTGGTTTTCCGCCAGAGGTGGTGATGAGCTTCTATGCCTTTGACTTGGTTTACCAGTATTTCATCCACACGCAGTCGGTAGGAAAGCTCTCAAAGCCTATTGAATTCTTCTTTAATACCCCCTCACATCATCGTGTTCACCACGGCCGAAACTCAGAGTACATAGACAAAAATTATGGTGGCATGGTCATCATTTTCGACCGACTCTTTGGTACCTTTGTTGAGGAGGATGCGGAAAACAACCCAGTCGATTACGGCATTGTCAAACAAATACATACCAACAATATTCTAAAAATCAATTTCCATGAATGGCTCGATATGTTTAAAGACATTCGAAAATCTGGATCGATGTCTAAAAAGTTAAAGCATATTTGGGCTCCGCCTGAATGGCAGCGAAATTCAGAAGAACCATAATTTCAGTTTGCTTTTTTGGCCTGCTTTTAGAGTTGGAATAAGGTGGTAATGCAGCAGGTAGTGGCGTAAATAGGGATGGGCTCGCAAAACCATACTTCGCCACTTTGCTCTTCAGATGCAGCGGCAATACACACTGAGGTGCGCATTTCAAAGGCGCCGGGGCCGGCATCTTGGTAAACTTTCTCATCGCAATAGGCCAATAGCGCGTCTTTGCGTTTGTTGATGAGGTGATCAATTAATTCGCGATCCCACTCGTTGTTGATTTTTCCCGAATCAGGGGTGCAGGGCCAATGTGAGGTGCCACCTGTGCCGATGAGAGCAATTCTTTCCGGTGCGGCGTCAATGGCCTTGCGCAGAGCTTTACCCAGTTCCCAACAGCGCTGTAGTGGGCTGATAGGAAGTGCCTGACAATTTATATTGACTGGGATGATTGCCGTTTCATAGTTCGGCGTTAAAAAATGCAGAGGCACTGCCATGCCGTGATCGAACTTCCACTCTTGGGAAAAGCAGACGTCTACCGTTTGTATAACATCCTTGATAATCCGCAAAGACAAATCAGGGTTGGCAGGTATTGTGGTGCGCGGAATTTTAAGCCAGTTGGGGTCTTCAATGGGGCCTTCGTATTCGTCGGCCATGCCGATGGAGAAGGTGGGCATATTGTCCATGAAAAAGTTGGCAAAGTGCTCGGAGGAAACCATGATGATGGCATCGGCCTCGGCGTCTTCAATTGCTTGCCGCTGACGCTCAAACGCAGCGAGCAGTTGTGCTCTTACTATTGGGTCTGCCATTTCACCTCGTGAAGTAATGGCGGGAGAGTGGCAGCAGGTGCCAGCGTAAACAAGACTCATGATTATAGGGCTCCCTTGCCATCGATCATTGCATAAAGACCTTCGCGAACAGGGCCGTGTTCTGTTACACCGTCGCGCATAGATTGAATATATTGCGGCCAATCGTAGCCGTTCATTGTGGCGTAGTGCATGAGTATTTGGCCATTGACACCGAGCACATACAGCAACCCTATATCCGGTTTTTTTAGGGCGTGTAATTCCTCTTCTGTGAGGCTGTACTCCGCCAGAACAATATCTTTGTTGTCGTCAAAGCGCTGCTTTTGAGCTGGGTCACGGTTGAGGTGATACAGTAATTTTTGTACGTAATAGAGGCTCATTGTTAACCTTTAGAATTTTTGTTGCCCCATATTTATTCCCAGGGGATAGCGTAGTTTCTGTCCTGACGCTCGACGGCTACTACGCGCTGTACCGCCGGCCGTTGCCACACGCGCTTGGCAAGGGCTTCCCAGTTGGGGCGCTCAGGAATAGAGGCAATGCGATCATCGGTAGTCCAGAGATACATCACAAACAAATAGGCATCAGCGACTGAAAATTCATCCCCGATTGCCCAGCGTTGCCCGGCCAGTCTTTGCTCTACAGTAGCCGTGGCTTTGGCTAAATTTTTAATTCCCTGAGCTTTCACCGCGGCGTTCGCTTCGTGATCTTCTCCCGCATAAACACTGGAGCGAAAAATTGAGCGCACATAAGTGTGCACACTACTGGACATAAAATTCATCCATTGATGGGCTTGGTAGCGACGGAAATCCCCAGGCTGAGGCAGTAGATTTTTTTCCAGATTCTGGTCACCTAAGTAGGTCAGTATGGCGTGGGCTTCAGTCAAGGTATGCTCTCCGATAGTGAGCGCCGGCACCGCCCCAGTGGGGTTGGTGGCCAGATATTCAGCTCCTCGGTTTTGCTGAGTTCTCAAATCAACTATACGGCGCTCATAGTCGAGGCCGGATTCCTCTAACGCGATATGCACAGCGAGGGAACAAGCGCGGGGGAAATAGAAAAAAGTAAGCTTTTCATCGACTGACACGGAGTGGCCTCGCTAGGGTTGTTGTTGCTACTTGTCAAAGCATATTGGATGGTCTCTAATTAGACAATATTCAATATTTGGACGATTTGTTCATGAAACTGAACGCCAATGATATGCCTGTATTTGCCGCCGTTGTGGAAAAAAAGGGCATTAGCGCCGCTGCCAGGGCCCTAGATAGGCCCAAATCAAGCGTCAGCAATTCAGTGTCCCGATTAGAGGCGGCGCTTGGCCTGAGGCTGTTGGAGCGAAACTCACGGCAAATCCGTATGACCAGTGAAGGTGAGAGTTTTTACAAGCACTGTTTGCTGCTTGCTGAACAGCTGGCGGCAGCCGAGGCCACCATGAGTGGTTTACAAGTGGTGCCCAGTGGGCGGCTGACTGTTTCGATCACCATGGCGTTTAGCCGAGTCATACTGGGTGGTCACTTGGCGGAGTTTATTCGCCGATACCCAGAGATTGAGCTGGATGTGCGTATCTCAAACCAGCAAGTGAATGTCATCAGTGAAGCCGTTGATGTAGCCATTAAAATTGGTCCGCAGCCTGACTCAGAGCTAATAACTACGCATTTGATGGAGACCCCAGTTGTATGGGTCGCCAGCCCAGATTATCTCGCCCGAAACGAAGTTATTGAAACCCCTCAAGGGGTTTTAGAACATCTTAAGATTATTGATAAACGATACAGCCAAGTAGATTTCACCGTGCGCAAAGGGCGGCAGAAGCAAGCCTTAGATATTCAATGCACTCGTTATTCTAACGACCCCCTAATGGTGCGGGAGATGGTGGTGAGTGGTGCCGGGATTAGCTTGGTACCGTATATATTTTGTCGGCAGGAACTCGACGCAGGTACCTTGCGTCAATTGGCGTCTGACTGGGTGGTAGAGCCAGCCTCTTTGATTACGGCAGTCTATCCAAGTCGCCGATTAATTTCGGCCAAGACGCGCTTGTTTATTGATTTCCTTAAGGAGATTATTGCAGAGGAATCAGGGAGTGTTACACAATTTTAATTTCAAGGGATGTCGGTAATGAATACGGATAAAACAAGTCAGCGTATTGCCCTAATTGCAGGCGCTACGGGCTTAGTCGGCGGCCACTGCCTGCGCGCGCTACTAGAAGATGAGTTGTATGGAAAAGTTATCGCTTTAACTCGACAGCCTTTACTGATCAAACATCCAAAGTTGGATAATCGTGTTGTTGATTTCAATGTGTTATTAGCAGCGTCGGGTGAGTTGCAGTGTGATGATGTATTTTGTTGTTTAGGCACAACGATTAAGCAAGCAGGTAGTCGAGAAAATTTTCGCAAGGTAGATTTTAATTATTGTATGGATCTAGCAAAGCTCGGCATTAAAAGTGGCGCCGGGCACTTTTTGTTGATCTCTGCAATTGGCGCTAGTGCAAAGTCACCGGTATTTTACAGTCGGGTAAAAGGGGAGTTGGAGCAGGCGATAGAGGCTCTAGGCTTTGCTCGGTACAGCGTGTTCCAACCTTCATTCTTAGCAGGGGAGCGTAAGGAGACTCGTCGTGCTGAGGCGATTGGCATAGCGTGGGCGCTGAAGTTGTCGTCTTTGTTGGTGGGCCCCATCGCTGATTACTCAGTGATTAAAGCCGAGGCCTTGGCCGCGGCGATGGTGGCGACGGCCTTGATGGATGCTGAAAGTGAGGTGCCCGGTACAAGACGTTTGAAATATCGAAAAATCATGCAGTTGAAGGGGGCTTTGCCTCATTCTAGTTGAGCTTAAAAAGTTACTTGTGCTTCTTCTACTATTTAAAAAAGGTGAAGGGTACGCACCACCCGTTTCCTCTCCAAAGATGACAGCTCGCCGTCTATTTACCGTCGCGCAGGCTTGATTTACGGACAACCAATGAAGATTCGCGGATGGAGTCGCGAATTTGCTTCCCAGCAAGTAAGGCCATCATTTTCTGAACCAATTGTTCACCACCTGCCTGAATGTTTTGCGAGACGGTTGTTAAGGCAGGGCGTAACCGCGTGCCAATTTCAAGGTCATCATACCCCGTAACAGCCACCTGTGAAGGTACTTCAATTCCGTGTTCGTGCAGAGAAGATATGGCTGTGGCGGCTAGCATGTCGCTGCAACAGACAATGCCGTCGATGTCCTTTTTACTTTTAATAAAATTATCGATGATTTGGTCGGCTGCATGTCTCTCCATGGGTGGGGCCAGCTGCAGGGAGCTATCAACTTCTATGTCAGCCTCGCGCAGCGCACTAGTGTAACCCTCATGGCGCAGAGCCAGTTCAGGCTTCCTTACATCGCCGAAAAAAGCGATTCGTCTGCAGCCCTGATTCAACAAATGTTGGGTGGCCTGTTTGCCGCCCATGATGTTATCCGTTCCCACGACCCGATAGTTTCGCTCGGGCAAATCGGCGCCCCAGACAACAATGGGTTTTTCATGGGAGGCCAGCTTATTAAGTTCTTCATGGATCATACCCTGGCCAATGAAAATGGTGCCGTCGCACTGCCTGTATACCCGAGTGGCTCGAAACTCATCGGCGGTTTCTAGAGGTTTGTGATAAAGCGCCAGGTCATGGCCAGATTTGGCGAGAGAGTCAACCACACATCCAACCATGCGGAGAAAGAAAGGGTCGGACAAGTGAGCTCCTAACTCCACATCATGCATTAATACTAAGCAGATCATATTCGATCGCTGAAGACGCAAGCTGCGGGCTGTTTCATTCATCACGAAATGATGTTTGTTTGCCAGCTCGAGTATTTTTTCTTTGGTGCGCTTGTTAACAACGCTGCTGTCACTCAGAGCTCGTGAAACCGTGGATTTGGAAACGCCGGCCATATCGGCCAATTGTTGCATGTCGATACTTTGTTGCTTGGGTATTTTCTTGCCCATAACCCAGTTCAAATCCTGTGATTGTTGATTTTGTAAGGTGCTCGAATGTAGCTGATTGTAAGGAAATAGAGGTAGCTTGCATACCTCTTGAAATAATTGCATCGCCTGAGCAGAGGCCACATACCTCTTGAGAGTACTTGGCTCTTGATAGGGAGACTTACTGGATTTGCAGCAATCGATTGTATTTATTGTTGCAATCGATTGTATTTTGTCTTTGCAATCGATTGTAGTTGGGTGTAGTCTGCCCCCACTGTTTACAGAAACCCTGCTCAGGTAAGCATAGGAAGCAGTGGAACTGGCCCGAATCACCCTTAACGTCAATAATAAAACAGATGAGGAAAATCCAATGATAAAAGCTCCAATGCACTTAAACCCCCTATCTATGGCTGTAGCCCTGAGCCTTAGTGTCACAGCATCGGCCCAATCTCAGGTCGAGACATTTGAAGAGATCATTGTGACTGGGGTTTACAAAACCACATCTAAGCTTGAGTCCACGGCATCTGTCACTGCTCTTACTGCTGACCAAATATTTGAGTCAGCGCCGCGCTCCACCGCTGAAGTCTTTCGCAGCCTGCCTGGAATTCATGCCGAAGCTTCTTCCGGTGATGCCAATTCCAACATCAAAGTTCGCGGTATGCCTATCAGTTCGGGAGGCTCGCGATATGTTTCTATTCAAGAAGATGGTTTCCCAATGTTACTGGTGGGCGATGCATCGTTTGCGACGGCCGATAGTTGGTTGCGCATGGATACGACAGTGGGCAGCGTGCAATCCATTCGTGGCGGCACGGCGGCTACAACAGCTTGGAATGCGCCCGGAGGTATCATCAATTTCATCTCAAAAACAGGTGAAGACGAGGGGGGGTCTATCGGCGTTACAGGTGGACTGAACTATGAGAGTGCCCGCGTTGACGGAAACTATGGCGGTTCCCTTGGTGGGGAGTGGACCTATCATGTAGGAGGGTTTTTCCGAGATGGCGAAGGTGTGCGAGAGGGCGGCACTGAAAAGGGGCATCAGCTGAAAGCCACTGTAGCTCGAGATTATGATCGTGGAAATATTAAAATACACTTTAAGCACCTCGATGACGAGGTACCAACTTATCTGCCTATTCCTGCAATCGCCTCGGGGTCTGGAAGTTTCAGAGAAACTGGTGTTGATTTTGGCGATGGTACTCTATTCCTAGGCACCACTGACTGCGCACCTCGGCAAAATAATACCGTTGATTGTGTATCGGGAGATGGCTTTGAGGCCGAGATGAGCTCATTGGCGTTTGATGGCACATTCGATTTCAACGAAGTTTTTAGTGCCGGCCTTAAATACAGAGTTGCTACTATTGAAGGCAATTTTGCATCACCTTTTCCTGCCAATGTTTTTAACGACGTGTCTGCCGGTGACTCGGTTGAAATAGTTTATTTTAACACCGAGACCAATGATGAAGACAATGAATTTGCGGACCTGAATCTGTCGGCTGATTTTGGTTTCATTCAGGCCAGAATAGGGCTCGCATTTGCGTCGCAAACACTCGCAACTACCTGGAACTTTAATCAGTATTACCGCCGGCTAGATGCCAAGCTAAGTGTATTCGATCAGGGCAATTCTGTTGATGGTGTACTGTATGGTAATCCTGCATTCGGTAACTGCTGTACACGAGAGTACAACTTTGACATAGATGGAACGGCACCTTACCTAGCCCTTACTGGCCAGGTGGGAGAGAACCTGACTTGGGATGCCAGCTATCGCGACAATCAGTATGACGTTACAGGTACATTTGCCGAGAGCACCGTGCTTATCCCACTTGACGTGAATGGCGACGGAGTGATCGGGCAGAATGAACAGCAAGTGCCCACCATAGGAGTCGCGCGGCGCGCAGACTACGATGTGGATTACGATGCCTGGTCGCTTGGTGTGAATTACGCACTTGGGGAAAACATGGCAGTTTTTGGTAATGTCTCAGAAGGTGGCTCATTGTCATCGCCTGACCGCGTCACAGGTAATATCCAGGCGAATGGCGATATGCTCAACGACTCAGGTTTCAGTGCGGTGGAGCAAGCTGAAATTGGCTTCAAGTACAAAAGTGACAGCGCGGACATTTATATCACCTACTTCATGGCCGATACCACGGAGGCTCGCGAGTTTGAAGTGACCACACAAACCTTTAAGGAGAATACCTATGAGGCTTCTGGTATCGAGGTGGAAGGCAGTTACGACTTTGGCAATGGTTTTGGCATTCGCGCCAACGCTACATTCACCGATTCAGAAATCACTCAGACGGGCAGCGGCGGCAACGTAGGTAACACGCCTCGGCGCCAGGCTGACTATCTGTTCAATATCACACCCTATTATGTGGGGGAGTCATGGGATGCAGGTGTAAGTCTCTTTGGTACGGATGATGTTTATATTCAAGATAATAACGACCTGAAGTTCGATGCCTTCATTACCACCAGCGTATTTTTCAATTATGCATTAACCCAGAACATCCACCTTAGCTTTAACGTCAACAACCTGTTTGACGAAGAGGGCTTTACCGAGGGTGAGGAAGGGTCAGCTGCACCGGGTGATTTTGTGAGAATTAGGCCGATCAATGGCAGAACAGGTTCTCTCACGCTTCGCTACGATTTCTTGTAAGAGCCCATTTGGGTGACTTGTGGAGTTTTGATTGACTCCACAAGTCATCCTTTTGCTGTATTACAACAAGTATTCGTGCCCATTATTCAAATCGATTCTTATTAAACCCTATTCACATTGCTAATAATCCCGAAGTAGAGAAAAGTCCATGCATTCATCCTGGTCTGTAAAGCACCTAAAAACATTGAAGATAAGTGAAGGCAATATATTGCCCTTGAATTTACCCGAAATGAATCAACGTATGTTTCCTGATAGCGTTCTCTGGGATTTTTGGCCGGTGCTTGCAAAAAACGGCGGCGTTGCCGAGGTTGAGGGCGCTGAATTGTGGATGGCACTTTCGGCCCCCTCGACTACGGCACCGGAGGAGCGTCATCATGTTGCGCGAATTCGCTTGTTGGCACGACAGAATGGCATAGTTAAAGATAACGGCCTGCTGCTGCCACAGGGATTTTCTCTGGGCTCTCATGAGTGGACTGGGTCTGCGGTTCTGGACTCAAGCACGGGGGTATTGCAGCTGTATTATACTGTGGTGGGGCAATCACTTAGTCCGGGCCCAAGTTATCAGCAACGTCTTGCGCAGGTTCAAGGGCATCTGTTGGTGAGTGCGGAGGGAATCAGTTTTTGCAATTGGGAGCAGCAACAAGAGTGTGTTGTGGCCGACGGCGAGCTATATGCAGTAGCAGATCAACAAGAAGGAGAGCCGGGCTTTATTCGAGCCTTTCGTGACCCCGCCTATTTCTTGGACCCTGCGGACGGTCGCGAATACCTAGTTTTCACGGCGTCTTTAGGGCGGCCTAGAACGCGCTATTCTGGAGCTGTAGGTTTGGCCGAAGCTGTAGTGGGAGAAAAATTCAACTGGCGACTTTGCCCGCCATTATTGGGCGCTGACGGCGTGAATACAGAACTAGAGCGAGCTCATGTCATTTTCCATGAGGGTTTATATTATTTGTTTTGGTCCACACAGGGGCGCACTTTCCACGGTGATTGTTCTGGCCCCAATGGTTTGTACGGGGCGGTGTCAACACAGTTGAACGGTCATTATGAACCACTTAATGGCTCCGGACTCGTTTTAACCAACCCTTTGGAGTCGCCAACGCAATGTTATGCTTGGCAGGTATTGGACGATTTGAGAGTGGTCAGTTTCATCGATACTGTCAGAAGTAGTGAGCGCTCGACGACGCTTTCGGAGGTAACGGAGGAAAATTTTGTCGGCAGTATGTCTCCACTGGTTTCTTTGCGCCTTGAGGGAAATCGGGCATTTTTGTGCGAGAGTTTTCGGGCCTCGTCCTGAAAACTAGATGCGAACGAAAGGTGAAAGTATGAGCTCGAAGTCAAACACGGCACCCCTCACGTTTGGTGAGAAGGTGGGCTACGGTCTTGGTGATATGGCCTCAAACTTCTACATGGGGTTCTTTGGTCTGTTCCTACTGTACTATTACACCGATGTGTTTGGCATTTCGCCAACGGCGGCGGCGACGATGCTGTTGGTTACCAAAGTGGTTGATGCTGTTAGTGACCCTGCAATGGGCTTGCTGGCTGATCGTACCCACTCCCGCTGGGGCCGATATCGGCCCTATCTACTTTGGGTCGCTGTGCCTTATGCTATTCTCGGATATTTATTGTTTCTGGGCCCAGACTTTTCTGATGCCGGCAAGCTTGTTTATGCTTATGTAACTTACACTTTGGTAATGCTTGCATATACCGCGATTAATGTTCCGTACTCGGCGCTGCTCGCGGTAATTTCGCCTCTGTCGGAAGAGCGTACTAAGGCGACACAGTTTCGCTTCGTCTTTGCTTCCTTGGGCACACTTTGTGTCGGCGCGTTTGCAACGCCACTAGTGCATTGGCTGGGTGGCGAGAGTGAGTTGCTGGGTTTTCGGCTGACAATAATTTTATTTGCCATTCTATCCGTGCTGCTTTTCTGGATCACTTTCGCGACAACTCGTGAGCGAATCAACCCACCGCGGCATGATTCGCGTATCAGAGAAGATTTTTCTATGTTGCTGAAAAATAAGTCTTGGTTGATTCTTGTCTTCACCGGAATTCTGGTTGTTATTGGATTGGTCGCTCGTTTTGCTTCTATAGTCTTCTATCTTAAATATTACATGCTAGACGATGGTGCAAAGATATTTTCAATTTTTGATCGAACGGCTTTTCTTACGTCCTGCGGCCTGATTGGCCAATTGTTGGGAGCGTTGCTGACACCATTGCTCGCGCGACGCTTCGAGAAACATCACTTAGTGTTTGTAATGAGTCTACTGCACGCGGTGTTACTTGCTGTTTGTTATTTCATCCCGCCTGAACAGTTTGCAATGATTACGGTGGTGCACAGTCTAGGAATTTTAACTTTTGGTGTCATCATCACATTATTGTTTTCCATGTACACAGATTGTGCCGAATACGGTGAGTGGCTCACGGGTAAATATACAGCAGGCTTGACAGTATCAGCATCGATGTTTTCGCTAAAATTTGGTTCGGCGCTTGGGGCTGCACTGCCGGGATTTATGTTGGCTTGGTTTGGTTTTGTCGCCAACGAGGCGCAGTCAGAATTCTCCTTGGCTGGTATTCGTCTGATGTTTAATGCCTTGCCGGCATTGTTTTTTCTGATGGGGGGCTTGCTTATGATTTTCTATAAACTCGATAAGTCCACACTTGTAAAGGTTGAGGGCGATCTTCAACAACGTCGTTCAGAGTTGGCGCGCGAAAATTAAATATTGAATTAGAGGAATTGTTATGACCATCGCTGTTTTCGGAGAAGCGCTGATCGATCTTATTGTGGGTGACGACGGGGCTTATCGACCGCATCTTGGAGGCTCCCCGTATAATGTGGCGATTGGTTTGGCCAGACAAGGTGTCCGCGTCAGCTATTTGTCCTCGCTGTCAGACGATAACTTTGGTGATCAGCTATTGGGGTCGCTGCTGAAGGAGGGCGTGCAGGTGCCACTGAAGCGGCGCTCTCTTTGGCCAAGCTCATTAGCATTGGTAACGATCGACGATCAGCACCAGGCGGACTATCGCTTGTACCGTGAAGGTATCGCCGATAAAGACACTTCGTTTGAGGAAATCGTCGAAAATCTTCCGAAAAATCTTCGTGTCTTTCATACAGGCTCTTTGGCAATTACACCCAGTCAGTTACCGAAAATTCGCAGAGTATTTGATTTGATGCGCGAGCAAGGCGTTCTAATCAGCATTGATATAAATATCCGAATTCGCGCGAGTGTTGATCGGAAAAAGTATATTGATGGCGTTCGATCTTTGTTGCGAATGGCGGATATCGTTAAGGCCAGTGACGAAGACTTATTGGAGTTGGACCTAAATGCCGATGTGAGAACCAGTGCGGAAATGGTATACCGAGAGATGGGGTCTGGGCTATTGGTACTAACTGAAGGTAATGGTGGTGCCGTCGTTTACAGTGGGCAAGGGGTGGTGACTCGACCGGCCTATAGAGTATCTAAGGTTATAGACACGGTCGGCGCTGGCGATACGTTTCACTCGGCATTTCTGGCTTATCTCATTCGCCAATGGCAGGGTTCAACTCCGACCACTAGTGTCAATCTTGAGGTGTTAGGTCAAGCCTTAAATTACGCCTGTGCAGCGGCCGCTATCAATGTTTCCCGGGCAGGATGTTCGCCTCCCAGTGATAAGGAAGTACTTGGTTTTATTGTTGCAGCTAAGTTTTAATCATAACTTAAAGTCGCTCCTGCACCGCAGTAGTGCAAAAGTGGCCTTCAACCCGCTTTAACACAGATCACCATAAGCAAAAATCAGGACGGAATTAAAACCCTACACTAGTTGCCCCAGAATATTGAGGACGACAAGTGCCTGTATGACATTGATTTCTTCATTTACTACTCCTTTTCATATCCTTTGCTATAATTTTTCGAGTGGGAATGTTTCTTATTACTTCTTAACCCTGCTACGGACGGCGTATAGATCTAGATGAAAGGATATATTTCAGTCATTTTAGTTATATTGCTTAATTTGATATTCCCGCCAGATATCGAAGCTGTAGAGCTGATCGTTCACCCCGATACCCCTATATCTCAGGTTGACCGCAACGTCGCTCGAGGTATCTTTTCTATGCGCATGCGGGAGTGGGCAGACGGTACCCCTATAACTGTTTATGTCTTAACTGACAGGAACCCGATTCATCAGAAATTTGTACAGTCTATATTGGCTATGATTCCTCATCAATTGCGTCGTAGCTGGGATCGGTATCTGTATTCGGGGATTGGCTCGCCACCCATTCAGGTTAAAAATTTGGAAGAAATGCTGTTGAAAATATCTGCCACTCCTGGAGCAATTGGTTACACCAATGAGGATATGAATGGTGCTGAGGTGCGTAAAATTGAAGTTAACTGAATGGGTTTTACTTACGGTCATTGGGATATTATCGCCCATGCTAGCTGGAGCAGATACCGAACAATCAATTCGTTGGCATGGTTTTCTCAGTCAGGGTTTGATAGCGACGGATGACAATAATTTTTTGGGTGACAGTGAATCTATTAGTTCGGAGCTAACCGAAGTGGGCATTGGCGCATCTTGGAATGCCACATCTCGTATTCACTTTTCGGCTCAGGCTTTGTATTTGAAAGCCGGAGATTCGGCGCCCGATGGGGTTGAGCTGGACTTTGGCTTGGTGGACATCAATCTCATCAACGATGCGACCCACGGCTTGGGAGTTAGAGCCGGAAGGCTTAAAAATCCCTATGGCTTTTACAATGAAACTCGGGATGTGATGGCTACCCGTGCATCCATTTTGTTACCGGAATCCATCTATCCTGATACGCTACGTGAGATTTATCACTCATCAGACAGTATTGGCTTACACGGCTATAAAGAAATTGGCAGTACGCTGTTTCAGTTTGATGTTATTTCCGGTAAGCCCTTGATCGGTGATGATACTCTGGACGACATGGCTTTGTTCGCACCGGGTACACAGTCAAAGAATAACGAGTTATGGGTTGGCCGGCTGATGGCTGAATATGATGGTGGTCGTTTGCGCGGTGGTATTAGCCGGGTCAATTTAACCGGCGACCTCAAACCCGGCCCCGTCAACCCTCTTTTCCCCTTGTTTGACGGGGAGTTGGAGTTGGATATGACTCTCTTCTCCTTAGAATACAATCAATTGCGCTGGCAGTTGACTGCGGAATATCAGATTTTTGACGCGCGAATTAAAGACTACTACCTCCCCGGATTTAGCAGTGAAAATACGGGCGAGTCATGGTATTTACAGGCGCGCTATGAGTTTATGCCACGTTGGTATCTGCTGGCACGGTACGATGTCTACTACGGAAACAAGGACGATAAAGACGGAAAGGATCGTGTCGCTAGTGGCAACCCGCCATCTTATGCCGCCTTTGCAAAAGATACGACATTCAGTCTTCGATATGAACTAAACGAACATTGGGTATTGAGTACAGAGCTTCATCATGTCTCAGGTATTGGATGGCTAAGATCTCAGGACAACGCAGACTACGCTAACCTAGAAAAGAATTGGAACATGTTACTTTTCCAGGTTGGCTATCATTTCTAAGGGTTTGCTTATGTTTGTCAGTCTTAAGTTCAAAGCCATCGTTATTGTTAGTCTACTACTCGCAACCCTTAGCGGTATAGTCGCATTACAGAGTGAGCTGCAGCTCAATCGCTTGTCTGATAATCAACATGAAAGTAATTTTGAACGTTATGCCAAGGAAGTCTCTGGGCTTATACGACAGTCACACAATCATCTCTTACAACTTGGCGATATTGTTCCGCTGCTGAAAACTAACTCTTCTGCCTCAGTAGGTGAGCCACTGGCCTTGACCCTAGATCAACACTGGGAATACATTCAGATCAACTGGGGGCTGGAGAGCCTTGGGCTGTTTAGCCGCAATGGACAAGCCATTCAAACCTGGGGTCGCCGTATTGAACACGACTCTGAACGCTTAGTTCATCTTGCTGATGCTGGGCTTCCGGACAGCTGGATTTTGTGCCAGCCCAGTTGTTTTTTGAGGTCGGCAACGCCAATCTTAAATGAGAATAATAAACTTCAAATTCTACAGTTCGATATGTCGATGGCTGATGTACTGCGGACCTTTAGCGAGATAACGGGCTCGGATATTGGCATTATAAACTTAGTCGAAAATACTCAGCAGGCAGATAGCACTTTGTCGGCCTGGAATTCCAGCTTGGACGCTATGACCCACAGAGATCTTAATGGCAATATTTTAAATTTACTTTCAAAGAACATTTCGTTTGAGCAATTACGTAATGAAAATCAGGAAATTGTTGTCGACGGTCAAACTTATGAGGTGGGCTTGTTGCCCATTGAACGAAAATTTGGTGAAACTGCCTACTTTACGGTTATTGCCAATATTTCAAGTGAAAAGAAATTTATCGGTCGAGAAATTAATCTCAATATAATTGGCGGAATTTTCTCAACGCTCATCGCTTGCGCCATTATTGTTGCCATGTTTTGGAAGCCTGTTACTCGATTGGGGAGGCAGGCCTCCCTGCTGCCACTGTTGACAAAGGGTGAGTTTGGGAAAGTGCGGGAAGAGCTAAAGACCAGCACTAGAAATAGATGGATAAAAGACGAGATTGATATTCTGGATGAAACCGAATTAGAAGTTTCCATTCAATTGGAAAAAATGCAGGAAAAAATTGAAAGCCATACTGTAGAACTGAAAAATCTTGCGCACTATGACAGCTTGACGGGGCTGTCTAATCGCCATCGAGTTCTTGAAGAAATTCGCGTCTCGCTACGAAACACAACGGGAAATGGCGATTTTTTTGCTCTGCTTTTTATCGATCTCGATAATTTCAAACGCATTAATGATTCCCTTGGTCACGGCGCTGGGGACGAGCTACTCATTGCCGTCAGCAAAAGGTTGAATTCTTGTGTAAGAAATACTGATATTGTAGGTCGGCTTGGCGGTGATGAGTTTTGTATTGTTGTTAATCATCTAAAAAAAGAGGGCGACGGCGCATGTGTTGCCTCCAATGTTCTCAATGTGCTGAAACTACCGATTCACGTACAAAGAACAGAAGTGATTGTATCGGCGAGTATTGGTATTGTTTTGGCCCCAAAGGACGGAGACTCAATTAAGGATTTGCTGCAAAATGCGGATCTCGCCATGTACAGAGCAAAAGCCTTAGGGCGCAACAAGTACCAATTATTCTATCCCGCTATGAGTGAAATTGCAGTGGAGCGGCTTTCTATCGAAAATGAGCTGCGGTCAGCCGTTAGTAATGAAGAGTTCCAGCTCCACTATCAGGCTCAGATCAACCTGAACACGGGGGAAATTATTGCCGCTGAAGCGCTATTGCGATGGATTCATCCCCAGAAGGGGCTCATTATGCCAGACAAGTTTATTGATGTGCTGGAAGAGACTGGTCTTATTGTCCCCGTCGGCGAGTGGGTAGTGCGGACGGCTTGTGAGGCTTTGGTTCGCTGGCAGGAAATGGGGCTTTCGCCCTTGCTTTTATCGGTTAATTTGTCTCCTCGTCAATTCCGCGATCCAAATTTGTGCATAATGATTGAACAGTCGATTGCCTCAAGCGGCGCGCCGGCCGAGAACTTGGAATTAGAAATTACAGAATCTATGGTCATGCAAGATGTAGAAAGCAATACCCAGCTTATACAGAAGCTGCAGTCGATGGGCATTAGTTTTGCTATAGACGATTTTGGTACTGGATATTCGTCTTTCAGTTACTTAAAAACCTTGCCCGTTAATACCTTAAAAATCGATCGAACATTTATTAAGGATATTCCTGATGATGAGGTCGATATGGAAATTACCGCCGCCATTGTCGCTGTTGCTCACAATCTAAAATTAAAAGTTATCGCCGAGGGCGTCGAAACTCTGGAACAGCAGGCTTTCTTGATGAAGTTGGGTTGTGATCTTGGCCAGGGGTATCTCTATAGCAAGCCTGTTACAGAGAAGGCGTTTTTGGCATTGGTGGCTGCGGCGACGGTTTGGGATGAAAAGGTGCTTGTTCAGGTCTAAACGCTTTGAATAGGGATCGGATTCGCTAGTGAAGAAAGCGGGATGGCAGAAGAAAATCTATCCATACCACTTTCATCACTTGAATAGCAATGCTCGCAAGTTGTACTTTAGCCACGCAAGGCTTTCTTATCAATTTTCCCCACCGCAGTTAGTGGTATTTGGTCAATAATATGAACCAATTTTGGTACTTTGTAAGCCGCCATATTCTCGCGACAAAATAAAATGACATCTTCTTTAACCTGAGCATGCCCCAGTGTTTTGCCCGTAGTGTTTAGCTCTATGTATAGATTCACTACATCATTGCCGGGGCGTTTCTCATCGGTGGTGCCGATCACCGCAGATCGTTCGATAATGTCCATTTTTGACATTTTGTCTTCAACCTCGACTGAAAATACCTTGAATCCTCCGACTATAAGCATGTCTTTGGCGCGATCAGAAATATATAGATAACCTTCATCGTCAAAATAGCCTACGTCCCCGGTATACATAAATACTTTTCCATCGAATTCACGCATGGCTTTGGCGGACTCTTCAGGCAGATGCAAATAGCCTTTCATAACGTGCGGGCCGGCTGTGATGATTTCGCCGGGCTCTCCGTTTGGCATAGCTTTTGTGCCGGTCTCTACATCGACAATACGCACATCAGCTCCGGGAAGCGGCACACCCAAAGCGGCGGCTTTGATACGACCAGGTGGATTACTTATATAAGTTGGCCCCGTTTCTGTCATGCCAAAGTTGTCGGTTAACTTGTCTCGACCAATCACTTCCTCAATTTTTTCACGCTCGCTGCCAGCCAGTGGCGCAGCGCCGGTTACCGCCGTTCGCAGCTGTGAAAAATCGACCTTGGCAATATCTTTATGGGAAATTAGCATTTGGAATAGGGTGGGTACGGCAGCAAAACGTGTAATAGGGGCAACCAAGAGCTGCTCAAGCAAGTGATCTAGATCGCGTGGGTCAGGAATTAATACGCACTGAGCTCCATAGCGTATACAAGCGGTGTGAAAGGACACACCTGCAACATGGAACATCGGGAAAGGAGACAGCGCAATTTCCTGACCTACGACCATTGGGGCGTACACATTTCCACTGGAGTGCACATGGTTAACCGTGCGAATAGACAGCATGGCGCCTTTCGGGCGACCGGTAGTGCCTCCGGTATATTGCATTAAATAGGTGTCGTTATAGTGTGTGGCGTGCTGATTGAAACGGTCATTGGCGGCGTTAACTGCGTCGAGATAAGCTACACAATTTACGCCCTCTAACTGGGGTGGAATTGGCGCTTGCGGTATTAGGTAGTCGCTCGCGCTCGCAATCAGAGTATGTTTTAGGCAAGCAGGCATTTGTTCAATCTTGGCAAGAACGTTATTCGCTAATTGATCTAACGTTACTAAGACACTTATGTTGGAGTCTTCGAGTTGATAGCTTAGCTCGCTAGGCACAGCCATCAATGAAATTCCCGAGGCTGCAGCGCCCAACTTAGATACCGCCAGTAAGGTAATAAGATACTGTGGTACATTCGGCATGTGGATGCCGACGACATCGCCTTTGCCAATGCCGAAAGCCGCCATTACATTGGCAAGCCGATTAACTTCTGTGTTCAGTTCTCGGTAGCTAAAGGTTCGGGTGAAGAACCGTAATGCGATGTTATCCGGTATGTTTTCAGCGTGCTCTTCAAGAAATGCACCTAGTGGGCGGTCATCGAAGTCGGGCTGGCTTACGCCTAATTCATCGTGAATGTCTTGCCATAAGTAGCGAGTTGTCATAGTTGCCTCATTAGTTTTATTGTTATGGTACCTTGCGCTTACGATTTAGCTTTCAGAAACCATACCACCATCGAGTACGAGGGTATGCCCTGTTACGTAGGCAGAGGCTCGAGAACATAAATAGATTACTGTGCCGGCGATATCTTCCGGTGTGCCTAAGCGTCTGGCGGGGATTTTTTCGGCCATTTCTTTTTCAAAGGGCAAAATGCTCGCGGTCATCTTGCTGGGAAATAAGCCTGGTGCAATAGCGTTGACATTGACATGCTGTTGGCTCAGTTCGGAGCCTAAATGCTTGGTCAGATGGTGTACGGCTGCTTTGCTGCTGGAGTAGGAATATGTACTGGCACCGGGGTTAAGAATGCCGTGAATGGAGCCAATATTTAGCACTCGCGCTGGGTCGATGTCGGTGCCTGCGTTTCGCAGGGCCGGCAGCAGTTTTTGGGTGAGGAAGAACATGGATTTCACGTTCAAATTAAAGGCTTTGTCCCATCCGCTTTCGGGGAATTCGTCAATCTTAGCCTCCCAGTTGGTGCCTGCATTGTTCACCAAAATATGCACGGCTTTTTCCTGTGCATTTATCGTTTCGGCAAGAGCTGTAACGCCTTCCATTGTGGACAGGTCTGCGGGAATGGCAATACAGTCACCCAGCGCATTCAGGGTTTTAGCCGTTGCCTGAAGCTCTTCAGCGTTGCGGGCGGTGATGTAGGTTTTCACCCCGTTTTCAACGAGCCCTTGGGCAATCATTGCCCCGATGCCTCTGGACCCGCCTGTGACAATCGCTACCTTTCCTTCAATAGAAAATAGATTTTTCATTCTATCGTGACCTCCAATTCGTATATTTATTGTTGTTTGGCAGAAGTTGGCTCTCTGCAGCTCAAGTTTCGAGAAAAGAGATTAAAGGGATGGATTAGAATTCACATACTAATTTGAGAGAGAAGAAGGGGGAATGATAGTTTTGGTGTGTATTAGTGTTTGTTCTATAGGTGAGCGTTGCCGAATAGAAAGCCTGGCTCATAACGACTCACTGAGTGTCCAGTGAGCCCACGTCCAATACTGGAGCCGCATCAATGTCTTGCGCATCCATCATTTGCGCAATTCTCTGGAGTGAAGAGATAATCATTGTTTGTTCCCAAGCCTCCAAATCGTTGAACTGTTCAGCAAAGTGCTCTTGCAATGGCACTGGAGCTTCCTTCAAGATCTCAGTGGCTTTATCGGTTAGGCATGCATGCACTTTGCGCTTGTCTGTGGTTGAGCGCACGCGCTTGACGAGATCACGCTTTTCCAGCCGATCGAGAATGGTGGTGACCGTCGCTTGACTGAGGCTGATATGTTTCGCGAGTTGACCAATGGTACCGTCTACCCTGTCGCGGATGGCCTGCAATAGCAATAACTGAGGCGCGGTTAAACCGGTGGTTTTAACCAGCTGCTTCGAGTGTAAATCCGTTGCTCGAATCACACGGCGCAGCGAAATTAATACCTGCTCTAGTTGCTTCAATCTTTATCCCCTTATTAGAGCTCGTGTGTTTGTGGAAGGTCTAAGCGCGGATAGTAAAAAAAACCTTAACGCTGAGCAAGTCCTCGGTACAAGCTTAAGCACATGAAGCGCAATGCCCGAGTTAACATTCTTCTTCCTCGCTCCATGGATTATGTCGAGCATTGGGGCGGGATGAGAAAAATTCTTTAGAGGGCTTATTTCTGATAGAACACTTCTCGATCAAATATGAGTAATTTAAGTTGAGTAATAACTAAAATATTCATGCCTCGAGTTCTCTTTAGTTCAATATTTCAGCAAAATTTCTGTTTTTCTGCTCCTGTAGGGATGATTTGTGGGCGTCGTTACGGTGTAACTTATAGTAATATCTTAGAGCACTAATGTTTATTGTGCTAAAGTAATGGCACAACTTCATAACAAAAGTCGCAAAAAACAATTTATAGGGGTTAAATCCATGCTTAAACGCAATGCGCTATTCAGTGCAATCGTTGCTGCTTCATCCGTCGCCAATATTTCTCACGCCCAAATTGAAGAAGTTATTGTTACGGCCACCAAACGTGCTGCTAGCACTCAGGACATCCCTGTCGCGGTGAGTGCACTTAATCAAGAAAGCCTAGAGAACATGGGTGTCTCGAATTTCTCGGATTACCTTATTCAGTTGCCAGGTGTCACGGCGGGCGGCAGTGGCCCCGGCCAAAACACGATTTACATTCGTGGAGTAGCCTCGTCTACCCCAAACCTGACCACTGCCGGGGTGGCTGGTCTGGCGCCTAATGTGGCGCTTTACTTAGATGAGCAGCCACTGGCGCAACCAGGCCGAAATCTAGACGTATACGCGGCTGATTTGGCACGCATTGAAGTACTCTCAGGGCCCCAGGGCACTTTATTTGGTGCTAGCTCTCAGGCTGGCACTGTGCGCTTGATCACCAACAAGCCAGATCCAAGCGGCATGTCCGGTAACATCAAGTTAGGTCTCTCGAATACTAGCGGCGGTGATGGCAGTCACAACCTTGAAGGGGTGATCAATATTCCAGTCAACGATAGCCTGGCCGTTCGCGCGGTAGCCTATGTCGACAAGCAAGGTGGCTATATTGACAATGTTGCAGGCACAATCGACGCCTCTGACAGTGCTCGTTTCCGGCCAGCGGGAACAATTCGTGATAATGGCCTTGCGGTTAGTTCGGGTCGTGGAGGTTTTCAGTCCGGGGCTGATTTAAGTGGCGTTAATTTCTTGGCCTCTGACAATGCCGCTCTGGTCGAAAAAGATTTTAACGAGGCCACGTATACTGGTGGGCGTATCAGTGCACTCTATGAATTTAATGAGAACTGGACGCTTCACATGGGTGTTTCTCAGCAAACACTTGACAGTGAAGGCGTATTCTTTGTTGATCCTGACCTCGATGATCTGGAAATTCAGCGCTATGAAGAGGATACCTTAGAGGACAGCTTTGAAAACGTAAATTGGACACTGGAAGGCCGTTTAGGCAGTCTTGATGTTGTCTATACTGGCGCTTTTACTGAGCGTGAAGCTGACCAGTTTGTCGATTACACCGACTACCTTTTTGTCGGCCAATACCTTCCTTACTATATTTGTGATGGCGCTGTGACCTACCCTGGTGCCGGCGGCCCTTCTGGTACTTGCCAGGCTCCTAACCTGTTCGTGAAAAGTCGTACCGAAACCGATGTAGAAACACATGAATTACGCTTCGTTACCAGTGAAGATGAAGCCATTCGCGCAACCTTTGGTGGATTTTACAGCTCTCTCGAGATCAGAGAACTCAATAACTTTACCTATCCTGGTTCTACTCAGGCCATCTCTTTTGATGGTGTAACCAGAGGCTTTGGTCCTAACTTTTCAGCCCAAGGCTCTTCGGTTAGCGATGCGGGACAGTGGCCAGCAGGCGTTATTTTCCGGAATGATATATTGCGAACCGACGAACAGGTAGCTGTTTTCGGTGAAGCGACTGTTGATCTTTCCGATGAATTTGCGCTTACCCTTGGCGCACGCTGGTATGATGTTGAAGTTGACCTGAAGGGCAGTGCGGCAGGTTCCTTTGGTAACTTTGGCGCAAGCAGCGATAACAATGCGGGTAACAACCTTGATACCCTGTTTAGCGGTGAAAACGATACCGCGGCAACAGATGGTTGGATTGGTAAAATTAGCCTTGCTTGGACGCCTTCAGGAACTCAACTCTATTATGCTACCCTTTCAGAAGGCTTCCGCCCGGGCCTGTTAAACCGCCCCGGAGGCAAGGGTAACGACACATACACCGTTCCCTTTGGCATTGATACAGATGATGTCACCAACTATGAATTCGGTTGGAAGACAGATCTCCTTGATGGCTCCTTACGACTTAACGGCAGTGTGTTCTTCATCGAGATTGAAAGGTTGCAAACGGGTATTCTAGACCCCAGTATTGCCAATCTATTCTTTGTCTCTAATGCTGCAGACGCTGAAGTTACGGGCGTGGATGCCAACTTCACTTGGGCACCCTATAACACTATAGAGGGGCTGACAGTCAGTGGTGCGCTTTCCTTGCTGGATACTGAGATTACCGAGGTTATTATCCCTACGGATGACGTTGTTAAAGGTGATGAGTTAGCTTTTGCGCCTAGTGTTCAGGCCAATATTCAGGCGCGTTACGAATGGAGCCTTAGCTCAGGCCTTATGGCCCACGTTATGCCGCACATAGCCTACTCGGATTCGGCTTACACCGATATTATCACCATTAACCGCTCTGAGATTGATAGCTGGTTAATGGTGGGTTTAACCGCCGGTGTTAGTAGTGAGGAGTGGTCTGCTGAGCTGTATTTGGATAACATTACCGACGAACGAGCGGAAGTGTCCGGTAGCTTCACGTTTGACCGCGAGCGGATTAACGTGTCGCGGCCTAGAACGGCTGGTTTGAGATTGTCTTACAACTTCTAAATCGGACCGAGCCAACAATCATTGACGCCCCATTGTTTGGGGCGTTTTTGTTTATGCGAGAAAAATCAGTGCAGATAGATTACCAATCCATACAAAAGAAAATTGCGAATCAGCAGCTGGACGAAGCCCTAGCTGATCTGTCGGCTATAGTCGAAACTGATCCAGGCTCGCTTGAAGCCCTATACATGATAGCTTTGTGTCATCGTTACTCGAAGAATTTTGACGCAGCGCAATCTTTTTTGGACAAACTGAAGAGGCTCTCCCCCGACCACAGTCGGTGTCATCAAGAGCAGGGGCACCTGTATAGAACCCGTAGCCAATTTGACTTTGCCTTGCAAGCTTACCAAAGGGCCTGTCAATTAAATCCTGCACTTGAGGCCAGCTGGAAAGCCCAGTTTGATATTCTCTCCCAGCAGGGAAAAGCTCAAGGGCCCCAGGCTCAGCAGGTCAGCGCACAAATACTACGCTTGAAGAATTTACCTAGGGCTCTGATTGCCGCGAGTGATTTAATTGCCGAAGGAAAGCTTCTTAAGGCGGAAGACATTTGTCGAAAAGTGTTACAAAAAGCGCCGCGCCATATTGAAGCTATGCGCCTATTGGCTGATATAGGTTCTCGGTTAGGTTCGCTGGATGACGCTGAATTTTTGTTAGAAAGTGCGCTTGAATTTGCGCCTTCCAACACCCAGGTTCGAATAGATTACAGTCAGGTATTAAGGAAGCGACAAAAATTCTCGGCCGCTCTAGAGCAGGCTAAGGTATTGCTGGACAGTGATCCAGAGAACTTACAGTTTCAATCAATTTATGCCATCGAGTCTATGCAGACAGGCGGCTACGAAAGAGCCCTAGAATTATTTGACGGTATTTTGACCAAGCTACCCTACGATCCAATTACATTAACATCCAAGGGGCACGCCTTAAAAACCTGCGGTCGTCAGCGTGAAGCTATTGAGGCTTATCAGGCCGCAATTAGCAGTCGGCCACAACACTGTGAGGCTTATTATTCTCTAGCAAACCTGAAAACTTATTCGTTTAGCGATACTGAAATTGACGCAATGCAAAAGCAGCAAGATAACCCTCAGTTATCCCATATGGAGCGAGTTCATTTATGTTTCGCGCTCGGCAAGGCTTGCGAAGACCGAGAGGATTTCACTCGCTCTTTTGGTTTTTATGAGCAGGGGAATCGTCTTAAGAAGTTGCAGAGTGGCTACAGCGCTGAGAAAATGACGGAAGAGTTAGCTCGCCAAAAAGATTTTTTTACGCGAAGTCATTTTGAGGAAACAAGCGGTCAGGGCCACGATGCCCCCGACCCCATTTTTATTGTAGGCTTGCCAAGAGCGGGCTCTACCATGCTAGAGCAGATATTGTCTTCTCACAGCCAGGTAGATGGTACTTTGGAGTTGCCCAACATTCTCTCGCTAGTGCAAAGGTTGCGCCGCAAGGGTTCAGGTACATCTCCGCAAACCTATCCCTTGAATATTGCTGATCTCGACTCGGAAACCTTAAAGCAATTTGGTGAGGAGTATATACAAGACACTCAAATCCACCGAGGCAGCGCCAAGTTCTTCACCGATAAAATGCCCAATAACTTTCGTCATATTGGCCTGATTCAGCAGATTTTACCTAAGGCAAAAATTATTGATGCGCGTCGACATCCGGTAGCCTGTTGCTTTAGCGGTTACAAGCAGTTGTTTGCAGAAGGGCAGGAGTTTTCCTACGACCTAAGTGACATCGGGGAATACTATCGTGAATATGACCAGTTGATGGCGCACTGGGATCAGGTCTTGCCGGGTAAGATACTGCGTGTTCATTATGAAGCGGTAGTGGGTGACCTAGAGACACAAGTTAGGCGAATACTGGACTTCTGCAATTTGCCATTTGAGCCAGAATGCTTATCGTTTCATAAAACAGAGCGTCAAGTGCGCACCGCCAGCTCTGAACAGGTTAGGCAGCCAGTCAACCGCAAGGGTGTAGATCAATGGCAACGTTTTGCAGATCCTCTAAAGGGCTTGTCTGAACAGCTAGAGGACTTGATAGCCAGTTATCCCTTTTAAATTCACGGGGTCAAGTCTTGCCTTTTGCCCTCGGCGCGGATGGCTACTCATGGACGCCGAGGGCAAAAGGCAAGACTTGACCCCTCAGCTTGTTTTACTGAAAATTGGTTCCCGAGGCTTGAGGTTTGGAGAAAATACGTTTTAATGTTCCTTGGCTGTCCATCTTTTTCAAAGCGTCTCTGTAGAAGGGTAGTTGATTCATAAGCTTGGAATGGCGGGACATATACAAGCCGCCCGTAACTCCTTTCAGAACAAGCAGGCGGCGGAGTTGTGTTTCATTTAACTGCATCGCATTAGTCGCCTGATAGAAGGCTTGATTGGAGCTGGTCATTGCATCTATTCGCCCGCTCAGAACCATTGCCAAGCCTTGGCGCATAGTATTGATGGGAAGGCGCGTGAAGTGCGGAGCGCTATCAAATGGCTCGCCATACTTTGAACCCCGAATGTAGCCTACGGTCATGCCCGCCAATTGCTCAAATGAGGAAATTGGCTCAGCACTGGCGCGGGCTACAACAAACACTTCCGTGACAAGTACGTCTCCCACGCGGATAGCTACGTTGTCAGCGTGTGGTCCGTCAAACAGAACTGCAAGATCTACAGATCCTGAGGCGAGCGAATGCATCACTCGGGGGTAAGGCTGCAAATAATTTTTGTGATCGATATGAACTTCGGCGCTGAATTTCTGTGCAAAATCAATGAGTAAGCCGCTTTCCCTATTTTGTTTGTCGAGAAAGCCCCAAGGGCTCATGTTCGAGGCGCCAATGCGAACAGTATCGTCCGCAGCAGTGCTTTCCCCTGCCGCGGGCATGCATACTAAAAATAGTAGTAAATAAATGAACCGCGATATTTTTTTCATTAGCCCCCAAGTCAGTTAGTTGGCGTTGTTGATAATGAAAAGTTAAATACCTTACGCGTCATAGTTGATGAGGCGGCAAGTAGCAATACTGGCCACCGGAGGAGTGATATAACTTCTAGTGGCTTTAGTAATTTACATGCTTAAGCATCCCGCCGTCTACCCTAAGGTTAGCACCCGTAATAAAGGACGCAGCGGGGCTCGCCAAAAAGCCTATAGCATTGGCGACTTCTTGTGTTGTTCCTAGGCGTTTGAGAGTAGCCAAAGACTGGGCGCGTTTATACATGTCGGGCATGTTCTGGCGTATATGATCCCATGTGCCGCCCTCTGAAAAAATAGGCCCCGGAGAAACAACGTTTACTCTAATGCCTTTGCTACCGTGGACAATAGACATTTGTGAGCCGTAAGAGACTAAGCCTGCCTTCATCGCCGCGTAGGCTCGTTCATCTTCAGGCGGGGCTGCCATGGCATAGGCTATGGAGGATATCATTACAATAGCTGGGTCAACGCCGTTTTCTAAGTATGGAATGGCAAGCTCTGTGGCTCGTATGTGTTGTAATAGATCGTACTCAAAGGTTTGTCGCCAGCGCTCTTCGCCTTGCGCTTGAACACGAGTAGAGCAATTGCTTACAAAAATATCAACGCCCCCAAGAAATGATGCTGCGCGATCGAACCATGCAGTAAACGCCTCAGTGTTGGTCACATCCACAGCCTCCCCATAAACGGGGATACCATATTCTTTCAGTTCAGAGAGAGTAGCATTCAATCGTTCTTCACCACGCGCACAGGTGGCAACAGCTGCACCTTCTTTCGCTAAGGTTTCGAGAATTGTTTTGCCAATGCCCCGACTGCCGCCAGTGACTATGGCACGTTTACCTTGAAGATTTAGATCCATACCTGCCTCATTAAATACCGAGCTGTCATTACATTTCGCGGAACTGCGAATTAGTTGGAGCGGATGGTATGCTATATTACACTAATCGTCAATAAGGATGGGCGATGGCCTTCTTTTTAATTGATTTTGGGTGAACTTAAGCGTCAATTGGGTAGGTTATTGCAATGGGTAAGATGTTTTATTATCTAATATGACAATAAAGTGTTGGAGGGTAGCTTCAGAAATTATCCTTATAATAAGCCTTTAATTATAACTGCAGGCGCTTAAAATAAAGATGACCACCGTATTTGTTGTGTTAATGGTCGAGTTTTCGCTAGGAATTGACATTATGTGCAATATTCTAGGGGTGGGCTGTTTTTCGATTCAATTTACGATTGGCGTAAGGGGTTGTCGGTCGGCGTGTACATTCAAATTGGCTGCGTCTTAGGATGGTTTTATTAGGGGTTTTAGCGAGCTCTCGTACTTTTTTCTGAGTGCCTCAATGCTGCCAATAATCATAGTGACGGTAATGTCCTCAATGGTCTGGCGGCTTAGGTCGTGGCGAGTTAAGTAGTGGCCAGCAGCAGAGGGCATGCCAAAAGAGATGTCTATTGCGGGTCGCGCAATGCTAATGTCGATACCAAAGTTATCACTAACCACTTGGGAGACATAATTGACGGCGGAATCTCGACTAAATTCAGTTGGGTCTCCTTTGTCTGACAGGCTAGGTTCTGCGGCTAGCCTATCCAGAATAAGGCCTCGTTCTTCCATGTAGGTCAGGTAGACTTTGGTAACCCGGCGCACCAATTGCTCGAAGGTTTCCGCGCTATCTGCGGCTTCTGATTGCAATTGGCGCAAGCGTTTATGTTCACGCCTTAGTAGGGTCTGCAAGACCTCCTTCATGCTGGGGTAGTACGCATAAACTAACGATTTGCTGATGCCCGCCTCGCGACCGAGTCTGTCCATGCTTAATGCCGACACGCCTTCTGCTGAAATCACCTTTGCGGCGTGGTCCAGAATAAGTTCTTTTCTGACCTCTGGAGAGAGTCGGGTTCTGGTTTTTTTGGGCTTTGTCTTTTTAACGTCAGTCATGAGGTGCGGGTGTGTCCGGGGCGCTTGTTGATGGAGTGGTCGATAGTAAAGGGGAGGGCGCGAAATGCAAGCTCTGATTGTGTGTAGGGGAGGGGGCGTATGTAGATTGTACCTCTTTTTTGCTGGGCGCTTCATCGAGAGCGCTTCCGCGCTCAGTTGTCGCCTTGTGGCCGCTTCTTGTAGCTGCCGTCTAGAGTTAGATGTTTTTTTGCCCTTTTTGTTCAGGGTAAGAATTTTAAGCGTATAACGCTTGCTCTATTAAGTTATTGCATCTATAGTCAATTGCGATAATTTTGCTATTTTTATAGAATTTATTGTATGTTTTTAGCGGTATGTGTGAGCGATTCAGGGTGTTGCCATGCTATTATTGTACTAATGATCAATAAAGCTTGGCGGCATTCGGCTTTACCACTAGTTTACTCTCGGCATAAATTCGAGCGGTGGCTCATTCTCCTGCGTTATTGGCGGGACTCGAGATTTGGGTCTTTAAAAGGGCGGCGAGCGAGTATAGAGAGCCTAAAGATACAAGCAGCTTGTTTAAAGGCCTCCAACAACTTCAATCTAATCCATCAAATGGGGTAAGCAATGATAGTGTCAATTCGACAATGTTTTTTAATTGGCTGTGCAATTTTCTCTGGGTATTCGGCGGCCATTGATATTCGTGAAGATGCCAATATAAAAGACACTAAAACGACTATCATTGGTCTGAATCACATTGGTTTATCTGTGAAAAATATGGATAAAGTTTTGGCCTTTTATCAGCAATCCACGGATTTCGAATTAATTCGAAGAGAAACAGTTACTCAAAACAAGCTCGCAGATACCCTGTTTGGTCATCAAGGTATTCACTATGAAATCGCGGTATTAAAAGCACCCAACATGCTCTTTGAGTTGGTGGAGTTCTCTCATAACCAATCCCAGCCCTTGAGAAAAATGGCTCCGGAGGGGCCTGGTATGACGCACACCTGTTTCCAGACGCCCTCAAGCGACCCCGGTTACAAGAAATTTTTAAATGCCGGTGCAGAGTTGCTTTCTCGTGGTAGCAGTCCAATTGATATTGGTGGCTATGGTGTAACTTATGCTTATGCTTATGATCCTGAAGGAAATATGCTTGAGCTTGAACAGCTCGACGGAAAGGTGCTTTCTCGTGCAGGTTATGACAATACATGGCAAGATTTGGGCGAGGATATGTGGATGTCTCAGGTGGCTTTGGTCACTCACGATCTAGAAGGCGCAGTAGATTTTTATCAGGATGTGCTTGGTTTTCAGCCCTATCGCAAGGCTGAAGTTTCAGGGAATGCCAAGTTCGATGATATAACCAATATCGACCAACTTCATCTTAAGGCGGCTTGGTTTCGTCTAAATGAAACCTCGAAGGTACTTGAGATCTGGGAATATGTTAAGCCGGCCACGCAAAAATTTGAGGGCGTCCGGGATGTGACTGCGCTGGGTTACTCTTTCTCACTGGAAGTTACAGATATACAAGCTGAGTACCAACGATTAAGTAATTTGGGCGTGAAGTTTATAAGTAAGCCAATAAAACTCGGCGATTTCTGGCAAGTTTATGCGCGGGATTTGGATGGCAATATCTTTTCATTGCGTCAGGTGATTGACCCCAGTTCTGCTCTCTCTGTCCGGGCCTTAGATGTAAGTGTTAATTCTGATTGATATTAATTTACGGTTTTGGGTGTCGTTGACTTGGAGTGTTTACGTTAGATTAATAAATCGCGTTTTTCGATGTGATGCCCGCTCATTGATGGTGAGCTTCTTGTTCCTGCAGAAAAATATTTGGCGCTCTGAGTGTGCGAGGCACTTCAGGCGCAAAATATCCAATCTATTTGTCTTTGTTGCCGATGGGGTCGCTGCTAGGATCTTGAACTATCGATAAGAATTGATGTTCGTTTCTGCCGGAGTGAAATAGTATGGGCCTGAGAAATTCTGCAGCTGCGAGGATTGAAATTTCCGCGTCGGTCTCGACCGCTCCGCTGGATTATCTGCAAGATCGCGCGCACCTCAATAGCGCCTTGATCGTTAGTGAAGAAATTGACCTGAATCGATTTTGGCGGGCCTATTTGGGTGAAAACCAGATTTTGCTAGAGCGGGTGTTGGCTGAGCTGCGCCCTGTGGGCGCGAGCACTCCTTCTCAGGGGGTGGGTTAGTGGCTCGCCTCATGGAGATGGTCACTTTCTAGGGTGGTTGAGCATTCGCTGGTTGCCACTCCGCGAACATTGATGCAGAATAACGCGACATCAATTCCTAGCGCTTCGATAGCGCGGCTTTCGATATAGTGCGCATTCCCTGATGCGTTCATAAAACATTCAAAATGTAATCAATTCCCAGATCTAGCAGCGCACACTTAATGTATTACTTTAAGTGTGCGCCGCACTGCTTTGAATTTCCTAAAGTTTGTTTGTTTTTCATTTCCGGCTCTTTACATAATCCCAACCTGTTCCCCGAAATTTTACCCACTTTCCATGCACGATCGCTGCATTTACCGCATTCCCTGCTTGACTTTAGTGCTCGTCAATTTATAGTGTGCAAATGTGGAAAAAAGTGGATATTTGTGGTTTTTTGTGGAGTTTGAGGCTGGGTTCAGCCGACATGGCCTCATTACTTGGGAAAGGTGCTAGTTAGAAATATGTTTCAGGGCAGTCAATCAATCAACATGGACAGTAAAGGTCGCATGGCAATACCGAGCCGGTATCGCGATGTGCTAGCCGCTGCCTGTGATGGGCGCTTGGTAATAACAGCCAACCCCTATGATCGATGTCTTAGCATTTACCCCGAACCCCAGTGGCAAGCCATTAGAGCTCAAATTGAAGCTCTGCCCAGTGCAAACAAAGCTGTTCGCCGTATTCAGCGCTTGGTTTTAGGTAATGCCGTTGAATTAGAAGTAGATGCTAATGGGCGCATTTTATTGCCGCCAACACTGCGGGAATACGCAAACTTAGATAAGAAACTGATGCTGGTGGGTCTCGGCCAAAAAGCCGAACTGTGGAGTGAGGCCAGCTGGAATGGATTGTTGGATGAGCCTGGTGATGACGAAAGTCTGCCCCTTGAAATCCAATCGCTTGCTTTATAACGATAAAATTAGGTAGCGATGAATCAAGAACAACACCTGACAGTTTTACTGCAAGAGGCGGTAGATGACCTAGTTATCGACCCCAATGGTTTCTACGTGGACGGCACTTTTGGTCGCGGCGGGCACAGCCAGCTTGTTTTGAAAAACTTAGATCAAGGCCAGCTCTTGGCTTTTGATAAAGATCCCGAAGCCATCGCGGTGGCCAATCAAAAATTCCCCGATGAGCCTCGATTTGAGATTGAGCAGCGATCGTTCGCCTGCCTGCAAGAGTGCGTGGAAAGTCGTGGTCAAATGGGGAAGGTATCTGGCGTTTTGTTGGATTTGGGCGTGTCGTCTCCGCAAATTGATGACGCTGAACGAGGCTTTAGTTTTTTAAATGATGGCCCGCTAGACATGCGGATGAATCCGGCCGTTGGCGAGAGTGCAGCTGACTGGATCAATCGCGCGGAGCAAACGGAAATTGCGCGAGTCATGCAAAACTATGGTGAAGAGCGTTATGCCTGGCGAATAGCCGGAGCCATTGTGCGAGAGCGTGATATCGCGCCCATTACGCGCACATTGGCATTGGCTAAGATTATTGCAGAGGCGAACCCAGCTTGGGAAAAAGGCAAAAACCCAGCGACGAGAGCATTTCAGGGAATTCGAATTTTTATTAATAATGAGCTCGGCGATCTGGAAGCTGTATTAGATCAGGCGCTTGAAGTGCTGGCTGTAGGCGGGCGCTTAGTGGTAATCAGCTTTCACAGTTTAGAAGATCGTTTGGTAAAGCGTTTTATTCGCCGTCATGAGCGTGGTGACGAATTGCCCCGTGGTTTACCGGTTAGAGACTCGCAACTTAATAAGCGTTTAACGAGTGTCAGCAAGGCGGTTAAGGCCAGCAAGGGTGAGGTTGAATTTAACGTGCGCTCGCGCAGTGCGGTTATGCGTGTGGCGGAAAAAATAAAGTAGTGGCCAGAAAGCGAATACTTGCCAGTGCTGCGGTAAGTTCCACGCCTACTCGGGCGGCGGTTTTAGGCTTGGTTACCTTGTGGTTGGGTGTGTTGCTGTCGGCTTACGCTGTGGTTTGGACTACCCATGATAGTCGACAGAAGATTAATGGTTTGGAGTCTCTGCGTCGGCAGGCGGCAGATTTACAGGTGGAATGGGGTCAATATTTATTGGAGCAAAGTGCTTGGGCGGCCTACAGCAGAATTGAACGTCTGGCTTTGCAAGATTTAGATATGATCATCCCAGATTCCGAAAAAATTGTAATGGTTAAAGAGTGACGGAAAAGTGACCAGGGCCAGAACAGCAATGACAAGCACGAAGTCAAAAAAAGGCGAGACAGCTTATCCTGTGCTCGCCAATTGGCGTTTCTACAGTGTCTGTTTTCTGTTGTGCGTATTAGCCTTGGCAATTTTGTGGCATGTGGCGCGCTTGCAAGTTATGGCCAGTGAAGACCGAGGATATAAATTTCTTCAAGATCAAGGGCAGGCTAGAACATTACGTGCAGAAGGAATTAGTGCCTACCGAGGCCTTATCACCGATCGCCACGGCGAGCCCCTAGCGGTGAGTACGCCCGTCGACTCCATCTGGGCCAACCCCAAAATTTTGGGCGACAGCGCGGCTCATAGAGCGGTACTGGCTCGTGCGCTAGGAATGAAACCTTCACGGCTGGCAGAAAAATTAACACGTTATCGCGAAAAAGAATTTGTCTATTTAAAACGACACTTGCCACCGCAAGACGCTAAAAAAATACTCGACTTAAATATTCCTGGGGTGTTTGCACAGCAGGAATATCGCCGTTATTACCCCGCAGGAGAGGTGACTGCACACTTGGTGGGTTTTACTGACCAGAACGATCAAGGTCAGGAAGGTATGGAACTCGCCTTCAATGACTGGTTGAAGGGTGAGGCGGGTGCGAAGCAAGTATTAAAAGATCTAAAGGGTCACACTATTAAAGAGGTGCAGTTGGTGCAGGCCGCACGCTCTGGCAAAGACTTGCGTTTGAGCATTGATTTACGTCTGCAATACTTGGCCTACCGTGAGTTGAAAACAGCGGTGAATGAATACGGCGCGAAATCGGGTTCGGTAGTGGTCTTAGATGTTGAGACAGGTGAAGTCTTGGCCATGGTCAATCAACCAGCCTTCAATCCAAACGATCGCCGTAAGCTTAATCCTTTGGCTTTGCGTAATCGAGCGCTCACCGATCAATTTGAGCCGGGCTCGACGATGAAGCCTTTGGCTGTTATGGCGGCGCTAGAAACGGGTCTCTATAAGCCGAAAACAAAAATTGATACTAATCCCGGTCACTATCGAGTGGGTAAGAAAACGTATTTAGATCCGGTAAATTACGGTGTCATTGACGTTACAAAAATTATTACTAAATCAAGCCAAGTGGGAATGAGCAAGCTGGCTTTGTCTCTTGAGCCGCAGAAAATCAGAGATATGTATTTTCGTGTGGGCCTAGGGCAAGCCACAGGCACAGGCTTTCCGGGTGAAAGTACGGGGGTGCTTCCTAATTACGGTCGTTGGCATCCTATCGTCCAAGCGTCTTATGCTTTTGGCTATGGTCTCAGCTTAACGCCATTGCAACTGGCTCAAGCTTACGGCGTGATTGCGGCGAAAGGCACACGTCGGCCGGTTTCGTTGTTGCGAATAGAAGAAGAGCCGCAAGTTGAAAATGTGGTGGACGAGCGTTACGCAGCGCAGGTTATGGCCATGCTGCGCACAGTGATTCAAAAAGGTGGCACCGCCACTCGGGCGGAAGTGAATTCTTATCCGGTGGCGGGCAAAACCGGTACCGTACACAAAGTAAAGTCAGGCCAACGAGGTTACGTCGATAACCAATATTTGGCCTTATTTGCTGGAATAGCACCGGCCAACGATCCAAAAATTGTGGCCGTTGTGATGATAGATGAACCGGGCGATGTGCGTTATCACGGTGGTGACGTGGCCGCGCCGGTATTTGCAAAAGTGGCCGAAGGTGTTTTGCGTTTGTTGCGAATTCCTCCCGTGCGGGAGCCTATAGGTTGATGATAAGGGCCAACACTAACTTGGGAACCCTGTTGCCCACTCTACCGCTGAATGCTGATTTGGCTTCCATGAGCGTTGGCAGCTTGTGTTTAGATAGTCGCGCCATTCGTCCGGGTGATACTTTCGTTGCTGTGCCGGGTAGTGTTTGTGATGGTCGAAAATTCATCTCTAATGCGCTGGATAGTGGCGCGGCTCTAGTTTTGGAAGAGGCCGGCGAGAATCAGTTTTCTGTCTCTGTAAACTCCCAGGTGCCGGTAATAGGAGTTCCAAATTTAGCTCAAAGTTTAAGTCAAGTCGCCGCGCGCTTTTATGATGAGCCCTCACGGAAAATGCACCTTGTAGGCATTACCGGTACCAATGGCAAAACAACGTGCAGTGTACTGCTCGCGCAGCTTAATAGCCGGCTGCAGAAAAAAGCAGCGGTTATTGGCACTTTGGGCTTTGGCCTAGTGGACGAGCTCAGCAAATCATGTGATTTTGAGAGCACTGGTTTGACGACTCCTGACGCAATTCGCACTCAGGAAATTTTGGCCGGATTGCTTGAGCAGGGTGCGACCACAGTAGTTATGGAAGTGTCATCTCATAGCCTAGATCAGGCCAGGGTCGCAGCGGTGAATTTCGACGTAGCTATTTTTACAAACTTAAGTCGCGATCATTTAGACTATCACGGCACGCTTGAGGCGTATGGCCTCGCAAAGCGTCGCTTGTTTGAAATGCCTAACGTTCGCTGCTCTATTATCAACAGTGACGATACATATGGCGAGTCTCTTGCGAGCTCTTTGCTGGAATCACAAGTCAATGTACTACGATACTCAATCGTCAGCACCGATGCCGATATTCGCGTTGCCAATGTTGAGTATTCTGATCGAGGTATTTCCGCCGATTTCGTGAGCCCCTGGGGAAATGGTACGCTAAATAGCCAGCTCTTAGGCCCCTACAACCTCAGTAATTTATTGGCGGTTATTGCGGCGGCCTGTGAACAGGGGCATTCCTTAAAAGATGTTTTAGCTAAAGTGCCTAGTTTGGATTCTGTAGAAGGCCGAATGCAGAATGTAGATGCCACGGCCGACATCCAAGTGGTTGTGGATTATGCCCACACCCCAGACGCCTTAGAAAAAACCCTTCAAGCTCTGCGGCCACATACGCACAACAAATTGTGGAGTGTGTTTGGCTGTGGTGGCAACAGAGATATTGGCAAGAGGCCTTTAATGGCCGCCATTTCTGAAACACTGGCCGACCATGTGGTGGCTACTTCAGACAATCCTCGCCATGAATCGCCAGAAGCTATTTTGGCCGACGTAGCGGCAGGCTTTAAATCTTCGAGTGCACATAGAGTTCTCGTAGATCGTCACGAGGCTATAGCTTACGCATTAGCTCAGGCCGAGCCTGGAGATACGGTATTAATTGCCGGCAAGGGTCATGAAGATTACCAACTTGTAGGCGATCAGGTGTTGCCATTCAGTGACATTGTCGAAGCCCGCAAAGCGCTTGCCCTGCGCAAAGCCAAAAGTGTTGGAGGTGTGCAATGATTGCGACACTAACACTGAGTGATATCGCTGCACGCCTCAATGGCGAATTGTTTTTTGGTGATTGTGAATTTTCGCAAGTGAATACCGACAGCCGAAGCCTTAGCCCGGGAGATTTATTTGTCGCTCTTAAAGGTGAGAACTTCGATGCCCATCAATTTTTGCCTAGTGTGCAGACGGCCGGTGCTTGCGGTTTGCTTGTTGAGCAAGAGGACAAAAATTTAGCATTGCCGCAGCTGAAGGTAGCTGACACCACATTGGCTCTTGGTCAAATTGGCCGTATCTCGAGGGAAGGTTTCCGCGGCAAAGTTGCAGCCATCACTGGTAGCAGTGGTAAAACCACAGTGAAGGAACTATTGGCGAGTATTCTTTCCCAGATAGGGAGTGTGCACGCTACACGCGGCAATCTTAACAATCAGTTTGGAGTGCCGTTAACGCTGTTGGCTATGAAACCCGGGCAAGATTTTTTAGTGGCGGAACTGGGTGCTAGTGCGGCGGGTGAAATTGCCTACCTAGTCGATCTAGTGCTGCCAGATGTGGTGATGGTGAACAACGTTATGCCGGCGCATATCGAAGGTTTTGGTTCGCTTGAGGGCGTCGCGGCCGCGAAATCGGAGATTTATACTGCGCTTAAGCCTGAGGGTAGGGCGGTAGTTAATTTGGACGAACCCTTCTCTAGTGCTTGGTTGCAATCTCTGCCAGCGGATCAGGTCATTTCTTTTAGCCTTAAGAACGCTGGCGCGCACTTTTTTGCCGACGCCATTGAATACGTAAATGATACTTTGAATTTCACGCTGCGCAGCCCCTTAGGTGAGGTACCCGTCAAGCTGAGTTTATTGGGCGTTCACAATGTAGCCAATGCTCTAGCGGCCTGCGCCTGCGCCTATGCCATGGGCGCGACTCTATCTGATATGCAACAGGGTCTGCAGGCTTTCCAATCGACGCCGGGCAGAATGCATCGCACACCCTCAGAGTGTGGCGCAACGGTGATAGACGACACTTACAATGCAAACCCTGGGGCTGTCCGCGCAGCAATTGATGTATTGGTGGGTTTGTCGGCTGATGCAACTTTAGTGCTGGGCGATTTGGGAGAATTGGGTGCCGAGTCGGAGTCGCTTCATTGTAGCTTGGGCCGGTATGCCCGCGAGCAGGGTGTTGCGCGTTTGATTACGGTGGGTACTTTAAGCGCTGATGCGTCGAAGACCTTTGGCGATGGCAGTAAACACTTTAACGAACAGCAAAAAGCGATTGAATTTTTACAGACCACTCTTACCAATAGCGATGTTGTTTTGGTTAAGGGTTCACGAAGCGCGCACATGGAATTAGTTGTGCAGGCGATCACACAGCGCGGAGAAAACGCCTAATGCTTTTATGGCTGGCAGAATACTTACAACAATATGCACAAGCCTTTGCCGTGTTTCAATATTTGAGTGTGCGCGGAATTTTGGGGGTGATGACCGCCTTAGCGATCTCTTTATTGATGGGACCTTGGATGATTCGTCGATTGAATCATCTACAGATTGGTCAGTCGGTTCGAGACGACGGTCCAGAATCTCACTTAAGTAAGTCGGGTACCCCAACCATGGGTGGCACTTTGATTTTGGCCGCCATTTTTATCAGCGCCTTGCTCTGGTCTGATTTAAGCAGTCGCTATGTGTGGGTTGTTTTAATTGTCACCATTATATTTGGCGCCGTAGGCTGGGTTGACGATTACCGCAAGGTCGTTGAATCAAACTCCAAAGGGCTGCCCGCACGCTGGAAGTACTTTTGGCAGTCTGTCGGAGGTTTGGGAGCTGCCATTTTCTTGTATCAAAGTGCGGTTGGGCCGGCCGAAACACAGCTGTTTGTGCCTTTCTTCAAGAATATCGCCATTGATATGGGGGCATTTTATATTGTCCTTACCTACTTAGTGATTGTGGGTTCGAGTAATGCGGTTAATTTGACCGACGGTTTGGACGGCTTAGCGATTATGCCGACGGTGATGGTTGGGTCCGCTCTTGGCGTGATTGCCTATCTCACAGGGCACTCGGAATTTTCCAGTTATCTGAATATTCCTTACATAGCCGGCACCGGTGAATTGGTCATTTTTTGTGGCGCAATAGCGGGAGCGGGCTTGGGGTTTTTGTGGTTTAACACCTATCCTGCGCAAGTTTTTATGGGCGATGTGGGTGCCTTGGCGTTGGGTGCGGCCCTAGGTGCCATTGCCGTGATTGTTCGTCATGAAATTGTCTTTTTTATCATGGGTGGGGTTTTTGTTATGGAAACCGTATCGGTGATTTTGCAAGTTGGTTCTTACAAGCTTACGGGGCGGCGCATTTTTCGCATGGCGCCTCTTCACCATCATTTTGAGCTGAAGGGCTGGCCAGAACCAAGAGTCATTGTACGATTTTGGATTATTACCGTGATGCTGGTGTTGTTTGGTCTAGCAACCTTAAAGCTTCGCTAGCCAAAGTCTTTAGGTGGTTTCGAAAATAAAATGAATAACAGGTAAATACGTGCTTGATGTAATCGCTAACAGTAACATAAAAGCCGTGATCGGAATGGGGATCACTGGGCTTTCTGTTGCTCGTTATTTAGCGCGTAAAGGCTTGCCTTTCATTATGTTGGATACTCGTGACGAGCCGGCAAATTTACCAGAGTTTAAGCGCGAGTTTCCTAATGTGGCGATTGAGCTAGGTGCTTTGAGTGTAGAAACTCTGTTGCTGACCGAGGAGATTATCCTTAGCCCAGGTGTCGCCTTAGCGGAGCCCGCTATTGAGGCTGCGATTGCGGAGGGCATCAGCGTTATCGGCGATATCGACTTATTTGCCCGCGAGGCTAAAGCACCCATTGCAGCGATCACAGGCTCTAACGCTAAAACCACCGTAACAAGCTTGGTGGGCGAGATGGCCAAAGCATCCGCAACCGTAGTCAGTGTCGGCGGTAACATTGGTCGCCCAGTATTGGACTTGCTAAACGATGAGGGTGTTCAGCTCTATGTGTTAGAGCTGTCTAGCTTTCAACTTGAAACCACTAGTGAGCTCAATGCGACCGTCGCTTGTGTATTAAATATTAGCCCTGATCACATGGATCGCTACGCGGCCCTACCCGCGTATGTTATGGCTAAGCAGCGTATTTATTTTGGCGCAGACAATATTGTATTTAACCGAGAAGACACTTTGACTCAGCCGCCCATTGCCAGCGGTGTACAGGTTTATAACTTTGGTTTAAACAAACCGGACCGGGGTGGTTTTGGATTGCTGACTAAAGGCACTTGTGAGTATTTAGCGTATCAATTTGAAACTCTATTACCTGTGAGTGAAATCAAATTGCCTGGTCGGCATAATCTGGCGAATGCGCTGGCCTCCTTAGCCATAGGGCAGGCTCTAGGGTTTTCTATGTCAAGCATGCTGGGCGTGTTGACAAGCTTTTCAGGTTTGGATCATCGCTGCCAGTGGGTTCGTGAACTCGATGGTGTTGATTATTTCAATGACTCAAAAGGCACCAATGTGGGCGCAACGCTAGCCGCCATTAATGGCCTGAGTCGAGCGCCCGCAAGTTTAATCCTGATTGCCGGTGGTGTTGGTAAGGGCGCTGTGTTTAGCAAGCTTAGTTCCGCATTGCGCAATCACGTCAGTGCATTGATTCTGTTTGGCCGAGACGCAAGTTTGATTGCCGATGCCGTACAGGGCAGTACAGATATTCATCATGTCGCGAGTTTGGCGGAAGGTGTATCTCTATCTAGAAACCTGGCTCGTTCAGGTGATGCGGTACTGTTGTCACCTGCCTGCGCCAGTTTTGATATGTATACAGGGTTTGAAGCTCGCGGTGAGGCTTTTATCGAATGTGTGGAGGCGCTGCAATGATGCCCAGAGAACATTCGATTGACTGGGTACTGATTGGCTTATGGGCAAGCTTGCTGACTGTGGGCTTGATTATGGTGGCTTCTGCGTCTATCAATTTCTCGGCGGCCACGTATTTAGATCCGTGGCATTTTGTGATGCGTCACATTGTGTATTTATGTCTCGCTTTAATAGGAGCGCTTGTCGTGTTTAGTTTGCCCATGCAATTTTGGCAGCAATACGGCAGTGTTCTGTTTGTGGTTTCGCTGGTTCTATTAATCGCGGTGTTAATTCCTGGCCTAGGTAAAAAGGTAAACGGTTCACAACGTTGGTTGGCGGTGGGTCCTATTACGATACAAGCTTCCGAAATTGCTAAATTCATGTCTGTGGTATTTTTTGCCGGTTATTTTTCGCGTCGCCAAGCTGAGTTAGCGCAAGGGTGGCGCGGGTTTATCAAACCGGTGATGGTAATGGTGCTTATCTCCATTCTGTTGCTGTTGGAACCAGACTTTGGTAGCACGGTAGTGATTGCAGGCACACTTGTGGCGATGATGTTTTTCGCCGGCGTTAGAATGGGGCAGTTCTTATTGCTGGTAACGGCGGGGGCGGGCTTGTTGGTACTGATGGCAGTACTGTCGCCTTATCGCATGCAGCGCCTGATTACCTATCTAGACCCATGGGCAGACCAGTTTAATAGTGGCTATCAATTAACCCAGTCGCTAATCGCTTTTGGTCGTGGAGAGTGGTTGGGTGTGGGGCTGGGCAATAGCATTCAAAAACTATTTTTCCTACCCGAAGCTCACACTGACTTCATTTTTGCCATTATTGCTGAAGAGGGCGGGTTGTTTGGCGCCTTCTGTGTAGTGGCGTTGTTTTGTGCATTAGTGGCGCGCTTGCTTAGTTATGTCAATCGTATGGCAGAAAAAAATGCCTTCAGTGCTTATGCCGTGTTTGGTTTTGCCATTTTGTTGGGCGCACAAGCCTTTATTAATATCGGTGTGGCCAGTGGTTTACTTCCTACGAAAGGTTTAACACTGCCACTTATCAGTTATGGCGGCAGTAGCTTGATTGTGTGTTGTGCGATGCTGGCTTTTACATTGCGCGCACAAAGTGAAATGCAGCAGCCTGAAAAGGCTCCGGTAAAAAAACCCCGTAAAAACCTTCGCGTTCAGGAGGTGCTGGCATGACAGCGCCGCACACATTAAAAGCCTTAGTAATGGCTGGTGGCACGGGTGGTCATGTATTTCCTGCGCTGGCTGTTGCTGAAGAGTTGTCAGCGCGAGCAATTAGTGTTGAGTGGTTGGGCACTGCGCGTGGTATTGAAGCCAAATTGGTGCCGGCTGCAAATATCGTATTGCATACCATTGATGTCACTGGGCTTCGTGGTAAAGGGTTTGGTAAGTTGCTAACGGCGCCTTTTTTGTTGCTGAAAGCCGTGTGGCAGGCCAGCAAAGTTGTGCGTCAACAGAAGCCTGATGTTGTGCTGGGCTTTGGCGGCTTTGCCTCTGGCCCCGGTGGTTTGGCGGCTTTTCTACTGCGAATACCTTTGGTGATACATGAGCAGAATGCAGTTGCTGGCACCACCAACCGCTTGCTGGCTCGAATGGCTGGCCGGGTACTTTCCGCTTTTCCTCAAGTGTTTGCCCGGGCGGAACAAGTGGGCAACCCAGTGAGAAAAGAAATTCCGGCGGCCTACATTGAGCCTTGCGCCTCGAATGACGAGGGCCGACCTCTTCGCTTGCTAGTGTTAGGAGGCAGTCTTGGAGCCCAAGCAATTAATACCTTAGTGCCCGAAGCTTTGGCATTAATGGCTTCGCTAAGCGATATTGAAGTGAGGCATCAAACAGGTGCTGCACACGCAGAGGTGAGTGCTGAACATTATAAAACATTGGGGCTAAACGTAGACCTTAGCCCCTTCATCAGTGATATGGCTGAGGCCTACGCTTGGAGTGATTTAGTGATTTGTCGCGCAGGCGCATTAACCGTGGCGGAGTTAACCGCAGCGGGGAGAGCATCGGTGCTGATTCCATTTCCTCACGCTATTGACGATCACCAAACTAAAAATGGCGAGTGGCTTGTGGCCAATGGGGCTGCTGAACTGCACTCGCAGAGCTGTTTGAGCTCAAAAAAAATGCAAGAGATTATCGAAACCTTTATGAATGATCGCGAACGACTGAAATTGATGGGGGCTAATGCCCATGAGCTAGCGCTACCAGATGCCGCAAAACAAGTGGCCGACATTTGCATGGAGATAATAAATGCCTAACCCAAGTGTATTTACTATTCCCGAGATGCGTCGAATTCGTCGAATCCATTTTATCGGTATTGGCGGCGCGGGCATGAGTGGAATTGCTGAAGTTCTGCTAAATCAGGGATACGAAATCAGCGGTTCTGATCTTCGTGAATCTAATGTTACCCAGCGCTTACAGAGTATGGGCATGATGATTTTTATTGGTCATCACTCAAATAATGTTGAAGGCGCGGACGTAATTGTAAATTCGAGCGCGGTGGACGAAAGTAACCCTGAAATGATTTCAGCGCGGGAACTTCGTTTGCCCGTGGTTCGGCGCGCAGAAATGCTGGCTGAACTGATGCGTTATCGCCATGGTATTGCTGTTGCAGGTACTCACGGAAAAACCACAACCACCAGTTTGATCGCCTCTGTTTTCGCGGCGGGCGATCGAGACCCTACTTTTGTTATCGGTGGTCTACTCAATAGTGCGGGCACTAATGCACAGCTAGGTGGCAGTCGCTACTTAGTCGCAGAAGCCGACGAGAGTGACGCTTCCTTTTTGCATCTGCAACCAATGGTTGCCGTGGTGACCAATATCGATATGGATCACATGGAAACCTACGAGGGAGATTTCTCTCGCTTAAAGAAAACGTTTATAGAATTTATCCACAACTTGCCTTTCTACGGCTTGGCGGTGATGTGTGGCGACGACCCTGTGGTCAATGAGATAATGCCTGAATTGGCACGCCCAGTTCTAACCTATGGATTTGGTGAAGATTGCGACTATCGTGCGATCAACGTAAAGCAAGATCAAACCACAACGCACTTTGACGTTTTGCGCCCAGACGAAGATACACCTTTAAGCATTTCCTTAAACATGCCAGGCGAACACAACGTTTTGAATGCAACCGCGGCGGTGGCCGTGGCCAGCGATGAAGGTTTGGCCGACTCGGCTATTCAGCAAGGCTTGCAGCAGTTTCAAGGTGTGGGCCGTCGTTTTCAAATTTACGGCGAATTTGATGTGGGCGATGGCAGTGCAATGCTGGTGGATGACTACGGTCACCATCCTCGCGAAGTGGCCGCAACCATCAAAGCTATCCGAGAAGGTTGGCCTGAGCGTCGTCTGGTTATGGTGTACCAACCCCATCGCTACACTCGTACGCGCGATTTGTATGAGGATTTTGTCGACGTTTTATCTGGAGTTGACAGCTTGGTGCTGCTGGAAGTTTACAGTGCAGGCGAAGACGTTATTCCGGGGGCCGATGGTCGTCATCTCTGCCGTAGTATTCGCAACCGAGGTCACGTTGATCCCATTTTTGTTGAGGGAATTGACGGCGCCCCAGCAATTGTTAAAGACATTGTGAAGGCGGGAGACATAGTGATAACTCAAGGCGCGGGCAGCATCGGACAGTTGTCCAGCGCACTGGCGAAAAGGAAGCTCAAATAGTTATGTCTATATTCGGGCACACATTACCTTTATCTGCGGACCAGCTGCGCCAGCTCGGTCGCGTGGGAGTGCTATTAGGTGGAGAGTCCTCTGAGCGTGAAGTGTCATTGATGAGTGGCAATGCCATTTTAGACGCACTGCGTGTTGCCGGTATTGAAACTGTGGCAATTGACCTGAAAGGTAATTCGGCGGCTATTGAGCAGTTGCTGAATGCGGACATTGATCGCGCTTTTATCGCCTTACACGGACCTGGTGGCGAAGATGGTCGCATACAGGCGGTATTGGAGTTCCTCAATATTCCTTATACCGGCAGTGACGTTCAGGCCTCAGCTTTGGCGATGAACAAGCTACACAGCAAGCAGTTGTGGCGCGGCATTGGTTTGCCAACGCCAGACTTCGAAATATTGTCACCTAATAGTAATTGGGTCCAAATTTTAGAGTCACTGGGCGGTAGTGCAATGGTAAAACCCGCTCACGAAGGCTCAAGTATTGGCATGGCTCCGGTGAGTTCTGCCGCTGAATTAGCCGAGGCTTTTACGGCTGCCGCCGCGCTAGACAGTTCAGTACTGGTTGAACGATTGCTTACCGGAGCAGAGTACACGGTGGCGATTGTTGATGGCGTGGTATTACCGCCTATTCGCCTAGAAACGGATAATACCTTTTACGATTATGAAGCAAAATACATCGACGAAGACACTCGATATATATGCCCGTGCGGGCTTTCTGAATCGAAAGAAAACGAATTAAAAGCCTTAGCGTTAACGGCGTTTAATAGTTTGGCGTGCAAAGGCTGGGGCCGAGTTGATTTCATGGCCAACGAAGCGGGCGAGTTTTTCTTGTTAGAAGTGAATACCGTGCCTGGAATGACCAGCCACAGTTTGGTGCCGATAGCGGCGGCTGCAGTGGGGGTTAATTTTGAAGGGCTTGTGGCGAAGATTATTTTGGATACTTTGCCCTCATGAGCATGGATATGATTACGCCCCGTTCTCAGCCGAGTGGTCGCGGTGCCAGCATTCGCCGGGGACCGAAGGCTAGAGCTGAAGGCCGGGCTTGGCAATTGGGCTCGAAGTTACGCGCGCTTGCGGCTGTGTTGTTGGGTAAGTGGGCTCTGTTGGCCGTGAGTACAGTAGGTATTGTTTATGGCTTGTTTATGGGGCAAAGCTATGTCAGCACCATTGTTGAACGACCTGTTGCACAGATAAACGTTAACGGTGATTTCACTTACGTGTCTAAGCAACAGGTGATTGAGGTGATTACGCCAACGATTGACGAGCACTTCTTACAATTGGATTTAGCCCAGATTAAGCAGAACTTAGAGCGTCAGGCTTGGATTGATGTGGCCTCGGTTGGGCGTCGTTGGCCAAACCAGCTTGACGTTACCATTATTGAACAAAAACCCATTGCACGCTGGAGTGATCAAGGCTTTCTCAATCAGCGTGGAGAACTGATCAAAAGTGTGGTGGGTAAAGAGCTGATGACCTTGCCTCTACTGGAAGCAAAAGCTCATACCCAGGCAGAGGTAATGGCACAGTATCAAAATTTGGCGGCATTGTTGCGTTCGCGCAATTTGTGGGTGGCAGGTTTGGTTAGCGATGAAAAGCGCGCTTGGACAGTAACATTAAACAACGGCTTGGCCGTAAATATTGGGCGCGACCAAGTAATGGATAAAATGAAACGCTTTTTGCGTGTTTACGACAGTCAACTACAACAGCGCTTGGCTGAGATAGAAAGTGTGGATGTTCGATATAACAACGGTGTGGCGGTGCAGTGGCAGAATCCGACGGCCGAAAGCCTTATAACGCAAAATGTTGGAATACTCTGATGAAACGAACAGCGCTCGAAGGGGTTGAGTAAAATGGCAGCGGCAAATGAAAATAAAATGATTGTGGGCCTAGACATAGGTACTTCAAAAGTTGTGGCCATCGTGGGTGCGTTTTCCGCTGAAGGTGTTTTAGAAATTGTGGGTATTGGATCGCACCGTTCGAGCGGATTAAAGAAAGGCGTGGTGGTAAATATTGAATCAACCGTCCAGTCAATTCAGCGCGCTATTGAAGAAGCTGAATTGATGGCGGGTTGCCAAATTCACTCAGTCTATGCCGGCATTGCAGGCAGTCATATTCGGAGTATGAATTCGCACGGCATCGTGGCCATAAAAGACCGAGAAGTGTATCCGCAAGATTTAGAACGTGTGATTGACGCAGCGCAAGCTGTGGCTATTCCTGCGGACCAAAAAGTGCTGCATATTTTACCGCAAGAATTCTTGATCGATGAACAAGAAGGCGTAAAAGAACCTTTGGGTATGTCGGGGGTACGCCTAGAAGCCAAGGTGCATTTGGTGACCTGTGCTGTAAATGCGGCGCAAAACATTGAGAAGTGCATCCGACGATGCGGTTTGGAAGTTGAAGACGTAATTCTTGAGCAACTAGCGTCTTCTTATTCGGTGTTAACCGAAGACGAGAAAGAGCTGGGCGTGTGCATGGTTGATATTGGCGGTGGCACTTCTGATATCGCAATATTCACCGAAGGTGCCATTCGTCACACCGGTGTTATTCCAATTGCCGGCGACCAAGTGACTAACGATATTGCAATGGCCTTGCGAACGCCAACACCGCACGCGGAAGACATAAAAATTCGCTATGCCTGTGCTCTCGCGAAATTAACCGGCATTGATGAAACCATCAAAGTACCCAGCGTGGGCGACCGTGATCCTCGTGATTTGTCGCGTCAAGCGCTGGCTGAAGTGGTTGAACCTCGCTATGACGAATTGTTTACTCTGGTGCAAGCCGAGTTGCGCCGCAGTGGTTTTGAAGACCTCATTGCCGCGGGCATTGTATTAACTGGTGGCACCTCGAAGATGGAAGGCGTTGTCGAGCTGGCAGAGGAAATTTTCCATATGCCAGTGAGACTGGGAGCTCCGCAAGGGGTGTCGGGTTTAGCAGATATCGTCAACAACCCGATTTATGCAACAGGCGTTGGTCTTTTGCAATATGGCATGAAACAGCAGCAGGAAGGAAGAACTACATACCATGGAAAGGAGCCCAGCGTTGGCTGGTGGGAAAAAGTAAAAGATTGGTTTCAAGGTAATTTTTAGCAGTAGCGATTAACAAAAACTTTAACAAAAACTACAGATCATAAGTATTAAACAACATTGTAATTAACTGAATTATCAGGGTAAAAAAGGGGAAAGGAAATGTTTGAACTCGTCGATAACATACCACAAAACGCAGTAATTAAAGTTGTTGGTGTGGGTGGTGGTGGCGGCAATGCCGTTAAGCACATGATTTCCAACGAAGTGGAAGGTGTGGAATTTGTCTGCGCCAACACGGATGCACAAGCGCTGAAAGACATCGAGTCTAGAACCGTTTTGCAGTTGGGTAACAATATGACTAAAGGACTTGGTGCTGGCGCTAATCCTGAAGTGGGTCGCCAAGCGGCAATGGAAGATCGTGAACGTATCGCCGAAGTGCTGAACGGTGCTGACATGGTTTTCATCACCGCGGGAATGGGTGGTGGTACTGGTACCGGCGGTGCTCCCGTTGTTGCTGAAATTGCTCGGGAAATGGGTATTCTTACCGTTGCCGTTGTGACGAAACCGTTTCCGTTTGAAGGCAAAAAGCGCATGGCTATTGCCGACGCGGGAATTAAAGAGCTGCAAGAACGAGTGGATTCTTTGATCACAATTCCCAACGAGAAATTGTTGGCTGTTTTGGGTAAAGGCACAAGTTTGTTGGACGCATTTAAAGCCGCAAACGATGTATTATTGGGTGCGGTGCAGGGTATTGCTGACCTGATTATTCGCCCCGGCATGATCAACGTCGATTTCGCCGACGTGAGAACAGTGATGTCTGAAATGGGTATGGCCATGATGGGCACTGGTGCGGCAACCGGTGAAAACCGTGCGCGCGAAGCGGCCGAGGCGGCAATTCGCAGCCCATTGCTAGAAGATGTTAATTTGCAGGGTGCTCGCGGCATTCTGGTAAACATCACTGCGGGCATGGATTTGTCTTTGGGTGAGTTTTCTGAAGTGGGCGATACCGTGGAAGAGTTTGCTTCTGCCGATGCGACTGTTGTAGTGGGTACCGTAATCGACCCCGATATGGCGGATGAGTTGCGTGTGACTGTGGTTGCAACAGGTCTGGCACATAGCTCTGAAGCGGCGGCGCCGTCTTCTGCTAAAGTGGTTGTTGACAATACCCGCCGTTCAACCGGCCAAGTTGACTACAACGCATTGGATCGCCCAACCGTCATGCGTACCGGTGGTCGCGCGGCAGCAGCGAGTGCTCGTGTTGCGCCGGCGGAAGAGAAAGACATGGAATATTTGGATATTCCGGCTTTCTTACGTCGCCAAGCGGACTAAGGTAAGAAAATCCCTACCCTGAGGCACGGACGCCTGTTTGATAGAAGTTGTAGTGACCTGGGGCCGAGAAGGCTGTGGAAAATGACCAGAAAGGCCAAGTGGAACCAAATTGTTGGTTTCACGGTCAGTAACTGGTAATATCCGCACCCTTCTGGGCACTCACCGAACTGTGCGTCTTGAGCACCTTCAGCCCTCGAAACTAAAGAACTTGAACATGATCAGACAACGGACACTAAAAAACGCCATTCGCGCAACCGGTGTTGGCCTCCACACAGGCCAAAAAGTTTTCTTAACCTTGCTTCCCGCACCTGTTGATACAGGTATTGTGTTTCGTCGCGTCGACTTAACGCCGGCGGTTGATATTGCAGCAACGGCTGAAAACGTAGGAGACACCACACTGTCGACAACCCTAGTTAAAGGTGATGTACGTGTTTCTACAGTAGAACATTTGCTGTCAGCGATGGCTGGGCTAGGTATCGACAATGCGGTAGTAGAAGTTAGCGCGGCGGAAGTGCCGATAATGGACGGCAGCGCCGGACCTTTTGTCTTCCTTATCCAGTCTGCTGGTATTGAAGAGCAGGCGGCGGCGAAAAAATTCATTCGTATCAAACGCCCTGTTACCGTAACAGATGGCGACAAAGTTGCGCAATTTTTGCCATTTAATGGCTTTAAAGTCACTTTTAGCATCGATTTTGATCACCCTGTCTTTGAGGGGCGCACTTCAGAAGCATCCGTTAACTTTTCCAGCACCTCATTTGTTAAAGAGGTGAGTCGCGCCCGCACTTTTGGCTTCATGCATGAGTTTGAGTATTTGCGAGCCAAAGGCCTAGCCAAGGGCGGTAGTGTTGATAATGCCATTGTAGTAGACGAATTCCGTATTCTGAACGAAGATGGCCTGCGTTATGAAGACGAATTCGTAAAGCATAAAATTCTAGATGCCATTGGTGATTTGTACCTATTAGGCAATAGTCTGATTGGTGAATATAAGGCCCACAAATCAGGTCACGCCTTAAATAATCAGAGCTTACGACAGCTGATTCTTGACGAAGATGCTTGGGAAACCGTTACTTTTGAGGGCGACGACCCCGCGCCCATCTCCTACATCAAGCCCGTATTGGCCTTGTAAAAGCGTGTAACACTTCACCCATACTTGAATAAGTATTGGTAATTCATTGTTTTATATGCGATATTTTGACTCAAATAAAGAGCCGCTATAGCGGCTTTTGCAGTATAAAAAGACGGACCAGGTTAGCGCTTAAGCATGAAAGTCATTGTAGTAAACAAACGCCATGGACGCACCCGCAGCTTTACGCTCGGGGGCTGGACACGCCTTGTGCTGTCGGTTTGTTTGCTGGGGCTACCAATGGGCATCGGCGGTTTAATTGGTCAGCATCTGAATACTGGAGAGGGCGCTGACCTCTTTACAGGTGACTCCACTCGAGCTTGGATTGACGCGCTAGAAAAGCAAAAGCAGCAAGTCGATGTCACTAAAAGGCACGCAAAAGAACAGTTGGCTGCACTCACTCTACGTATGGCGGAGTTACAAGCACGCCTAGTGAGATTGGATGCTCTTGGTGAGCGTATTACCACCATTGCTAAGCTCGACAAAGGCGAGTTTGACTTCAGCGCTGCACCGGCCTTGGGTGGCCCAGAGAACTCAAGCCTTGGCGAAGTGTGGCAAGAGCCTGATTTTATTAAGGTTATTGATAACCTCGCTGACAATATTGAAAATCGAGAACAACAACTCGAAACCCTCGAAGCTCTTCTGGCAAAACGTAAAATTCAAAGCGACATATTTATTGCGGGCCGCCCTGTTAAGAAAGGCTGGATGTCTTCTCGCTTTGGTCGCCGTACAGACCCTTTTCATGGGCGTATTGCTTGGCATTCCGGGGTAGATTTTGCAGGTAGCCATGGCGCCGACGTTATTTCGGTTGCGGCCGGTGTTGTCACTTGGTCCAAAAAACGCAGCGGCTACGGCCAAATGGTGGAAGTAAACCATGGTGGCGGCTTCTCTACACGTTATGCGCACAACGATAAGAACCTAGTTAAAGTAGGTGATGTCGTGAAAAAAGGTCAGACAGTTGCTCTGATGGGTTCAAGTGGGCGGTCGACCGGCCCTCATGTGCACTTTGAAGTGTACAAACACGGGCGAGCCGTTGATCCCGCAAGCTATATTCACCGAACACACCGATAAAACCCTTCCCCCTATTGCACTCGCAGGCCCCATGGGGTCTACTTGCAGCCCCATAATACATCCGTTTTGGGATGTTCTATTTGAATTTGAAACAGCACGGTATTTTTCATGATAGGCAAGCTACTGAGAGCCGTTTTCGGCTCTAAAAACGATCGAGAACTCAAGCGAATGGGTAAATTGGTGAAGCGCATTAATGAGCGTGAAGCCGATCTTAAGGCCCTCAGCGATGAGGAATTAACCGCCAAAACCGCTGAGTTTAAACAGCGCCTTAAAGACGGTGAAAGCCTCGAGCAGCTCCTACCAGAGGCCTTTGCCACCGTGCGGGAAGCCAGTTTTCGTGTTATGGGTATGCGTCACTTCGATGTCCAGTTAATTGGTGGCTTGGCCTTGCATCAGGGGCGCATCGCAGAAATGCGCACCGGTGAAGGTAAAACCTTAGTCGCCACCTTGCCTGCGTATCTAAACGCGCTATCGGGCGACGGAGTGCACGTGGTCACCGTGAATGACTACCTTGCCACTCGAGACGCTGCTTGGATGGCCCCCGTTTATGAGTTCCTGGGCATGAGTGTTGGTGTGATTCAATCTCAGCAAGGGCCAGAAGAAAAGCACGCGGCCTACCAAGCTGATATTACCTACGGTACGAACAACGAATATGGCTTCGATTATCTTCGAGATAACATGGCCTTGCGCAAAGAAGACCGCGCTCAACGCGGCTTAAACTTTGCGATTGTGGATGAAGTTGACTCCATTCTGATTGACGAAGCTCGAACCCCATTGATTATTTCTGGTGCTGCGCAAGACAGCTCTGAACTTTATCGTCGCATCAATCAGTTGATTCCGCAGTTAAGTGCGCAGAAAGGCGAAGAAGACGGTGAAGGTGAAGATTTTGTTGCGGGAGATTACATCGTTGATGAAAAAGCCCGTCAATCTGAACTGACCGAAGCAGGCCATCAGCGTATTGAAGACCTGCTGACAAAAGAGGGCTTATTGCAGGAAAACGACAGTCTGTATGCGGCGACAAACCTCTCTCTTTTACACCATGTGCACGCGGCATTGCGCGCGCACACCTTGTTCAGTCGCGACGTAGATTACATCGTTCAAGACAAGCAAGTAGTGCTTATTGACGAACACACTGGCCGCAGCATGCCAGGGCGACGTTTGTCGGAAGGTCTTCATCAGGCGCTTGAAGCCAAAGAGGGGGCTGCGATTCAAAGCGAAAGCCAAACCTTGGCCTCGACCACCTTCCAAAACTATTTCCGTCAATACAACTCATTGAGTGGCATGACGGGAACGGCTGACACCGAAGCGTTTGAATTCCATCAAACTTACGGTTTAGACGTAGTGGTAATTCCCACGAACAAAAATGTTGCCCGTAAAGATTTGAATGATTTGGTTTACCTGTCTACGGCTGAAAAGTATGACGCTGTTATTAGCGATGTACGTGAGTGCATGGAAAAGAATGCTCCAGTATTGGTGGGTACAGCTTCGGTTGAGACTTCCGAGCATGTCTCAGAACTGTTAAAGAAAGCCGGCATTAAACACCAGGTTTTGAACGCCAAATACCACGAAAAAGAAGCGGATATTATTACCGAGGCGGGTCGTCCCGGTGCTGTTACTATCGCGACAAACATGGCGGGTCGAGGCACCGATATTGTTTTAGGAGGGCGCTGGGAAAGTGAAGTGGCTGCGCTTAAAAATCCAACGGACAAACAGATTGCCGCCATTAAAGAAGATTGGGAAGAAAGGCACAAAATAGTGATTGAGGCCGGTGGCCTACATATTATTTGTACTGAGCGTCATGAGTCGCGAAGAATTGACAATCAGTTGCGGGGCCGTTCAGGTCGTCAGGGCGACCCTGGTGTTTCCCGTTTCTATCTGTCACTTGAAGACAATCTGATGCGCATCTTCGCCTCAGACCGCGTGCGTAAATTTATGCAGGCGCTGGGGATGGAAAAAGGCGAGGCCATCGAGCACCGCATGGTGAGCAACGCTATTGAAAAAGCCCAGCGCAAGGTGGAAGGTCGCAACTTCGACATTCGCAAGCAGCTCTTGGAATACGACGATGTCGCCAACGATCAACGTCAAATAGTCTATGAGCAGAGACGTGGCCTCTTGGAAGACGATGACATTTCAGAAACCATAACCGCGGTTCGCAAAGACGTGATCGAAGAAGTGGTGAACGAATACGTTCCACCCCAGAGCTTGGAAGAGCAGTGGGATGTTCCCGCTCTAGAGCAGCACCTAGACGGTGAATTTGGTTTGACCCTACCGCTGCAGAAGTGGCTGGACGAAGACGACCAATTGCACGAAGAGACCTTGCGCGAGAAAGTGGCCGAAGCCCTGCAGGCCTCATACGACACAAAATGTGAGCGTGTGGGTCCCGTTATGCGTGAAGTTGAAAAACAGATTATGTTGCAAGTGCTCGATACCCTGTGGAAAGAGCAGTTATCGAACATGGATCATTTGCGTCAGGGTATTGGTCTTAGGGCCTACGCGCAGAAAAATCCAAAGCAGGAATACAAGCGCGAATCTTTCGAACTGTTCCAAAACATGCTGAACAACATTAAACGTGAAGTTGTTCGAGTGTTGGCTAGAGTTGAGCCTGTTACCCAGGAACAAGTTGATACTATGGAGCGTCAACGTGTAGAAGCTCAGCAGCAGCAACAAATGGAACTGCAGCACGAAGAAGTGTCGGCGATGGCCTCTGAGGCCGGAGAAGCGATTGGGGAAGATCATACCCCCTTCGTACGCGAGGGCATGAAAGTAGGTCGCAACGATGCCTGCCCTTGTGGTTCGGGTAAAAAATACAAACAGTGTCATGGAAAATTGGGCTAATGGCGGTTGGTGAATCAGTTCTTCCCACTTTGCACCCGGTGGCAGGCGTGCAGCTTGCGACCTTAAGTGCAGGCATCAAAACCCCAGGGCGTGGGGATGTTGTCGTCATGGCTCTAGCTGAAGGCAGCACCGTTGCCGGTGTATTTACCCAGAATGCCTTTTGTGCCGCGCCAGTAAAATTGTGCAAGCAACATTTACCCATGGGCAATATTCGTTTACTGCTCACCAATTCAGGTAATGCCAATGCTTGCACGGGTGAAGAAGGCTTGGCTGATGCTTTATTGTCTTGCAAGACTGTGGCCGAAGGCTTTGGCTTTACAGCTGAGCAGGTTTTACCATTTTCTACAGGCGTAATTGGTGAGCGCCTCCCCATGGAGCGATTTTTGCCCGTGCTTCCAGACGCCGTAGAGCAGCTGCAAGCCGACGCGTGGTCTCATGCCGCACAAGGCATCATGACCACCGATACTCGCCCTAAGGGCGCGTCCGTGCAGTTTAGCCATGATGGGGAGCTTGTGACCGTCACTGGAATCACCAAAGGCTCTGGCATGATTAAGCCCAACATGGCCACCATGTTGTCTTATATCGCCACAGACTTAGCGGTGAATCAAAGCCTGCTGCAAAATTTGCTCAAAGCCGCCACAGATTGCTCGTTTAACCGTATTACCGTTGACGGTGATACTTCCACAAACGATTCCAATATATTAATTGCTACAGGCCAACTTAACTTACCTTGCTTAGAGGCGGCCGAAGGCGAGCTTTACGATAAATTTTCTGCTGCCTTAACTGAGATCAATATTCAGTTGGCGAAAGCCATTGTCAGTGACGGTGAAGGTGCAACCAAGCTTGTCACCGTTAAAGTCAGTGGTGCCAACAATGAAGAAGAGTGTGTGAAAGTAGCCTATGCGGTGGCTCAGTCGCCCCTAGTGAAAACCGCACTGTTCGCTTCAGACGCGAACTGGGGCCGCATCGTTATGGCCATTGGTAAATCTGGTGCGGCGGCAGATCGTGATCTTCTATCCATTTCTTTTGGCGATGTTCTCGTCGCAGAAAAGGGCTGGGTTTCACCGAATTATTGCGAAGATGACGCAGCTGACTTGATGATGCAGGATGAAATCACCGTCAAAGTAGATCTGGGCCTTGGCAAGGGCACCGCCACTGTGTGGACCTGCGATTTGACCCACGGCTACATCCAGATTAATGCGGACTACCGATCTTGAAGACCCTGCTCGTTTCAGCCGTCGCGCTTATTGATGTCGAGGGTCGGGTCCTGCTAGCGCAACGGCCCGAGGGAAAGTCTATGGCAGGTTTATGGGAGTTTCCGGGCGGCAAGGTTGAGCCCGGAGAGACCCCAGAAAACGCATTAATCCGTGAGCTGGAAGAGGAACTTGGTATCAATACCTGGTCCTCATGTTTGGCGCCTTTGACCTTTGCTAGCCATAGTTACGACGATTTTCACCTGCTGATGCCACTGTTTGCGTGCCGCAAATGGCAGGGAATTCCGCAACCACGCGAGGGTCAAACCCTAAAATGGGTTCGCGCAAATGATCTACGCAGCTATCCAATGCCAGCCGCAGATGTACCACTTGTGCCAATTTTGCGCGACTGGTTGTGAAATCTCCTTAAAATTGCTCTGTATTTATAATTCTCGCCTATATAGAGTTCATTTTGAGTGCTCTTAAGGAATTTTGGCAAATTTGCGGAAGCCGTGAAGTTCTTGTTAACCTTTTTTGTGTCAATTTGACGTTAACCAAGGTTAAGTCAATCAATGAAATTCCTTTGGGGAGGATATGACATGCTTCGTACGATCATTTTGGGCAGCTGCGTTTCAGTTCAGGGCACGTATGTACGTGAACTTCCGGATGGC